>Ga0302314_10021155_pt1 | contig 10725 bp, 11 predicted proteins | sample III_Palsa_N2_3_FD_200533 | JGI IMG/M metagenome (GOLD analysis project Ga0302314, IMG submission 200533) | Peat permafrost microbial communities from Stordalen Mire near Abisko, Sweden - III_Palsa_N2_3 | ecosystem: Environmental > Terrestrial > Soil > Palsa > Peat permafrost | place: Sweden... | reverse complement strand
GCGAAGGCCGAGGTCTCGAACGTCAGCGTCCCGACCACGGGATGCTCGATGCGCTTGTGGCCGACGCCGTGGCTGCGCATGCCGGTGTCGGCCCACAGCCGGCGGAAGTCGGGGCTGGTCGCCCGCAGTTCGGTCGCCAGGGCGGCGGCCTCGGGGTCGCCGCCGGCCCGGGCGATGTCGATGCGGAACACCGACAGCGCGAAGCGGGCGTTCTCCTCCCAATCGGGCAGCACGGGGCGCAGGGCCGGATCGCCAAACAGGCGCCGCAGCACGTTGCGCTCGCTTGGCGGCAGCCCGGCGTAGTCGCCGAATACGCCCGCCGCGGCGGCGTTCCAGGCCACGATGTCCCAGGTCGGCGTCTTGACGAGGGCCGGGCTTGTCGCCAGGGCGTCGAGCACGCGCCGCAGGGCCGGCGTGACCGGCGACGGCGGCGACGGGCTGAGCGGCGGCGGCCGCTGCTGGGCGAGCAGGAACAGCACTTCGCGGCCGGCTGTGTCGAATTCCAGCGCCCGGGCCAGCCCCTCCAGCACCTCGTCCGAGGGCGGGCCGCCGCGCCCCTGCTCCAGCCACGTGTACCAGACGGCGCTGACCCCGGCCCGCGTCGCGACCTCCTCCCGCCGCAGCCCCGGCGTCCGGCGCCGGCGGCCGGCCTCTGGCCCCGGCGACAGCCGTGCCCGGCGATCGCGCAGGAAACCGCCCAGGGTCAGGGTCGGACCCGGCAGGGTGGTAATGTTCATACCCGTATAATCCCACGTCTTTTCGAAGCGCGACGCGGAGAGGATAACCCCTCCGCAAGGCAACGAGGAGAACAGTATGCGCGTATTTGTGACGGGAGCCACCGGCTGGGTCGGCTCGGCGACGGCGCCCGAACTGCTGGCGGCAGGGCATGAGGTGGTCGGCCTCGCCCGCAACGACGCCAACGCCGAAGCCCTGGCGAAGATGGGCGTAGGGGCGCACCGGGGCGAGCTGGCGGACACCGACAGCCTGGTGGCCGGCGCCAAGGCCTGCGACGGCGTCATCCATCTCGGCTTCGTCCACGACTGGTCCAACTTCATGGCCTCCGTCGAAACCGACCGCCTGGCGGTCGAGGCGATGCTCGGCGCGCTGGAGGGAACCGGCAAGCCGCTGGTCATCGCCTCGGGCACCCTGATGGTCGCCCACGGCCGCCCGGCCACCGAGACGGACAACCCGGCCAGCGTCCACTCGCCCCGCGCCGCGGCCTGCATGGCCGTGACCGCATCCGGTGCGCGAGGCGTGCGCGGCAGCGTGATGCGGCTGCCGCCGACGGTGCATGGCGCGGGCGACCACGGCTTCATCTCCCGCCTGGTCGCCTTCGCCCGAGACAAGGGCGTCTCTCCCTACATCGGCGACGGCGCCAGCCGCTGGCCGGCCGTGCACCGCTCGGACGCCGCGCGCCTGTTCCGGCTGGCGGTGGAGAGCGCCGGACCTGGATCCAACCTGCATGCGGTGGCCGAGGAGGGGGTTCCCATGCGGGCCATCGCCGAGGTGATCGGCGAGGGCGTTGGCGTGCCGGTCCGCTCCATCGACGCGGCGGACGCCGGCGCGCACTTCGAGTTCCTGGCGATGTTCGTCGGCGTCGACAATCCGACCTCCAGCGCCCAGACCCGCGAGGCGCTCGGCTGGACGCCGACGGGGCCGGATCTGCTGACGGACATCAGGGTCGCCGGTTACTGCGCCTAGAGCGGTGGCCGTCCCGATCAAGGTAGTTCTGGTCAGGCGCCTCGGCCCTAGCCGGCGGCCAGGTCGCGCAGGGCCGCCGTGGCCTCGGCGCCGGCCAGATAGGCGCGGTTGAGGAAATCCAGCACCAGGGCGAGTTGGTCGTCGTCATAGGCGGCCATCACCGACGCGGCGGCCCGCGCCATGGGCTCGAACAGCGGCGCGATGCGCTCTTGCACCGCCGGCCGAGCGCGGACCAGCACCTTGCGCCGGTCGGTCGGGTCGTTCTCCCGCCGCGCGACCCCGGCGCTCTCCAGCCGGTCAATGACGCCGGTGATGGCGCCGGTGGTGAGCCCGGTGGCGCGGGCCAGGTCGCCGGCTGTCACGGCGCCGCCCATGACGATGACGTCCAGGCATTCCAGGTCGCGCGCCGCCAGGCCGATGCGATCGGCCACGGCCTGACTGTAGATCACCCCCTGGCCGCTCACCTCGCGCATCGCGCGATTGAGCGCGGCCATCGTCTCGTCCCGGGTCATCTGGCGGCTTGACATCTCTGGCGCAGTTATCTTAGGAGTCATTCATCTTAGTAACTAAGATATAAACCTCCCAAGGAGATTGCCATGGGTATCGCCTCTCAACCGCGAAAGAAAGCCTATAAGGGCCTGCCGATGGAGGGCGTCATCGCCACCTGGTACGCGAAGAACACCGGCGGCGACCTGGCGCCGTTCGCGTCGGACGCGGCTCGGATCGCGGCGCGCCTGGCGCCCGGCGCGCGCGTTCTCGAGATCGCGCCGGGTCCTGGTTATCTGGCCATCGCCCTGGCCGGGCTCGGGGATTTCGCGGTCCGCGGCCTGGACATCAGCCGGTCGTTCGTCCGCATCGCCACCGAGAACGCCGCGCAGGGCGGCGTGGCCATCGACTTCCGGCACGGTGACGCCGCCAACTCGCCCTTTGGAGCGGAGACCTTCGATTTCATCGTCTGTCGCGCGGCTTTCAAGAACTTCGGCGACCCCTCGGGCGCGCTCAGTGAAATGCATCGCATGCTGCGGCCCGGTGGCGAGGCCCTGATCATCGACATGAGCCGCGACGCCTCGGACGTCGACATCGACGAGGTGGTGGACACCATGAACCTCGGTCCGATCGACGCCATCGTGACGCGGGCGATCTTCAGGCATCCGCTGCGCAACAGCGCCTACACGCGCGCGCAATTCCTGCGGATGGCCTCCGACTCGCCGTTCGGCGGCGCCGAGATCAAGGTGGAGTCGATCGGCATGGATGTGTGGCTGCGCAAGTAGCCGCCTGTTAGTCAGCGCCGTCAACTCGGCGAGCCGCGGATCAAACTAGACGAGGGTATCCCGCGCTTGCCGCCGCTTCCCGGTCGGCTGGCGGCCGGAAAGGGGGCGCCCGTGGACGCCCCCCGACCCTACCTCCTCAGTGAGGATGGTGGTGATGATGGTGGTGGTGATGATGATGCCAGGGGTGGGCGCTGGCGGCGCCGGCCGTGGCCAGAAGCGAAACCGCCAGAACGGCGGCGATGACTCGGCTCATTTGAAGATCCTTTCGAATCGCGCACAACTGCGCTGGGATCAAATCTACACCCTCCAAGCCGGCTCGGGAATCGGCGGCGGCTTTCATCGGCGGTGACTCCTCTGGGCGACCTTGCCGCCGGATCAGCCCGCGGTTCCAGCGCCGACGGCAGGCCTTGGATCGATATCCGTCACCGGGCGCGCCAGCGAATCCGCCACCACCCAGGCGGCGCCGGTCAGGGCGAGGTTGAGGGCGTTCTCGGACCAGTTGAAGTGGCTGGAGCGGTCGGCGAGCAGGATCGGCAGGTGCACCAGCGGCGTGAACGACGCATACATCACAGTCAGCAGGATCGCGGCGAGGCGGGCCTGAACGCCGGTCAGGATCGCCACGCCCGCCGCGATGTGGGCGACGCCGGTCGCGTAGCCCCAGAACTCCCGCGAGGGCGGCAGCCATCCGGGGACCAGCGGGGCGGTGAGGTTCATGTAGACGAAGTGCGCGCCGCCGAACAGCAGCGCGCAGACCCCGAACGCCAGCTGGCCCAGGCGCGTCAGGCGCGCGGCCAGGGCCGCGTCGATCCCGGCGCCGGCGGCGTAGACGATCAGCGCGCCCGCGGCGACCGCCAGCGGCTCGGCCGCGCCGCTGTAGGCGCCGTAGACCGTGGGGTGGGCGAGCGCCACGCGGCCGTTCATCAGCATGACCACGATCAGCCCGTAGTAGGCGGTGAGCGCCCCGGCGGCCCAACCCGCGGTCCGACGCCACAGGACGGCCGCGCCGGCGACGACCATGAACGCGGCGGCGGCGTAGGCCAGGACGGCGCGGTCGGGAATGGCCTTGGCCACGGGCTGCCCGGGGTCGAAGTCGCCCCACGCCAGGGCGACGATGCCGAGCGCCATCACGCCCAGGCCATAGGCGCGGCGGCCGAAGGACGTTGGCATTCTGTCCGCGGTCATGACGATCCCCCCTCCTATCGCCGACGCGGCCAGGCTCAGCGGCGCGAACCTATAGGTTTGGCGGACGGCTGCGAAATGCGGACCGCCTCGTCCAGGGCGTCCACGAAACGACGGTTGAGGATCGCGAGGTTCGCGAGGTCGGTCTCGCTCCATGCGGCCAGCGCCTTCGACAGCAGCCGTCGCCTGGCGTCGCTGATCGCGCTCACGATCGCCTCTCCGGCGCCCGTCAAGCTCGCCGTTCGGACGCGCCGGTCGTCACCGCCCTGTCTAGTGATCAGCTCCAGGCCATCCAGCTTGGCAAGCTGGCGGCTGACGGTGGTGTGATCGCGGCCGACCTGGTCGGCGAGCCGGGCGACGCTGAGCGGCCCGGACCTGGCGAGCCTGACCAGCAGCGGAAACAGCGCCCGGTCGAGATCGACGCCGGCTTCGCCGAGCAGGACCTCGTCCCTCTGGGGGCTGCTCAGGAAGCCCATGAGGTCGATGAGAGCGCCCGACAGGTCATCGAGATCACGTGTATGATACACCCTTTACACCATCGCCGCGCCGCCCGATAAAGCGTGCATGATACAACCTTTCCCCACGCTCGTCATCGCCGGAAGCGTCCGACCGCGACGCGTTGCGTTGCACATCGCGCGGTGGGTCGCCGAGGTCGGCCGGGAAACGACGAACGGCGACTTCGAGGTGGTCGATCTCAGGGACTGGCCGCTGCCGCTGGACGACGAGGCCGCCATGCCGCACGGCGGCGTCTATGAGCATGAACACACCCGCGCCTGGAGCGGGAAGATCGCCGCGGCCAGGGCGTTCGTGTTCGTGACGCCGCAATACAATTGGGGCTATCCGGCGGCGCTGAAGAACGCGCTCGACCACCTCCACGGGGAGTGGGCCGGCAAGCCGGCGATGATCGTCACCTATGGCGGCCGTGGCGGCGACCGCTGCGCCCAGCAGTTGCAACAGGTCTGCGAGGGGCTGCGCATGGCGCCGATCGCCACCAGGACCGGCCTCACCCTCTCCCGCCAGCGGATCGAAGCCAACGCGGGCGAAATCGACCCGGCGGCGGAGTTCGCCGCTTATCTGGACGATCTGCGACAGGCGTTCGGCGAGCTGGCGGCCGCCTGGCGGCAAGTTTAGCGACCCTCGCCGCCAGCGCCGGCAATTCAGCGCCGGTAATTCTACAATTCATATCATGTCGCCGAAATAGGCCTGGCGGTGACACCGCGGGATTATGTGGGTCCCGCCGCGACAATGGCGCGGGATAAGCGCGGCCCGTCCGCGGAGACCCTGACGGAGCTTCTGGCGCCCGCCGGTCGTCTGGAGCGGGGCGCATATCATGTCGCCGAATAGAATAGGGAAATAGGGCTCATGTCTTCGCCATCTCGAGCAGCAGATCGGCGAGGCGGGTGGGCGAGGCCGAGGCCGCCGCGGTGTTTCTGAACAGGCCGAGATCCTTGCCCGGGATGGGACTTCGCGGGCGGGCCGCCGCGCCCTCGGCGATGGCGCGGCCATAGGTCTGGTAGATCGGGGTCGGGAACAGCGTCGCGGTCAGCATGTCGACCACGGCCTGGGGCGCCACCCCCTGGCCCCTGGCCAGCGCCAGCGCCTCGGTCAGCGCCGCCCCGGCGGCGATGATCAGGAAGTTGCCCGCCAGCTTGACGGTCACGGCCGCTCCGGGCTCCTCGCCGAAATCGAACATGCCCTGCGCGCCCATGGCCTCCAGCAGCGGCCCCACCCGGTCCTTTGCCGCCTTCGGACCGGCGATGGGCATCCAGAGTTTCCGGGCTACCGCGGCGGCGGGCACGCCGAAGATCGGCGCTTCCACAAGGTGCGAACCGTGCGCCGCGTGCAGGGCGGCGAGCGCGCGGGCGCCCTCCGGCGAGATCGTGCTCATCGAGATGTGCACGCCGCCCTCGCCCAACCGGGCCAGGAAGCCGTCGCTCCTCACCACCTCTTCCACCGAGGCGTCGTCCCACAGCAGCGTCGCGACGATCCCGCCGGGGGTCAGCGCGTCGGCCGGCCGCGGCGCCCATACAGCCCCGCGGGCGATCAGCGGGTCCGCCTTGGCGGGGCTGCGGTTGTGGACGCGCAGCGCGCAGCCGGCGTCCAGCAAGTTGGCCGCCACGGGCGCGCCCAGGGCGCCCAACCCGAAGAAGCCCACCCCCCCACCCATGGTCGCCACCCTCCATTTCCTCGACAGCATATCCTATAGGGCCTTCGACCAGCACGCCCGATCGCGGGTCGACAACCGCGACCGATCGAGGTCCCGGTCTGGCGGCCTTCGGCGAGATTGCTCGGGCGTTTCGAGCGCGGCGGACCAACTCTCAGGTTGGGGCGAGCCGGAACCCCGCCGGTCCGTCGCACGTTCTGGCCGAACGCAATCGGCGCAACGGGGCGTTGCGGCCTCCAGTGGCGAGTTTCAGAATGGCCAATCGGTTGATCACCGCGGACCAATCTCTTCGGCGCCTGTTTCCCGGCGAAGGCGCGATGAGCGTCGCGATGCGCCGGTTCGACTGGTCGGTGACGCCCGTGGGCGACCCTCGAGACTGGCCTCGATCCCTCAAGACGCTGGTGCACGTCCTGCTGGCGTCGACCCAGCCGATGTTCCTGGCCTGGGGCGCCAGTCGATGCTGGCTGTACAACGACGCCTTCACGCCGATCCTGGGCGGCAAACATCCGGGGGCGCTAGGGCGACCGGCCATGGAGGTCTGGGCCGAGGCGAAAGAGCGGCTTGAACCTCTGTTCGATCAGGTGTTCGGCGGCGAGGCCGTCTACATGGAGGATTTCAGCCTGGTGCTCGACCGCCACGGGCGGCCGGAAGAGGCCCACTTCGCCTTCTCCTACACCCCCGCCCCGGATAATCACGGGGCTGTCGGAGGGCTGTTCGGAACCTGCATCGAGACGACCGGGCAGGTCGTGGCGACGCGCACATTGAGCGCGGAGCGCGAGCAGTTCGCCCAGCTCTTTGAGCTGTCGCCCAGTTTCATCGCGGTGTTGGAAGGGCCCGACCATCGCTTCGCCCTGGTCAATCCCGCCTATCGGCGGTTGCTCGCCCATCGCGATCTGCTGGGCAGGACCGCGCGCGAGGCGGCGCCGGAAATCGAAGGTCAGGGGTTCTTCGAACGTCTCGACGATGTCTATGCCACCGGGCGGCCCTACCGGGGCGAAGGGCTCCCCATCAGGTTCCAGCCGACGCCGGACGCAAAACCGCAAACGCGTTTCCTGGACTTTGTCTATCAGCCCATGCGCGACGCAAAGGGCGCGGTGTCGGGCATATTCGTCGAGGGCGTCGACGTCACGGGCGCCCACGAAACCGCCGCTCGCGTTGCCGAGAGCGAGGCTCAGTTCCGCACCCTGGCCGAAGCCATGCTCAACCATGCATGGACGGCGTCGCCAAACGGAAACCTCAATTGGTTCAACAGCCGGGTCTATGAGTTCAGCGGCCTCGCGGCGGGTGACCTCGACGGTGCGGGATGGGCGAACATCGTCCATCCGGACGACACTGCCGCGGCCACCGAACGGTGGGCCGCGGCCCTGGCCTCGGGGGAGCCATACGAAGCCGAATTCAGGCTGAGGCGAGCGGACGGCGTTTATCGGTGGCACATCGCCAGGGCCGTCGCCCGGCGCGCCGACGACGGATCGATCGTCGGTTGGATCGGGACCAACACCGACATCGAGGACCAGAAGGCGGCCGCACAGGCCTTGGCCGATATCAACGCCGGCCTGGAAGGGCAGATCGCGGCGCGCACGGCGGAACTCATGGTCGCCGAAGAGGCGCTCCGCCAAAGCCAGAAGATGGAGGCGGTGGGCCAGCTGACCGGTGGGATCGCCCATGACTTCAACAACCTGCTCGCGGGCATCATCGGCAGCCTGGAGATGCTTCAGATACGTGTCGGGGAACGACGCCTCGACGCGATCCCGCGCTACATCGAAGCCGCCCAGGGCGCCGCCAAGCGCGCGGCCGCCCTCACCCATCGCCTTCTCGCCTTTTCGCGGCGCCAGACGCTCGACCCGCGCTCGGTCAATGTGAACCGCCTCATCGGGGACATGGAGGAACTGATCCGTCGCACCGTCGGGCCGGCCATCGAGATGGAGGTGGTGGGCGCGGGCGGACTTTGGCGGACGCTGGTCGACTCGAACCAGCTCGAAAGCGCCTTGCTCAACCTGTGCATCAACGCCCGGGACGCCATGCCCGACGGCGGCCGATTGACCATCGAGACCGCCAACAAGTGGCTGGACGACCATGCCGCGCGGGCGCGCGATCTGACACCCGGCCAATATGTCTCGCTCTGCGTCACCGATACCGGGACCGGAATGACGCCCGAAGTCGTCGCGCGCGCCTTCGATCCATTCTTCACCACCAAGCCGCTGGGCCAGGGCACGGGCCTTGGGCTTTCGATGATCTACGGGTTTACGCGCCAGTCTGGCGGGCAGGTTCGGATCTATTCGGAGTTCGGCCACGGCACGACCTTGTGCCTCTACCTGCCGCGCCATCTGGACGACAAAGCCGATACCGAGGTGGTCGCTCGCGATGCGGCGGCAAATCATGCCGGGCACGGCGAAACGGTTCTGGTCGTCGACGACGATGTGCTGGTCCGGATGCTGATCGTCGACGTGCTGAACGAGGCCTCATACCGGGCGATCGAGTCCGAGGATGGACCACGCGCCCTCAAGGTGCTGCAATCGAGCACCCCCGTCGATCTGCTGATCACCGATGTCGGCCTGCCGGGCGGCATGAACGGGCGTCAACTCGCGGACGCCGGCCGCGCGCTGCGGCCCCAACTCAAGGTCCTGTTCATCACCGGCTACGCCGAGAACGCCGTGGTCGGCAATGGCCGCCTCGGTCCCGGGATGCAGGTGATCACCAAGCCCTTCGCGATCGAAATCATCAGTGGCAAGGTCCGTCGGATGCTCGACGGCTGATCGGGGCGCCTGACGGGCGACGGTCAAGGCATGCGCGGCGTGGGCGCCTACCTATATCGGTCTGATGATCCGCCCCGACTCCCTCCTGTGCCCGCGTCCCGGCGGGCTCTATTGCCCGCCCGGCGATTTCTACATCGACCCGACGCGGCCGGTGGCGCGGGCGGTGGTCACCCATGGCCACGCCGATCATGCGCGGGCGGGGCATGGGCTGGTCATCGCCACGCCCCAGACCCTGGCGATCATGGCCGCCCGCTATGGCGAGGGCTTCGCGCGTTCAACGGTGGCTCTGGCCCCCGGCGAGACGACCACCCGCGACGGCGTCGAGGTCAGCCTGGCGCCGGCCGGCCATGTGCTGGGTTCGGCCCAGGCGGTGGTGCGGTGGCGGGGGCTGACGATGGTGGTCAGCGGCGACTACAAGCGCCGCCGCGACCCGACCTGCGCGCCTTTCGAGCCGGTTGCCTGCGACGTGTTCATCACCGAGGCCACCTTCGCCCTGCCGGTGTTCCGGCATCCGCCGGCCGACGGCGAGATCGCCCGCCTGCTGCACTCGGTCGCCCAGTTCCCCGACCGCTGCCATGTGGTCGGCGCCTACAGCCTCGGCAAGGCCCAGCGGGTGATCGCCCTGCTACGCGAAGCCGGCTGGGACCACACGATCTATGTTCACGGCGCCCTGGAGAAGCTCAACGCCCTCTATGGCCGGTTCGGTGTCGAGCTCGGGCCGCTGGCCCCGGCCACGACCGCCTCGAAGAGGGAGCTCGCCGGCCGGATCGCCATCGCCCCGCCGTCGGCGCTGGCCACACCGTGGGCGCGCCGCTTTCCCGACCCCGTCGACGCCTTCGCGTCGGGCTGGATGCGCATCCGCGCCCGCGCCCGCCAGCAGGGGATCGAGCTGCCGATGATCCTCTCCGACCATGCCGACTGGGACGAACTGACGGGAACGATCTCGGAACTCCATCCGGGCGAGGTGTGGATCACCCACGGCCGGGAGGAGGCCCTGGCGCGCTGGTGCGAGCTGGCCGGGATCCCCGCCCGCGCCCTGGCCCTGGTCGGCTACGAGGACGAGGGCGACTGAGGGGTATCCCACCGGCCTGGGGTTCGACCGTTAGCGAAGGCAGGCGGAAAATTACGCCGTGGCGGATTTGCGCGCGCGACCGCCCGCCTTCAGAGCCGAACTGGCGCGCCATCCAGCCCTTCGACCCGAACCCGCCTTGCAACAGCGCCGGCACATAGAGATCGGCGTCCAGGCGGGGCCAGTGCAGGCCGAGGCCGACCGGGCTGATTTCAATTTCCGCCAGGCTTTCGGGCGACGCAACCGCCAGTCCTTCCGCGAGCCGCGTCGGAAAGGCCAGTTCGACCCCGGTGCTGAGCGCCACGACCACCCGCGAACGGCGTCGGTCATAACGCGCCGACACGGCATGGCCGGCTTCGCGCAACACGGTCATGCGCTGCTCGGCCTGCTCCAGTTCGTGCTCAGTAATCGCCATGTATGGTTCTCCATTCCACGCACAGAGCGGCGATCGCCGCCGCTAGAGCAGGATAGCTTAGGCGGAACCGCCTAAAGGCTGAATCCTGCTCTACATGTTTGATTCTAGAGCAAATCAACGACGTTCAGGTGATTCCATGTGAACGTGGTTTGCTCTGGCACGTCCTTGATCCG
>Ga0302314_10021152_pt1 | contig 10725 bp, 4 predicted proteins | sample III_Palsa_N2_3_FD_200533 | JGI IMG/M metagenome (GOLD analysis project Ga0302314, IMG submission 200533) | Peat permafrost microbial communities from Stordalen Mire near Abisko, Sweden - III_Palsa_N2_3 | ecosystem: Environmental > Terrestrial > Soil > Palsa > Peat permafrost | place: Sweden... | reverse complement strand
CGCCGCCAGAAGTGCTGCGTTATTTGCCCTTTGCTCTTTTCGGCATCGCGAGTCTGGTCGGCCTGGCAATCGTCGCCCTGTGCTTTCTTGCACGTAGGCTGCTGCTCGGGCGGGAGGACGAAAACACCGCCGCTTGGCAGTCAGACCCTAATGTGGCCTGGATCGCGCCGCAGCATGAAACCGTGTGAAACGCGCGTGGTCCTTTAAGCACCGAAGCTTCGCGTAGGAAATCCGCCGCTTAACCCCCCAATTTTGTATCCCTCCGGCGAGGGCCGCCTTGTAGCTCGGTAGCCTGATCGTGAATCTGTGCTCGTAAGGAGTCCTTATGAGCACACATAGTAGCACAGCATGGCCAGATAGCATTAGTTTGCAGGCAGCGGCGCTCACCCGCCGCCGTCCCCGAACTTCCAAACCGGGATGCCAAGCTTCCTGGCCTTGTCGGCAAGATTCCCCTGAATCCCCGTGCCCGGAAACACCATCACCCCGATCGGCAGCACCTCCAGCATCTGATCGTTCCGCTTGAACGGCGCCGCCTTACCGTGCCGGGTCCAATCCGGCTTGAAGGCGATCTGCGGCACCTTGCGGTGATCGGCCCAGCGGGCGGCGATGCGTTCGGCGCCCTTCGGTGATCCGCCGTGCAGCAGCACCATGTCGGGATGCTTGGCGTGGACCCTGTCGAGCTTGTCCCAGATCAGGCGATGATCGTTGAAATCGAGCCCGCCGGTGAAGGCGATCTTGGGGCCGGGTGGCAGCAGCACCTCGGTTTCGGCCCGGCGCTTGGCGGCCAGGAAATCCCGGCTGTCGATCATGGCCGAGGTGAGCGCGCGGTGGTTGACCATCGACCCGCTACGCGGCCGCCAGTCCGATCCGGTGTGGCGATCGAACTGTTCGGCGGCCTGGTCGCGGAAGAATTCCATGCTGTTGCGGCGCTCGATCAGCGTCTGCCCCTCGGCGGTGAGGCGTTCGAGTTCGACTGAGCGGATTTCGGAGCCGTCCTGTTCCTTTTGGCTGCGCTTCTGCGCCTGCTCGTTGTCGTCGAGTTCGCGCTCGATGCGGTCGGTGGCGCGGTGGAAGAGATTGACGGTTGACCAGAGCAGGTCTTCGAGGTCGGGTTCCAGGCGGGTGTCGTTCAGGGTGGCGATGAGGGCGTCGAAGATGTCGGCCACCGCGCCGGCGATGGTCTGCGCTTCGGGCAGAGGCCGCGGGTCGGGTTCGTCCTGGAAGGGGCGGTAGCCGTAGAGCTGGAGTTCGGTGAGAACGTGATCGGTCGGGGATGAGGAATGCGGTGGTTCGAAGACATGGTCGTCGTGTTCGGTCGTCATGGGGTGCTTCCCTTTGTGGACCTGCCGCGCCCATCGCGGCCTTCATGGCGACAAAAGGCGGCGGGCAGACCGGACCTGCACCCGCAGGGCCGCAGCGCAGCGGAGGACGACGGGGGCCGGCTATTTTGCCTCGCGATGTAAAGGCGGGCTTGCCGCCGACGGAAAATAGTTGGCCTCCGTCCTTGCTGGGCCGGGCCGCTTGCCGCAAGGGTCGCCCTCTCAGAAGGCCGTGGGCGCGGTGCTCTCCGACGAAGCTGGGAAGTTCATGACGATCCAACGCGATAACAGACCCGCGCCGCCGTGGGCATCATCGCTCCGTTCCGGTCGATGCCACCAAATCCATGAAGCGAGCGACGTCTTCGGGAACGATCTGCACCCGTATCGCCGCCCGCAGCGCATCGATGCCAAACGCGCGGAGATCTTCGTTGAAGTCCCCAAGCCTTGGCGACAGCACGATCGCCTCGATCCCGACCTGGTTTGCTCGGTCAATCAGGCTTGCCGCCGCATTGTGTCCGGCCGGATCGTCGTCGCGGGCAATGTAGAGTCGGCGCAGCGGTGTCGGAAACAGGATGGCGGCGAGGTGTACGGCCGAGAGGGCGGCGACCATCGGCATGGCGGGCAGAACGCATCGGAGCGACAGCATGGTCTCGATCCCTTCGCCGGCCGCCATGACATCGTGCACCACTCCGAAACGGACGCCGTTGCCCAGGAGATGACCCATCGCTCGCCGTGGCGTGTCGATCGGCGCCTTGTCTTGCCCGGACGGGTCGAGCCAGGTGCGATGCACCCCGGTGATCTTGCCGTCGCGATCGGTGACGGCGGCAATCATCGCCGGCCAGGTCTCGGTCGGGGAATGAGGATCAGGCCGATAGTAGCAGCTGGGATGAAAGCGGAGGTTTCCGGTTCCGCGCAAAGTCGTAATGCCGCGCTGGCGTAAATACGCCTCCACGATTGTGTCCGTAATCGGCTTCGACATGGCGAAGAGTCGGCGTGCGGATTCGGCTGATCCCGTAGGAGCGATGGATTGCTGTCGTTCGTGGTCTGGCTCTGGTTGAGGTAGGCTGAGAAATCGCCGGGCTTCCGCAACGACATCGGAAAAATCGACGAGGCCATAGCTTTCGCGGATGACATCGAGAAGATCGCCATGATCGCCGGCGGCGGCATCTGTCCATTTGCCCGCCGCACCTTTTCCAGTGGCTGGCCCTCTCAAACGAACGAACAGCGATCGGCCGGGCGTGTTCCTCACGTCGCCGACCAGCCAGTAGCCACCCTCGCGGCGGCCGTTGGAGAGATAATGGCGGCACACCGCCTCGGCATTGCACGCAAGACGCTGCGCCAATTCGGTGGCATCGCGCGCCATCATCACGCCGCCGCCCGTTCGGCGATGCGCGAGAGCGGATAGCGCTCCATCACTTTCGCCAGGATTGCCGGGCCGGTCGCGTCGGTCGGCACAAACATGCGCAGCTTCCAGGAAATGATTTCATGGAACAGACCGTAGGCACGAAGCCGGTCACGCATCTGATCGGTGAAGCCGGTCAGCTCGATGCGGTGGGTGCCCATGACCCGAACCCGGCGCAGTTGGAGCCCTTCGGTGAGATCGAGGATCGTCTTGCCATCGATCAGGGCGGTGAAGGCGTCGTCAACCGACAGGTTGGATGGGCCGGTCTCCAGCGCGGTGGCCACCCACGCCGGAGAGACCTTGCGGCCGATGATGCGCTCGCCGGCGTCGGTCTGGAGCCGATAGACGCGGGAGGATTCGTTCGGCAGCCGCTTCCAGATTGGCAGCAGCAAGCCGGCAACGATGTGGATCTCGGTATCGGCGAACTCCGGCACCTCTGCGACCTCCGCCGCCCAGGCGCGGGCGAAGCTCTCGCGGTCGGATTCTTGCCAGTGGGTTTGGGCCATCGCTGCCAGCGGCATGGCGGGATGTTCCATCGGCCGGATCAGCCGCACCCGGCGTTCGACTTCGCCATCGTCGAGCATCGCGCTCGGCGCCGGGATCTGCACTGCGGCGCGCCCTGACTGGCCGTTGACCAGCAGCACAGCGCGCGGATCGGAAAGCCGGGCAAGCGCCTCGTCGAGCGTGACCGGCCGGTTCCGCACCCGCTGCGTTATGGTGAGCAAACGGGTTTCCGCCGAAGTCCCCGGATGGGTGTAGATCGTCCGCCGATCGGTGACGGTGAAACTCTCCGCCGTCAGCGTTTCCAACCCGATGTCGTAGGTTCCCGATGCGATCGCCCCCTCGATGCGGGCGGTTAGCAACTGCTCAAACGCGGTGAACAGGATGTTCTGCAGATCGATCGTCAGCGCCAGCAGTCGGTTGAGGAAGGTGGTGATCGGCGGCAGTTCGTCCTTGATCCCGTTGCTGTCGGTGAGCTTCAGCCCGGTTGTGTCCTCGAACAGCCCGAGCGCGCAGCCATCCACCTTGCCCATCACCAGCAGCACGTAGAGCTGGCGCAGGGCATCCTTCGCATACTGGCTTTCCAGATTATCCTCGGAGCGGAACAATCCCTGGCCGCCGGTCTGGCGCTGGCCCTTGGTGATGGCGCCCAGCGTGTCGAGACGACGGGCGATGGTGGACAGAAAACGCTTCTCGGCTTTCACGTTGGTGGCGATCGGCCGGAACAGCGGCGGTTGCGCCTGGTTGGTGCGGTTGGTCCGGCCCAAGCCCTGGATGGCGGCGTCGGCCTTCCAGCCGGGCTCCAGCAGGTAATGAACCCGCAGGCGGCGGTTCTTCGCCGACAGTTCGGCGTGGTAGCTGCGCCCAGTGCCGCCGGCGTCCGAGAACACCAGGATGCGCTTTACATCGTCCATGAAGGCCTGGGTCTCGGCGAGATTGGCCGAACCGGCGCGGTTCTCCACCATCAGCCGGCCCCCTTTGCGGATGATCCGGCGCGAGCGGCCCGTCACTTCGGCCACCATGTCGGCGCCGAAGCGCTGGACGATTTGGTCGAGCGCGCCGTGCACCGGCGGCAGTGACGCGAGCTTCTCGATCAGCCGGTCACGGCGATCGACCGCCTCCCGGCTCTGCACCGGCTGGCCGTCGCGAGTGACCGGACGCGAGCAGAGATTGCCCTCGCTGTCGGTGAACGGCTCGTAGAGCTGGGTCGGGAAGCTGTGCGCCAGATAATCGAGCACATATTCGCGCGGGGTGATGTCGACCTGCACGTCGCCCCAGTCCTCGGTCGGAATCTCGGCGAGGCGGCGCTCCATCAGCGCCTCGCCGGTCGAGACGATCTGGATCACGGCAGCATGGCCTTCGGTCAGATCGCGCTCGACCGCGGCGATCAGCGACGGCGTCTTCATCGCGGTGATCAGATGATTGAAGAATCGCTGCTTGGCACTCTCGAACGCCGAACGGGCAGCAGACTTGGCCTGGGCGTTCAGCGTGCCGCTATCGCCGGTGACGTTGGTGGCCCGGAGCGCGGCATCGAGATTATTGTGGATGACGCTGAACGCGCCGGCGTAGGAATCGTAGATGCGGATCTGCTCGCCAGTCAGGCGGTGTTCAAGCAGCTCGTATTCCACGCCCTCGTAGCTGAGCGAGCGTGCGGCGTAGAGGCCGAGCGCCTTCAGGTCGCGCGCCAGCACCTCCATCGCCGCAACACCGCCGGCCTCGATCGCCTCGACGAACTCGGTGCGAGTGGCAAAGGGGAAATCTTCGCCGCCCCAGAGGCCGAGCCGCTGGACATAGGCGAGATTATGCACCGTGGTGGCGCCGGTCGCCGAGACGTACACGATCCGGGCGTTGGGCAGCGCGTGCTGGAGGCGCAGGCCGGCGCGCCCCTGTTGCGAGGCGGCCTGGTCGCCGCGTTCTCCTTTGCCGCCGGCGGCGTTCTGCATGGCGTGGCTTTCGTCGAAAATGATGACCCCATCGAAGTCGGAGCCCAACCATTCGACGATTTGCCGGACGCGCGAAACCTTCTCGTCGCGCGCGTCGGAGCGCAGGGTGGCATAGGTTGTAAATAGGATGCCTTGCTCAAGCCGGATCGGCGTGCCCTGGCGGAAGCGCGCCAGCGGCGTGATCAGCAGCCGCTCCTGGCCGAGCGCCGACCAATCGCGCTGGGCGTCCTCGATCAGCTTGTCGGACTTCGACAGCCACACCGCCCGGCGGCGGCCCTTCAGCCAATTGTCGAGCAGGATGCCGGCGACCTGGCGGCCCTTGCCAGCGCCGGTGCCGTCCCCGAGGAACCAGCCGCGGCGGAACCGCACGGCGTTCGCGGCGTCATCGGGCGCGACCGCGACGATGTCGAAGGTTGCGTCCACCGTCCAAGACCCAGCGAGGTGGCCGGAATGGGCCTCGCCGGCCTGGATGACGCTTTCGAGCTGGGCGTCGGAAAGCAGGCCATCCGAAACGAGATTGGCCGGGACATGTGGACGGTACGAGGGTGTGGGCGGCGCGACCGATGCCATTGCCGCCGACTGCACCAGCCTGGTGGGGTGAGCCTGAGAGCCGGGAATACGGATCGACTGCAAGGCGTATCCTTCATAAAGCGCATCGGTGAGGAAGCGGCCATCGGCGGGCTTCCAGTCGATGGTCTCATAGACAAGCTCAATGGAATCTGGTTCGCGCGCTCTGGCCGGGACGGAGTATGGGCGTGCGGGAACGGCACGGGACGTTCGTGCAACGATCGGCCGGGCTGGACTCGGGGCGGCGATCGAAGCGGCGACCGGCAGCCTCGGCGGAACCAGTGCCGTCACCCAGCCAAGCAGCGTGGCGGCGTCGGGCGCAACGCCGGGCGATTCCGGGAACGATGTCGGATCATCGGCTGGGAGCCGATCGATCACGGTCAGGCGGGTATCGATGGTGGTGCCATGCTTGGCATAGACCGTGCGGTCGATTGCGGCGGAGAAGACGACGCGCCCGCGCTCCTGCAGACGGACGAATGCATCAGTCCACGCTGGGTTGTCGGGCGCGCAACTCGCCCCGGTGATCGCGACCAGCCGGCCGCCCTCGGCGACACGCGCCAGCGCCGAGGAAATGTGACGCAGGGCGGCGTCGGCCATCCGCCGATCGACATTGGCGAGCGCCGAGAATGGCGGGTTCATCAACACGACGCTTGGGATGACGCCGGGGGCGAGATGATCGTGGATCTGCGCGGCGTCAAAACTTGTGATAGCGGCGCCGGGGAACAGGCGTCGCAGCAATCCGGCACGTGTCTCGGCCAATTCGTTGAGCACGAGAGAACCCCCGGCAAGCTCGGCGAAGATGGCGAGCAGCCCAGTGCCAGCCGAAGGTTCCAGCACCAGGTCAGCGGGCGTGATCGCCGCGGCAGTGCTGGCCGCCAAGCCGAGAGCGATCGGCGTCGAGAATTGCTGAAGCGTCTGGCTCTCCTCGGAACGGCGCGTGTTGGTGGGGAGAAGTCCCGCGATCTTGGCCAGCATCGGCAGCAGCGCGGCGGGAGAGACGGCGCGGACACGCATGGCGGGGCCGAACTTGCGCAGGAACAGGACCGTCGCCGCCTCGCAGACATCGTAGGCGGTTTTCCAATCCCACGCGCCATCGGCGTCGAAACCGCCGAAGGCGGATTCCATGGCCGCCCGGAGCGTCGGCGCATCGACACGCTGACCACGTTCGAGATCGGGGAGGATGATCCGCGCGGCGTGAAACAGCGCACGGGAGGCCGCAACAAGGAGCGTCCTGGCCGCAACGGCGGCCGGGCAGGCAGAATTCGTCGTCATGAAGGGAACCTCGGGAGAGCAGGGATGGGTCGAGCCGAGGGGCGCGCTCTCTCGACCCCAACGACTCAAACCCGTCCCGGCCGTCCTCTTCCTCTCACTGTCGTAAGTGAGGTTCGAATCCCCAAGGTATTCTGTAGCGGCTTCAGATCATTAGACGATGTTCATGGTTCGGATTGACGTTACCACAGTCCGCTGCACTGACCCTGCTGCGCCGCATCCAGCGTGAAGCCAAACCCGTTCCATTGCCAGGCTTCCACCCGATCTGCCGGCGCCGCGGGGTTCAACTCCAGAAAACTATCGTCGCGATGCAGCGAACAAAGAAAATCCGGGTTCCCGGCCATCATACGTGCATCGACCAGCGGCCACCCAAGCGCCGCACCACGCCACAACGCCTTCAACCCATAATCCCGCAGGTCATAAATATATGGGCGAGGCGCCACAGCTCCGTCGATCCTTGAATAGACCCGCTCCAACAGGAATAGCCGCTCCGGCTGGCCCGGTCCAAATTGCGCCGCGTCCGCCGCCAGCAACGCCACCGGTCCTTTAACCTGCCAACCTTGCTGCCCAGGCTTGCTGCCCAGAAGGTCCAGCGAGCCATCGGCCTGGGTCAGCCCATGCACCTGCCAACCCGCCACGCTCAGCCCGGCACGCAAAACCCGCCGGCAAGTCTCGATCGGCGCTGGGAGGGAACCGGTGAGAATAGGATAGGTCGAACCCGGTACCGCCCTCGTACCCCGCGCACGACAGCCCAACACGCCGGCCGAGATGTCGCAATCCGCCAGCATTCCCAGCCGGGTCATGGCAAAATTCTGATCAAACAGCAGGTTCCCCAACGACCAGAACACCGGCACGCCATTCACGCAGCTGGGGGTAATCGCCACATGTGGATGGGCGCCGACGATCAGATCGGCGCCATGCTGCGTCAACCACGCTGCCGCCGCTTGTTGATCGGGTTGCGGCCAGTCGCGGAATTCCGCGCCCCAATGGATGAAAACGACTGTTAAGTCACCCAGTGCGTGCGCCAATCGCAGCTGCTGCGCTACAGCCACCGAGGGGATCCGATCCGCCGAACCATCGCGGCCCGGCACCAGGCTCAGCGCCACCAGCGCCACGATATGCGGGCCAACCCGCACGAATACCGGCGTCTCGGACGGCGGTACGGGCGTGATCCCTAATTGCCGCAATGTCTCCGCCGAGGCCGCGCGTCCCACCTCGCCCAGATCGGCGGCGTGGTTATTGGCCAGGCTGAAGGCGGTGAAATTCGACCCCACCAGAGATTGCACCATCGCCACCGGCATCGCGAGACATGGCGGCTGTTCCGCAACCGGGCGTGGGTCGGGCGTGCAGTCCGCCAGATTGCCCGCTGCTCCCTCGAAATTTCCCATCATCAAGTCCGGGCGGCCGAGCCCTTGCAGCCCGGCAAACGGCGGCTTGCCGGTGCGGATGATTTCCGCCGCCACGCCGCGCCCCAGCATCACATCGCCGGCGAACACCAGCCGCGGCCCGGCATACGCCGGCAAGACCAGCAACAGCCAGAAAAATGCCGCCAAACGCCTCATTTCAGGATGAACGGCGCGATCCAAACCGGGTTCGGCGTATCATTCACGCGCTGGCGCCAAGCATCGTCATCCAGCGGTTCACTGGTTTTGAACTCGAAATACGAATAAGTGCCGCCCTTCACGATGTCGTGGTGGCCGAAATCCGGAATGATCTGGTCCCATTCCATCACGTTGCCAACGGCAGCCTCGACCCATCCGGTCTCGGTCTCTCCTGAAACATCGGCAATTTTCTGGATCGGATCGGGGATCGCAATTCCGTTGCCGTCGCTGCCCAGGCTCAAGAACACCTTGAAATTATATTCGATCGATTGGCCGGCGTTGGCGATCTCGGCATATTGCTCGGCGTTCAACGGCTGGCCGGCAATTTCCTCGCCGGCCACGGCGGCATCGTCGAGCGCGTCGTCGCGGGACTGGTTCAAACGTTCGATGATCCCGGTGCCCACGGGATCGTCGGCGCCGAACAATTTGCGCACCACGACCGCCGTTGCGCCGAACATATTCGCGATCGCTTCAAAGGTGGCGGGATCAGGCTCCACATAGCCGCGCGGTGGCCGCGGAATCACTTCTTCGGGACTGGGGCCGCCACACTCGGCGCCGGTTTCCTCATTCACCAAAACCGTCGCGTGGCGCAGCGTGGCCCAGGATGCAAGCCCGGTCTGGAGCCGTTTTGCATCCCATAATTTTCCGCTGATCGGGGTTTGCGGCGCCGGCCCCCATTGGGGGCGCAACGATTCCAGCCAGTGGTCGTAAATCGGGTCGCTGCCGAGCGAGCCGCTGAGCCGCGCCTTCAGCGCCACCAACGCCGGTTCCAGTTCCGGGTAGCGGGCGAATTCGCCGGAATCCTGCAATGCCAGCCACGCGGTTGCGCTGTGCAAGACCGCTGCCACATCCAAGCCGGAGCCGACCGGACGCTTGTACACACGGTCGTCCACTGTGTTATAAAGAATGTCGTTGTCGGCCCCGAAGGACAGCGGAAACAGATAAGCGAAATCTCCTGGCACCGCGCCCGGGACTTGCGCCATGGCAATGGCATCGCCCCCGCGTGAGGCCGCGATGAAAGCGCCATATGCTTGCTGCCAATCCAGGGCGGCCTTGCGAAATTCCGGGCTTACGCCGCGCAGAACGGCAAAATCCTCAGCCTGCAGATGCAGACTGGTCAGATAATGAAACGCCGCAAAATACCGTCCCAATTCCGGCGTATCGGTATAGAATCCGCGCGGTGCCAGTGTGGCGTAATCAATTAGCGGCAGCACCTGGCCCGGCCCGTTCTGGTGCGACAATATCCGCGCCGCCTCAGGATCGCTGCTGTCATTCGCGATCAGTTCGGCTGCTGCCGCGAACATCTTCGCCAACCGGCTGCCTGGCGCTTTGGCCGCAAATTCGGTCTTCCCCAAATTCACCATTTCAGTGAACGCGGGAATGGCCTTTTGCCGCTCCACCAGCCCAAACAGCCCATCATAGGCCGCAGCGTAGACCTCCCACATCGCGTCGGTGGTGATCATGTAGGGCCGCAACGGAATTTCAGAGTCGCCGCCGCATTCCGTCACTTCGGTGTCATAGAATTTATAGATCTGGTCCTGTCCGCTGTCGGTGAGAAATCCGCCGTCGCCGATCAGGCGCTTTTTCTTCGCGGCGTAGGTTGCAGGATCGGATCCGCTGAGGAAATTCCACGCGTTTGCCACGTCGGCCAGTTTCAGTGCGATCGGCAAATAGTGGAGCACCCATTGGCCGGAAGGTCCGGTGATGCCGATTAGGCCGCGCCCATCGGCGGTGACCCGGGGCTCGGCGGTGAAGCGAAAGCTGACCCCTTCCGGCGTCTGGCTGCCGTCCACCAGATCCACGGCGGTGACACCGTCGCTGCCCGGGTGCCAATCGAGCGCCAGCAGCCCATTCGGACTGATCTCGAAGTTGCTGTCGTGGCACGGCACCGGCGCCGCGGCCAGATCATGCCACGCCATGGCATAATTCAGCGTGTCGACGCAGCCTCGCGCGTCTTCCAAATACATTCGCGCGCCATCGGGGTGGAACCCGATCAGATGGCTATATTCGGCTTTCAGCGGCTCGGGCGGCCCATAATCCTGCGGCGGGGATAATGGCGGGGCGCTCTTGCCGGACACAATATACGGTGATGAGTCGGTGACATAGGTAAAAACCGTCTCGAC
>Ga0302314_10021151_pt1 | contig 10725 bp, 8 predicted proteins | sample III_Palsa_N2_3_FD_200533 | JGI IMG/M metagenome (GOLD analysis project Ga0302314, IMG submission 200533) | Peat permafrost microbial communities from Stordalen Mire near Abisko, Sweden - III_Palsa_N2_3 | ecosystem: Environmental > Terrestrial > Soil > Palsa > Peat permafrost | place: Sweden... | reverse complement strand
CGGAAAGCCCGGTTGGGGCGAGAACATGGCCTTCGTCACCTCGCTGGTCGATACGTTCGGCGGCCAGTGGTTCGACATGGGCTGGCACGCCAAGCTCGACACGCCGGAATGGCATAAGGCGATCACCTATTACGACGATATCCTGAAGCAGGATGGCCCGCCGGGCGCGACCTCGAACGGCTTCAACGAGAATCTGGCGCTGTTCGCCGGCGGCCATTGCGCCATGTGGATCGACGCCACGGTCGCGAGCGGCATGCTGTACGACAAGAAGCAGTCCCAGGTATCCGACAAGGTGGGATTCGCGCCGATGCCGACCGGCGATTATACGGGGGGACCGACCTGGCTGTGGAGCTGGAATCTGGGCATTCCGGCGTCGTCCAAGCAGAAGGCCGCGGCCGAAAGCTTCGTCGCCTGGGCGACGTCGAAGGACTACATCAAGCTGGTCGCGGAAAAGAACGGCTGGGTCGCCGTGCCGCCCGGCACCCGGCAATCGACTTATGATTCTCCGGATTACAAGAAGGTGGCGCCGTTCGCGGGATTCGTGGCCGATGCGATCGATTCAGCCAACCCGACCGGTAGCACCAAGGATCCAAGGCCCTATCTGGGTGCGCAATTCGTCGCGATCCCGGAGTTCCAGGGTATCGGGACCCAGGTCGGCCAGACCGTGGCCGCCACGCTGACCGGACAGATGACGGTCGATGCCGCCTTGAAGGCGGCGCAATCGGCGACCGACCGCGCCGTCAAGCAGGCCGGCTACCAGAAATAGGCCCAGCCGCCATGGTCCTGCGGGATCATGGCGGTGCTTCTGGAGGGTTGCCGCCATTTCCGTTTCATCCGAATTTCCGAAGCCCAAGCGTCAGGCCCGCAAGCCCGGCACGCTGATCCTGGTCGCACCCTCGGTCACGGTCCTCCTGCTCTGGATGATCGTGCCGTTGGTGATGACCCTGTGGTTCTCGTTCCAGTACTACAACCTGTTGAACCCGGAAGGGGCGGGCTTCGCCGGGCTCGACAATTATCGGTTTCTGGTCACCGATCCGGATTTCTGGGCGTCGCTCGCCAACACGCTGATCCTGCTGGGCTCGGTGCTGCTGATCACGGTCGTGTTCGGCACCCTGCTGGCGGTGCTGTACGATCAGCCGTTCCCGGGGCGCAACATCGCGCGCCTGCTGGTGGTGGCGCCGTTCTTCGTCATGCCGACGGTCAGCGCGCTGGTCTGGAAGAACCTGATGATGCACCCGATCTACGGCGTGCTGGGCTATCTCGCGCGCTCGGTCGGGATGGAGGCGATCGACTGGTTCGCCGAATATCCGATGGTCTCGGTCATCATCATCCTGTCGTGGGAATGGCTGCCTTTCGCGCTCTTGATCCTGCTGACCGCCGTGCAGTCGCTCGACCATGAGCAGCGCGAGGCGGCGCGGATGGACGGCGCCGGGCCGATCGCGCAGTTCTTCCATATCACGCTGCCGCACTTGAGCCGGGCGATCAGCGTGGTCGTGATGATCGAGACGATCTTCCTCTTGACCGTGTTCGCCGAGATCTTCGTCACCACGTCGGGCGGGCCGGGCAATGCCACCACCAATCTCGCCTTCCTGATCTATGCCCGCGCGCTGATCCAGTTCGACGTCGGTGGCGCGTCGGCCGGCGGCGTCATCGCGATCCTGCTCGCCAATATCGTGGCATTTTTCCTGGTGCGCACCATCGCCCGCCGGCTGGAGGTCTGAATGCGCAGCAGCCTGACCACCAAACTGCTGATCACCCTGCTCGGCTGGGGCATCGCGTGCCTGATGTTCTTCCCGATCTTCTGGATGGTGCTGACCAGCTTCAAGACCGAGGGCGCCGCGATCGCGACGCCGCCGCAGCTGTTCTTTATGCCGACCCTGGAAAGCTATGCCGAGGTGCAGTCGCGCGCCGACTATCTGAGCTTCGCCTTCAACAGCATCGCCGTCTCGGTCGGCGGCACATTGCTGGCGCTCGCCTTCGCCATCCCGGCGGCCTATGCCATGGCGTTCCATCCCTCGACCCGCACGCGCGGCACGCTCTTGTGGATGCTGTCGACCAAGATGCTGCCGCCCGTCGGCGTGCTGGTGCCGATCTATCTGCTGTTTCGCAGCGCCGGGCTGCTGGATACCCGCATCGGCCTCATCCTGATCTACGGGCTGATGAACCTGCCGATCGTGGTCTGGATGCTGTTCACCTTCTTCAAGGAAATGCCGAACGATATCCTGGAGGCGGGCCGGATGGATGGTGCCCGGGCCTGGGGCGAGGTCTGGTATCTGCTGCTGCCGCTGACCCTGCCGGGCGTCGCCTCGACCGGGCTCTTGTCGCTGATCCTGTGCTGGAACGAGGCGTTCTGGAGCCTGAACCTGACTTCGTCGGCGGCAGCCCCGCTCACGACCTTCATCGCCTCCTTCTCCAGTCCCGAGGGACTGTTCTTCGCCAAACTGTCGGCCGCCTCCACGGTGGCGGTCGCCCCGATCCTCGTCTTCGGTTGGCTCAGCCAGCGCCAATTGGTGCGCGGCCTGACCTTCGGCGCGGTCAAATAGGAAACCTGCCATGGCGACGCTGACCCTGCGCGAAATCCAGAAGAGCTACGGTAGCCTGTCGGTCATCAAAAGCATCGATCTGGAGGTGGCCGACCGCGAGTTCGTCGTGTTCGTCGGCCCGTCCGGCTGCGGCAAGTCCACGCTCTTGCGCATGATCGCCGGGCTGGAGGAGATCAGCGGCGGCGACCTGATCATCGACGGCCAGCGCATGAACGACATCGGCCCGGCCGACCGGGGCCTCGCCATGGTGTTTCAGTCCTACGCGCTCTATCCGCACATGACCGTGCGCCAGAACATGGGCTTCGCCCTGCGCCTGGCCCGGGTGCCCAAGGCGGAGCGCGAGAAGAAGGTGGACGAGGCCGCGCGCATCCTGCAGCTCGAGCCCTATCTCGACCGCAAGCCGGGCCAGATGTCGGGCGGCCAGCGCCAGCGCGTCGCGATCGGCCGGGCGATCGTGCGCAATCCCAAGATCTTCCTGTTCGACGAACCCTTGTCGAACCTGGACGCCGCACTCCGCGGTCAGATGCGCATCGAGCTGGCGCGGCTGCATGAAGAGCTGCGGGCGACCATGATCTACGTCACCCATGACCAGGTCGAAGCCATGACGATGGCCGACAAGATCGTGGTGCTGCAGGCCGGCGTGATCGAGCAGGTCGGCACGCCGCTGCAGCTCTATCACCATCCGGCCAACCTGTTCGTCGCCGGCTTCATCGGCTCGCCGCGCATGAATTTCCTCAAAGGGCGGGTCGCCCGGCTCGACGATACCGGCGTCGCGGTCGAGCTCGCCGGCGGCGCCCGGATCGCGGTGCCGGTCGAGGCTGGGACAATGGGTGTCGATGATCCGGTCACGCTCGGCGTCCGGCCCGAAGCGCTGCGGCTCGACGCGGTGGGGCCGCTCGCCGGCACGGTCCGGCTGGTCGAGCGCCTGGGCGGCTTGACGCTGATCCATGTCGATCTCGACCAGGACGGGCCGGTCATCGTACAGATCGAGGGCAGCGACGGCACGGCGCCGCATCAGCGGGTCACGCTTCAAGTCGATCCCGCCGCCTGCCAGCTGTTCGACGCGACGGGCCGGGCGATGCCCCACCTGACCCGCCATCCCCTGGCACCATGATTCTGGTCTGCGGCGAAGCGCTGATCGATCTGTTCGTCGGCGAGGCGGATGGTCTGGGGCTGAACGCGCGCGCGGTGACCGGCGGCTCGCCGTTCAATGTCGCGGTCGGTCTGGCCCGCCTGGGCGTGCCGACCGGCTTCCTGGGGGGCGTCTCGACCGATCGGTTCGGCCGTCTGCTGACGGATACCTTGATGCGCGAAGGCGTCGAGACCCGGTTCCTGAAGCGCAGCGTCCGGCCGAGTCCGCTGGTCGTGGTCTCGCCCGACGCCGAGGGGCAACCGAGCTACGTCTTCCATGCTCACGACTGCGCCGAGCGGGATCTGACGACGGCGGATCTGCCCCCGGACGCGTTTCAGGCGATCGTGCTCGGCTCCTATTCGCTCGCCGTCGAACCGGTCGGCAGCGCCCTGCTGGCTTTGGCCGAACGCGAGGCGGGCCGGGCGGTGATCAGCCTCGACCCGAATCTGCGCCCAAGCCTCGTCGGCGATCTGGCGGCCTGGCGGCAGCGGTTCGACCGGTTCGTCCGCACCGCCGCGATCGTCAAGCTGAGCCGGGAGGATCTGGCCGCCGCCTATGGCGCGGCCGATCCGGCCGTCCTGGCCGCCGGCTGGTTTTTCGAGGGTGTGCTGCTGGTGGTCGTGACCGACGGTGAGAAGGGCGCCACGGCCTATCATCGCGACTGGACGATGCATCGCCCCGGCCGCCCGGTCGCCGTGGTCGATACGGTCGGCGCCGGCGACACGTTTCACGCCGCCTTGCTGGCGCGGCTGGCGCAGCGGGGTCTGTTGACCCGCGTGGCACTCGCGTCGCTGGACGATGCCGCTGTGGCCGATCTGCTCGACTATGCCGTCGCCGCCGCCAGCATCACCTGTACCCGCCGGGGTGCCGACCTGCCGCGCGCCGCCGAGGTCGAGGAGGCCCTGCATGTTCCTCGGGCTTGATTTCGGCACCTCTTCGGTTAAGGCGCTGCTGGTCGATGGCGAGCAGCATGTCGTCGGCAGCGCGTCCTCACCGCTCACCGTGTCGATCCCGGCGCCCGGCCAGAGCGAGCAGGACCCGGAGGCCTGGTGGCTGGCCATGCTGGGCGCGGTCGATCGGCTGAAGGTCGAGCATCCGGCCGAACTGGCCGCGGTCCAAGGCATCGGCCTGTGCGGCCAGATGCACGGGGCTGTGTTGCTCGACGCGGCCGGCACGGTGCTGCGGCCCTGCATCCTGTGGAACGATGCCCGCGCCGTCGCGGAATGCCGCGAGCTGGAATCGGCGTTTCCGGCACTGCACCACGTCACCGGCAATCTGGCCATGCCCGGCTTCACCGCGCCCAAGCTGCTCTGGGTCCGTCGGCACGAGCCGGCGATCTTCGCGCGGACGGCGAAGGTGTTGCTGCCCAAGGCCTGGATCCGCTATCGCCTGACCGGCGAGATGATCGAGGATATGTCGGATGCGTCCGGCACGCTGTGGCTCGACGTCGGGCGCAGGGATTGGTCCGACGCGGCGCTGGCCGCGACCGGCCTGTCGCGCGGGGCCATGCCGCGTCTGGTCGAGGGCACGGCGCCGGCGGGGCGGTTGCAGCCCGAGATCGCGGCGCGCTGGGGCATGGCGCGCCCGCCGCTGCTGGCCGGCGGCGCCGGCGACAATGCCGCCGGGGCGGTCGGTCTGTCCGCGATCCGGCCGGGCAGCGCGTTCTTGTCGCTCGGCACCTCCGGCGTGCTCTGGGCGACCACGGGCCATTTCGCGCCCTACCCGGCGGCGGCCGTCCATGCCTTCTGCCACGCGCTGCCCGGCCTGTGGCATCAGATGGGCGTCACGCTGTCCGCCGCCGCGTCGCTCGCCTGGTGGGCGCAGACCACGGGCTGTTCCGAGACGGCATTGCTGGCCGAGATGCCGGCACCGCTACGGCCCAGCCCGGCCTGGTTCCTGCCCTATCTTTCGGGCGAGCGTACGCCGTTGAACGACGGCACGGTGCGCGGCGGTTTCGCCGGCCTGTCGCACCAGACCGGTCGGGCCGACATGACCCAGGCCGTGCTGGAAGGCGTCGCCTATTCCTTCCGCGACTGTCTCGACGCGCTCGCCCGCTCGGGCACGGTGGTGCGCGAGGCCGACGTGATCGGCGGCGGCTCGCGCTCGCGGGTCTGGATCCAGATCCTGGCGGCGGTGCTCGGTATTCCGCTGCATCGCCTGGCCGACGGCGAACAGGGCGGGGCGTTCGGTGCCGCCCGGCTCGGCCGGATCGCGGTGACCGGGGAGGACCCTGAACGGGTCTGCACGCCGCCGCCGCGGGTCGAGACCATTCTGCCCGACCCCGATCTGGCGGGCGCCTATGCCGGCCAGATCCCCCGTTACCGAAAACTCGGCGCGGCGCTCCGCGATGCGCTGGCGTGACACCTGCTCAAGGCCTGAACCCGATGAAAAAGACCGCTCTCTCCCGCGCCACGCTCGGCCGCCTGGCGCCCGGCATCCAGGTGCCGGCGTTCGATCCGGCCGCGGTCACGCCCGGCATCGTGCATCTGGGGCTGGGCGGCTTCCACCGGGCCCATATGGCACGCTTCACCCATAATCTGATGGAGCGGCGTGCCGATATGCTCGGCTGGGGCATCGTCGGCGCCGGGTTGCTGCCGGCCGACCGCAGGATGTATGACGCCCTCGCCCCGCAGGACGGGCTCTACACCCTGGTCGAGCGCAGCGGCACCGCCGAAACCGTGTCCATCATCGGATCGATTCCGCAGGTGATCTACGCCGGCGACAGTTCGGCGGCCCTGCTGGCGGCGATCGACCTGCCGCAGGTCCGCATCGTCAGCCTGACCGTGACCGAGAACGGCTATTGCCTCAATCCGGCGACCAAGCGGCTCGACCTCGACCATGTGTTGATCGTCCAGGATCTGGCGCATCCGGAACAGCCGAAGAGCGCCATCGGCATCATCGTCGAGGCCTATCGGCGCCGGATGGCCGCAGCGCAGGCGGCCTTCACCGCCTTGAGCTGCGACAATATCCAGCATAACGGCAATGTGCTGCGCCAGGCGGTGCTGGAGCTGGCGCGGCTGCGCGACCCGGCGCTGGCCGGCTGGATCGAGCGTGAAGCCCGCTTCCCCAACACCATGGTCGACCGTATCACGCCGGTGACGGCACCCGACGACGTCGCCGACCTGACGACCCGATATGGCATCGTCGATAAGTGGCCGGTGTTCGCCGAGACCTTCACCCAATGGGTCATCGAGGATGATTTCGCCCAGGGCCGCCCGGCCTGGGAGGATGTCGGCGCGCAATTCGTCGCCGACGTGTCGCCATATGAATTCATGAAGCTGCGGCTGCTGAACGCCAGCCATCTCGCCGTCGCCGGCCTGGGCCGGCTCGTGGGCTATACTTATATCGACGAGACCCTGCGCGACGGCGCCCTGCGCCGTTACATGCAGGCGTTGATGGACCGCGAGACCGGTCCGACCCTGCCGCCGGTGCCGGGCATCGATCTGGCGCAATACAAGGCGACCCTGATCGAGCGCTTCGCCAACCCGACCATCAAGGACACGGTCGAGCGGGTCAACACCGACGCGCCGCTGAACGTGCTGGTCGATCCGATCCGCGACCGGCTGAGCCAGGGGGGCAGCGTCGACCTGCTGGCGCTGGCGCTGGCCGCCTGGATGCGCCGGATGCGCGGCGAGGACGAGGCCGGGCAAACGATCGAGATCCGCCATCCGCTGGCCGCCGAACTGCGCGCCAAGGCGATCGAGGGCGGGGGCGACCCGGCGCCGATACTCGGCATCGAGCGCCTGTTCGGCGAACTCGCCGACAATGCCGCGTTCGGGACGACGGTGCGGAAATGGCTGACGTCGCTTTATGCGGTCGGCGCGGCGGAGACCTTGCGGCGGGCCGAGCGGGAATTGGGCTTCTAGTCGCCTCGCAGGGGTTGAACGGAAAGCGGCTTGCGGCCCCAAATCGGGCGCTGAAGCGATCTGGCCGACGATCCCCACAAGCGGACACTTGGTGGCCAGCCGCAGGCTGCCGGACAGTTTTGCACTGGCGCAAATGATGTTCTTGTTTTGTTTCGCGTGGAGCAGGCATTGTGGTAGGTTGGCATCTAGGGTCTCAAGCCCTTAGGATCACGCGATTTTCCGGCGGGATGAGGGTTTGGGTCGGCGGGGCGACCGGGCCGAACAGGGGGAGGTCGGTGTTGTCCGGCTCGTTCCCATCCCGGGAACGGGTTTTTTCCCAACCAGGGAACAAGACGTTCCCGGTTGGGGAACAAGCCGTTCCCAGGGCGGGATCAAACCGTTCCCATCCCGGGACCGAAGGCGGCGGAGAGACGAGGGGGGAATGTGAGCGACGTTCGGCCCCGGGGACTCTACGCTTGTTGGTAGGGGGTCCCGTCCTTGTGCACGAAACGGCCGTCGGCGTTGGCGCTCATCATATCGATGTCAGAGCAGGTGGTGAGGTCGTCGGGCGAGCGCGAACCGACTTCGAGATAGACTGCGATCTCGCGCGACCGATTGATCATGTGATGGCCGTTGCCGGAGCCTTTCGGAAAGGCGGCGCAGTCGCCGGCGCGGAGCACCGTCTCGCCACCATCCTCGATCAGCGTCAGTTCGCCGGCGAGGACATATACGAATTCGTCTTCGTCCGAATGCCAATGCCGTTGGCTGGACCAGTTGCCCGGCGGCAAATGCATCAGATTGATCCCGAAATCAGTCAGCCCGCCCGCGTTGCCAAGTCGCTGTCGCACGCGCTCGGAACAAGGGACGTCGAAGGGGGGCGGATAGCCCGAGCCTTTGCGTTCCGGCACGGCCGCGATTTCGATCCTGGGCATGGTGCCTTTCCCTCTCGATCAATAACGGAACTGGCGCGTGGCTGGCGCCCAGACAACTTATCAAATTTCCAGGCCTCGGCGACACCACCCAAGGATCGGCGGCGGCGGCCGAGCGCAGATCAAGGCAAGTCGGTCGTGATAGCCGGTACCGACCCAGTCAGGTCGTAGAGCAGATTTAGTTTCGATCCTGGAAGCAGACGTTGTCTGAAACTGCTATCGTGTTTGGGTTGTGGCCTGGTAGCCAGGGGTCGTCCGGTGCAGAATTCGTCGGCGGTTTTGTTCGGCGGCTTGGCAATGCCAGTCGCGCTGGGTCTCTTGGCGATTCATTTTCTGCGCGTGCGAGATCCAAAAGATTGGATCCGCACTCCGGCTGCGCTTGGACTGGCTGCCGTCATCCCCGCGCAAGTCATCGAGCACTGGGCGTGGCCCGCGATAAAGCAGGCGTTTCCAGACATACACCCGGAGGCATCGGGGCGCGCCCTAGCGGCTTTGTGGAGCGATCACGCCTTTTCGACGAGCATCCTGCTCGGATCGGTCGGGACGGCGCTGCCGGAAGAATTCGCGATGGCGTGCCTGTTTTTCGGCTGGCTCCTCACTCGTAAGCGTGTTGAACGAATGCCGGTGACTGGGATCATCCTGGCGGGTTCCGTTGTCGCGCTGAGCTTTGCGGCCTTCGAGAACATCTATTTCCTCAGCCGCGTCGGATTGAGCGCGGAACTGGTTGTGATACGGAGTTTCCTGTCCACGCCGGGCCACTTCGCGACCGGGTTGGGGCTAGGAATCGTCGGCGCCATTGCCACTCGGGCGGAGCAAAGACCCTGGACCGACCTTTGGATCATCGGCGCCACGGCATTGGCGGTGTTGAGTCACACCGTCTACGACGTGGCGGCCATGTCCGCCGCCACGCTTGAGCACCAGGGTCTGCTGTCCAACACCCTGGGACTTGTGCTTGTGGCCATTGCGTTGTTGGCGTCCGCCGCCATCGCGCTCGTTCCGTCACTGACCTGCTACCGACGCACGATCGGTGGATGGCCCGTGCCCTCACACTCTAGCGCCGGGCACGAACCGTCGGGCTAACTACTTAAATCGACCCATGTCGTAGGGGTACGCCATCGCTAAGATCCAAAGCGGACAATTGCCTTTCTCGATCCCGACAGCTCAGTACCGACACTCGGCGTTTCCGGCAGACGAGTGGGCGAATTTAATTTTTAAAAACAGCTTATGATTGTGTATGGTCGCGTGCGCGACGATCAAGAGCTATACGAGTCCACCCTTGCCGCTGATCATGTCCACGTTCAGGCGGACATTGCCGCTGGCTCAACGGAAAGCCGTCGCGTTTAGGTAATTTGCGTGAGCAGGAGTAGGATGAGAACTTTAACGCTCAGGTTTCGCTGCTTGATTATTTGCTGCGCTACGATGAGCGGATGCGTGCCCGAGGGAAACTGGACGCCTTTCAGCGGTCCATGGCCTGCAGGGGCGACTTCCGGATGGAACGGCACCGGAATTGTTTTGGGCGAGGGCGTTGTGCTAACGGCTGCCCATGTTGCGAGAAGTTGCACTCGCATCACTGTTGCTACGGAATCGGGCAGATTTCGGGCTGTTCCTGCGGAATTAAAGGCGACAGACGACGATCAAGCTGTTCTAGGACGCGACCTCGCTTTGCTTCAAGTTGATGATGGCGAGATGATGAAACTTCCATCAGCTCGTTTGGTAGATTTGTGGCCCGATGACATAGCGATGGCCACGGTTCCAAGCACTTCTCCGGCACTTACGCCAACTGCCAAGATTTCACTGGTTGGATACCCTACCGGACCACCATCCCTACGGCTCCGGCTAAGATCTCTGTGTCCTACCTCACGGCGCAAAAGCCGTCTGGAAACCAAAGTCCTCATATCTGGGCATTCCTCGGAAACGCGGCTCGCGGCTTCAGTGGTGGACCGATCGCTGATGAAATGGGTAGCGTCGTAGGCATGGCTTTTAAGGGGCACGAAGCTGGGGACCCTGAAGCTGTGGAGAAGCAGGTCCCTGAAGGTGTCGGGCTTGCTATCGCCTCGCGAGATATAATTGAATTCGTGAAGTCAAATGGTGTCGCGGTTTCGACTTCTCGACAGGGAGAACCGTTGCCGTCTCAGGACGATAGCTTAGTCCGAAGTTTGAACGCGGTTTGAGCGGAATCTCCAGTCCGTGTGGGGCTTTTTGCTGAATTTGTTTCTCGATTTGTGTCCATGGATGGGCTTGCGTGGCGGCTCGGTTTGTGATTCGATTCTGGTATG
>Ga0302314_10021148_pt1 | contig 10726 bp, 12 predicted proteins | sample III_Palsa_N2_3_FD_200533 | JGI IMG/M metagenome (GOLD analysis project Ga0302314, IMG submission 200533) | Peat permafrost microbial communities from Stordalen Mire near Abisko, Sweden - III_Palsa_N2_3 | ecosystem: Environmental > Terrestrial > Soil > Palsa > Peat permafrost | place: Sweden... | reverse complement strand
AACTCCCGACCACCACCGTCGGCGCTGGCGCCTCGCCGTTGATATCACTGCCGCAGGCGGGGAAATAAGAAAGGCGGCCCAGCCCGGACCCGCTGGGGTCAAGGGACCCCAGACCCCCGGGACTTTAGTGGGAGGGGAGTCACGGGGTCTGGGGCCTCTCGGCCCCAGCGGGTCGGGGCTGGCCCGCCTTCCCTACCCCTGCCTGCGGTGGCGGACCCATGCCGAGCATGCCCTTGGTGGTGCGGTTGCTATCGGAGGCGGGGAGTTTCACGGCATCGCCGAAGGCACTGGCGACGGCGGCGGCAACGCTGGGGTAGATGTTGCTGCTTTGGGGAACATTGCCCTTGCACGCGATGTTCATCTCGATGGCGTCGATCGAACCCGACCGGGGGCTATAGGTAACTTTAGGTATTGGTAAAATCGTCCCCGTGCTGGACAAGTCGGGAAACACTTGGACCTTGGTCACGGTGCTGGTGCCTGCGTCGCAATCGAACGCCCGGTCCACCAGAATATGAAATTCATCGCCACGCGTGGCGGCCGTGCGGCCTTCGACCTGCAATTCCGTGAGCGACGCCTGGTTGCCGTTGTGCTGCACGGAATCGGTATTGACCAACATGGTGCGCAGGTCGGCGTCGAAATCGATTTTAACCCATTCTTCGGCGTGCGCGACGCCCGCCAACAGCAGCGCGGGTAGAGCGAATAGGATCGTGGGGCGCATGACGGGATCTCTCACTGATGGCCGGGGACGAGCGAATTCAGGCTGAGCGCATCGGGGTCGTGGATGACCCAGGTCTCGCCGACTTTTCGCGGATCGATCGGGTAGCAGATGGTGCGGAAACTGTAGCCCATGCACAATTGCCACGCGCCGGGCTTGCCGGTGACTGAGTATTTGCCCGATCTGCCGCCGGTAGTGGCATCGAACGAGATAAACGTATGGTCCGGGTTCAGCCAAACATGAGCCGCCCCGCCGTAGGGCGAGATATTGGACAGTTTTTCCGAGATCAGCGTGTTGCCGTAATAATTGGCGAGAGGATCCTGGACGGTTTGGGCGAAGGCGGGACCTGCCACCAGCAGCGCGGTTGCCAAAGCGAGTTTCATGGGGTTTCCTCGGTTACGTCTGTGATCAGTCTAAAGCAGGTCGGTCGACAAGTGAACCGGTCACGGCCGACAGTTACAAAGGGGGCCTGCCATGGCTATCCACGTTCTTTACGGCGCGCCCGGATGGGGCTCCACGCTGGCCGAGGCGTTACTCACCTGGTGCGAAGTGCCTTACCGGTTCGAAAACGTTTCCGGATTTGACGTTCCTGGCCCAGCCCGTTCGCTGCTGCTCTCGCTTAACCCGCTGGCGCAGGTACCCACTCTGATTTTACCGAACGGCGAGGTGATGACCGAAAGCGTCGCCATCGCGTTGCTATTGAGCGAGCAGCATCCCGCCGCCGGCTTGGCACCGAAGGCTGGTTCACACGAGCGCCCGCAGTTCTTGCGTCGTCTGGTCTGGCTCGCGGCGGCGGTTTACCCGACGTTCACCTACGACGATTACCCGGAACGCTGGACCGCGGCCGACCCGGCGGAGCTTCGGCTTCGGGTGGCGCGCCACCGCGAGGGCTTATGGCGTTCGTTCGAAGCGGCGCTTGGCGAGGATTCCTGGTCGGTGGGCGAGCAATTTTCCGCGATCGACATTTTCATTTGCGTGATGACTCGTTGGAAACCGCGCCGGAAATGGTTCCAGACCGAGTGCCCGAAGCTATACGCTATCGCCGGGAAGGTGGACGCACTCGAACGATTGAAGCCTGTCTGGGCGCGCAACTTTCCCGGCGGGTAGATTTCAAAACACGGTGTTAATAAGATCCATCGGCTCACAACGCTTCGATGTCGAGGACCACACGGGACGCCACCTTGCCGTGCTCCAGGCGGTCGAACACGTCGTTGATAGCGGACAATGGCTGAAGCTCGATATCGGCCTTGACCAGACCCTCGGCGGCAAACGCCAGCGCCTCGGCCATGTCCTCGCGGTTGCCGACAAAAGAGCCGCGGATGGTGATGCAGTTCGCCACCACGTCAAACAGCGGAAGAGGGAAATCGCCCGGCGGCAATCCGACCAAGACGCAGGTGCCGCGCTTGCGGGTCATGCCCACGCCTTGCTTGAACGCGCCCAGCGAGGGCGCGGTAATCAGCACCCCGTGAGCGCCGCCGTTGGTGCCATTCCGCACCGCCTCGATCGCGTCCTCGCGGCTCGCATTGACCACGAGATCCGCGCCTAGCTTTGTCGCGTGCGCGAGCTTGCCGTCGTCGATGTCGACCGCGCAAACCTGCAAACCCATGACCTTGGCGTATTGGATGGCCAGATGCCCCAACCCGCCGGCGCCGGAGATGACGACCCATTCGCCCGCCCGCGCTTCGGTCACTTTGATGCCCTTGTACGTGGTTATGCCGGCACAAATCAAAGGAGCCGCCGCCCTGGCACCAAGGTTGCGCGGGATATGCGCGACGTAGTTAGGATCGGCGATGATATACTCCGCGAAGCCGCCGTTTTTGGTGTAGCCGCCGAACTCCGCCTTGGCACAGACGGTTTCCCAGGCCTGGAGACAATGCTCGCAGTGACCGCACGCGGAATAGAGCCACGGCACACCGACGCGATCGCCTTCCCTCACGATGGAGACACCGGCACCGACGGCGGCGACCAGGCCGATCCCCTCGTGGCCGGGAATGAACGGAGGTGTCGGCTTCACCGGCCAGTCGCCGTTCGCGGCATGAAGGTCAGTGTGACAGACACCACAGGCTTCGGTCTTGACCAGGATCTCACCGGGTCCAGGTGTCGGGATGTCGAAATCCCGGAATACCAGAGGCTTTCCGAATTGCTCGACGACGGCGGCGTGCATTTTGCGGGCCATGGTTGAGGGGCTTTCATTGTTAGAAGGGGGAGGGAGAAGTCTTCTTTTTGTGAACAAAAAGAAGCAAAAAAACCTTGTCCGTTAGATTCGGTGTCTTGAGTCGCGGGGTACCCTTATTGACAAAAGTTTTTTGGTTCTTTTTTTCAAAAAAGAACACTTCTTCTTACGCTGCAGCGGCAGTGCCAAGTCCTCTGACGGCCTCGATCATTTTCACCAGCACGGCCTGGGCGTCACCATAAACCATGTCGCAATTGTCGCCGTAGAACAGGGCGTTCACGATGCCGGCGTAGCCTTTGCCCTGGCCGCGTTTGACGACGTAGACTTTTTTCGCCTTGTCCGCGTTCAGGATCGGCATGCCGAAGATCGGCGATGACTTATCGGTACGGGCGGCCGGGTTCACGACGTCGTTGGCGCCGATGATAAGCGCCACGTCGGCGTTTACGAATTCGTCGTTGATGTCTTCAAGCTGGAAGATCAGATCGTAGGGCACACCGGCCTCGGCCAGCAGCACGTCCATCTGGCCGGGCATGCGCCCGGCTACGGGATGGATCGCAAACTTGACGATGACACCCGCTGCTTGCAGCAGCTTTACGAATTCATAGAGTTTCTGCTGACCCTGCGCGACCGCGAGACCATAGCCGGGCACAATGATCACTTCCTTGGCGTAGCGCATGAAAATGCCTGCGTCACCGGCTTCGACTGGCTTCAGACTGCCTTTGATCTTGCCCTGCTTCTGCTTTGAGATGTCACCGAAGTTGGTAAAAAGCACGTTGGCGATCGACCGGTTCATCGCCTTCGCCATCAAGACCGTAAGCAACATGCCGGCGGCACCCACCACCATGCCGGCGATCATCAACGCAGGGTTCTGCAACACGAAGCCTTCGAGCCCGACAGCAAGACCGGTGAAAGCATTGTAGATCGAGATCACCACCGGCATATCCGCGCCGCCGATCGGCAGCGTTACCATGATCCCGAGGATCAGCGCACACGCGAAGAAAAGATAGATGAGAGACGGCATCGGGATCAGTGGTGCGGTACCGCTCAGCGCGGCAAACGCGAGATCCGAACCGACAGCTAAGGTCACGAACAGCAACGACCCATTGATGATCCGCTGACCCTTGAGCCGCAGCGGATGATTGAGGATTCCGTCGAGCTTGCCCCAGGCGATCAGAGAACCCGACAGCGACACCGCGCCGATCAGCGCGCCCACCAACGTCACCGCGAGCTGAGTAATCCCGTGGTATTTGCCGCCGAATAATTCGACCGCGGCGATCGCACCAGCGGCGCCGCCGCCCATGCCGTTATAGATCGCCACCATCTGCGGCATCGCGGTCATCGCGACCTTACGGCCACCCCACCAGGATATGCCGCCACCGACTATCAGCGCGATCGCGGCAAGGGCGAGGTTGGACAGCAACAACGGTTTGGCGGCGTCATTAACGTCGAAGGCGTAGAGAAAACTCGCCAGCACGGCGGCCAACATGCCGGCGCCGGCGATTTTGATACCCGACGGCGCGGTAACCGGCGACGACATTTGCTTAAGACCAAACATGAATAGGAACGCCGCGGCAAGATCGGTTACCCCGATTACCAATTGTGGGATTATCGTCAACATGTCAGGCCCCCAAGCTGGTTTTTGGATGGCGGCCCTTGGCGTGGCCGGATTTTATCGGATGGGCCGGTTTTCCGCTGACCTGGAACATCGCCAGCATGCGGTCGGTGACCGCAAATCCGCCGGCGGCGTTGCCGGCGCCAAGGAGGACCGCGAAGAAACCGATCGCCTGTTCCAAACCGTTGCTCGCATTCAGCAGCGCAAAGATGCCACCGACCACGACAATGCCGTGCACGAAATTTGAACCCGACATCAGCGGCGTGTGCAGGATTGCCGGAACATGGCCGATGATGACCCAGCCAGCGAACGCGGCGAGCATGAAGACGTAAACCGCGGCGAAGCCGTCGATCGATATTGCGAGGTTCATGGTGAAATTCTCATGTGGTTCAAGCAACTTTCGTGGCGGGCGGAACTGATTGGTTTTTCATCTCGCCGTTGTGCGTAAGCACGGTCTTGGCAAGGATCTCGTCGCTCCAGTCGATCGTGATGATGTTGTCCTTCATCATCAGGAGGAGCAGGTTGTATTGATTTTTCGCATAGAGTTCGCTCGCATCCTCGCCGAGCAGCGACGGCACGTTCAGCGGCGCCACGATCGTCACCTGGCCGACCTCGGTGGTCTCGCCGGGGGTGGTATCCTCGCAATTGCCGCCGCCCTCGGCTGAAAGATCGACGATCACGCTGCCGGCCTTCATGCCGGCAACCTGCGCCTTGCTGATTAGTTTGGGCGACAGCCGGCCGGGAATGGCGGCGGTGGTAATGATGAGATCGGCCGCCTGAATATGTTTGGTCAGCGCCGCTGCAACCTTGGTTTGTTCCTCCGCGGTGAGCGCGCGGGCATAGCCGCCTTTTCCGGTTGCATCGACGCCGGTTTCGACGAAGGTCGCGCCAAGCGATAGCGCTTGTTCCTCGGTTTCCGGGCGGACATCGTAGCCCTCGGTAACCGCGCCGAGACGATGTGCCGTCGCAAGAGCCTCGAGCCCTGCAACGCCGAGACCCATGACCAGCACTTTGGCCGGGCCGATCGCGCCGGCGGCGGTGGTGATTTTCGGCAGCACGCGACCAAGATGCGTGACGCCAAGCCCCACCGCGTAATAACCGGCGAGCGCGGATTGGGTTGACAGCGCGTCCATGGCCTGCGCGCGGGTTATACGCGGCAGCATTTCCATCGCGAAGCAGGTGATGCGTTTCGTGAGCAGGCGTTTCACCAACTCCGGCTGATGAGAAGCGTAGATGAACGAGATCAGGATGGCCCCCTCCTTCATCGCGTCGATCACTTCGAGCGCCGGCGGCTGGACGGCTAGAACCACATCGGCGTCGGCAACGAGTTCTTTGCGATCAGCGATAAACGTGACATCCTTGAAGGCAGCGTCAGCAAGCTTGATCGCAGCGCCCGCTCCGATCTGCATGTGCAGCTTCGCGCCTAGCTTGATCAGCTTTGGCGCGACGGATGGCACCAGAGCAACGCGCCGTTCGTGCGGCTGGGTCTCTTTCAGGATGGCGACGTTTACGTACATAAGGACAGTCCTAAGAAATAAAGCAGGAAGTCTTCTTTTTGTGAACAAAAAGAAGCAAAAAAACTTTGCCAATTAGGTATGGCGCTTAAGCGCCGACCACGCCTAATTGACAAAAGATTTTTGGTTCTTTTTTTCGAAAAAGAACCCTTCTTCCTATTACGCCGGCGCGTCGAGCACTGCGTGGCGAACCAGTTTTTTATTCACGAATTCCTGAATGCCCATGTTGCCGAGTTCGCGTCCGTAACCGGAATTCTTGATGCCGCCAAATGGTAGTTCGGCATCGGTCCAGTCGATGTTATTGATGAACATCATGCCGGTCTCGACCCGACGGGCGACGCGCTCGCCGCGCGCCACGTCTTTGGTGAAGACCGAGCCGCCCAAGCCGAAGTCGGAGTCGTTGGCGAGTGCGATCGCGGCGTCTTCGTTCTTCACGCGGAAGAACATCGCGACGGGACCGAAGAATTCGTCTCGGAACGCGGGGTTATGCGGCTTGACGTCGGTCAGAATCGTGGGCTCCATGAAGGCGCCAGCACGATTGATCCGACGGCCACCCAGCACGACCTTGGCGCCGTGCTCGACCGCGCTATCGACCTGCTTCAGAAGCTGCAACAACGCGGACTCAGTGGACAATGGGCCGAGAGTGGTCTTTTCGTCCATTGGATCGCCTGGTTCCAGCGCGGAAAGTGCCGTCTTGAACTTCGCCAGGAATTTGTCGGCAACTTCATCGACAACGATAAAGCGCTTCGCAGCACAGCAGGTTTGCCCGGTATTATACATCCGGCCCCATACCGCCCACTTAACCGCATGATCGAGATCGGCGTCTTCGAGCACGATAAACGCGTCGCTGCCGCCAAGTTCCATCGATGACGGCTTGACATTCCGCCCAGCCCTCGCCGCCACGGATTGACCCGCCGCAACGCTACCGGTCAGGGCGACACCTTTGATGCGCGGATCGTCAATGACTGTGTTGGTCTGTTCGTGCGAGATCAGCAGATTGGTATAAAGACCAGGCGGCGCGCCCGCATCGGTCAAGAGCTGCTCGAACGCGATCGCGCATTGCGGCACGCAGCCCGCGTGCTTCACCAGAAGAACGTTGCCCGCCATCAGGTGGGGCCCGGCAACACGCGCAAGCTGATAGTAGGGGAAATTCCAGGGCTCCACGCAGAAGATCACGCCCATCGGGCTGCTCTCCATATGGGCTTCGCCGCGGGTCGGATGGAGCTTCACCGGCGCCAGGAAGCGCTCGGCGTTCTTGGCGTAATAGGCCAGAATTCTCGAGCTGAACTCGACCTCGCCACGGGCTTCGCCAATCCGCTTGCCCATTTCGAGCGTCATGGTATGCGCGAACTTTTCAGCCTTCTCGTGCAGGATCTCCGCCGCCTTCGCGATGATCACCGCGCGCTCGGCGTAAGTCTTGTGGCGCCAGGTCTCGTAACAGGTCGCGGCAGTAGCAATCTTGGTCTCGAATTGCGCGTCAGTAATCTCGGAGAATTTCTTCACGATGTCGTTGTTATATGGATTAACACTTTGATAGGTCATGGTTTTTCCTTTATTATAAGTGTTGCGCGCGGATCAGCGATCTCGGTGAGCCACCGCCGGGGGTTGCCGGCCGCTGCGTACTGATCGCTGGTAAACTCGAAGAGCCCGGCCATTTTTAGCGCGCTGAAATGGGCTTCCATTCGCGCTGAAAACACTGGATACGGGCATTACAGGAGGTTTAACCGCCTGATCTCAATTCATGTGGAGCGGTTGGGCATCCACACGGTCTGATCGATGGCCGGGTGGGTACTCCCGTTCCGAGGGACCGCGGTAGGTTCGGAAACTACTTAGACGCAAGCCTGGGTGCGCGGACGGAGGGATTGCGGGCGCACCGGTCATGATGCCACAAGGCCCCGAAAGTCTCTCGGAAAGTCTTTTATGACGCTGGTTCAGACCCTCAGGCGCTTTGCTCCCGACCCCTACATTACCGCTATTTTAGGAATGGTCGTTCTGGCGAGTTTCCTGCCCTGCCGCGGCAGTGCTGCCGGGTATCTCAAGATCGTTACCGATGTTGCGATCGGATTATTGTTTTTTCTCTACGGTATAAGGATATCGCCGCAAGCTATTTGGGAAGGCATCTCCCACTGGCGGCTTCAAGCGTTGGTATTTTGTTTTACCTTTGTCTTGTTCCCGGCGATCGGGATCCTGTTGGCGCATCTGGGTCGCCTCTGGCTTGGCGCGCAGCTCGCTACGGGTGTGGTCTTTCTCTCCCTGTTACCAAGCACGGTGCAATCTTCGATCGTCTTCACCAGCATCGCGCGGGGCAACGTGGCTGGGGCATTGTGTGCGGCTTCGTTATCCAATCTCCTAGGCATGATCCTCACGCCGGTTTTGGTGGCCTTGATTTTAGGACTGAAAGGCGGCGCCGGCGGCCAAGGTATCAAGGATATTCTGGAACAATTGTTCCTACCGTTCCTCGCCGGCCAGTTATTGCGCCCCTGGGTAGCAGCTTTTCTCGGACGGCATGGTCTAATCGTGGGTTCGGTCGATCGTGGTACGATTCTGCTGGTCGTTTACGGGGCGTTCAGCGAGAGCGTGGTGGGTGGCCTTTGGCATCAGGTCGGTATTGCCTCGCTCGTAGCATTGTTCGTGGTGAACATTGTGTTGCTGGCTGCGGTGATGGCGTCCACGATATTACTCAGTCGGGTGCTAGGGTTTTCGCGCGAGGACCGGATTGCCATCATATTTTGTGGCTCGAAGAAGAGTCTCGCCAATGGTGTACCGATGGCCAACATATTATTTCCGCCGGCGTCGGTAGGTCCGATCGTATTACCGCTAATGTTATTCCATCAAATTCAACTAATGGCATGTGCCGCGCTGGCACGGCGGTATGCGAACGAGAAGCCTAACTGACAAAGTTTTTTGCTTCTTTTGTTCACAAAAGAAGACTTCCTTCTTGGAAACCAGTGTCAATTTTTCGGTAAATCTTCCACCCTCAGATCCAGTCGCGCCAGTCGATCGCGCAATCCAGGCCAATCCTCGCGCAAGAACCTGGCGCGTTCGCGGCGCAGCAGGATTTCGCGCACGCCCTCGCGCACGACGAAGCCGATCCCGCGCCGCTTTTCCGTCAGCTCCTGATTGGCCAATTCCGTCACTGCCTTGGCCGCGGTCAGCGGATTCACCTCATGATCCGCCGCCAATTGCCGCACCGACGGCAACAGTTCGCCTTCGGGATAGGTGCGATCCAATATCCGCGCCACGATCAGATCCACCAACTGGCGGTAGATCGGCTGGCTGTCGTTCCATACCTGCTTGGTCATCCCGCCATATTAAGCCCACTTTCGGAGTCCTGTCACGTGCCGTGTCACAGGACTACTGCATTGCCTCGCTAATACACGCACGGTGGGCAATTTCAAGGCTGCGGCGGCGGAGCCGGGGGAAAGATGCCGCGGTCGGCCCCACCCTCGGCGGCGCAAAGCGCGCTTGGCACATGAACCGAGTCGGTCATTCGGTTGATCGCGTCGGTAGGGCTCATGTAGGTACAGTGATTGCCTGCGATCGCCTTCATTCCGATCAAGAACGGATCGTAGTAGGCCAGTTTGTTCGACCCGCTGGTGCCCACCACCAGCACGACGTGCCCGGCTCGATCCGAAAACGGGCGGAGCAGGCGCGATGGGCCGTAGTTTCCGCCCAGAAGGATCGGTCCGCCGGCGCGTAACGCCGCCTGCCAGCTCGCGAAAACGTTGGTAAGCACTAGCGTCTCGCGCAGGCCGTAGTCTCGGATGTCGCGGATATTGAAGCCATTGCCCGCGGCCAAAGCGGTCAACACCTGGCCGGTGTGCGCGCCTCGCGGCACGACCCCGCCTGGATTGACGCCGTAGATATTGCCGTAGCGCCACTGCATCAGCATCTCCAGCGCCGTCATCCAGCAGTGCAGGCTCAGTCCCTGGAAGCGGTAGACCACACGCCGATAGCCGCTTACTAATGCCATTGGTTCTAACTCCTGGGTAAAATGCGAACCGGCCGGCCGCTAAAATTTCTGCGGGCGTGCCGTTAGTCAGACGGGTAATAGCCGCTTCCCGGGCGCTTAACGAGTCCCGTCACCTGGGCTATCAGAAATCTCAATGTTTTGGAGCAATTGGTGCAGGTGCGTCGCCGTTATGCCGCCGACCAGAAGTGGATCAACCGGCCCAGCGCCGCTCTGGTGGTGCTGCTGCATTTGCTGCTGCTCGCGCTCCTGGTGTCGAACGATCGCCTGAGCCTGCCGCCGGTGCAGGAAAAATCGTCGCTGGCCTATATTACGATCCAACCGCCGCGAGCGGCCGCAGCGCCACCGGCTCCGGTCGCCCTGCCGAGCGCGAAGAAAACGCCGATCCCGAAGCTATCGCCGCCGGTGCAGACTCGCAGCCATCCGGCGAAGCTCGCGCGCCCCCGCGCGCAGCCGGGTTTCATCATCGTTCTCCCGCCCGATTTCTCCCTCTCGGCACACCCGGGTCTCGATCTGAAGCCGCCGCCGGTGAGCTTGGGTCCGGTCGCACCCCAGCCAGAGGCCACAACCGAGGCAGAGAAGCTCAAGCTATTCTGGCAAGAGCAGGCGCGCCTTAACGCCATCGAGAACAAGCCTTCATCCCAGGATCCGGGACATAGATTCGGGGCTTGGTCGGGTCCGAAGTGCACGATTGAGACCGCCGAAGGACCGGTGCAGGGCGATTGTTTGGGACTGCATTTCT
>Ga0302314_10021147_pt1 | contig 10727 bp, 10 predicted proteins | sample III_Palsa_N2_3_FD_200533 | JGI IMG/M metagenome (GOLD analysis project Ga0302314, IMG submission 200533) | Peat permafrost microbial communities from Stordalen Mire near Abisko, Sweden - III_Palsa_N2_3 | ecosystem: Environmental > Terrestrial > Soil > Palsa > Peat permafrost | place: Sweden... | reverse complement strand
AAAAACTTTTGTTACTTGGGGTACGCCGTGGATCCAACGCGTACCTCAATAGGCAAAAGTTTTTGCTTCTTTTTTCAAAAAGAAGCGCTTTCTTGGCTTGGTGCGCCATGACATGGCGTGCTTGGCCGTATGCCTTGGCGTAATGGCGCGTGCCGCACACCATATCAATGGCTTAGTGGGTCCGGGGTGTGTGGCACGCCGGGTGCACTGCTTGGCGTGCGCGGGAGCGCGGCAGGCTGCCTCGGAGGCCGATTTGTCCCCGTTCGTGGCTACCCGAAAGGTGGCATCATCGGGCTGGAGATCGTTAAGCTCGCGCAGGGTGTACCAGGGGCCGAACAGCCTGCGCGGTTCAATGAGGTTCGGAGGCGGAAATGGGTCAATTCGATTGGATACGTGAGCGCTCACGCAAGCGGGCGGGGCTGGGCCTGGGACTGTGCGTTCTGGCGGTTCTAGTGGCGGGCGGCCACGCACGCGCATGCGACGGCAAGAGCTATGCGTTCGATGTCGCGGTGGGCGCCAATGTCTCGGGCGGCGGCCTGGTGGTGCGCCTGGACAAGGTGAAACTCATCGATGACACGCCGGACAAATATACGATTTCGGTGAAGGATGATGGTGCGGTGCTGGCCGATCATGTCGTGCTGATGCAGCACGATACCCTGAACTTCAAAACCAGATGCGGCAGCGTTTCGATCGGCGCGGACAGGAAATCGCTCTTCGGCCATGGTATGCTGGCGATCAACTGGAGCTACTTCTAACCGGCGTGTCATGTGGCTATCGTGACGGCAGCGCGGCCCCCCGAACGAAAGGACGTGATGCATGCTCGCTTTGCAATTCAAACAGTTCGGCGGCCCGGAGCAGCTTCATCTAACCACCCTTCCGGATCCCAGCCCGGACGATGGCATGGCCGTGATCCGGATCATGGCCGCATCGGTTAACCCGAGCGACGTCAAGAACGTCGCGGGCAGCATGGAACATACAACGCTGCCGCGTGTACCGGGCCGGGATTTTTCCGGCGTGGTGGAGGCGGGACCAGCGGAATGGGTGGGCGCTGAGGTATGGGGCACCGGCGGCGAGATCGGTTTCACCGAGGATGGCACGCATGCCGAGCTGATCGCCTTTCCGGTGCAGGCATTGGTGCGCAAACCAGCCGGTTTGAACCACGCGGAAGCCTCCGCCGTAGGCGTGAATTTCATCATCGCCTGGCGCGGACTGGTTGATTTCGCGGCGCCGCAAGTCGGCGAGACGGTGGCGGTGGTGGGCATCGGGGGCGGCGTGGGCGGTGCCGTGGCGCAGATTGCGCATTCACTTGGGTGCCGCGTGATCGGCATTGATCGCGAGCCGCCGGACCCGGCCTCGCCCGCCGGACATATTCTAGGAAGCTTTATCGCCAGCGATAGCAAGGTGGCCGAGGCGGTGCGCGACCTGACCGATGGGCGCGGTGCGGAGGTGGTTTTCGACGCCGTGGGCGGTGTGATGTTCGAGGCCGCGATCCGGTCCATCGGCCATCGGGGACGGCTGGTGGAAATCAGCAGCACAGGGCGGCGGCGCGTGGAGTTCGATTTGCTGGATTTCTATCATAATGAAGGCCAAATGTTTGGCGCGGATAGCCGCAAGGTGGATACATTGCAGTCGGCGCGCATATTCGATCGGCTAGCGGATGGGTTTATCCGGGGTCATTTCCACGCGCCGGTGATCGCCGAGAGGTATTCTTTGCGCAATGGGCCGGATGCTTATCGGGCCGTGCAGGAAGGGACGCGGGGGCGGGTGGTGATTGAGCCTGCGGCGTGAGGAAGGAAGCAGTTCTTTTTTGAAAAAAAGAACCAAAAAACTCTTGTTTATTTGGGCGTGTTCGCTGGTTCAACGCGAGCGCCAATGGACAAAAGTTTTTGCTTCTTTTTTCAAAAAGAAGTGCTTTCTTTCTTTGCTTTTGTTTGCTGGATGCGCTGTGCAACCCCCGCCCTGTTTGTTGGCCTCGCAGCGTCCTATGGCCGTCATCGATATGTTCTTTGGCCGTGATGTGCCGGGGCGGGCGCCTGTCAGTGATGACGAATGGGCGGCGTTTGTGGCGGCGCAGGTGGCGCCGCGGTTTCCTGCGGGATTCACCGTGTTTGATGCATCGGGGCAATGGCTGAGCCCTGCGGGCGGGCGCGTGGTGCGCGAAGCTAGCAAAATGGTGCGGATGGTGGCGCCGGCGGCACCGGATTTGGCGGCACGCGTGCAGGGGGTGTCGGATGCCTACAAGGGGTTGTTCCGGCAGGAATCGGTGGGCGTGGTTTCGACCGAGGGATGCGCCGCGTTTTAAGAGTGACGCCCTCTTGCTAGCGCCACTGTAGTGCGTTGTAGTGCGACGCATGACCAGCGATGCATTGAAGGCTAAGGGCATGCCCGTGAGCGTTCGGTTGCGGCCGGAACTCAATGAGCAGGTGTCGGCTATCGCGGCGGCGCTTGATCGGCCGAAATCCTGGGTGATCGAGCAGGCGGTGGCGGATTACGTGGCGGCGCAGGCTTGGCAGCTTGCGGCCATCGATGCGGGGATTGCGGCGGCGGATTCGGGCCGCGTGGTGGACCACGAGGATGTGCTGGCGTGGGTCCGATCCTGGGATAGTCCGGAGGAGCTTCCCGCGCCACGGTGCGAATAGCCTGGACGGACGCGGCCTTGCGTGACCTCGCTGCCGCGCGTGCGTTCATAACACTGGATCAGCCCCTTGCCGCCGCGCGGCAGATAGAACTGGTTGTTGTGGCGGCCGGAAGGCTGGCGCAGTTTCCAAATTCTGGTCGGCCGGGCCGGCGCGCTGGCATGCGCGAGTTGGTGGTGGGCTGCGCGCCCTACGTGCTGCCTTACCGCGTGCGTGGTGACGTGGTCGAAATCCTGCGGGTGCTGCACGGGCGGCAGCGTTGGCCGGGCGAGGGTTGATGCAACCCTGGGGCAGGCGGTGCAGGATTGGCGCGCGGAGCCCGCGCGCCACCAGCGTTTACGCGGCCTTTTTCAACAACCCCTGTGCCAGCAAGCTTTCCGCGATTTGCACCGCGTTCAAGGCGGCGCCTTTGCGTAGATTGTCGGCGACGCACCAGAAGCCGAGCCCGTTGGGTACTGTGGGGTCGCGGCGGAGGCGGCTGATGTAGGTGGCGTCTTCGCCTTGGCAGTCGGCGGGGGTGATGTAGTCGCCGTCGTCGTGGCCGTCTTGCACCACGATGCCGGGGGCGCGGCGGAGAAGATCGCGGGCTTCGCCGACGTTCACGGGGCGTTCGAATTCGGCGGTGATGGCCTCGGAATGGCCGATGAAGACGGGCACGCGCACGCAGGTGGCGAATACGGCGATGTCGGCGCCCAGGATTTTCCGGGTTTCGACGGCCATTTTCCATTCTTCCTTGGTGGAGCCGTCAGCCATGAATTTGTCGATGTGCGGAATGCAGTTGAAGGCGATGTTTTTCGGGAATACCTGCGGCTTTACCGGGTCGTTCACGAAGATGGCTTTGGTGTTGTTGAACAGTTCGTCCATGCCTTCCTTGCCGGCGCCCGAGACGGATTGGTAGGTGGAAACGACCACGCGCTTTAAGTTGTATTTATCGTGCAACGGCTTCAGGGCGAGCACCATCTGGATGGTGCTGCAATTGGGGTTCGCGATGATGCCGCGCTTGGTGTAGCGGGCCAGCGCTTGCGGGTTCACTTCGGGCACCACCAGGGGCACGTCGGGCTCCATGCGGAACTCGCTGGTGTTGTCGATGACGATGCAGCCGGCGGCGGCGGCGCGGGGGGCGTGGATGGCGCTGACAGCGCCACCGGGGCTGAACAGGCCCAGGTCCCAGCCCGTGAAGTCGAAGGTTTCGAGGTTCTGCACCTTCAGGATGCGCTTTTCGCCGAAGCTGATTTGCTGGCCGACGGAGCGCGGGCTGGCCAGGGCGACGATGTCGGCAACCGGGAAATTGCGCTCGTAGAGGGTTTTGATGATTTCGCGGCCTACCGCACCGGTGGCACCTGCGACAGCGATTTTAAAAGCCATGATGGTGGATCCTCGTGCGGGCGGCAGGTGTCGGCCGTATGGCCCTGGGTTGGTTCGGCCAGGGGGCATCGCAATGACGGTGGTTTGCGCGGGCGGTCAAGAGCGGGTGGCGGTGGCCTGCTCCTCTAGTTTACCTCGGCAGCGAAGCGGACGGCTTCCTCGGCGGCGCGGAACAACGCCCGGCTCTTCTGGCGCGTCTCGGCTTCCTCGGCGGCGGGGATGCTGTCGCTGACCACGCCGGCGCCGGCCTGCACATACATCGTGCCGTCTTTCACCACCGCGGTGCGCAGCCCGATGCAGGTGTCCATGGTGCCGTCCGGGGCGAAATAGCCGATGCAGCCGGCGTAGATGCCGCGGCGGACCGGCTCCAACTCCTCGATGATTTCCATGGCGCGGATTTTGGGGGCACCGGTGAGGGTGCCGGCGGGAAAGCCGGCGGCTAGCGCTTCTACCGCGTCCACACCGGGGCGGGCTTCGCCCTCCACGTTGCTGCTGATGTGCATGACGTGGCTGAAGCGCTCGATGACGAAGCTTTCGGTGACGCGCACGGTGCCGGGGACGGCAACGCGGCCGACGTCGTTGCGGCCGAGATCGACCAGCATCAGGTGCTCGGCGCGTTCCTTGGGGTCGGCGAGCAATTCGCGTTCCAGCGCCACGTCTTCTTCGGTGGTGGCGCCGCGGGGGCGGGTGCCGGCGAGGGGGCGGATGGTGACACGGTTGTCGCGCAGGCGGACCAGCACTTCGGGGCTGCTGCCGGTGACCGCGAAGCCGCCGAAATCGAGGAAGAACAGGAAGGGCGCCGGGTTGATGCGGCGCAAGGCGCGGTAGAGCGCGAAGGGGGGCAGGGCGAAGGGGGCGGAGAAGCGCTGGCTGGGGACCACTTGGAACACGTCGCCGGCGGCGATGTACTCCTTGGCGCGCAGCACGGCGGCTTCGAACTCGGCCGGGGTGAAATTGCTGGTCGGCGGTTGCTGCGGCGGCAGGGCCACGGGCGGTGCCTTGTGGGGCAGTGGGCGGGCGAGGGCGGCGCGGGCTTCGGCTAGGCGGCGCTCGGCGTCGGCCCAGGCTTGGTCCGCATCCGAGTCCGAGCTGGAACGAGCGGGGGCGGCCAAGGTGAGTTCGTCGCGGACATTGTCGAAGATCGCGAACAGGGTGGGGCGCAGCAGGATGGCTTCGGGCAGGCCGAGCGCATCGATGTTCTTGCTGGGCAGGCGCTCCATCTGGCGGGCCATGTCGTAGCCCAGATAGCCGACCAGGCCGCCGGCCATGGGGGGGAGGCCGGGCTGCGGGGGCATGGCGCATTCGGCCAGCAAGGCGCGCAGGCTTTTCAGCGGGGGGAGGGGTTCCGGCACGAAGGCGTGTGGGGCGCTGATGGCGTGGCGGTTGATTTCGGCCACGCCATTGCGGCAGCGCCAAATCAGGTCGGGCGCCATGCCGATAACGGAGTAGCGGCCGCGGGCAGCGCCGCCTTCGATGCTTTCCAAGAGAAAGCTGTTGGGCTGGCCGTGGGCGAGTTTCAGGAAGGCGGCGACGGGAGTTTCTAGGTCCGAGACGCCGGTCCAGGTGGCTATGCGGTTCAAGACGTAAACGCTGGGGGGACAAAGCTTGTCCCCCCAGACCTCCCGTCAATTATTTGGTGCGTGGCCGTGATTAAGGCCTCGAATAAGTGGAGGGGGGTCTGGGGGGACAACCTTTGTCCACCCAGTCTTGTTCTACTCACCTTGAGGCTGAACCAGCTTCTGCAACACAGCCCCATTCACGCCCGGGTTAGCCGCATCGCGCACCGCTGTGCCGTAGCTGACCAGCATGTCATCGGCCAATGACTGGCCCAGCCCGTGGCGCACATCGGCCAGCTCATCGGCATGGCCTTTGGGATCTGGCCGGATGGTTTGCGCCAGCTGCGCCACCAGGAAGCCCTCGCCGGTTTGCACCATGGTGGCCTCGCCTTTTTTCATCGTGAAAATCAGCTGCACCAGTTCCGCGGGCACGCCCTTGGCGGGACGGTTACGCGTCAGCGGTGGCGTGCGGATCACCTGGTGGCCGGTGCCCCAGGCCGCCGTTGCGATCATCTGGCCGCCATTAACCACGGAGAGCAGATGCGCCGCCTCGGTTTCGGTGGCGTGGCGCACCTTTTCGGCCTGCCAATCGGCCAGCACCTGGGTGCGGATGCTGGCGAAGGGTTTGACGGCGGGCTTGATGATGTCCTGCACCGCGACCGCGTACCAAACGTGGTTGGGGGCTTCGACCAGCTGTGCCGTGTCGCTCTTGCTGGCCTTGAAGGCGTCGGCGATCAGCAGCGCTTTGACGTCATCCGGTGCGGGCAGCGGAGCCTTGGTGCCGTCCTGCGTATTACCTTGGGCGTCGAGCGTGCCTTCGGCACCGGCGGCACCGATGTCGGCCGGCACTTCGTCGATGCGGTTGCCGCCGGCGAACAGGTCCTGCAGCTTCTGCGCACGTTCATCCACCAGGTCGACGGCCCGCTCCTCGCCGATGCGCTTGCGGACGGTGTCGCGCAGGTCATCGAAGGTGGGGTTCTTGGCCGGGGTGATGCTGGTAACAATGGCGACCTGGTAGCCGAGCGGCTCCGTGATGGGGCCGGTGACGGTGTTCAACGGGGCGGCAAAGGCCGCCTGCGCCAGTTCGGGGGCCGGGATGCCGGCCTTTATCGTGTCCTTCAGCTCGGTGGCGGTGGCTTTCTGGGCGGCGGCGGTGGCCTGCATAGTCTCCCAGCTGGCGCCGGCTTTCCACTGCGTGGCCAAGGCTTGCGCCTGGGCCTGGGTGTCGGCGGTGATCACCTGGATGGAGCGTTTTTCGGGGGCCTGGAATTCAGGTTTATGGGCGGCGAACCAGGCGCGCATGTCGGCGTCGCTGATGGTCAGCGTGCGGCCGATCGTGTCGGGCGACAGGATTACAACCTTGATGCGGCGGTATTCGGGGCTGGTGTAGTGCGCCACGTTGTTGTCGGCGTAGCGCTGCAGCACCGCATCGGTGGGGGCCGGCGGCGGGGTGTGGCCGGCGTAGTTGAATAGCACGATGTCGGCGGTGCGGCCTTCGTACAGGTAATCGAACACCATGTTGGTGAGCATTTCGCTGGGATGCGCGCCAGCGGTGACGGCGTTCAGGATCTGGTTCTTGGAGACGTCCATGCTGATTTCATTTTGGAAGCGCTGGGGCGTCAGGCTGTGCTGCGATAGCACCTGCAGATATTCGCGGTGGTCGAAGTTGCCGTCCATGCCCTTGAAGGCACCCATGCTGCGGATTTCGTCCTGGATGGCTTGCTCGGGGGCCACCAGGCCCATGCGGCGGGCTTCGTCGTCGATCGCCTGCTGGGTGACCAAGCGTTCCAGCGTTTCACCGGCGACTTTCTGGCGCACGGCGGCGGGGATTTGCGACGGGTCAGGGTAGCGCTCGGCGGCTTGCTGCAGGTTGTCCTTGAAGGCCTGCTCGAAATCCTGGGCGGTGATGCTGTGGCCGTTGACGGTGGCCACCGTGGCGGCGTCGCCACCGCCGTTCAGACGGCCGGCGACACCCCAGCCGACGAAGGCCGCGGCCAGCAGGAAGAAGAAGACTCGCGCGACGAAGGTGTTGGCGAAATTGCGGAGGGTGCCGAGCATGGTGGTCCTTGGGGGGTAGCTGGGGAGCTTGACGGGCGGCTGGGCTGATTATGGGCGCTGGCGTGTTGGCGGCGTGGTGGACAATTTTGCGGTGCGTGGCAACCGGGTGTTAGTGGCCGGCGGAGGTTTGGGTGGGATGTGATGCGCCAACTGATTGCCGGCAATTGGAAAATGAACCTGCTGCGGGCGGAAGCCGCATCATTGGCCCGTGAGCTGGTGGCCGGCGCGGCCGGGCAGGCGTGTGACCTGCTGATTTGTCCGCCCTTCACGGCGTTGGCCGCGGTCAGCGAGGTGGTTGGTGGCAGCGTGGTGGCGCTGGGCGGCCAGGATTGCCATGCGGCGCAACACGGGGCGCATACCGGGGACGTGGCGGCGCCAATGCTGGCCGACCTGGGGTGCAGCGCTGTTATCCTGGGTCATTCGGAGCGGCGGCAGGCTTACGGCGAAACCAGCGCGCAGGTGCGGGCCAAGGCGCGGGCGGCCGCGCATGCCGGGTTGATGCCGGTGATTTGCGTGGGGGAAACTGAAGCCGAGCGCGATGCCGGCGGTGCCAAGGCGCTGGTCTGCGCGCAGGTGGCCGACAGCGTGCCGGACGGATTTGCCGGCGTGCTGGCGTACGAGCCGATCTGGGCGATCGGTACTGGGCGCACGGCCACCGAGCAGGATGTGGCTGACATGCATGCGGCGATCAGCGAGGCATTGGTGCGCCGCTTGGGTGCCACCGGCAAAACCGTGCGGATTCTGTATGGTGGGAGCGTGAAGGCGGAGAACGCGGCAGGGCTGCTGGCGGTGCCGCTGGTGGGGGGCGCGCTGGTGGGCGGGGCCTCGTTGGACGCGGTCGCGTTCCTGCGCATTGCCGCGGCCTGCCGGCGCGGCTAGAAGGCCGCAATCCCGGTAGGCCTGACAATGACGACCCTTATTCCTGTTCTGCGTGTGCTGCATGTGTTCGTGACGCTGGCGATGATCGGCGTGGTGCTGATCCAGCGCAGCGAAGGCGGCGGCTTGGGTATTGGCACGACGCAGGGCATGGGCAGCTTCATGAGCGGCCGCGGCACGGCGAACCTGCTGACACGGACCACGGCGATCCTGGGGACGCTGTTTTTCGCGATCTCGCTGACGCTGGCGCTGATGACGCGGGGGACGAACTCGGTTGGGCGGGATTTGCTGGCGACTCCGGTGCCGGTGACGGCGCCGGCGCATAAGACGGCGCCGTTGGTGCCGTTGGTGCCCACGAAGTAAGGGCCTCCGGCGGCTGGGGCCTGAGGCCCCAGACCCCCATTTGGGGTTGGTACAATAATAAATTGGGGTCTGGGGACTAGTCCCCAGCGGGGTCCAGGGGCAGAGCCCCTGGCCTTTTCCTATTTACCTAAGATACAAGGGTCGCCCATGACGCGGTACGTATTCATCACCGGCGGCGTGGTCTCCTCTTTGGGCAAAGGCATCGCCTCCGCCGCCCTTGCAGCGCTGCTGCAAGCGCGCGGCTATCGCGTGCGGCTGCGCAAGCTGGACCCGTATTTGAACGTGGATCCCGGGACCATGAGCCCGTACCAGCACGGCGAGGTGTACGTTACCGACGACGGCGCCGAAACCGATCTGGATCTGGGCCACTATGAACGTTTCACCGGTGTGCACGCCACCCAGGCCGATAACGCCACCACGGGCCGTATCTACTCCAACGTCATCGCCGCCGAACGCCGCGGTGATTACTTGGGCGCCACCGTGCAGGTGATCCCCCACATCACCGACGCCATCAAGGTGGCGATCACCCGCGAAACCGATGATCTGGATTTCTGCCTGATCGAAATCGGCGGCACCGTCGGCGACATCGAAAGCCTGCCGTTCCTGGAAGCCATTCGCCAGCTCGGCAACGAATTGGGCCCGCAGGGCACGATGTTCGTGCACCTGACGCTGGTGCCCTACATTCCCAGCGCCGGCGAGTTGAAAACCAAGCCGACGCAGCATTCCGTAAAGGAATTGCTGAACGTGGGCATCCAGCCGCAAATGCTGCTGTGCCGCTGCGACCGGCCCATTCCGGACAACGAACGCCGCAAGATCGCGTCGTTCTGCAACGTGCGCCCCAGTGCGGTGATCGCGGCGCTGGATGCCGATACGATTTATGCGGTGCCGATCGCCTACCACGAGGAAGGCATGGATCGCGAAGTGCTGCACCATTTCGGGCTGCCGCATGACGAACCGCCGGACCTGACGCGCTGGCGGCAAATCGTTTCCGTGATGCGGGCCCCCGAAGGCGAAGTGCGCATCGCCGTGGTGGGCAAATATACCAACCTGCTGGACAGCTATAAGAGCCTGGCCGAAGCACTGATCCATGGCGGCATCGCCAACCGCGTGAAAGTGCGGCTGGAATGGGTGGATAGCCAGATCTTCGAACAGCCCGATACGGTGGCCAGGCTAGAAGGCGTGCACGGCATCCTGGTTCCGGGCGGCTTCGGCGAGCGCGGCACCGAAGGCAAAATCGCGGCGGTACGATTCGCCCGCGAACGCAATATCCCGTTCTTCGGCATTTGCTTCGGCATGCAACTCGCCGTCATCGAATGCGCCCGCCATCTGGCCGGGCTGCCGGAAGCCAGCAGCACTGAATTCGGGCCCTGCGCGGAACCGGTGGTGGGGCTGCTGACCGAATGGGGCCGCGGCAACGAAGTGGAACGCCGGGAAGCCGGCGGCGATCTGGGCGGCACCATGCGGCTCGGCGCCTATCCCGCGATTCTGGCGCCCGATAGTCTGGTGCGCGCGATGTATGACGATGCCGCGGAAATCTCCGAGCGGCACCGCCATCGCTATGAAGTGAACGTGCATTATCGTGACCAGCTTGAGGCGACCGGCATGCGGTTCTCCGGCCTGTCGCCCGACGGGATATTGCCGGAAATCATCGAGTATCCGGATCATCCCTGGTTCATCGGCGTGCAATATCACCCTGAGCTAAAATCCAAACCCTTCGCGCCGCACCCATTATTCGCCGGCTTCATCGCCGCCTCCGTCCGCCAAGCGCGATTGGTTTAATGGTTATACCGAAGCCCAATTAGCAAAAGTTTTTTGGTTCTTTTTTTCAAAAAAGAACTCTTAGAAAAGCAGTTCTTTTTTGAAAAAAAGAACC
>Ga0302314_10021146_pt1 | contig 10727 bp, 9 predicted proteins | sample III_Palsa_N2_3_FD_200533 | JGI IMG/M metagenome (GOLD analysis project Ga0302314, IMG submission 200533) | Peat permafrost microbial communities from Stordalen Mire near Abisko, Sweden - III_Palsa_N2_3 | ecosystem: Environmental > Terrestrial > Soil > Palsa > Peat permafrost | place: Sweden... | reverse complement strand
TGGGCACGAGACAGAGATGGCGAGGGGGACGGGCGCGAACGCGACGGAGGCCAGCGGGACGGGCGCGAACGGGGCGGGGGCGCGGCTGGATGGGTTCGGGTGGATACGCACGTGCAGGCCGGGGTGACGGTGCCTGCGTACTATGACTCGCTGCTGGCCAAGGTGATCGGTTACGGTGCCGACCGGGCGGAGGCGCTGAGGGCGTTGGGGAGTGCGCTGCGCCGGTGCGCCGTCGACGGGGTTGCGACCAACCTGGCGATGCAGCGGGCGGTCATCGGCGACCCCGCGTTCGCGGCCGGCGGGGTCGATACCGGGTACCTGACCCGCTGGCTCGCCGACGTGCACGGGAACGGGGACGGATGGGAGTCGGCCGGGACCGTTCGGGATGATCGGAATTCTGATCTTGATCTTGGTGCCGACCACGGGGTGGGTCATGACTGACATCCGGCTGGTCGATGTGTCGCTGCGGGACGGGAACCAGTCGCTGTGGGGCGCGACCGGGCTGCGGACCGCGCACATCGCGACGATCGCGCCGCTGCTCGGGCGGGCCGGGTTCCGCGCGCTCGACTACTCGTCCTCGACCGCGATGGGCGTGTCGGTGCGGACGCATCGGGAGGACCCGTGGGCGCTGCTCCGGCTTACCCGCAAAGCGATGCCTGACACGCTGCTGCAGTTCATCGGGACCGGGTTCCGGTTCATCTCCTGGGAGCGGGCGCACCCCGAGGTCATCCAGCTCGTTTACTCGGCCCTGGTGCGCAACGGCATGGACCGATTCGTCGTCCTCGACCCGACCCACGACCTGGACGCGGCCCGCGGCACCGCCGCGATCGCCAAGAAGGCGGGCGCGCGGGAGGTCATCGGGGCGCTGACGTACACGATCTCGGCGGTGCACGACGACGCGTTCTACGCGGGCGTCGCCGCCGCCTACGCCGATTGCCCGGACATCGACCGCGCCTATATCAAGGACCCGGCCGGCATTCTCACCCCGGACCGGGCGCGGACCCTGATCCCTGCGGTCCAGGCCGCCCTCCGCGATAGCGGGAAAGCGCTGGAGTTGCACTCGCACGCCTCGCTTGGGCTGTCACCGCTGACCTGCCTGGTCGCGGCCGAGCTGGGCGTGCCGGTGCTGCAGGTCGGCTGCGGCGCGCTCGGCAACGGCACCTCGCTGCCCGACGCCGAGGACCTGGTCGCCAACCTGCGGGCGAGCGGGCACACGGTGGATATCGACGACCGGCTGCTGGCCGCCGTCGCCCGCTACTTCGACCGGCTGGCGGGGGCCGAGGGGCTGCCGCGCGGAGAGCACCGCGGGTTCGACGCCGCGTTCATGGACCACCAACTGGCGGGCGGGGTGATGTCCACCACCAGGCGGCAGCTGGCCGAACTCGGGCTGGCCGACCGGTTCGACGCCCTGCTGGCGGAGATCGCGCTGGTCCGGGCCGAGCTCGGCTACCCGATCATGGTGACGCCGTTCCCGCAGATGGTGATCGGGCAGGCGCTGGCGAACCTGCTCTCCGCCGGCGTCGCCGGCGGAGCCCGCTACGACTCCGTGCCCGACCAGGTGATCAGGTACGTACTCGGCACCTTCGGCAAGCCGACCGCGCCGGTCGAGCCGTGGGTGCTCGACCGGGTGCTCAGCCGGCCCCGGGCGGCCGAGCTCGCCAGCGAGCCGGAGCCGCTCGACGTGGCCGCGCTGCGCAGGCGATTCGGCCAGCGGATCAGCGACGAGGAGCTGGTGCTGCGGTTCGGCATGCCGGGCGCGGAGGTGGACGCGATGATCGCGGCCGGCCCGGCGGTCACGCACTACAACCCGGACCTGGTGCCGGTGCTGCGGCTGCTGCGCGAGCTTGGCCGGCGCCCTGCGCCGCGCGAGCTGACGGTGGAGAAGCCGGGGTTCCGGCTGTCGCTGCGGAGTCACGATTCTTGAGAGGAGCCCGGTGACGGAAACGCCCGCCGATGATGCGGCGCTGCGCCGGCTGCGGGACGCCCGCGGCTTCATCTTCGACATGGACGGCACCCTGGCGCTCGGCGACCGGGTCAACCACGGGCTGGCGCCGCTGCCCGGCGCGGTCGAGCTCCTCGACTGGGTCAGGGGCCGGGACGTGCCCTACGTCGTGTTCACCAACGGCACCAACCGTTCTCCCGCGCACTTCGCGGCGGTGCTGCGGGAGGCCGGGCTCGATGTGCCCGACGCCCAGATGATGACGCCGGCGTCCAGCGCCGTCGTCATGTTCACCAGGCGCGGCTACCGGCGGGTCATGGTCCTGGGCGGTGACGGCCTGACCGGGCCGCTGCGCGAGGCGGGGATCGAGGTCGTGCCGCCGGTCGAGGCCGCGGCGGACACCCGGCCGTCACAGCCGCCCGCCGGGGTGGACGCGGTGCTGGTGGGCTGGTTCCGCGAGTTCACCATGTCCCACCTGGAGGCCGCCTGCCAGTCCGTCTGGTCCGGCGCCGCCCTGTACAGCGCGTCGGAGACCCCGTTCTTCGCCGTGGCCGGCGGCCGGGCCCTTGGCACGTCCCGTGCCATCTCCGCGATGATCCGGTCCATCACCGGCTGCCCGCTCACGATCACCGGCAAGCCGTCGCTGTACGCGCTGCGCGCCGCCGCCGCCCGGCTCGGCGTCCCGGCCAGGCACCTCGTGGTCGTCGGCGACGATCCGCTGCTCGAGGTCCCGATGGCGCACCGCGGCCATGCCCTCGCGGTCGCGGTCCAGACCGGCCTGGCCGGCCCGGACGCCTATGACCGCCTGCCGCCCGCGAAGCGGCCGCACCTGCACCTGCGCGGGGTCGATGAATTGCTCGCGCTCTGCCGGGAAAGTTCATCATGATCATCCCGAACGCACGCATGGCTCCGCCGATCGGGGAAGAGACAGCCGGGGTATCACGCTGCCATTGGGGAAGACTCGAAGACCCACCGGAGGAGAGCCATGACCGAGATGATGCGAGCCGTCGGCTGCACGCACTTCGGAGACCCGTCCGTGCTGCACATCGTCACGGTGCCCAAGCCCGTGCCAGGCCCCGGGCAGGTGCTGGTCACGGTCGCGGCGGCCACGGTGAACCCGACCGACCTCGGTTTCCGGGCGGGCGGCCGGGCGCTGCCGCCCGGCGTCGAGCCGCCGTACATCGCGGGCATGGACCTGGCGGGCGTTGTCGACGCGGTCGGCCCGGACGTCGCCGGGCCGGACGGCACGGGCTGGCAAGTCGGCGACCGGGTGATGGGCGCGGTCTCCCCGTGGGCGCCCGGCGGCGGCGCGCAGGCCGAGTACGTGGCCGTCGCCGCGGACGCATTGGCCCGGGTTCCTGATGGGTGGTCGCTGGCAGAGGCGGCCACGCTGCCGATGAACGGGCTGACCGTGCGGGCCGCGCTTGACCTGCTGGCACTGACGCCCGGCGCGACCTTGGCGGCAACCGGGTCGGCGGGCATCGTCGGCCAGTACGCGATCCAGCTCGGTCGGCACGAGGGCCTCACCGTGATCGGCGACGCGGCGCCGGCCGAGATCGAGCTGATCGAGTCGTTCGGCGCGCACCGGGTGGTCCCGCGCGGCGAAGGCACCGCGACCGCGATCCGAGAGCTGTACCCGGACGGCGTGGACGCGGTCATCGACGCGGCGCTGCTCGGCCCCGAGATCATCGGCGCGGTCCGCGACGGCGGCCAGCTGCTCGCGGTCCGCCCGTACCCGGGAGAGTCGGAGCGGGACGTCGCCATTCACCTGGTCCTGGTGGGCAATCACCTGCACGAGGGCCACCGCATCGCCGAGCTCGCCGACCTTGTCACCAAGGGCGTCCTCACGCTCCGGGTGGCCGAGATCCTCCCGGCCGACCACGCCGCCGAGGCCCACCGCCGCCTGGAAGCCGGCGGCGTCCGCGGCCGCCTCGTCCTGACGTTCTAAAGGACCAAAGTGCCAGAGAAGGGCACGTCTTCACGCTAGGGCGGCAGTGACGATGCGTAGCTGAAATCACTCGAAAATGAAATCCGAGTGACAGATGAGTTGATTGTGATCGCAAAGCGTTGCCGCCAAGGGACCGTTCGCCTGGGAGCACTGCTCACCGAGAGCGCCAGGCGGATGAACCAGGGCATGGGCGGCCAGGAGATCCGTCCGATAAGTCCGGTTTAGAATGTGTTGCATGTGTGCAGCCTGTGGCGTTCCGACGCATATTCCCGTGCTGGATCCGGAACCAACCGCAGCGGTACCCAGCGCCGGCCCGGTCAAGTTCGCCGCGCTGCGGAACCCGTCCTGCCGGCCCTACCTGGGCGGCGCGGCGCTGGCCATGATGGCCGACAACATCGAGCACGTGATCACCTACTGGGTCATCTGGGAGAAGTTCCACTCCCCCGCGCTGACCGGGTTCGAGGTGATCAGCCACTGGCTGCCGTTCCTGCTGCTGTCGCCCTACTTCGGCGCGCTGGCGGACCGCTACGACTGCCGCAAGCTGATCCAGGCGTCGCAGGCGCTGTTCATGGCCGTCTCGCTGACCTGGGGCATCCTGTTCCTGACGAACTCGCTCACCGTCTGGAACGCCTGCATCCTGCTGATCCTGCACGGCATGGCGGGCGCCCTCTGGTCGCCGCCTGAGCAGCTCCTGCTTGAGGACTTCGTCGGGGTTGAGGACCTGCCAAGCGCGATCAGGCTGAACTCCACCGCGCGGTCGCTCGGCATCCTGGCCGGCCCGGTCGTCGGCTCCGCCTTGCTGCTGGGCCTCGGCCCGGTCCACGGCATCTGGGTCAACATCGCGTTCTACCTGCCGCTGACCATCTTGATGGCGCGGACCAGGTTCACCGGGCACACCCGTAGCGGCATCGTGGCCAGGGAACGGGTCAGCGCGCTGGCCGCCGTGAAGGTGTTTCGCGAGGTCAGCCGGGACCGGGTGCTCGCCTCGATGATCATCCTGGCCGGCCTCGGCTCGTTCTTCGTCGGCTCCGCGATGCAGGTGGTGATGCCGGAGATCGCCGGGACCACGACCGGCCTGTCCACCGGCACCGCCTACGGCGTGCTGCTGTTCGCCAACGGCCTCGGCGGCGTGCTCGGCGGGCTGATCCTCGAGGGCACCGGCTGGGTCAGCCTCTCGGTGCGGTCCGCGCTGGTGTCCACCCTCGTCTACGGCGCGGCGTCGGTGTTCTTCGCGATCAGCCACGACTACCTCATCGCCGCGCCGCTGCTGGTCGTCGGCGGTGTCGCCAACCTCGCCGCGCTCTCCATCACCCAGACCGTCGTGCAACTGCGTGCCCCGCAGGAGAAGAAGGGCCAGGTCATCGGCGTCTACGGGGTCGGCGCCAACGGAATGCGGATCGGCAGCGGCTTCACCGTCGGGCTGCTCGGCGCAGCGGTCGGGCTGCGCACCGCGCTCGGCCTGTCGTCGGCCGGGCTCGTCGTCTGCGTGCTGCTGCTGGCCGGCTACCTGGCAATAGTCGCTCGAAGTAACCGATTGAACACAAATCACATAAGTAACAGATAGTAGCCAATCCCTATTATGTCGTCACCCTGCGTGTCAGACTGGGCGACATGAACACTTCCCCCGCCAGCGAGAAGGCGTCCGGCCTGCTGGCCATCCCCCTCATCACCGACCAGGACGTGCTCGACCGCGTCGGCACCATCGTCGCGCCCGCGGCCAGGCTCCGCCGGACCCTCTGGCTGTTCTTCGTCAGCCCGGAGGGAACCCAGGCCAACCTGGTAGTCCCCATCGACGACATACCCGAACGACCCGCCGGCGGCATGATCGGCAACGTCTGCTATATAGCCTCCGAGGCGCTGAAGCAGGCCGGGCCGCAGGGCAGCGTGGTGATCACGCTCAGCCGCCCAGGCACCAAGCGGCTGACCGAGTCCGACCGGCATTTCCTGCGCGCCCTGCAGCACGGCGCCCGCATCCACGACACCCCGGTCCGGATGCTCTGCCTCGCCACCCCGCAAGGCGTCCGCGAACTCGGGCCGGTGGTGCCCGGTTGATAATGGCGAGATCAAATTCAAAGTCCGATGATGGGGAACGGGCCGTTGCTTCGAGTGGCACCCCAACCGGCTCCTCCGGTCCAGTGGTTGGCAATAGCTCTAGATGTTTTGCGGTGGACCGGTCCGCGGCGTGGCGGCCGAGTTCTGGGTGTGCGGCACCTTCGAGGTCCGGGACGGGAAGATCGTCCTGTGGCGGGACTACTTCGACTGGGGCACGTTCCTGATGGCGGGCGTGCGCGGGCTCGGGCGAGCCTTGTTGGGAGCCGGCCGCCGAGGCGGCGGCGGAGCTTGAGGAGCTGGGATTCACCGCGCTCGGCCGAATCAGAACTCGGTGCCGCCGTCGATGTTGATGATCGCGCCGGTCAGGTAGGACGCCCGGGGCGACAGCAGGAACGCGAACAGGTCGCCGACCTCCTCCGGCCGGCCGGGGCGGCCGAGAGCCACGTTCATGTGCCACTCCTTCTTCATCACCGTTTCCAGCAGGCCCTCGGCGGGGACGCCCCGCTCACGGGCGAGCTGCTGGCGCAGGGCGGCGAGGCCGCCGGTCTCGATCGCGCCCGGGCACACGCAGTTGGCCCGCACGCCCGCGCCGCCATACGTCATGGCGATGGTCTTGGTGAAGCCGGCCACGGCATTCTTCAGCGTCACGTACGGCAGCCGGGCGGGATGGTAGGCGTGGATGGAGTAGGCCCCGGTGGTCACCAGGGCGCCGCCGCCGCCCGCGACCAGTTGTGGGACGGCCGCGCGGACGGTCCGGACGGTGCCGAGCAGGATGTCCTCGAACGACGCCGTCCACACCGCGTCCGATGCCTGCTCGGCGTGGCTGTGCGCGGCCAGGTTGGTGCCGGTCGTCACCGCCACGCCCGCCAGCTCTCCAAGCGCGGCCACCGCCGCCGCCACTATCCGCTCGGACTCGCCGTCTTGGTTGACGTCGCCCGCGATAGCGGTCACCGGCGCGCTGCTGTGCTGGCCCGCCCGCTCGCCGATTCGCTCGCCGATTCGCGCGGCGGCCGCTGCCGCCCGTTCGGCATTGCGGCCGACGATCGCCACCCGGGCACCGTCGGCGGCCAGCGCCGCCGCGGCCGCCAGCCCCATCCCTGACGTCCCGCCGACGATCAGGTAGCCGCGATCACGGATGCCCAGGTCCACCGTTCGCTCCCATCACGTCGCTCTCGTCACGCGGGCACCTCGTAGAACTGCTGCGCCCACTTGCGCAAGGCGAAGTAGGGCTCGGCGTCCACCTTCGACAGCGGCGGCCGCTCGACGTACTCCAGGTACCGCCAGACCTCCAGGTCCTCCCAGACGGTGACGAGGAACCGCTTCTCCACCCGGCTGACCACGTCCGGCGGTGGCACGTCGGAGTCGTCGCCCGGTTCGCGCGGCCACCAGATGGAGTAGAACATGTTCGAATACTCGTCGTCGATCGGGGTGCAGGCGAAGATCAGCCGGTACTCGGCCGCGCCTTCGAACGCGCTGATGGCGCCGCCGAGGCCGAAGAGGTTGCTGTGCAGGGTCAGGGCCATCGCCCCGGGGTCGCCGTCGCCACCGTCGCCCTCGCCGGGGCCGGGCCAGCCAGCGACCATCCCCCACTCCTGGCCTGCCATGTGCCAGTCGAGCAGTCGCGGAGTCACCGTAGCGTGATGCACGTACTGGAAATGGGCGCTGTCGGGGCCGTTCTCCGCGACTATCTGGGGATGCACCGGCTCCCGCCCGGAGAACCGGGAGAATTCCGGGTACGGTCGGTAGTAGGCGTCCGGGTCGGTCGCGAACTGCGGAAACGACCCGAAGATATCGGGCATCTCCCATCGCGGTGCCTCGCCCTGCGGCTGGTGCCAGACGAACACGCACCCGTGCTGCTCCTGCACAGGGAAGACGCGCAGCCGCAGCGCCCGATTGGGCCGTTCCGGCTGGTAGGGGATGAACGTGTTGGTACCGTCTGGCCCCCAGCGCCAGCCGTGGAAGGGGCATTCCACGCAGTCACCGACCACCTTGCCGCCGTGCCCGAGGTGCGCGCCCAGGTGCCTGCAGTGTGCTGACAGCACGTGCAGCGCGCCGGACTCGTCGCGGTAGGCCACCAGGTCCTCCCCGAAGTATCGCAGCGGGCGCGCCTCGCCCACGGGGAACTCCAGCGACCACCCGATCACGAACCAGCCGGTGACCTTCCAGGTAAATGGGACCTTCATCAGACCCTCTCCGTCCTCGAGAATTGCTCTTTCAGCTGCTGGCGGAGGATTTTGCCCATCGCGTTACGCGGCAGCGCGTTGGCCAGTTCCAGCTGCGCTGGCCGCTTATAGGCGGCGATTCCCTGCTCGGCGCAGTGCCCGGCGAGTAGGGCGAGCGTCACCTCGCGCCCCGCTTCCGGTACCACGACCGCGCAGACCCGCTCGCCCGTCCGCTGGTCGGGCAGGCCGATGACCGCGACATCGGCCACCGCCGGGTGCCGGCGCAGCACGTCCTCGATCTCCGCGGCGGAGATGTTCTCCGCGTTGCGGATGATGACGTCCTTGACCCGGCCGGTGATCCGGACGTTGCCGTCGGCGTCGACCTCGCCCAGATCGCCGGTGCGGAACCAGCCGTGGAGATCGAATGCGGTCGCGTCCAGCGCGGGGTCGCAGTACCCGAGGAAGCACTGTGGCCCCTTCAGCCGCAACTCCCCGTCCACCACCCGCACCTCGACCCCATCGGCCGGTCGGCCGACGGTCCGGGCCAGAACGCGGACCGGGTCGTCGTGCGCGGCCGACGTCGCAACCGGGAACTCGGTCAGCCCCCACGAGTTGATGACACCGCGCACGCCGAACGAATCCGCCAGCTCATCGAGCAGGTCCGGCGGTGTCGGCGCGCCGCCCGCGACCAGGCACCGCAGCCGGGGGTACAACGGCTCGCGCTGACGCCGCTGGGCTTCCAGGTAGGCATGAAAGAACGGCTGCGCGGAGCCGAGGATCGTCGGCTGGTGCGCGGCCGCGCGCTCCGGCGAGGTGCGCGGATCCCACAGGTCGAACAGCACTAGGCGGCCGCCCGCGCGCAGCACGGCCGCGAGCATCGCGATCCCGCCGATGTGAGTGACGGGGAAGAAGATCGGGTACACGTCGCCGTCACGGATCCCCTGCAGGTCAACGACCCCGTTCGCGGCGGCGATGACCGTCGCGTCGCTGTGCCTGGCGCCCTTCGGCTCGGCCGTCGTCCCGGACGAGAAGTACAGCCAGCGGCACTCCCCGGAAAGGACGGGCGGGGCGGGCAGTGTCGCTGGGTCGCCGACCGGCAAGCGCAGCGGTCCGGACCCAGCCGCCTCCTGCTCGATCGCGATCACGTCGAGGCCAAGGCCCCGGGCCATCTCGGCGTGCGCGAAACCGCGCCAGCTGGTGGCGGTGATGAACAATTCGGTCCCGATGGCCTTGGTGATGTGCGCGACCTCACGCTCGCGCAGCACCGGGAGGACGGGGTTCTGCACCGCTCCCGCGCGGGCCAGCGCGGCCATCAGGACGCACGCCTCCAGGCTGCTCGGCAGCTGCCAGGACACCACCTGGCCGACCCGGACTGGCAGCCCTGCCGCTACCCGCTCGGCGGCGTCGCGCAGCTCGGTCGTCGTCAGCGAGCGGCCGTAGTCATCGGCGAGGATCACCCGCTCGGGGGCGGCAGCGGCAGCGTTGCAGATCAACTGCCAGAAGCTCGTCTGCCTGGCCATTCGCACCTCTCCGTTGAAGTCGCATCCGTCGAAGTCTCAATTGCGTCGAAGTCTGGGTAGCGTGCCCGTCCGCAGGCGGGCTGGTCGGCGCGGACCGGCGCCGGCAGCCCGTCAGCGTGGTTGGCCGCGGGCTAGCAGCAGGTCTGCGAGGTCGGACTTGCTTACCTTGCCGGTCGGGGTGCGCGGGACCTCGTCGAGGCTGCCGAGGACCAGCCACAGGGTGGGCACCTTGAATGAGCTCAGCCGGGCGGCGGCGGCAGTGGCGAGCTCGGCCATGGTGAGCTCAGCCGCGTCGCGGGCGGAGATGACGACCGCGCCGACCGCGCGGCCGCCCCCGGTGGCACCGCCGTTGCCAGCACCGCCGTTGCCAGCACCGCCGACAGGGACACCGGTGACGTAGGCCTGCCGGACGCCGTCGATGGCGCGCAGGGCCGCCTCCACCTCGGCCGGGTACACGGTCGCGCCGCGCACCTTGAACATGTCGTCAAGACGGCCGCGCAGCCACAGGTAGCCGTCGGCGTCCAGCGCCCCCAGGTCTCGGGTCGGGTAGAAGCCGTCGGCGTCGAAGGTGTCCGCTTGGTCCCGGCCGCAGATGGCGCGCATCAGGTTCGGCCCGCGCAGCCGGATCTCGCCGTCGACGCCGGCGGGCAACGCCTGGCCGGTAACCGGGTCGGTGATCCGGACCTCGACCCCGGCCAACGGCTGTCCGCAGCTTCCGTGCTTGGCCTGCGGCATATCAAGGTCGAGCCGGTACCCGCTGTAGGGGCCGAAGGTCTCCGTCATGCCAAGCAGGTTGGCCCGGGCGCCGGGCGCGGGCCGGTCCCGTGCGCCCAGGACTGCGGGCAGGCTACCGGGCCGCAGGCTGGACAGGTCGGCGGCGGCGAACTGGGGATGCGCTGCGATCGCGGCCGCCTGGTCGGGCCAGCCCCGGAATAGCGTCACCCGCTCCCGCGCCAGCAGGTCGATTGTGGCCGCGGGGGCGGCGCCCGACTCGGTCAGCAGCGTCGCCCCCGCCAGCAGGGCGCTCATCAGCCCCATCGAGAATCCGCCGGTCCAGAAGAACGGCATCGGGATGTACAGCCGGTCCTGCGGTCCAAGGCAGCGTG
>Ga0302314_10021144_pt1 | contig 10727 bp, 6 predicted proteins | sample III_Palsa_N2_3_FD_200533 | JGI IMG/M metagenome (GOLD analysis project Ga0302314, IMG submission 200533) | Peat permafrost microbial communities from Stordalen Mire near Abisko, Sweden - III_Palsa_N2_3 | ecosystem: Environmental > Terrestrial > Soil > Palsa > Peat permafrost | place: Sweden... | reverse complement strand
CGTCACCCTGTCCAGTATGACTACTCCGGCCCCGTTCAACAGTCAGTGGGTGGGCCTGAGTTGAACGATCACGAACTGACGCCGGATCAGAAGGCCGACGCACAGGCCATCTTCGAGGGTCGCATTGAGGGCCGCACGGCATGCCACCACTGCGCGGGCATTCATTACCATGTGGCCAAGCTCCCCATGGACCGCCAGCCGTGCCCGCGCATCAAACGCATCGAGCACCACCCAGACGGCTCCCGCATCGCTGTGGAGTACTGGCAGAACGGATCGTGGGAATCCGACGTGGTATTCCCCGCCGAAGCCTACGAAGAGGACCCCGACACGTGAGATTCGTCTGCGACCTGACGCCAGGCGGAGGCGCGCGCGTCTTCCTCGCGCTCAACCCCGCCACCCGGACCGAGGTCAAGCTGACACCCCCCTTCCCGTGGGGGACCAGGGAACAGCTGGACGTGTTCGCAGAGCACTTCGAGCGGTACTGCGAAGCCTCCTGGGCTTTCGGACGGTTTGATCCCGCTGAGGTCAACGTGTCTCAGTGGCCTGATTTCCAATCCCCCCAGACCGTCCCACCCGACAGTTCTTCCGAGGAGTAGGGAAGGACGGAACCACCATGTGCGTGAATTGTCCTCCAACACCCCAGGACGACCCAGGCACTGTAGACAACGAAGTACAGGGCAGTACCTCACCGAAGCCCCTTATGGAATCCGGTCACGAGGCCGGGGAAGAAACTCCACAAGAGGACAATGGAATGACCGAGCCGTCTTCAACACCTATGCTCCCTGTTGTCACCACCATGCGCGACCAGTCGCCGCGCGGCTGGGACTGGAAGGACGACACGCTGTTCGAGGAGCGCGGGCAGCGTGTCCTCGACCAGAACATCAGTAACGGCTTCCTCGGGGCTGCGCGCCAGCTCAACGAGGACGCCATGTTCCTCGACGCCCAGTCGGACCGCAACTTCCAGCACGTCCAGCGTGGTCAGAGTGATATCGACCGGGATATCAACAGTGGTTTCGCCCGCGTCGTCCAGGGGCAGGCCAACACCGATCGCGGTGTGGACCAGGCCACGCTCGGCCTTGCGCAGGGGCAGGCCAACACCGACAACATCGTGACGCAGGGTGTCCTGGGTCTGGCGCAGGGCCAGGCCAATTCGGACAAGGGCCTCGCGCAGGCCACGCTGGGCCTCACCCAGGGCCAGGCGTCCACGGACCGGAATGTGGACGCCGGTTTCCGTGGTGTGGACCGTGAGATCTACGACGTCGACAAGGACGTCCTGCAGGGTTTCACCGGTGTGCAGAGGGGCCAGCGGGACACGGACGACCGCCTCAGCAGCGGGTTTCTCGGCACCGTTCGGGACACGGACGCGGTCCGGCGGGACACGGCACAGGGGTTCTTCGCCACGGAGCGCGGTCAGCGTCTCAGTGACGACCGGACCAGCGACGGTTTCCGTGGAGTGGAGCGGGATGTCGATGCGGTGCGTCGGGACACTTCTCAGGGCCTCTTCGGGGTGGAGCGTGGACAGGCGGGACTCACCCGGGACATGGACCGGGGCTTCTTCGCCACCGAGCGCGGCCAGCGACTGAGTGACGACCGGACCAGTGACGGATTCCGCCAGGTCGAGCGCGAACTGTGCGAGACCAACCGCAACATTGACGGCAAGTCAGCCCAGACCAGTGACCACCTCGGTCGTGTGGAGCTGGGACAGGCTGGGATCAACCGCAACATTGACGACCAGGCGGCCCGCACCAGTGATCACCTCAGCCGCGTGGAGCTGGGGCAGGCGGTCAGTGACCGCAACGTGGATCACGGTGTCACGCGCCTTGAGCGTGACCTTGACGCGAGTGAGCGCCGCCTTCATGTCCGTGCGGACGACGTGGAGCGTCGTCTTGACAACCGTGTCGACGCGGCGGAGCGTCGTATCGAGACGGAGCAGCGGCACCTCTATGAGGAGCTGTCACGTGACGCTGTCGCTGCCGACCGCCGCAACGAGGTCCGCCTGACGGGTCTGGCGCACGACGTCACCTCGGAGGCCCTTCTCACCCGTGAGGCGGGACAGCGCGGTGAGCTGGAGACCAGGCTCTACCTGCGGGACCGTGAGGACCGCACTCATGACCTGATCCGCCAGCTGGCGGACCGGAACCTGTCCGAGATGCAGAGCTTCGAGCGCCGCGACCGGGACGACCACGACCGCACCCGCAACCTGGTCAACCACAAGGACGACCTGCGGGGGGAGCGGGACCTCATCCGCCACACGGCGCTGGAGACCCAGCTCCACACCAAGATCGACATTCTTGAGGCGACCTGTGCCAAGGCGGACCCGTGCGGACGCTCCTGTGACCCGTGCGGACGCTCCTGTGACCCGTGCGGACGTGACACCACCCCGCCAATCAACATCCGGATCAACGACAGCAACCGTGACGACGACCGCAACATCCAGCGGAACCGCCGTGACTCAGCGGTGATCGTCTAGTACCGCCCCGCAACTCCAGGTGCGCCCGCCACCGGTGAGGGGTAGCGGGCGCACCTGGGCTCCACAGGTTACAGCAGAACATCCGGCAACAGAAGGGGGTGACCGTGGCATCTCGCGGCAGCATCATCATGGGCGCGAAGAGCATTCCCGGCGGAGCACGACCCACCCCTGCTCCCCAGGGACTCGCCACAGCCCCGGGCTACGGAAGCTTCTCCCCGCTGGCCCAGGAGCTGACCAGCGGGGGTGCTACAGCCACGTGGGGGGGCGCGTACCAGGGCTACCTGCCGCGTCCCACGGAGACCTTCACCAACGGTGCGTTCGGGCCGTTCAGCCCCATCCTGCCTGTTCCGGTGGACGCTCCGGCCCAGGGCACGGAGTTCCCGGACCCGCGACTGTTCCAGTACGAACCGGGGTACAACCTCCCGACCGGGCAGCCCGGTTCCGAGGGCATCAAGCTGTGCGACTTCAACACCCTGCGCACCCTGGCAGACCTGTACTCGGTGGCCCGTGCGTGCATTCAGCTGCGCAAGGCAGAGGTACGCGGTATCGAATGGGACATCATGCCCAGCCTCGATGCGGCGAAGACGATGCGCGGTGACCGTGGCGCAATGAAGGATTTCGGCAGCAGGCGTGCGGAGGCTGTCAAGTTCTTCCGCAAGCCGGACCCCGACTACTTCTCGTGGAACACGTTCATTGACGCGTTCCTGGAAGAGATCCTGGTGTTCGACGCCCTTTCCCTGCTGTTCCGGCAGAAGTGGGCGAAGAGCACGAAGAAGGGCACGGGGAAAGGGCTGCTGGGGTCTGACCTGGATTCCCTGTCCCTGATCAACGGGCCCACCATTCGGCCCCTTCTCGGACTGCACGGGGAGCGCCCGCGCCCCCCCGCGCCCGCGTACCAGCAGTACTTGTACGGTGTGCCCCGCTGCGACCTGATGACGCTGATCAACGAGCGGGACATCGAAGAGGGCGGCCTGCAGGGCGCGGAGATGAACCGCTACAAGGCGGATCAGCTTCTTTACCTCCCCATGACCCCGCGCCGGTGGACGCCCTACGGCTTCCCGCCGATTGAGCGTGCGCTGATCCCGGTCATGTCGGGCCTGCAAAAGCAGGGGTACCAACTGGACTACTTCCGCGAGGGAACTGTTCCGGCGGTCTTCGTCTCCCCGGGCGGTGTCAACGCGAATATGACGCCCAATCAGATTCGGGAGCTGCAGGACGCGCTGAACGCCATTGCGGGGGACCCTGCGTGGAAGCACAAGATCATCGTACTTCCAGCAGACTCCAAGGTGGACCCGCAGAAGTCCCCCCAGATCGCAGACCAATTCGATGAGATCGTCATGAATCAGGTGTGCGTCGTCCCCGGCACCGAGATCCTGACGAAGCGCGGTCTGGTCGCTGTCGAGAATATCGAGGTGGGCGACCAGGTTCTGACGCACCGGAACCGCTGGCGTCCTGTCCTGGCCAAGTTCAAGAACGAGCGGGGCGATCGCCCGGTACGCAAGGTGTCCGCTCGGGGCTTCGACACGATCGAGGTGACCGACAACCACAAGTTCTGGTCAGCCCGCAAGGGGCAGACTGCCAGCCACAAGAGTTTCCTCAAGGAGGTTTCCTGGGTTCCGGCCGAGGAGATCAAAGCTAAAAAATCTCGTGGTGATTTCGACAGCGTCACTATGCCCATTCCAGAGCTCGGGTCCAATGACGCCAAGCTGGACGTTTCCGAATGGCTGCCACGCAGTTATTCCCCCAAGGCCAAGTCTCTTCCAACGTACATCTGCATGGATCGACAGCTCGGCCTGCTGCTAGGGTATTACATGGCTGAGGGGTCGTACAGTCGGGGGCGTATTGTCTGGTCCTTCCACAAAAAGGAGGCCGACTACCACGACGTGGTATCCAAGGCTGTATCCGACATCTTTGGGATAGACACAGTCCGTCGAGCCCAAGCGGGTACCGAAGTTGTGTATGTAGAGGCGTACAGCACGGCATTGGGAGACCTGTTCTCGTGTGGTACTGCGGTCGATAAAGTGCTGCCAGAATGGGCCTGGGACGGTTCGAGGGAGTTCTTCGAAGGGCTGCTCGAAGGCTGGATCAACGGCGACGGCTGTACGACGTCGAACGGATTCAGGGGCTACACCGCCAGTAAGAGCCTCGCTTGGCAGATGCGCCTCGTTGCGGCCATGTGCGGGCACGCTGCGGGCATCCGTACGCAGAAGCAGCCGGAGACGTCCTTCGGTGGCCGCAAAATGGGTGGTCAGGGATTCATCTATGTTGTGCAGTGGGTGACGGATTCCCAGAAGCCGAACAGCTACAAGCTGGAGGATGGCTACCTCACCAGCGCCGTGCAGGCGAACGAAGCCTCCGACTACACGGATCAGGTTGTCTGGAACCTGAATGTGCAGGAGGACCACTCGTACTTCACAACGGGTGGTGCACAAATGAATTGCATGGCATTCGATATTCAACCGATGGAACTGGGCATCTCGCCCAAGGTCTCCACCACGGTCAGTCCCGGCGCGTCCAATCAAATGGCCAAGGCGTCGCAGAGCGTGCAGCAGCGCAAGGCGACGAAGCCGATGCTGACGTTCATTGCCGACATCATGACGGCCGTCCTGCAGGACGTGTGCGGCCAGGACGACATGCGGTTCGTGTTCGAGGGCCTCGAAGAGCAGGAGGACGAGGCCACCAAGACCACCATGCTGATCGGGCAGGTGGGCGCGGCCTTCCGCTCCATTGATGAGGCGCGGGACGAACTGGGCCTGCAGCCGTGGGGATTGCCGGAGACCTCGGATCCCGGGTGGGCGACCGTGGCCGGTGGCTGGGTCCCCCTCACGGAGGCGTCCCAGGCACGGGCTACCAACCTCGTCAACGGGCCGCTGCTCGAACTGCCCCCCGGCGTCACCCCTGCCCAGCAGCAGGCCGCAATCCCCCCTGGCGGGGCTCCTGGAGCCGCTCCGGCGTCCGGTGGCACTCCGGGACCGGCGAAGCCTGCCAAGCCCGTCACGGGCAACGCAGGGCAGTCCCCGGGGCACGACGCGGCCGAGGGCGCTAATGCCACCGCCTCCAAGCCCGGAGGATCCTCGTCCCTGGCGACTTCCGCCAAGAAGCCTGCCGCTCCGGCGACGGGCAAGGCGGACAAACGCAGCCCGGAAGGGGCTGCGCACCAGGCGCGGCGGGACAGTCGTGTGCAGGCCACCGTGGACCACGTCACCGCGCGGCTCACCGACGTCTGCGCCTCGCTCAAGGACGGCCGCACCACGGTCCCGCAGGCGACCGACACGGCTGTGGCGCTCCTTGCGTCCGGCTACCGCACGGCGATGACCCATGCGGCCAAGGACGCCAGGGCCGACCACGGGTTCCGTGCCTCGGACGACAGCCTGTCCGAGGACGACGGGAACGAGGACCCGTCAGACGACGATTCCGTCACCGCTGACGCGGCCACCCGGGCGGAGAACCAGCGCGGCTTCCTCATCGGGCTGTTGTCCACCGTGCTCACGGTCGGCATGCTTGCCGACCTGGCCAACAGGCTTGCCATGTACGGCAACACCGTCAACGCGGCGTACAACGCGGCGTACGGCACCACGGTGCGCACGGAGGGCGGCCAGGACTACCAGATCAGGTGGGAGCTGGGCGCGGCGGACCACTGCAGGCCGTGCCTGGACCGCGCGGGCAAGCTGTTCACGTTCCACACCCTCCCGGGCTACCCTGGGGACGGAGGGTTCGGGGACATCTGCGCGGGCGGTCCGAATTGCGCGTGTTCATTGACGTATGTCCAGGAGGGTGAGGACGTCGCCACCGGGACCAACCCGGGGCGCGGCCAGTCGATTCCCTACTATCAGCAGCAGTTGGCGGACATCAGTCAGCAGCGCGAGGACATCCAGCAGTTTCGTGCGGACGACCTGGCGACCATGCCGACCGATGCGGCAGCACGTGCAGCGGCGCGTGATGCCATGCGGCAGCAGCTTGCCGACCTGCTCAACGCGCGGATCCGTGCCGGTGGCGGGTACCAGGGCATCTCGGTGGAGCCCGGGGACATCACGGCGGACCAGTTGGAAGAGGCCATGCTGCACGGGGCGAGCAAGACACGCGCCGTGCTGGCAGAGCTGGAGGCCCTGGCGCGCCACCTCAACAAGGGGCGCGACCTGGCCACCTGGTCCCCGCGCCACCTCACCAGTATGGAGCTGGTGGAGGTCGCCCTGTCCATTAAGGGGAGGGCCACACCGGAAGAGGCCGTGGCGCAGCTCCGGGGACGCCGGATCGTGGACATCAGCGGTCAGATCATGTGGGACACCAGTCCCCAGGCCACGTCACTGCCGTACATCCCGGCAGGCGGGGGTGGTCCCACCCTGTACCCCCACGACGCCAACGGCATCCCGACACCCGATGACCAGGCCACGCTCAAGAACGAGCACGGACATGGCGGGGGTACCGCTGCGGACGTGTACGCGTATTTGCTGAAGAACTACCCGCAGGACGTGCTGGAATGGGTCAAGGAGGCCCACTGGCACGGCCCGACCGAAGTCCCGTTGTCCGGCATCGACATGGCCAGGCGTCCCGGAGGGGCACGGGACATGCCGGAGGTGGACGCCATGGTGCGCTCCATCGAGGATGGTACGCCACCCACCCACCCGGTGGTCCTGGTGGACACCCCGGGCAACGGAAAGTACGAGATCGCGGATGGGTGGCATCGCACGCTGGCGTTCGAGAAGGCCAAGCAGACCTCCATCCGGGCGTGGATCGGCACGGTAACGACCGCTACGGGACCGTGGGGCAAGACCATGAACGAAAATAAGCTGAACACGGACGGCGGAAAGATCCCTCCGGGGACGGAGGGTGACGACTGTGTCGGACACTAGGACGTCTCCAACAGTACTCCTCTCACGTATCGCAGCTGATCTCAATCAGCTGCGGGACATGGATGTGAATCTCTCCCTGCAGTACCGCGCGGTCCTCACGGACCATGGGTACGTAATGCAGGGCCCGGACGGCGTGTGGGCCGCGAAGTTGAAGATCAATGACTCGGCCCACAGCTGATCAGGAGAGCTGGGCCCTCTTGTACGCCGGGTAGGTCGCTTCCTGCTGGTGAGAAAAGAGTAGTATCCCGTGGACATCCGTGTCCACACCCTTTGACCTGCGCTTATCCCACTTTCCTCACGACCCCAGGGAGCTGAATGTGGCTGCCACTCTGACCACTGATGGTGAGCTGACCACCTCCTACTTCAGCTTCCCCATCCTCAAGACCGAGGAAGACGCGGATGGGAACCTGCTGGTCTACGGCAAGGCCACCGATGGATCCGTGGACTCTGATGAGCAGATCGTGGACCCCGACTGGGCTGCCAAGGCCGTGCAGGACTGGCTGGACACAGGCCCCAACGTCCGGGTCCAGCACAACCCGCAGCGCGACCCCGCCGGTGTCGGCCTGTCCATGGAGACCGGTCCCGATGGTGAGACCTACGTCAAGTCCCGGGTGATCGAGTCCGAGGCAAAGCGCCTGGTCAAGGGCGGAGCACTGCGCGCCTACTCCGTGGGGATCGCACGACCCAAGATCATTCGGGATGCCGTGGCGCGCGGGGGCCGGATCGTCGGCGGGGAGCTGGTGGAGATCAGCCTGGTGGATCGCCCTGCCAACAAGAACTGCGGGATCCAGCTGGTCAAGAGCGCTGCTGACGGCCGGATGGAGTTCAGCGGCAAGGTGTTCGGTGGATCCCTTCTGACGAAGGGCTCGTCTACCTTTTCCCCGGGCGACCTCGCCAAGCTGCTGGAACATCGCCGGATCGCCGAGAAGCGGCAGATGGACCCCGACGTCGGAGGCGGTACGGACCGGGACACGGTCCCCGCAGAGGATTTCGCGGGCAAGGACCGCTCCTTCCCCATCGTCACCCCGGGCGACGTCTCTGACGCGGCGTCCTCGATCGGCCGCGCAGGTGACGACAACTACACGTCCGACCAGCTCAAGGCCAACATCATCCGCATTGCCAAGCGCAAGGGTGCCGCATTCGTGGCTGAACTTCCCGAGTCCTGGAAGGACGAGATGAGCGGTAGTGAGAAGGGGATGACCGTGGACCTCGACCTCAAGGGCAGCACGGTCATGACCGACGAGAGCATGGCGCAGCTGGTGGAGCAGATCACTGCGGCAGTCCTCAAGGCCAAGAAGGGGAAGGCCAAGAAGAAGCCGTTCCCCGGGGCCAAGGAGCCGTTCGGTGCCGAGGACGCCGACGGCAAGGACTCGGATGGGGACGGTAAGGACGTGGACGACACGGACGCCGAGGCCAAGCCCGACACCACCAAGGGCATGAAGGACTGCAAGGGCTGCGGCAAGGAGTACCACGCGGACTCCAAGATGAAGAACTGCGAGAACTGCGGCGACAAGCTCCCCGTGGCCAACAAGGGCGACGACACGGAGACCGCCACCAAGAGTGGCGGCATGTGCTGCTCCGGCTGCGACAAGTCCATGGGCGACGGTGACGCGTTCTGCTCCGGCTGCGGCAAGAAGGCGTTGTCAGCGGACGCGGAGAAGTCGTCCAAGCCCACCGTGGGGGAAGGCGTCGTGGGGGCCGGAGCGGCTGCCACCGAGGCTGTCCCGGGCCACCGTGAGCCGGACGGCCCGTACTTCGAGGCGTTCGAGCACGACGCGGGGCTCCCCACGGTGCCGGACGGCCCGTACGAGACCGAGATGAAGGCCCGCACCCGGCTCAAGTCGGTGGGCGCGCCGGTCTCCCTCGGTGCTCTGCACGATGTCCTGTGCCCCGCATTCCACCCGGCCATGGCGGACAAGTGCTACCCGAACGAGGGCCTCGCCACACTGGACGTCTCGTATTGGATGGGCAAGGCGCTGGACGCGGCGGCAAGCGCGCCCCTCGCGGAGGCCGCGAAGTCGGCGGAGCTGTGGACGGCAGCGACCACGCTCAAGTCCACGGATCCGCCAACCCTGGCCCGGCGAACTTCCCCACGCCCACAGAGCTGTCCGCGCAGCAGTTCCGGCGTCCTTACCTCCGTCCCGGGCATGCGGCCCCGTCCACCAGCTACGGCGCGCCCAACACGGGGCCTGTCCCGTCTGGCCACATCGCGGGCGACCAGTTCACTCGTGGCCCGCTCACCGCAGGTCACGAGGCCGACAGTCCAGGCAACAAGGGTGTAGCCCCGGCCATCATGGCAGCCCCGGTGCCTCCGGGCATGGGACGCACCCACTACACCAACGTCCAGCGCGAATCGGCCCGCACCGCCATGCAGGCCATGCATGACCACATCGCGTCCACGTTCCCGGACATCTGCTCCATGACCGGTCCCGGCATGGGCGGAGAGCCGCCCATCGGACAGCGCCCCGTGCCGCTCCCCCAGGGGATGGGCAAGGGTGACGACACCGTGTCGGCTGCCAAGTCCGTGGATACCAAGAAGGCCGCGAAGCGGTTGGCCAAGCTGAACAAGTCGATCAACGCGGTCCGGGCGGAGCTCGGACTGGACTCGATCGACACCGAGGTGGCGAAGACGGTGGAGCCGTCCGAGGTCGCCAAGGCGGCAACGGCCGGAGTGCCCCAGGTGGACAAGGTCGCGGAGCTGTTCGCGCAGTACGACACCAAGCTTGCCGAGATCACCAAGAGCCTGAAGGCGCAGACCAAGCGCGCTGATCAGCTGCAGGAGGAGATTGACGCACTCGGGAATCTTCCCGACCCCGCCACAGCCCCGTTCAAGGGCGTGGCACAGCAGGCGAACAAGGGCGTAGGGCTCCCGGAGGGAGCCAAGAGTGTTGCTGAGAACGCGGAGCGGACGCAGCGACAGATGGCCGCGCAGGTCATGTACGACGACTGGCGCAGTGAGACGGATCCGGCCAGCCGGGAACGCTACTGGAAGTCGTACATGGAGTTGAGTGGCTTCGGTGGTAAGTAGTTCGCAAACGTTCCGTACTTTCAGTGAAAGGAGGGGCATCCATGGCTGACATTCTCAACACCCTGGACTCCCCGACGCCCGGACAGGTCACTCGTGAGGCAGGCAAGGAAGCTTCACGCCACGACCGCACGGGCGACATGCTCAAGGCGCGCATGCCCTACATGGTCAAGGGTGCGGGTTATGTGGAGGGCAATGCTGCCCTTTCCGACCCCGTCCAGATCGCGACCAAGGCGCACCAGGCCACCATGGACCTGCGCGTAGCGACCCAGCAGGGATACCACAACCGCGCTGAGGTCGTGAAGGGCCTCAACGACGGCTTCCTGAACCAGTTCGGGTACCTCAAGACGGCACTCACGATGCCCAGCATCGGTGCGCAGCT
>Ga0302314_10021143_pt1 | contig 10728 bp, 12 predicted proteins | sample III_Palsa_N2_3_FD_200533 | JGI IMG/M metagenome (GOLD analysis project Ga0302314, IMG submission 200533) | Peat permafrost microbial communities from Stordalen Mire near Abisko, Sweden - III_Palsa_N2_3 | ecosystem: Environmental > Terrestrial > Soil > Palsa > Peat permafrost | place: Sweden... | reverse complement strand
GGGTTCGACCTGGTGGAACCGGGGCTGGTCCAGGCCCCGCTGTGGCGCCCGGAGGGCAAGCGGCCCCGCCCCAGGGACCTGGAGAAGATCGGCATCTACGCCGGCGTGGGCCGCAAGGGCGGCGAGGGCACGACGGGCAGCGTAAACCCCTGACCAGTGCCAGGGCATAACCTGGTCGCGGGCTCCGCGCCCAGGTGCCCTGGCGGCGCAGCCCCCGAGTCCTGCCCGGCGGTGCAGCTCGAAAGAGCTGTCCCTTACTGGCCGTCGTTGTCCCGTTTCGTTCCGCCGTGGCCCTGGTTATGCTCGGGGCAGGCCATGCGTGCGCTGGCCGGTGCGAGGTGAAAAGTTCATGGCGGCAGTTGGGCAGGCGGCCCTCCCGGTGACCTTCCTGGCCTTGGAGCTGACTGGCAGGTGCGGCCTGGCCTGCGGTCATTGTTTCGCGGGTTCCGGCCCGGCAGGCGGGCACGGGACGATGGCCGTGCGGGACTGGGAGCGGGTGATCGGCGAGGCGGCCGGCCTCGGGGTCCAGGCGGTGCAGTTCATCGGGGGCGAAGTGACCCTTCACCCGGGCCTGTGCGCGCTGGTCCGGCACGCGGTCGCGGCGGGCCTGCGCGCGGAGGTCTTCAGCAACCTGACGCGCGTGACCCCGGCCCAGTGGGACGTGCTGTCCCTGCCGGGAGTCTCGCTGGCCACGAGCTGGTACGCGGCCGACCCCGCGGTCCACGCGCAGGTCACCGGCAATCGCGGTGCCTACGCCGGGACGAAGGCGAACATCGCCGAGGCGGTGCGCCGGGGCATCCCGCTGCGCGCCGGGATGGTCGACGTGGCGGGCCGCGAGCACGCCAGGGCGGGACGGGCGGAGCTGGCCGCCCTGGGCGTGACCCGGGTAAGCGCCCCTGACCGGGTTCGCCGCCTCGGCCGTGCCGCCGACCCCGGGACTGCCGGCGGCGGTGACGTGAGCGAGCTGTGCGGGCGCTGCGGCCGGGGCATGGCGGCGGTCTCCCCGGACGGCGACGTCTGGCCCTGCGTGATGTCGCGGTGGCTGCCAGCCGGTAACGTGCTGACCGAGGGCTTGTGCCAGGTTCTCGCCGGGCCGCGCTGGCAGGCGGTCGTCGCGGGCATCCCCGCTCCCCGCGCCGGCGGTCCGGACGATGACGATGACAACTGCAAGCCGAAGCAGGACGGGGGCGACTGCCGACCGGCGGAGACCCCCGCGTGCGTCCCGAAGTACGAGGAGGACAGCGACTAGCGGATGGACTGGGAACCGCGCGCCCGCGCCCTGGCGCGGGCGGTCACCGACACGCACTCGCGCTGGCACCTGCCGCTGGCCGCTGTGCCCCGGCACCTGTTCGTGCCCCGCTGGTGGGAGAACCGCCGCCTGGCCGACGGCCCGGCCGACGAGGAGCGGTGGGCTGAGGCCGCCTACCGTGACCAGACGCTGGTCACCGCGATCGGGGGACTGCACGCCGACCACGCCGGGCCAGGCGACCGCCCTCGCGGGCTGCCCACCTCGTCTTCGACGCTGCCGAGCCTGGTCGTGCGGATGTACCGGCACGCCCGGCTGTACGACGGTGCTGCCATTCTCGACGTCGGCACCGGCTCGGGCTACGGGTGCGCGCTGCTGGCCGCCCGGTTCGGCGACTCCGCCGTCACCAGCATCGACGTCGACCCCTACCTGACCAAGGCGGTCGGCGAGCGCCTCGCGTCGGCCGGCCTCGGGCCGCGCCTGGTGACCGGCGACGCGACGGAGGCGCTGCCGGGCGAGTTCGACCGGATCGTGTCCATGATGTCGGTCCCGGTGGTCCCCGGGAGCTGGATGGCGGCGCTGCGCCCCGGCGGGCGGCTGGTGACCGTGCTGGCCGGGACGATGATCATCATCACCGCGACCAAGGGCGACGACGGGTGGGCGACCGGGCAGGTCGAGTGGGACCGGGCCGGGTTCATGGCCGCCCGCAGCGGCCCGGACTACCCGCCCGGCGACGACGGCCTGTTCGCCGCGATCGAGCACGCCGACGGCGAGCACGTCGGGCCGGGCCGCTACCCCGTGCTCAACGTCGGCGAGTCCTGGGAACTGGCATCGATGCTGGAGGTCACCGCGCCCGGGATCAGCCACCGCTACCGCGAGGACAACGGCACCCGCACCGCCTGGATGGCCCACCCCGACGGCTCCTGGGCACGCGCCGCCGCTGCCGGCGCGGAAGCTCCCGTCGTCCACCAGGGCGGGCCGCGCCGCCTCTGGGACATCCTCGACGGCCTGCGCGAGGAATGGCTGCGCCACGGCTACTTCCAGCTCTACGGCGCGCAGGTGTTCATCCCCCCCAAAGGCGGGAAGGTGCACCTGGCCCGCGGCAACTGGAAGGCCACCATCTCCCGCTAGCGCGCCGCGCGGCTACCCGTGCCCTGCCCGGTCAGCCGGACAGTGAGTGCAGCTCCGTGGTGACGGCCGCGCGGCCGAACTCCTCGATCTGGTCGCCGAGGTCGCGTGCCAGTGGGGAGTCGCGGAAAATCGGCTTGATCAGTTCCGCTGAGATGGCGCGCATCCGTTGCGGCAGTTCCAGTGTCCTCTTAGCGGGCGGGAGGGCCAGTACCGGCTGGATGGCCTCGGCCGCTGTGTCGAGCGCCCCGGCGCGCAGGCGGGCGGTGCTCAAGTCGATCCTGGCGCGTGCTTCCAGTGTGTACCGGAACACCTCGCCGGGTTCACCAGACTGGTAGAGCTGGGCTGCTTGCTCAAGCTCGGCGGCGGCGCCGCGTTCGGCACCGGGGATGTCGATCAGTGCCGAGCCTGCGAGGGAGTGATGGCTGGCCCAGCTCAGCCGGAACTCGCCGCCCATCTCCAGCAGGTCATCGGTGTAGTCGTGCTGGCGGGCCTCGTGCGCGGCGGCTATCGCCTGCTGCGCTGCCTCGGTTTCGCCGGTCCTGGCCGCTGCCCGCGCGTACTTGAGGTGAAGCTGGGCGGCGGTCGGGCCGGCCGTGAGGTACTGCAGCCCGCTGAGGGCGTACTCGCTCGCCCTGCGGGCCTGGTCGTGCCAGTAGGCGATGTCGGTGAGCGAGAGCCGGAGTTGCGCCATGAGCGGCCGGTGGTCGATCGCGACGGCGTACGCCCACCCCGCGCGGGCCAGTTCCTCAGCGGCCTGGGGATTGTCCAGGTCGGACGCGACGTTGGCCATCAGGCAGTTGACGCACCCGAGCAGAAGGTAAAGCTGTACCGCGTCCCGGGGCCACATGCGCCGGTCGAGCGCGTCGTGCATCCGGCTGCGGACCCGCCGCATCTCCAGGAACAGGGGAAACGGCTCGCCTGTCATGTACTCCCGCGACAGCCTGATCACGTCGGAGCGCAGTTGCTCCAGCGTGATGTCGCCGATGCCGCGCTGCTCGGCGTTCTCGGCATGCTCGCTGCCCTCGTGTGCTGCCATGAGCACCTCTCGACGGACCGTGGAATCGCCCACGACGGGCTCTTGCCTTCCACGGTAAGCCAAGGTGCGGGGTCCGGCCACGCCGGGACCTGGCTGGCCCTCGACGGCGACCTGCGCAGCAGGCCCGGGGCCGGCCAGGACTGACGGGATCACGGAAGCGCCGGCGGGCGGAGTCGGGAACACGGGGACAGAGCTTGTGGCGTTCGGAGACACCGCCCTCGCGTTCCCAGCGGTGGATGTTGTGCAGCATGCCACTGGCGCTGGGCACGGACTTGTCGCCGGCCTCGCGCCCGGCCTGGACGAGGCGGCGTGCCATCTCGGCCTTAGGCCAGCCCCTGGCCTCGCGCTCCTGGCGCAGCCACGCTGCGAGTTCGGCGTCCATCGCGGCCTGATCCCTCCGGGGGTCGGTGTCTTGCGGCTGATGGCGCGGCATCCCGGGCACGGGCATGTCCCGGGAAGCCGCGCTGCTGTCGCTGCCCGCCGGTCAGGCGAGGAGGTCGTCGGCCAGGCCGGCCTTGGCCCCGGTGACGAAGGCGCGGATCTCGCCGGGTTCGAGGATCAGCGCGGGGCCGCCGGGGTCGGTGGACTGGCGCAGGGCGACCCGGCCCCCGGGAAGCTTCTTGGCCTCCAGGCAGTCGCCCCCGTTGGGGCTGCTCCAGGGCTTGACCCAGCCCTCGGCGCCGAGGTCGGCGGCGGGCATGCCGTTGCGGGCTTCTTGCATTGGTTATAGCTCCTTACGGATCTCGGTGAGGATCTTCACGGTGTCCGCCGCCGGGGCGGCCTGGGCGCTGACGCGGTCCAGGGCCTGGATGTAGGCGGCGGTCTCGTCGGGCTTGTCGATGTACCAGGCGCTGGTCATCGACTCGCCGTAGACGATGTCTGGCTGGTCGTGGCCGTCGAAGCGGAACACCTTGAACGGCCCGTACACGGCGGGGTGCAGCCCGGCGGCCAGCGGCAGCACCTGGAGGGTGATGCTCGGCCGGGATGCGGCCTCGATCAGCTTGTCGGCCTGCTCCCGCATGACCTCGGGTCCGGTGGTCGGGGCGGGGCGGGTGAGCACGGTCTCGTCGATGACCAGCCACAGCCGGGGCGGGTCCGGGCGGGTGAGGATGTGCTGGCGGGCCAGCCGCAGGTCGACGCGCCGCGCGACGTCTTCCTCAGGCGCGTCGGGGAAGCCGGTCTGGACGTTGGCGCGGGCGTAGCCGGGGGTCTGGAGGAGCCCGGGGACCGAGTGCGGCTCGTAGCCGCGGATCAGCGTGGCGGCTTCCTCCAGGCCGATGAAGGTGCGGAACCAGGGCGGCAGCACGTCGTCGTAGCTGTGCCACCAGCCGGGCTTGGAGGCGTCGCGGGCCAGGGACAGGAACGCGTCGATCTCGCGGACGTCGGTGATGCCGTAGGTCATCAGCAGGGTCTTGACGGTCAGCGGCTTGAGGGCGCCCTCGGCCTTCTCCATCCGGCGGATGGTGTACGGCGAGACGTAGACCGCGTCGGCGGCCTCGTCGTAGCTCATGCCCGCTTTCTCGCGCAGCGCCTGGAGCTGCCGTCCCAGCATCATCCGCAGCACGGTCGGCCCGCTCCCGGGCCGGGTCTGGTTCATGCGCGTCCTGCCTTCCGCCGTGCGTCCAGGCACAGCGTGCCACGCGCGAGACGCCTCCGCAATGCCTGTCACTGACTGGACTGGTTTGGCTCAGACCTGTCACTGGCGTTTTGCAATGTGCACGGCGCACTGTATTGGAACCCGGCAGGTAAGCGGCCCGCGACGGGACGTGACGCCTCCTCGGTCACGCCTGGCGTGATCGCCGGCCGGGAGCGGTCCCCGCTGCCCTGCGGGCTAGCGTCCCCGGAAGCTCGCGGGGCGGGGACCGGCAGAGGCGCGGCGGACGCCTCGAAGGGCAGCGGCGCAGGGCCTTGGCTGGCCCCGCGCCGCTGCCGCCCGGGGCACGCAGAGGACCGGAAAGCTAGAGAGGAAGGGAGCCGTAACGGTGAGCCAGGCCATTCGAGGGGCCACGGCGCAGGCGTCGGCTGCGGTTCGGCGCAAGGGGTTCAAGGCCGAGCTGGACGGGGTGCGGGAGCGGATGCGCGCACTGGGGTTCAGCTATGACGAGGTTGCCGCCGAGGTGTCGCGCCGCTACCAGGCGCGCCCGCGCCAGGCGTACCGGCTGGCCTGGGGCTGGACGCAGGACCAGGCGGCGGCGCGGTTCAACGAGCTTGCCGCGAGCGAGGGGACCGACCCCGACGGGCGGGCGAGCATGACCGGCTCCCACTTGTGCGAGGTCGAGCAGTGGCCGAACAGCGAGCGCAAGCCGTCGGCGCACGTGCTGTGCCTGCTGGCCGGAGTGTACGAGACCGACGTGCTGTGCCTGCTGGACCTGGCTGATCACGAGAGCCTGCCGCAGCATGACCGGCTGGTGCTGACGCGCCGCCTGCCCGCGGAAACCGCGTTCGGGGAACGGGTCCTGGCACTGATGGGGACGCGCGGCCTGTCGCTGCGAGACCTGGCCCGCCGGGTGCCGTGCGACGTGTCGAACCTGTCGAAGGTCGTCCACGGCCAGAAGCCGGCGTCCCTGCGGGTAGCGGCCCGCCTGGATGACCTGCTGGACGCAGGCGGGGAACTGGTCGCGCTCGCGGATGCGACGGGACCTGACGATCGCCCTGATCCTGGGCAGGAACCGGGCCGGCAGCCCAGCGGGGCGTCGGCCTCGGCGGTCACCGGGGGCATGTCGCTGACCCTGCCGTACGTCCCGGCCCGCCTGGTGATCGAGGTGTCCGGCCCGGCCGGCGCTGCCGGCCTGGCGGAGGGCGGCGCCGCCGCCGTGGCAGCACCTGGCCGGCTCGCGCTGGTCCGGGGCGGCTCGCCGCAGGCGGACGGAAGTGAGGCCGGATGAGCCTCGCGGAGCTGGCGAGGCGGGTCTGCGGTTCCTGCCGCAAGACGCGCCTGTCGGGCTACAACCCGGGCGATTTCTGCACCCCGTGCCAGCGGGCGCTGTTCGACCGTCAGTACCTCCCCGGCCCGGGTGCACGCGATGACCTGGCCGCGTGGGTGTGGGACACCGGGCCGATGCGCGACGCGCTGGCCCGGCTGGACTTCCAGGCCGTCCTGGTCATCTACCGGGCGGCGGCCGGGGTGTCGCGGCGGGAGCTGGGCGAGCGGGCCGGCCTGTCCGAAAGCGTGATCTGGTACTGGGAAGCGGGCCGGCGGCAGGGCATATACGACATCCGCCAGCTCCTGCAACTCACCGACGCGCTCCAGGCACCGCGCCTGGCCCTGCTCCCGGTGATCCTCGGCCAGCCTAACGCCCTCAGCGACCTCGTGCCCGGCCCGGCAGCCCTCCCGGCAGGAGGCACCGGCCATGACTGACCAGCAGGCGGCAGCGCTTCCCGGGGCGGCGACGGGGGAGGCGGCGCGGGCACTGGCCGAGCTGCTGGCGCAGCACGGCTACGAGGTGAGCTTCCCGCCCGGCCGCGACCCGGCCGTCTTCAAGGTGACCGGCCTGCCCGGCCGGCCCGACGTGGAGGTCACCGCCGAGAACGACGGCTCGGCCGCCTGCCATTACACCGCTTGCACCGCGACGCAGGCCGCGAAGGTCATCGCCCGCCTGCCGGCCCCCGGCCACTCCCAGGTCCAGGTCGCCGGCGAGATATCAACCGCGACCTGGGGCGGCACCGAAATCGAATGGGACTACCAGCCCCCAGACGGGCAGCGTGTCGGCCTTGACCAGATAGCGGCTGCCCTGCTCGCGCATTTGGCCGTCCTCGACGGCAGCCACGACAGGAAGGAAGACCCGAGGTGAACACCCCCAGCGCCGCCGTCCGCACCGCACCGGGTGAACTGCTGCCCCTTGTCATGGCCGGCATGAGCCAGGCCGGCTTCGACGCCCGCCCTTGCGAGCACGAGGAAAGCGAGCGCCTGGCCATCGCCTGCGCCGCAGGCTCGTGCACGCTGACGGTCAGCGACCACGGGCATGCCGTGTGGGACTACTACCCCGGGTCTCCCGGCGACGCCGACCCTCATCTCACCGCCGACATGGCAACCACGCTGCTCACCGGCCGCCCCGGCCCGCACCCCCGGCTGAGCCGCAGGAACCGGCGGGGCGGCATCTCCTTCCGGGGCCTCGTCGGCATCGAGCTGAAGGCCCGGGGACTGACCGTGGAACTGGCGGTCTACACCGACGAGGACACCTTCGACGCTTTCGCCGAGATCGTCGCCACCGCCCCCGGAGCGGGCGACGAGACGATGGTCTGCGTAACCGACGACGGATGCCTGACGTGGACCCGCAGCTACTGGCCCGAGGCTGCCGCCGTCCCCGGGTCTGAGCCCAGCGATCTGATGGCCGACCCGGCCGACGTCGCCGCCGCCATCGTGGTCACCGTCACGCGAGTCCTCTCGTGCCTGCCGGCCAACGGCCAGGGACACGCAGCATGACCAGCGCCGGCTCACCGCTCGCAGCCCCCGCGTCCCGCCCAGACGGCGAACATCCCCGCCAGGGCCTGCACCAGCGCAGGCCATCGATTAACCGAAAGCCCCGCCCAGGCGCTTACCAGCCGGGGCGGGACGGCGGCCCCGGGCCGGGCGGCCCACCACGCGGCCCGGGGCACCGCCGGCAGCACAACCCCGGAGGCACCTCATGCCCGCCCCGACCGCACCCAGGACAGCCGGCAAGCAGCCGTGCCCTCACCGGCCCCGGCCGGCCCCGGCCCGGCCCCCGCGTGCCTTCCTCGACCTCGGCACGGTCCTCACCGCGCCGGGCTGCGCCCGCGCCTGGACCCGCGAGATTCTCTGGGAGTGGGGACTGGCCGACCTGGCTGACACCGCAGACATCGTGGTAAGCGAGCTGGTCACCAATGCCCTGAAAGCCTCGCGCGCCCTGGGGCGGCCCGTCATCCGGCTCATCCTCAGCTTCGACCAGGGCGAGCTGGCCGTCCTCGTCCGCGACGACCACCCCGGAGCGCCGCAGGCTCGGCACCCGGGTGCGGACGACGAGAGCGGGCGCGGCCTGCTGCTAACCCAGGCCCTGAGCGACCGATTCGGCTGGTACCCGCTCGAACAGGGCGGACCCGGCAAGGTGGTCTGGGCGGTACTGGAAGCGGCCCCCGTTGCACCTGGTGACTCCGCCCCTGGTTTCATCCCCTAGCTCCGTACGGCCGGAAAGCGAAGTACCCGCCCCGCGCCGCGCGGGCGGCTGAGACAGGAGTACCTGCGATGTTCGACAGCCTCGACGATCAGGCGGTGCGCGCCGCCCATGACGCCGCCCGCGTGCTGTATGACAACCACCGCGCGCTCGGGCTGGACGTGCTGGCGGTCAAGTTCGACACGCTGCGCGTCGACCTCGCCGTGGAGCTGGAGAACCGGGGAAAGCCGCTCTCCCCGGCCGGGGAGCAGCCGGCTCCCGCCGGCTGACGCGCGTACCAGGCTCCCGCGCGGGACCAGCCCGCGCATCTTGAGCTGCGAAGGAGCACGATTGCCATGACCAGTGCAAGTCCCAGGGCAGACGCCACAGCGGCGCGGAGGCCGGCGCATGCATCGGCGCAGGAGACCTTGCCGTCGCGAGCGCCGGGGGCACAAGGACCCTCCTTCGGCGTGCCGCAGTGGAAGCCTGGCACCTCACCCGGGCCGGAGACGATGCGCAGGGTCGCTGCGGCCCTGAAGCGGCTGTGAGCACCGTGCACTGGCGCGGGGCCGGGGCGGAGGCTGCGGCCCTACGGGCCTACGGCGAGGGTTGCGATGGCCTTGTCGTCGTGCCGCTTGGAGCGCGGGAGCTGCCGGCCGTCGGGGTCGGCGTGCTGTTCCCAGTCCTGGCAGTGCCGCAGGAGGCGGGCGAGGTCGGCGGGGCCGGAACGCGCGAGAGCGGGCCAGTCGTCCAGGCCCAGGTGCCGCGCGGTGTTGACTACTCCGTCGGTGGCGAGCACGGCCCAGGTGCCCGCCGTGGCCGGGAGTGTGATGGTCAGCGCGCGGCTGGCTGCTTCCGGGTCGGCTGCGGCGATCCAGTAGCCTCCGGGCCGGTTGCGGTGCCGGCGTTGCCCGCGCTGGAGGGCGCGCAGCAGCTCCCGGTGGGCGTCTCCGTAGCCGCCCCCGGCGGCCAGCCGCTCGCGGTACTGCCGCTGCTGGGGCAGGCGCAGCCCGGCCAGCCGGCCATCGGTCAACATCCCAGTGCCCGTGCCGCCTGGCCCGGTGCCGTAGAAGACGTAGCTGTCGCCCAGGGCCAGCAGGTCAAGGGTGCTGTCGGCGAGGCGGGCCATGACCACGGTGCTCGACGGGCAGCCGTCACCGCCGGCCAGGCCCAGCGCTGCGGCCGTCGCCGCGATGGCCTCGGCGAGCACGCTGGGCAGCGGCGCTTCCGGGGCGTCGGTCAGGGCTGCTGTGATGGCGGCTCCCAGGCGGCTGGCGTACTCGCCCGGCGGGATGCCAGTCGGCTCGAAGGCGCTGGCCCCGTCCAGGACCGCGACCGTGTTGCGGGTGACGAGGACCCGGTCGGCGCCGTGCGGCGGCTCGGGTAGCTGGGCGGCAGTGATGCGCACTAAGTCACCAGGTGAACGGGCCGGCGGCCAGGCTGCTGGCGGTGATCTCGAGGCCGTCGTGGGACGCCCGGGTGACCAGCGACAGCGAGGCGTCCCCGGCGTCGGCGAACAGCTCTGCGAGGTGCCCGGCCAGGTAGTGGACTGCGCCGAGCGAGCCGATCGCGTGGATGCCCGCGATGTGCACGGTGACATGCTCGCCGAGCTGGTGGCGGCCGACGTAGGCCAGGTCGGCGGCGGCCGGGTCCGGCTCGTCGGACGGGGAGCCGTACCGCTGCCCGGTCGCCCGCTGGATGATCCACCAGCGCCCGCCGTCCTCGCGCATGTCGAGCGCCTTGTCCCGGGCGAGCAGCGCGGCCCCGACGGGCGCGGTCTTCGGCCCGCAGATCACCACCGCGTCGCCGGGCGGCGCGGTGGCGGTCCCGGGACCGATCTGGTAGCGGGTGACGGCCAGCCCGTACCCATCCAGGAGGCGGGCGGTTTCCTCGCCGGCCTGCATGTCCTCGGCGGCGACCAGCGGGCGCTGCCGGTCGGTGACGCCGTGGCGCAGCGGGACGCCGACGCTGACCGGGCCGGTGCCGAAGAAGGCCCGCTCCGGCGGCGGGGCGGTGCCGCGGATCTGGGAGACGCGGCCTTTGGTCAGCCCCATCGCGGCGGCGATCTGGGTGTAGCTCATCCCCAGCTCGCGGTGCGCGTCCTCGACCGCGACGCGGCGGAGCCGGGCCAGCTCGGCCGCCCGCTGCTGGTAGACGGCCAGCAGCTCGGTCGCGCGTCGCCCGCGCCGCACCGGGTCCGGGTCGCG
>Ga0302314_10021142_pt1 | contig 10728 bp, 7 predicted proteins | sample III_Palsa_N2_3_FD_200533 | JGI IMG/M metagenome (GOLD analysis project Ga0302314, IMG submission 200533) | Peat permafrost microbial communities from Stordalen Mire near Abisko, Sweden - III_Palsa_N2_3 | ecosystem: Environmental > Terrestrial > Soil > Palsa > Peat permafrost | place: Sweden... | reverse complement strand
GCCCTCTACGGCAAGCTCGAAGGCTCGCGCTCCGGCAACGCCCTCAACGCGCCGCCGGGCAGCACCCGCTTCAAAATGATCCAACCCACCTTCGAGATCCTCCCCGGCCCCAACGCGACGGGCGAAGACGCCGAGTTCACCTCGCTCGAAATGGGCCGCATCGTCCCCATCTACGAGTCCCTCGGCGGCACCACCCCCTGGGGCGCCAAGCTCACCTCCCGCTGGCTCCGCCGGGTCCTCTGGACCATCTTCCGCGAGCTAGCCGAGCACCCTCTACAAGTCGAAGAAACCATCCCCACCGCCCTCCGCCAGCGCCTCCAACTCCCCAGCCGCATGGACGCCCTCCGCGACCTCCACTTCCCACCCGCCGGCACCTCTATGACCGAGCTGATGTCCGCCCGCACTCCCGCGCATCGCCGCCTCATCTTCGAAGAGTTCTTCTACCTCGAGCTCGGCCTCGAACTCAAACGCCGCAAGCTCCGCAACCGCATCGGCACCACCTTCACCACAGACGACAACGTCCGCAAAGCCCTAAAACAAGTCCTCCCCTTCAAACCCACCACCGCACAAAAACGAGTCCTCGGCGAGATCGTCACCGACATGCGCTCCACCAAACCTATGCGCCGCCTCCTGCAGGGTGACGTAGGCTCCGGGAAAACAATAGTCGCGCTACAAGCTGCTCTCGTCGCCATAGAAAACGGCTATCAAGCCGCCATGATGGCGCCCACCGAAATCCTCGCCACACAACACTACCTCGCCGCCAAGAAGCTTCTCGCAGACGCCATCTCTCCCCACACCAACCGCCCCTACCGCGTAACGCTCCTCACCGGCTCGCTGGACGAACGCACCAAACGCGACGCCCGCGCCCGCATCTTCCGCGGAGAAACCGACCTAGCCATCGGCACCCATGCCCTTGTCGAAGAAAAAGTAGACTTCAACAACCTCGGCCTCGTCATCATCGATGAACAACACCGCTTCGGCGTCCAGCAACGCTTCCAGCTCTCTCGCAAAAACGCCGCCACAAATCCGGGTGCCCCGGGTCCGGATTCTCGGACCCGGGCTTCCACCGAATCCTCTGTCGCAACCGAACCCGACGTCCTCGTCATGACCGCGACCCCCATCCCCCGCACCCTCGCCCTCACCGTCTACGGCGATCTCGACACCAGCATCATCGACGAGCTCCCCCCAGGCCGCACTCCTATCGTCACCCGACGCATCCCCCAGGAGCGCTCCTCCGAGGTCTGGGACTTCGTCCGAAAACAAGTCGCCGCCGGCCGCCAGGCCTACATCGTCTACCCCGTCATCGAGGGCGCAAAAGACGACCAGCCCGAACTCGACTTCGCGGCCGCTCCCGACACTGAATCCGACCGTAAAAAAGCACTCTCTCCACCGTCCCGGCGACCGTCAGCCACCGTGCGTTCCACCGTAAAAACTGCACAGAAACTGCGCTCTGCCACTGAGATGTTCGACGAGTTAAGTATCGGTCCGCTGTCCGGTTTAAAGCTCGGTTTGCTCCATGGCCGCATGTCCTCCGACGACAAAGAGGTCACCATGGCCCGCTTCAAACGCAATGAAATCAATGTCTTAGTCTCCACCACCGTCATTGAAGTCGGCGTAGACGTCCCCAACGCCACCCTCATGGTCATCGAACACGCCGAGCGCTTCGGTCTCGCCCAACTCCACCAGCTTCGAGGCCGCGTAGGTCGTGGCAAACAAAAGAGTTACTGCGTCCTTGTAACCGGAGAATCCATCTCCCCCGAAGCCGAAAACCGCCTAAACGCCATGGTTCGCACCCAAAACGGCTTCGAACTAGCCGAACTAGACCTTGAACAGAGAGGCCCTGGCGAATTCTTCGGAACTCGCCAGGCCGGCCTCCCTAACTTCCGTATTGCCAACCTCTTACGAGATTTGGATATCCTCGAACTAGCCAAGTCCGAGGCCTCCAGCTTCGTCGAAACCCCCGACAAAACCATCCCCCGCCCCGAAATCGAAGCCGTCTGGATCCGCCTCAAACACCAGTGGCAACGCCGCTACGGCCTCGTCGAAGCTTAGGCCACAGCAGCCGTAACTTCAACCCCAGCAACACCTTGCGGCTGCTTCTTCGGCCCGCGCTTCCGTGCCACCAGTATCCGAATCCGATCCAACAACTCCACCGGTGTACAAGCCCCCTTCGGCAGAAACGCATCCGCCGCAGTAGCCCGCTCAAAACTAGTAACAGTCCCCGAAACCAGCAAAGCCGGCAAGAAGGGATGCATCTGTTTGGCACGCTTAACTAGTTCATTTCCATCCATTTGCGGCAATATTAGATCCGAAAGCAGAAGGTCGATCGAGCCCGGCAGCGCCCGCTCCAACTCCCCAATCGCCTCCGCTGCCGTCATCACCGCAACTACCCGATAACCCCGGGTTTCCAGCAAAAACTTCCGTACCGAGAGAATCTGTTCGTTGTCTTCCACAACCAAAATCGTCTTACGTGGGCGCATCATCGTTCCTTTTTCTGACCGGTGTTTTCCGGCCTTAGTCGTTCGTTATAGTTCTCGGTATGCCGCCCAGCAGTTCCGCTAGGCGGCTTACCGTTGCCTTTTGTTGCACTTACGTTGCCATTACTGCCTTCCCATCCAGCACGTCCTACAACCTCAGCCTGCCCGGAAAAGGGCGCAGGTTTGCCCATTCACGCCATCCCCTCCCCTCTCGGGCGCAGGTTTCCTGGCGCTTGTTTTGCACATGCGCGGTTCAACGGTGGAAAAGCCGAGGCTCTCCCTCCACTCTGTAGGGTCTTAATCGACCCGGAGCAGTGCCCGAACCCGCGACAGCAAGCTTTTCTGCTCACAGCCGCCAAATCCGGATTTTGTGAAATTGATCGGTTAGTTCTTACGTTCCGCCCACCACCCATACGCATTGTTGCGTTTAAGTAAAGACTGCGAAACCGCGGACCAGCCGGCCATTTTCAACACATATTGTTAGTAAAAACAGGCGAAAGTTATTCGCTCCTTGGCTTTGAACCTTGGTGCGACTTGCTGACTCTACGCGGGGGAATCCCTCATGGCAACAGCGAAATTTTGGCGAAAATTCGCACGATTAGACCTAGCGCATCCACCGCTCCTACGCGTTCCTGCGTCGCTATTGGCGATTGTGGTTCCCGCCCTGTGGGAAACTCCCAGTTTCAGGCAGGAAAAACGAGCCACTTGCAACAGGAATGGTGCGCCCAGAAACACGCACGTAACCAACACGGCCACTCTCCAAACTCGCTCGCACTGTGATAAGGCTCGGCCGTAAAATCTCGATTCCCTGCTCGATTAACACCGGCTCATCCGGCTTCGCCAGTCCTTGCTTCACAAGCCATGAAATGCAGCATCCAGCCGCAGAACCCGTAGCCGGATCCTCACCGCCATAGAACTGCATCCGCGCGTGCCAGGCCGTTTGTAACATCGCCGTAACCGAATCTTCATGCTCTGTCCCAGCGATGCAGTAGAAGAACTTCGCATCGCTCTTCTCCAACCACACAGCAGCCTCGCGCTGATTGATCTGCAATCGCCTTTCAACCTCCATCGACCGCAGCAGGACAATACAAAACGGCATCCCAGTAGAGACTGTCTGTGGCGGATACACCTCCGACAGGTCTTCGACACGCAATCCAATCGCAGCCGCCACGTCCGCACGATCATGCGTTGCGCCAAACACCGGATCGTTCTGCGTCATCGTCGCTCTCACGCCATTGATCTCGTCATTGCGCTCGAAGCGCACGGTGATCGGCCCCACGTTCAGCTTCAGCGTGATGCTCTCGGCCCCGCGCAACGTCGGATGATTCAGATACAGCCAACTCGCCGTTCCCAACGTAGGATGCCCCGCAAACTGCAGCTCTTCCTGCGTCGTAAAGATCCGCACTCGCACGCCATTCCGTCTCTCGTCCTCAGCATCATCGCTCGGCAATATAAACGTCGTCTCAGCCAGGTTGGTCTCCCGCCCCAGCGCCTGCATCTCCGCATCCGAGAGCATCCGTGCATCATGAAACACAGCCAGAGGATTTCCTTCAAGCGCTCGCTCTGCGAACACATCCAACACCGAGTACTCCAGTTTGCGCATCATCCCTCCAGTCTACCCAGCCACGCTCACCAGCCCAACCGCATTTGACACCCGCGCTGCGCCGTCTTACCCTTGAAATCACCGCACATGGAGCCAAACCGCTCCATGCTGGCCAAGTCACCGGCTGCGGTTCAACGATCTCTTATGACCTCTGATTTTCTCAATTCGACGACCGATTGCCGCTGCTGTGGTAGCTGCTGCTGTTGCTGCGGCCCCCTGCGGTGAGTAGATGAGCGAATCGAGACTCTAGCGTCGAGAAGCGAACATCAAGACCCACCCAAGGCCAAGCCGGGGTGGGTCTTTTGCTTTACAAAACCGGCTCACGAAACACACGAACACCTGGCACAGCCAGAAGAATTTACTTCAGGAAGAGGAAAAAACGATGTCTCTCCGCATCAACGATATAGCGCCAGACTTCACCGCTGAAACTACCCAGGGCACCATTCACTTCCACGAGTGGATCGGCGACAACTGGGCCGTGCTTTTCTCGCACCCCAAGGACTTCACCCCCGTCTGCACCACCGAGCTCGGAGCCGTCGGCTCACTTGAAGCGCAGTTCGCCGCTCGCGGCGCAAAGCCAATCGGCCTTAGCGTCGATGGTGTCGAGAACCACGGCAAGTGGGCCAAGGACATCGAAGACGTCACCGGCTCCAAGGTCAACTTCCCTGTCATCGGCGACACAGAGCTCAAGGTCGCCAAACTCTACGACATGCTCCCCGCCGAAGCCGGCGATAGCTGCGAAGGCCGCACACCCGCTGACAATGCCACCGTGCGCGTTGTCTACGTCATCGGCCCCGACAAGAAGATCAAGCTACAGATGGCTTACCCCATGACCACCGGTCGCAACTTCGACGAGATCATCCGTGTGCTCGACTCGATGCAGCTCACCGCGAAGCACAAGGTCGCGACGCCTGCCAACTGGAAGCCCGGCGAAGACGTCATCATCACCGGTGCAGTCTCCAACGAAGAAGCCGATAAGATCTTCCCCGGCTACAAGACGGTGAAGCCCTACCTGCGCACAACCGCGCAGCCTAAGTAACAGAGTCCAGGGCTTAGGGCTGAATAGGCATTGGCTTCTGAACCCTAACCCCTGATAACGAGCACCGGTGGCGAAGTGGCTAACGCGCTGGTCTGCAAAACCAGTATTCGCGGGTTCGATCCCCGCCCGGTGCTCCAAAATTTCAAAGCAAAAGGCGCGACAGAACATCGTCGCGCCTTTTTCGTTACTGATGTTCACAACACACACCGAAATCCAATATTCGATGTAGAGCTATCCGGTGTATTCGAGCTACGCGCCGCCACCCGATAGCGATTGCAATAAGACTTGTGGCAAAGGAACGACCCTCCCCTCATCACCCGCGCCTTTCCCGTCGCTGGTCCCTTTGGATTGTTGCCATCCGCCGTCCTGTGGAAGTCACGGTCGAACCAATCCGCACACCACTCCCACGTATTGCCCGTCATCGAATAAAGCCCATACCCATTGGCTGCAAAAGCATCCACCGGACACGTTCCTTTGTACCCGTCGTTGCCTGTATCGTGCTTTGGAAACTCTCCCTGCCAGATGTTGCACCGGTGCTCACCCCCTGGCCTCAACTGGTCTCCCCATGGGTAAATCTTCTGCTCCAGCCCACCACGCGCCGCGTACTCCCACTCGGCCTCTGTCGGCAATCGCTGTCCCGACCACCGGCAAAACGCGTGCGCATCCTTCCAGGACACATGCACCACCGGATGATGGTCACGTCTCGTCACGTCCGACTGCGGGCCTTCGGGGGAACTCCACATCGCGCCCTCCACCTTGCACCACCAAGGCGCCGCGGCGACAGTATCCTTCACCAGGTCGTTGAACCGAACTTTCGGCAAGTGTGCCCAGAACACAAACGACCAGCCAAACTGCTCTGCCTCGGTCTTATATCCGGTAGCCGCAACAAACCTCCCGAACAACTTATTCGTAACCGGATAGATATCGATTGAAAAGGGATCCAGCGTAACTGGACGAATTGGCCCTTCGCCATCCGCCGGAAAGCCCTCAGCGTCATCGGTTCCCATCAGAAACGTCCCGCCTGACAAGGTCCGCATACGCGCCACCACAGCCTCAGGAGTCTCACGTGGCATCACTGCAACCGCAACAGGCTCGCAAGCCCGCTTATCCCCATCAGCCTGCGGCGCACAACACGCTTGCCCTGCAATCAAATCGCCATCGCATCCTTCGGACATCGACTAGCCCTCCCATCCAGATTAGTCTCCATCGCACTTTCTTTATATCCTCTCAACAGGGCCAAGCCGCCCGCACCACCCGCTCAAAGGAGCATCATCGAATGGCAAGCATCAATCTCTCCCGGAGGACTCGCGCGTTGGCCAGAACCACAACTATCCTCGCCGCTGGCGCCCTCACCGTAGGCACCACCACAACATCGGCCCAGCAACACGCCGACTTCGGCCCCGCGAATCCCTTCTACGCCCCCAGCACGCTGCCCCACCAGGCGCCGCCATTCGACAAGATCCACGACACCGACTACCAGCCCGCCATAGAAGCCGGCATCGCCCAGCAACGCACTGAGATCGAAGCCATCGCCAACAGCATCACCCCGGCCACCTTCGATAACACCATCGTCGCCATGGAGCGCTCCGGCCAATTGCTCAACCGTGTCATGCTCGTCTTCGGCGGCGTCACGCAGGCCAACACCAACGACCTTCTCCAAAAAGTGCAGGACATCGAAACCCCCAAGCTGGCCGCCGCGCAGGATGCCATCTATCTCAATACCAAGCTCTTCGCCCGCGTCCACAAGCTCTACAACGAGCGCACCAACCTTCACCTCGATCCCGAATCCCTCCGCCTCCTCGAATATGACTACCAACAGTTCGTCAAAGCCGGTGCCAACCTCTCCGAAGCCGATAAGACCAAGCTCAAGAAGCTCAATGAAGAAGACGCAACGCTCTCCAACGACTTCATGAACAAGCTTCTCGCCGCCGCCAAGGCAGGTGCGTACGTCACTAGCGATAAGGCAGCACTCGCCGGGCTCACCGACGCACAAATCTCCGCCGCCGCTCTCTCCGCAAAGGACACCAAGCAGCAAGGCTTCCGCATCCCATTGCAAAACACCACGCAGCAGCCCGACCTCGCCGAGCTAACCAATCGCGCCACACGCCAGGCTATCTTCGAAAACTCCATAAACCGCACCGAGCGCAACGACGCAAACGACACCCGCGCCACCATCTCGCGTCTTGCTCAGCTTCGCGCCGAAAAAGCTCATCTACTCGGCTTCCCCAACTACGCAGCCTGGACCCTACAAGACCAGATGGCCAAGACCCCCGAAGCCGCCCTCAAATTCATGGACGATCTTGTCCCCGCTTCAACCGCGAAAGCCCAAGGGGAAGCCGCCGAAATTCAAGCCCTGATCGACTCCCAAAAAGGCGGCTTCCAACTCAAGCCTTGGGACTGGAACTTCTACTCCGAGCAGGTCCGCAAAGCCAAGTACGATCTCGATGAAAACGAGGTCAAGCCTTACTTCGAACTCGATCGCGTCCTACAGGATGGTGTCTTCTACGCCGCCAACCAGCTCTACGGCCTTACCTTCAAAGAGCGCCATGATATCCCGGTCTACAACCCCGACGTCCGCGTCTTCGAGGTCTTCGACACCGACGGCAAAACTCTCGCTCTCGCCTACTTCGACTATTTCAAGCGCGACAACAAGCAGGGCGGCGCCTGGATGAGCAACTTCGTCAATCAGTCGAAGCTACTCGGCACCATTCCTGTCATTTACAACGTCGGCAACTTCGCCAAGCCCGCACCCGGCGAACCCGCTCTCATCAGCTTCGACGACGTTACCACCATGTTCCACGAGTTCGGCCACGGCCTCCACGGTATCTTCGCCAACACCGTCTATCCAAGCCTCTCAGGCACATCCGTCCCTCGCGACTTCGTGGAATTCCCTTCGCAGTTCAACGAGCATTGGGCCACCAACCCGCAGGTATTCGCGCACTTCGCGAAGCACTATAAAACCGGCGCCCCCATGCCCGCAGAGTTGGCCGCCAAGATCAAGAAAGCAGCCACCTTTAACGAAGGCTACATGCTTACCGAGCTCCTCGCCGCGGCCGAGCTCGACATGCAGTGGCACTCGCTGCCCTATGCCGCTCCACTCCAAAACGTAGACGACTTCGAGAAGTCCGCTCTAACCCGCACCCACCTCAATCTGGAAACCGTCCCACCCCGCTATCGCTCCAGCTACTTCCTGCACATCTGGGCAAACGGATATTCCGCCGGCTACTATGCCTATCTCTGGACCGAGATGCTCGACGATGACGCTTACCAGTGGTTCGAAGACCACGGTGGCCTCACTCGCGCTAACGGCGACCGCTTCCGCAACATGATCCTTTCTCGCGGCAATACCGAGGATCTCGATAAGATGTACTCCACCTGGTTAGGCGCCGAACCCGACACTAAACCCATGCTGAAGGACCGCGGTCTCGTTGAAACCAGCCCCGGGAAATAAGTCTTCACAGGCTCCTGTCCTCGCCTTCTACCCACGTCCGTCCTTCGACTGCGCACAGGCGACATGCGCAGTCGAAGGCTCTATTCGTTCACTGACGATACATGCCGTTCTAGTGTCCTTTGCTTGCTGCCATAGGTAGATCCACTGAACCCATTCGGCCAGTAGCAGAGTCGCGGACAATGAACCGAAGCGCGGTAGCCTTAGGCACAAGCTTTACTGTGATGCTGAAGTTCGCACTCTTGGTACTATCCCTTAGATCAAGGCCAGCTCGTGCATTGGCCGTCATGCCGTGCAGAACATGGCCAAGCATCTTGCCCTTCGACGAGAGCGAAACCGCCATCACCGCAACCGAAGCGGAAGACGTGCCATCGTCGCCTGGCTTCCACGTAAGTTCTGAAGCTCCAACATGCACGATATAGCTTTCTTCCTCAGAGGCCACCGAGTGATCTGGTTCCACCGTGACGTGCAGACCATTCAGTGGAATGCTGGTCTCAGCGGCGGTCGTGAGGTCATACGCCATCGTGTCCGTTGATTTCTCCGGATGCGGACTCTCGGTATAGTAACCCGCGCGCGTCGTCGCCTTCAGCCCCGGGACCAGGCACTCCACGCGGATCTTGCGATACTTGCTCTCCGCCTGGCTTGAAGAACTCGGGGAATATCCTATCGTGTAGTAGTTGGCTCCAAGGTCGATCGAATCAGCAATCTGACTCGCGACATTGTTCATCCCGCGAACCACACGCCCACCTGTCACCGGACCAAGATTGTCAAAGTCGTCGTTGCCACCGAACGGATCAAGTGCGCCAGAAAGCGCGTCGCCCGCAGCCGATGCAAATGCCATCTGTGTCGCATCCACAATCTCGGTCATCCCCATGGCCGAACTCGACGGATCAACAGCGTACATGGTCACCCGCGTATCGAGCAGGACGTTTGTAACATGCTGCAACGTGTCTTTGACCTCCTTCGCATCGACACTATCGAGCGTAGTCATATCAACTGTTGGGAAACCTCCGCCAACCCATATCAGGTTCTTGCGGCCGGGAATGCGGGCATAGCTCTGCGCAATCTGTTCCAGCGCGCGCAGGGATTGGTCCAGCCTCTCGATCGGCCCGTGGTCCGCCTTCCCATTCTCTTCCAGCTTCCACGCATACTTCGTGGGTTCGGCTTCAAGGCTATGCAGTAAAGCATTACGATCTCGCGTGAAGCCCTGCAGCGACTTGAAGTTGTTGTCATAAACGGAGAGCAGCGTTGTAGGCTTCGATAAAACCGGCGGCTGCTTCAACAGGAAGTCGCGCAACTCGCGGCGAGCGAAAGAGCTATCCGCAAAGTGCGTATTCAGCTCATCAAGCACCAGGATCGTGACCGGCGATTGACCAAACGAAGCAGGCTTTGCGGGGTCAAATACCGTCGCTGCATTAGCCTGCCCCTGCTCCGTAGGCAAGACATGCGCCGAGGGGCTTTCAAAGGAACGGATACTCTGAGGCTTATCGTCCTCAAAGACCTGAAAATCCTTCCGCGTAAGGCCATCGACGGGTTTGCCGTCCTTGCCGGTGACTACAATATCCAGGACAACCAGCCGCGCATTCACGGTGATTGTGGGAGTGTGCGGAGCCTGTGTCGTGTCTGCGTCTTGCGCGGCTAATGGGGCAACGAGAGACATTGAAAGACTACTGACGAGAGCGAGCCCGGCAAGGCACGGGACAATAAAACGACGGACAGTAGACCGAGACAAAGTTCTTTCCTTTTTTGAGGATGCAATTGCATCATCGGGTGGGTTCTCAATTGTAGTGCGCCAAGCGTACCATCAGCGCATGGTTGATTTTTTCACGAACAAAGCCTCCCGTGCTGTTTTCCTTGGCCTCATCTTTCTTTCTCTGGCAACACCACGCAGTTGGGCGTGGGGGCGCGAGGGGCACAGACTTACCGCCCTCGTCGCCGAAGCTTATCTGACACCTGAAGCTAAGGCGCAGATCAAAGAGCTTCTGAGCAGCGAATCGCTTGCCGACGTGGCGCCCTGGGCAGATACCTACCGTAGCGATCACCCCGAGACCGCCCCCTGGCACTTTGTCGACATCCCCAAGTCCGCGGCTGCGTTCGACCGTGATCGCGACTGCCCCGTGTCCTCGACGGACCCGAAATCTCCATGGCGTGACTGTGTAAC
>Ga0302314_10021141_pt1 | contig 10728 bp, 8 predicted proteins | sample III_Palsa_N2_3_FD_200533 | JGI IMG/M metagenome (GOLD analysis project Ga0302314, IMG submission 200533) | Peat permafrost microbial communities from Stordalen Mire near Abisko, Sweden - III_Palsa_N2_3 | ecosystem: Environmental > Terrestrial > Soil > Palsa > Peat permafrost | place: Sweden... | reverse complement strand
GGACCCTGTGGGAGAGTAGGACGCCGCCGAACAACCTTTATCTGTAGGCCCCCTGACCTTGCGTCTGGGGGCCTACAGGCATTTCTGGACTGGAACTCAAGGACCTCCCCGGCCTGGTCCGGACTGTCCCGGACCAGGCCACATTCCTCGGTTGGCGGACCAAGGCGAGCGGATTCAGTGCCCGTACTGGGGGACGCCGGCGGCCACGGCCAGTTCCAGGTCGAGTGCCTCGCGGCGGATCCGCTGGTCGATATAGAGGAGCACCGAGAATGCCGAGGTCATGGGGATCGTCAGGGTCGAACTGACCACACCCACAACAGCGGTGAGAACGACGCCGGCCGTCGACGTGCTGTCGCTGCTGTTCAGCGCGAAGTCCACGATGACGGTCGGTGAGATGAGCACTCCTGCCGCGATGTCGACCAGCAGCGTGACCAGCACCGTCAGCCCGAGAATCCGCCACCAGGCGCCGCGTACCAGCCGAAGCGAGCGGGTGATCGCCGAGCGGAGGGTCTGCCGCTCCAGGACCAGGGCGGGCCCGGCCAGGTTCAGCGAAATGTAGAGCCAGAGGAAGACGAGACCGCCTGGGATGGCCGGCAGCGCGAGGGTGAGCACTGTCGAGTCGGAGGCTCCCATCAGGTCAGCGGTGACGGCTGGAGCGAGGAAAACGCCGACAAGAAGCGACAGAGCGGCAGCCACTCCTGTCGCCAGGCCCAGGGCCCTCGGTACCTGAGGGCGGATCTCCGCCCAGATGTCGGCGATGGCCGCAGGTTTGCCCAGGACGGCTCGGCTGACCACGGGGGCGATCAGTGCCCCGCCCAGCATGGCGGTGAAGACCGCGACCGGAATCGTGACGCCGAGGACCGGGAACAGGCTCCGCAGCAGCTGGACGTCCTGGTGCAGCGCCTGGGCCTGGTCGGTGGTGGAGCTGGAAGGAAGCGTCAGCGTGGCCGAACTGCTGATACCGAACCGGTCGGCAGCGAAGATGACGGCCTGAGTGACCAGGGCGATGCCACCGGAGAGCAGCAGGACGACCCGCCAGTAGTTTCGGAGCACTGCGAAGGATCCACTGAAGAGGTCCCTGAAGGTGAGCGGGCGCAGCGCGACGACCCCGGGTTTGGGAACCCAGCTGCCGGACCATTCCCATCCGTTGACGGGGGGTGTGAAGGCGATCCCCGGAGCTCTGCCGCCATTGGCCGGTTGTGGGCGCGGAGCACGCTGTGTCGCGCGTCCCCGGGGTGTGGACTGCTCGGGGACTGGGACTCCGTGGGCACTGTCCCCTTCCGTCTGCTTGATCGTTGTGCCGCTGTCCGCGACCGGCGCGCGTGGAGCGGCGGGTTCGGGAGCGGGGGGCTCCATGGGACGCCTGCTCGGGGTGTCGGTCATGACTGGGGGTCCACCTTCGTACGTGCGGAAGCGTTGTTCTGCGAGGCCAATTCGCGATCATCGTGTCACGGTCGGACTGCCGGAAAAGCTGTGTGTACCGGGCCTGGATGTCGACTGGGCGGCGGGTGGCCGGGTCGGTTCTGTGGATCGCATCGCTTTCACCAGGGCCTGAGCGCACAGTTGTCCGCCCGGAGGTCGTAAGATCTGGGAGGAATGTCACTTTTGTCGGCAAAGTGCCTGGTCCCCGGCCTGAAAACTCGAACGAGTGGCGGATCTCTCTGTCGACTGTGCCTCAGCTCACGTTTCCGCAATGAGACCATGGGGGCATGAAGGGACGCGTCTTGATCGTCGATGACGACACTGCTCTGGCTGAGATGCTTGGCATCGTGCTGCGCGGGGAGGGTTTTGAGCCGTCTTTTGTCGCTGATGGCGACAAGGCTCTGGCCGCTTTCCGCGAGGTGAAGCCCGACCTGGTGTTGCTCGACCTGATGTTGCCTGGCAGGGACGGGATCGACGTCTGTCGTCAGATCCGTGCCGAGTCCGGCGTGCCGATCGTCATGCTCACTGCCAAGACCGACACGGTTGACGTGGTCGTTGGTCTTGAGTCCGGGGCGGACGACTACATGACCAAGCCCTTCAAGCCGAAGGAGCTGGTGGCCCGGGTGCGGGCGCGGCTCCGTCGCGCGGAGGAGCCCAGCCCTGAGCAGCTGTCCATCGGCGATCTGGTGATCGACGTGGCGGGCCACTCGGTGAAGCGCGACGGCCGGGGCATTCCGCTGACGCCGCTGGAGTTCGATCTCCTGGTGGCGCTGGCTCGCAAGCCCTGGCAGGTGTTCACTCGTGAGGTGCTGCTGGAGCAGGTCTGGGGATACCGCCATGCCGCGGATACGCGTCTGGTGAACGTCCACGTCCAGCGTCTGCGGTCGAAGATCGAGCGCGACCCCGAGCGTCCCGAGATCGTCGTGACGGTCCGTGGTGTGGGCTACAAGGCGGGGCCGAGTTGATATGAGTGGTCGGACCCCCGCCGCGCCCCAGCCGGACGGCGGGCGGTCGGCTACCAGTGATGCGGACACGGGTGGCATGCGTTCACTTCTGAGGATGATCAAGCGCCGGGTGACCCGGCCCTTTCTGCGGCTGACCAGGCTGTACCGCCGGTCCATCCAGCTCCGCGTCGTGGCCACCACGCTGGTGCTCTCGATCGCGGTGGTGCTGGTGCTGGGTGTCGTGGTGATGAGCGCGGTGCGCAACGGGCTGCTCGAAGCGAAGCAGGACGCCGCGAAGATCCAGGCCCAGAGTGGCTTCTCGGTCTCGCAGCAGGCGGCGGCCCAGGTGGAGGCCAGCGCGGCTGTGCATGCCGCCGGAGGCGCGGCCGGGGCGGCCCAGTCGGACGTCCAGGCACAGGTGGACATCGAGACCTGGCTGGCGCAGCAGGTGACCCTGCTGGCGAACAGCGGCGCCGGGCAGTATGCGCTGGTCGGCATGGTCCCGAGCACCGACATGCGGACGGAGGCGGCCAGTGGCACGACGGACGCGAACGGCCCCCGTGAGGTCGGCAACGTCGACCCGACCGCGAGCATCCCGGCCGCGCTCCAGTTCCAGGTGGCGCAGCACCCGGGGACGCTGCAGGAGCAGTACACGACGATCCACTACCTGTATGACCGGGGGACGACCGCAGGGCTGATCGTCGCCCAGCAGTTGACCGTGGACAATCAGCCGTATCAGCTCTACTACCTGTTCCCGTTCACTCTGGAGCAGAACACACTGAACCTGGTCACCAGCACCTTGGCGATGGCCGGGGTGTTCGTGGTGATCCTGCTCGGGGCGATCTCCTGGCTGGTCGTTCGCCAGGTTGTCACGCCGGTGCGGATGGCAGCGGAGATCTCCGAGCGTCTGGCCGACGGCCGCCTGGAAGAGCGGATGAAGGTCTCCGGAACCGACGACATCGCTCGTCTGGGCGAGTCCTTCAACCGCATGGGCAGCGCACTCCAGTCGCAGATCCGCCAGCTGGAGGAGCTTTCCCGGGTCCAGCGGCGCTTCGTCTCGGACGTCTCGCACGAGTTGCGCACCCCGCTGACCACTGTGCGGATGGCTGCCGACCTGCTGTACGAGTCGCGCGAGGACTTCGGCGACCCGGCCGCGGAGCGCTCCGCCGAGCTGTTGCAGAACCAGCTGGACCGCTTCGAGTCGCTGCTCGCGGACCTGCTGGAGATCAGCCGCTTCGACGCGGGAGCGGCCATCCTCGACGCGGAGCCCGCGGATCTGCGGGATGTCGTGGCGCGGGTGATCGAGGGAGCCGAGCCGCTGGCGCGCACCAAGGGCAGCGCGGTGATCGTCCGGGGCGGTGACGAGCCGGTTGTGGCCGAGGTCGATCCGCGCCGGATCGAGCGGGTGCTGCGGAACCTCGTGGTCAACGCGCTGGAGCACGGTGAGGGGCGCGACATCGAGGTGCGGCTCGCGGCCGGGGACGGCGCGGTTGCGATCGCTGTCCGTGACCACGGCATCGGGCTCAAGCCCGGTGAGGCGTCGCGGGTGTTCAACCGGTTCTGGCGGGCCGACCCGGCTCGTGCGCGGACCACCGGCGGCACCGGGCTCGGCCTCTCCATCGCGCTGGAGGACGCCGCCCTGCACGGCGGCTGGCTGCATGCCTGGGGTGAGCCTGGTGGTGGTTCACAGTTCCGGCTGACCGTGCCGCGCAACGCGGGCGGGGAGGTCCAGCGCTCGCCCATACCGCTGGAGCCCGAGGACTCCCGAAGCAACCGGGGGCTGGACCTGGCCGGTATGCCGTACCGCAGGTCGGCCCGGCAGGCCGAGGTCGCGGCCATGGGCACGTCGCTGGACACCGGGGCGACCCTGGGGGGCGGCCTCGGGTCCGGGCTGGGCGGAGTCCTGGGGTACGGTTCCGTGATCCCCGGCGTGTCGTCCGGGCGGCTTCCGCTTCCGCCGAGCAATCCGGCCGACCTCGGGGTGGCGTCGGGCTACGGTGCCACCGGTGCGCAGGTCGTGGTCTCTAAGGAGGGGCGGGATGAGGGTGCGGCTGCGCAGGAGTAGCGTCCGGACGCTGGGGGCGATGGCTCTGGGCATGGTGCTGGCCGGGTGCGCGACGATGCCGGACAACGGGACGCCGGCGCCGGATTCCAGCAGCCAGGACGCCAACACCCAGGACACCCGGCTCGTGGTGGTCGCCGTACCCCCGCAGGCGGGCGAGGATCCTGCGGACCTGCTGACCGGATTCCTGGACGACCTGGTCAGTGACGAGCCGGACTACACCACCGCCAAGGAGTACCTGGCCGATCCCGGCGCCTGGAACCCGGGTGCGCAGGTGACGGTCCTGGATGAGATCACCCAGGGCAGGCCGTCCGGGAGCATGGCGAGCGGCCGGATCACCTTCACCATTTCCGGCAGGGTCGAGGCCACACTCGACTCCAGGCAGGGTTACCTTCCCGGTGACAACCGGCTGGTCCACGAGCAGTTCGCTTTTGTTCGGAACGCGAAGGGGCGTTGGCTGATCACCGGGCTTCCCCCGGGGCTGGTCATCCGCCAGGGGGACTTCCAGCGGCTCTATGAGTCGGCGAACCTCTACTTCCCGGCCCAGAACTCGCGCAGCAGCAACGGGGTGGCTCCGCTGGTGGCCGACCCGATCTGGGTGCGCAGCCGGATAAACCCGCTCAAGGACGCCGCGCGTGCCCTGGTTGGCGGCTTCCCAGGGACCATGGGACCGGTGGTCACCTCGGCATTTCCGTCCGGCGTGTCCGTGGCCTCGGTCGTACCCAACAGCGACGGAACCGCCAAGGTGGTGCTCGACTCGTCCGACGGCTCGCTGCTGGACGATCAGAACACCTGCCAGGAGATGGCCGCTCAGATGTACGCCACGCTGAGTTCGGTCCCGGTGCAGCAGGGCGCGCAGTCCGGCCAGCAGATCAGCAGGGCCGCCCTGTACGAGGGCTCTCATGGCACGGAGAAGTGCTGGGCGGGCCCGGGCAGTGCTTATGCCCCGGTGCAGGGGCCGGCTTCGACCGCCTACTTCGTCGATTCGACGGGTCATCTGAAGAGCCTCGATGTGCTGGCCGGCCGTGCCACGAGTGTCCCCGGGGCGCTGGAGCCCGCGAGCGCCGGCGGGATCAGTGCCTTCGCGGTCGCTCCCGGCAACGCGGGCCAGGTCGCGGTGGTCTCGCGTGACGGCCAGGATCTCTATGTGGGTACGCTGGCCGGCTCGCCGAGTTCCCAGCATTCCGCGCTGCACGGCAAGTCGATCAGCAGTCCGAGCTGGGACGAGACCGGGACGCTCTGGGTGGTCGACAGTGATCCCGCCGCGCCGTCCCAGGTGATGGCCCTGACCGGGAACGGGGCCACCCGGATTCCGGTCACGGTGACGGGACTGCCGGCAGGTGATTCGGTGCAGGGGCTGCGGGTCTCCGAGGACGGAGCCAGGATCGCGCTGATCGTCGGGGACGGCAGCCAGAACACGGTGGAGGTGGGCTGGGTGGCGCGCTCCGGGTCGCCGTCCGCGCCGACACTGACGATCATCGGATTGCGCTATCTCGCCAAGGCCACGCAGCTGAGCTCCGTCCAGGCGGTGTCCTGGGCGGACGACGACAGTGTGATCGTGCTCGGGCAGTCGACCATGTCGGCCAAGGCCCTGTCGACCTGGGAGGTGGACGGCTCCTCGGTGCTGATACCCGCCCCGGCGGCGCCGCAGGCGGTCAGCGGGATGACCACGGTCGCGGCGCTGGAGGCGGATCCGGACCCGGTCAAGGAGCCGCTGCTGGGTGACTCCTACGGTGACTCCACCGGCATGGGAACGGTCTACGTCTGGCAGGCGGACAGCAACCCGCCGTCCTGGAAGAAGATGCGGGTGCAGGGCCAGACGTCGGGATCCGGTCCGATGCCGGCCTACCCCGGCTGAGTTCCCGAGCGCTTGACGGTGGCGGCGACCACGGCCGCCACCAGGACGTCCCCGCCCGCCTCGGACAGCGCGCGGGCCCCCTCGGTCAGGGTTGCCCCGGTGGTGACCAGGTCGTCCACCAGGATGATCCGGCCCCGGCCGAGGTGGGTTCGTCGGTGCGGCGGTACCGATAGGGCGCCACGGAGGTTGCGCTGCCGCTCGGCCGCGCCGAGCCCGGCCTGGTCGGCCACGCGCCGGGACTGGCGCAGCGCGGGCAGCAGCCGGGAGGGGACGCCCGCGCCGCGCAGGGCGGCTGCGGCCGCCCTGGCGAGCCGCAGGGTGGGGTCGTGTCCGCGGGCGCGCACGGTGGCCCGGGCGGACGGCATGGGGACGAGCAGCAGCGGCTGTGCCCGGCTGGCGGCGCCCGCCGGGACGGCGCAGCGCACCGTCGCGGCCAGGGCGGTGCCGAGCGGCCGAGCCAGCCGCAATGCCCCGCGCTCCTTGTGGGCGAGCAGGATCTGCCGGACCGCACCCGCGTAGGGCGTGGCCGCGAACACTTCGGGCAGCCCCGGCGGTGCCGTTGAAGGGCGCGCGGGTGTGGGCTCCGCGCCCTCCAGCAGCTCGCGGCAGTCGGGGCAGAGCTGGGTGTGCGGATGGTCGCAGCCCACGCAGTGCGCGGGAACGAGGAGGTCCAGGGCGGTGTCGAGGATCTGCACAGGTTTGCTGGTCATGGCGGCCTCCTCCGGTTCGGGCAGAGCGGTGCTTCACACGTTGTACGGCGGTGGGCGGTGGCGCCGGGATTTTGCTGCGAGTTCACCCAAAAGGGGGTAGGACTGACGCAAGGGCTGTACAACGCCCCGTGCCGCCGCGAGTTTGGGAGGCCGGGACGTATGGCTGCCCCGCTACTGGTTTCCTCCCTCCCCATGACAGGCGGAACCCCCGGAACCGTTGTTTCATGGGGTTTCAATCGCTTCCAGCGGGGAGGAAGGGATGTGAGGGGCGGCTCCGCCCACCCCCGGGCGGGTGGTGCTGCGTACTCGATGGGCCGTGCGGACCTGCGAGTCCGCCGGCGACAGGGCAAGGGATCGGAGATCTGCGTGGACATCGTCGTGAAGGGTCGGAAGACCGAGGTGCCCGAGCGGTTCCGCAAGCACGTCGCCGAGAAGCTGGACCACGTCCAGAAGCTCGACGGCAAGGTCATCAGCCTCGACGTGGAGCTCTCCAAGGAGCGCAATCCGCGCCAGGCTGAGCGGTCCGAGCGGGTGGAGATCACGCTGCACAGCAGGGGCCCGGTGATCCGGGCCGAGGCCTGCGCCCCCGACCCGTACGCAGCGCTGGATCTGGCTTCGGCCAAGCTTGACGCGCAGCTGCGCAAGGTGGCTGACCGCCGCCGGGTGCAGAAGGGCCCCCGGTCACCGTTGAGCGTCGCCGAGGCTACGGCGCCGCTGGCGGCGGAGCTCCCGGAGTCCGTCCATGAGGAGCCCGCCGGTGTCCGGCGGACGCGGGTCGGCTCGCTGGAGATCGAGGGCGACGGTCCGCTGATCGTCCGTGAGAAGACGCACGCTGCCGTCCCCATGGCGCTCGACCAGGCGTTCTACGAGATGGAGCTGGTGGGGCACGACTTCTACCTCTTCATGGACAGTGACACCGGCCAGCCGAGCGTGGTCTACCGCCGGCACGGATACGACTACGGAGTGATCCACCTCAAGCTGGAGGAGTAGCCCCGGCAGGGCCGGGCTCGACGTCCGGTGACGGCTTTCAGGGGTGCGGCGCGGTGCGTCGCACCCCTGGTTTGCGTCCGGGGGGCCACACCCAGGAGTGAATTCGCGAAGGCTGGTTGATCGCAGGGCTCGCGGAGCGTGGAATCATAGCGGCAAGAGCCGACCAGCCGAGGGGGAGGACCGGATGGGGGAGCGATGGGACCACCGGAGCGACGATGACCTGGACGCCGGGCGTCCGCGTTATGCCGTCGAACCGATCAGGGTCCTGGTGGTGGACGACCACGCGCTGTTCCGTCGCGGACTGGAGATCGTCCTCGCGCAGGAGGAGGACATCCAGGTCGTGGGCGAGGCGGGGGACGGTGCCGAGGCCGTCGAGAAGGCGGTCGACCTGTTGCCCGACATCATCCTCATGGATGTGCGGATGCCCAGGCGCAGTGGAATCGAGGCGTGCACCGCGATCAAGGAGGCAGCTCCCAGCACCAAGATCATCATGCTGACGATCAGTGATGAGGAGGCGGACCTCTATGAGGCCATCAAGGCTGGGGCCACCGGCTACCTGCTGAAGGAGATCTCCACGGACGAGGTGGCGACCGCGATCCGGGCCGTGGCCGACGGCCAGTCACAGATCAGCCCGTCGATGGCGGCCAAGCTGCTGACCGAGTTCAAGTCGATGATCCAGCAGCGCTCGGACGACCGAATGCTGCCGGCGCCCCGGCTGACCGACCGGGAGCTGGAGGTGCTCAAGCTGGTGGCGACCGGGCTGAACAACCGTGACATCGCCAAGCAGTTGTTCATCAGCGAGAACACCGTGAAGAACCATGTCCGGAACATCCTGGAGAAGCTTCAGCTGCACTCCAGGATGGAGGCCGTGGTCTACGCGATGCGGGAGAAGATCCTCGAAATAGGGTGACCCCCGGTCAGACCCGGTTCAGTTCCCGGTGAGCAGGCGGTCGAGTGCGGGGCGCAGCGCCTCGTCGTGCAGCCGTTCGACGCGGACGCTGTCGCAGCCCACCCAGCTGGCGGCCTCGGTCAGCGCGCCCGCGAGCGCGTCGAGATGCTTGGGGGAGTCCAGCGACACCTGGCGGGCGACCAGGGTGCGGCCCTCGCGAGCCGGATCGACCCGGCCCACCAGCCGGCCGCCGCTCAGCAGCGGCATGGCGAAGTAGCCGTGCAGGCGCTTTTCCTTCGGTGTGTATGCCTCCAGCCGGTGGGTGAGGCCGAAGATCCGCTCGGTCCGGGCCCGGTCCCAGACCAGCGAGTCGAACGGGGACAGCAGGGTGGTGCGGTGCCGTCCGCGCGGATCGGTTTCGAGTGCGGCCGGGTCGGCCCAGGCCGGGGCCGGGGAGTTGTCCCGGCCCCAGCCCAGGACCTGCACCGGAACCAGCCCGGATTCCGGGAGGGCGGCGGTGACCTGCTGGGATTTCAGCCGGTGGTAGTCCGAGAGGTCCTTGGCGGTGGCCACGCCGAGAGCCGCGCCGGACTGCCGCAGCAGCTGGCGCAGGCAGGCGTCGTCGTCGGGTTCGGTGTCCAGCAGCGCGGTCGGCACCGCACGCTCGGCCAGGTCGTAGACCCGCTTCCAGGAGCGGCGTTCGGTGCAGACGACCTGGCCGGTGTCCAGCAGCCACTCGACGGCGATCTTGGTCTCGGACCAGTCCCACCATTCGCCGCCGCGCTTGGCACCACCGAGTTCGGTAGCGGTGAGCGGGCCGTCCGCGCGGAGCCGGGCGAGGACCTCGGCGCAGGACTGCTCGGCGTCCTGCATCCGGTGCCAGCGGTGGCCACGGGCGACGAAGGCGCGGCGCCGGAACGCGAACAGCGGCCACTCCTCGATGGGCAGGATGCAGGCCGCGTGCGACCAGTACTCGAAGGAACTGCCGGAACCCCAGTAGGAGGACTCGACAGCGGCCCGGCCGACGGCGCCCAGGCGCGCGTACGGGACCAGTTCGTGGGATCGCGCCAGTACCGAGATGGTGTCCAGCTGCACCGCGCCCAGATGCCGGAGCACGCCGCGCACCCCGCCCCTGCGGTCGGGCGCGCCCAGCAGTCCCGGGGCGCGCCGGGCGAGGCGGCGGGCCTCGTCGGCGGTGAGGACGAGCGTCGGCGGAGGCGTGTGGGTGCTCATGGGATCACAGTAGGACCAGCCACTGACAGAACCCCGGGCACGGCTGCTTGGCCCGCAGCGGGTGGAAGTAAACACCTGATGGGGCGGCTCACTCGTATGGGTGACATAACCGGCGAACTCCAGGAAAGGCCCCTGAACTGTCAGCCCGGGCTCCTAGCATCTGACTGCGGGCGCAGGAGTCGCGGGGGCGACAGGGGAGGGACCGGGGCAGTGCCCCGGAGTGTTGGCGCGCACAGAGTCCGCGCACATGGTCCGCGCACAGAGTTCGCAGATCAGGGCGTGCGGACCGGGCCGGGGGAGCAGCGGCGTGTCCGGTGTGAATCGGGTGTCGAGGGAACGCGCGCCATGTGAGCGAGGGACGGGCCGCAGCCCGGGGGCAGCCGTCATCCGGATTGTTCCGTGCGTGGGCGTACCGCGCCCGACCGGCCGGGGCCAGGTGCTCACAGCGACCGCGAGGCGGCGGGCAGCGGAAGCAATCAGTTCAGTCAGCAGCAGTCAGCGATCGCACCACGTCCGGGACGCCCATGTCGGTGGCCCGGCCGCACCGTGGCAACTCGCCGATGCCGGAGGGGGCACACGCAATGATGAACGGACCGGTCGAGGTCACCCTGCTCACCGAG
>Ga0302314_10021139_pt1 | contig 10729 bp, 9 predicted proteins | sample III_Palsa_N2_3_FD_200533 | JGI IMG/M metagenome (GOLD analysis project Ga0302314, IMG submission 200533) | Peat permafrost microbial communities from Stordalen Mire near Abisko, Sweden - III_Palsa_N2_3 | ecosystem: Environmental > Terrestrial > Soil > Palsa > Peat permafrost | place: Sweden... | reverse complement strand
TATCAGGCGCGCTGAACGGATCGGCCGTCGTGACGCGCGGCACTGCGGCGAAGGCCAGGTCCGGGCCGGGAGTCACGACGTCGAGTCCGTGCGCCAAGGCGCCGAATCCGAAGGCCAAGAAGAAGACATCGTCGTCCCCGTCCGGAGTGCACGCCAGCCCGGAGGTGAGCAGCGCCGCCATGCTGTTCCGGGTCGGCGGGGCTAATGTCCGGCTGGACGCCGCCCAGACGTCCGTGGCGGACGGGGCTGGCGAGATCGTCTAGCTCGCGCTGGCTGGCGGGCGCGCTGGCAGGCGGGGGCGCCCGCGGGCAGGCGCGCGCGCCGGCCGCTGGCAAGCGGCTCAGGCCCAGCGGCCCGAGCGGCTCAGCACAGTCGCGGCCGCCACGACTCCTGCGGTTGAGGCCCGGAGCACGGTCGGGCCGAGGCGCGCAGGGACCGCCCCGGCCGCCCGGAATGCCTCGTCCTCGCGCGGCGCGATGCCTCCTTCCGGGCCGACGATCAGCACGATCTCGCCGTCAGGCGGCAACGGCACGCCGGTCACCGGTACCTGCGCGTCCGGGTCAAGCAGGATCGCGCTGGCGGCGGCCGCGATCCGGCTCGTCGCTGCAGCCAGGCCGGCCTGCTCGGTGACCTCCGGAAACCAGATCCGCCTGCTCTGCTTGGCGGCCTGCTCCGCAGCCGAGCTCCACCGGGCACGCGACTTCGCCGCCCGCTCGCCCCGCCAGACCGCGACGCACCGCTCGGCCGCCCACGGCACGATGACGTCCGCGCCCACTTCGGTCAGCAGCTCGACGGCCAGCTCGCCGCGGTCGCCCTTCGGGATCGCCTGGAGGACGACGAGCTGCGGCTGGGGCCGGGGCTCGGTCCTCCTGGACAGCACAGTCAGCTCGAGCTCGTTCGGACGCGCCGCGTCGACAACGCATTCGGCGACCAGTCCGGCGCCGTCGGTAAGGTCAGCTCGCTCGCCGGCCATCAGCCGCCGGACCGTGCTGGCATGCCTGCCCTCCTGACCGCGCAGGGTCAGGTGATCGCCGGCCAGATCCGCCGCGGCGGCAATGAAGACCGGCGGCCGGGCCGGGCGGCCGGCCAGGGAGTCAGCGGCTGTTGAAGGCATCTCGCAGCCGGGAGAAGAAGCCCTGCTGGCCAGGCGCGAACTTGCCGGGCGGAGCTTCCTCGCCCCGGAGCTTGGCGAGCTGCCGCAGCAGTTCCTCCTGCTCGGGCTCGAGCTTGATCGGTGTCTCGACGGTGACGTGGATGATCAGGTCGCCGCGGCCGGAGCTGTTCAGGCGCTCGGTGCCCTGCCCGTACATCGGGATGGCATGACCCGACTGGGTGCCCGGCCTGATGTCCAGCTCAGCCGGCCCGTCGAGCGTATCTACCTGGAGCGTGGCCCCCAGGGCGGCAGCCACCATCGGGATGGTGACGGTGCAGTGCAGATCGTCGCCCTGGCGCTCGAAGATGGGGTGCGGCCGCTGCACGATCTCCAGGAAGAGATCACCAGCCGGACCGCCGCCAGGACCGACCTCGCCCTCCCCGGCCAGCTGGATGTGCGTGCCGTCCTCGACGCCCGCGGGGATGCGCACCTTGATCGTGCGCCGCGTCCTGACCCGGCCGTCCGCATCGCACTCGGGGCACGGCTTGCGGATCACGGTGCCGAAGCCGCCGCAGCCGGGGCACGGCCGCGATGTCATCATCTGGCCGATGAACGACCTCGTGACCTGGCTCACCTCACCGCGGCCATTGCAGATGTCGCAGGTCACCGGGTGGGTACCGGGGGCCGAGCCCTCACCCGAGCAGGTCGGGCAGACCAGCGCGGTGTCGACGGCCAGCTCTCTGGTCGTACCGAACGCGCACTCAGACAGGTCAAGGTCGACGCGGATCGTGGCGTTCCTGCCGCGCCGGGCACGGCTGCGCGGACCGCGGGCCGCCGCGCCGCCGCCGAAGAAGGCGTCCATGAGATCGCTGAACGGGAAGCCGGCTGACCCGAAGCCCGGCGCGCCGGCGCGCTGCGCGTACGGGTCAGCGCCCAGGTCGTACATCTGGCGCTTCTCCGGATCGGAGAGCACCTCGTAGGCCTGGGTAACTTCCTTGAATCGCTCCTGGAGCGCAGGATCCGGGTTCACATCAGGATGCAGTTCCCTGGCCAGCCGCCGGTAGGCCTTCTTGATCTCCTCGGGGCCCGCGTCACGGCGGACGCCGAGTATCCCGTAATAGTCGTTTGCCACCGGCATCCCTAGGACTCCGCCAGGATCTGGCCAACGTAACGTGCCACTGCGCGAACTGCTCCCATCGCCGTCGGGTAATCCATCCTGGTCGGGCCGAGTACGCCAAGCCGGGCCAGCGACTGATCGCCGGACCCGTATCCGGTGGCGACCAGCGACGTGCTCCGCAGCCCCTGCACTTCGTTCTCCGAGCCGATCCGGACCGTGACGGTCGCCTGGTCGCCCGACTCGCCCAGCAGGCGCATGAGAACTACCTGTTCCTCCAACGCTTCCAGTACCTCGCGCAATCCCCTGGAGAAGTCAGCCTGGGTGAGGTTCGCCGCACCGCCGACGACCACTCGTTCCTCGTGCCGCTCCACCAGAGTCTCCACGATCACCGAGAACACGGCGGTCGCATTCGGCCGCTCGACCGCGCTGACCCGCTCGGGCAGCCCGGCGACGACCGACGCGACGTCAGCGAGCCGCCGCCCGTCCAGGCAGGCGTTCAGCACAGCGCGCAGCTGAGTGATCGATTCCTCACCGATCGGAGCAGGCAGTTCGACAGTACGCTGCTCGACCCGGCCGGTATCGGTAATCAGCACCAGCAGCAGGCGGCGGTCAGTGAGCGGGACTAGCTCGATATGGCGCACCGTCGACCTGGTCAGCGACGGGTACTGCACGACGGCGACCTGCCTGGTCAGCTGAGCGAGCAGCCGGACCGTCCGCATGACGACGTCATCGAGGTCGTAGGCGCCCGCCAGGAAAGTCTCGATCGCCCGGCGCTCGGCTCCGGACAGCGGCTTGACGCCGGACAAGCGGTCGACAAACAGCCGGTAGCCCTGATCGGTGGGAATCCGGCCGGCGCTGGTGTGCGGCTGGACGATGAAGCCCTGCTCCTCCAGCACTGCCATGTCGTTACGGATGGTCGCCGGGGAGACGTCCAGATTGTGCCGGTCTACCAGCGACTTTGAGCCGACCGGCTCGTTCGTGGAGACAAAGTCCTCCACGATCGCGCGCAGGACCGCCAGTTTCCTGTCGTCGAGCACGCAGCCACCTCCCCTTGGCACTCTTAGGGTCTGAGTGCCAAGTCTATGGCCCAACTCGGGCTGCAGCACAGATCGGCGCGGGGGCGCGCTGGCGTAAAGCCGACATATCTGACGCCGGGGCTGTCCGCGATCCGCTGGCGTCCGTCCGGTACGTGAGTTATGCGTCTTATGCGCAAAGTCATCGGGGCGGCGGCCGGTCGCGAAGGCCCATGGGTGACAGCTGCCGGGCCCTAGTCGGTCAGATCCCTGATGACCGCGTCGGCGAGCAGGCGGCCCTGCCTGGTCAGCCGGACGCTTCCGGCATCCAGGGCCGGGCCGCTGGCAAGGCCGTCAGCGACCGCGCGCCGGGCGGCCGCGCGGCCAGCGGCACTGAGCTCGGTGACCGGGCAGCCGGAGGCCAGCCTGGTCGCCAGCATGATGCGCTCGGTGGCCTGCTCAGCTGCCGTGAGGACCTCCCTGGCCTGCGCCGGGCTCAGTCCGGCGGTGATCCGCTGTGCGTAGGCAGCGGGATGCCTGACGTTCCACCAGCGGGTACCGCCGGCATGGCTGTGCGCGCCAGGACCGATCCCCCACCAGTCGCCGCCTGTCCAGTAGAGCTGATTGTGGCGGCACGCAGACTCGGCGCTCACCGCCCAGTTCGAGACCTCGTACCAGGTCATCCCGGCCGCGCCAAGGCGCTCGTCCGCGATCACGTAGCGGTCGGCCAGCACGTCGTCGTCCGGCATCGGCAGCTCGCCGCGGCGGATCCTGGCCGCCAGCCTGGTGCCCTCCTCCACGATCAGCGAGTAGGCGGAGATGTGGTCGGGGCCGGCGGACAGCGCGCAGTCGAGGGAGCGCTCCCAGTCCGCGTCGCTCTCGCCCGGCGTGCCGTAAATGAGGTCCAGGCTGACCCGGTCGAACCCGGCCGCGCGCGCCCACCCGGCGCACCGCTCAGGGCGGCCTGGCCGGTGCACCCGGTCCAGCACCGTGAGCACGTGCGGGACGGCGCTCTGCATGCCCAGCGAGATGCGGGTGAAGCCGCCAGCGCGCAGCTGCGCCAGCACCCGCTCATCGACCGTCTCCGGATTCGCCTCGGCGGTCACCTCGGCGCCGTCGGCCAGGCCCAGCTCACCGTCGATCGCCGCCAGGATGGCGGTCAGATCGGCCGGCGGGAGCAGGGTAGGCGTGCCGCCGCCGAAGAACACCGTCTGCACCGGCCCGGTGCGGCCGGCCAGCACCTTCGCCGCGAGCCTGACCTCGCCGATGGCCAGCGCCGCGTACGACTCGCGGGAGGCGCCGCCGCCCAGCTCGGTCGCGGTGTAGGTGTTGAAGTCGCAGTAGCCGCACCTGGTCTGGCAGAACGGAACGTGCACGTAGATGCCGAACGGCGCGGCGCCGAGCCGCTCCAGCGCTGGCTCGGGCAGGCTGCCGTCTGCGGGCGCAGGGTCTCCGGCCGGCGGCTGCGCGGCCATCTCAGTACTCCCCTGCTCCGGCCGCCGCGCCGCGGCCAGACTGCGCGGCCACGCTGGTCACGCCCGGCTGACCAGGTCGGCGGCCAGCTCGTCCCACTTCGCGGCCCGGCCCTCCAGCTCCAGCAGCCTGAGCAGGACGTCGCGGTCGCCGTAACAGGCCCGCATCGACTCGGCGACTGTCACTGCGTGATCCGGACGACTCAGCACAGTCAGCTCGTCACCTGCCGCAACGGGGCCAGCCGTCAGCACTCGCAGGTAGGCACCGGGACGGCCAGCCTCGGCAAAGCGCTTCACCCAGTGCTGCTCGTCCAGCCAGAACTTGAAGGTCACGCACGGAATGCGGGGCAGCGTGATCTGCACCACGGCACCGCCGGCCCGCCACGTCTCGCCGATCAGCGCGGCATTGACGTCGATCCCGCTGGTCGTGAGGTTCTCGCCGAAGATGCCGTTGACCAGTTCCCGGCCAAGCTGCTCAGTCCACCAGTCCAGGTCCTCCCTGGCGTAGGCATAGAGGGCCTGATCGAGTCCGCCGTGGTTCGCCCGGTCGACGCACTCATCTCCGTCCAGGCCGGACGGAGATGCGAGGACGGGGCCGTCCACCGGGCGCTTGTTGATACCCGTCCGGCTCGGCTTCCCCCCGATCAGCAGGTCTTCTCCCTGGCCGCGATTCACTGAGATCACCCGCGCTGCTGGCATGAACCCGACGCTAGCTGAGCCGGCCGTGCCATGCGAATGCCGGCGGACGCCGGCTGCGCCAGCGAACGTGTCGGGGAGCCGGACCGAGCGGGTTCCAGCCCGGTGCATACTCTTCGGGATACAGAGCAGCCCATTTCAGGGTGCCGATTACCCGGCTGAGGACATGCGGATGAGTTCAGGCAGTTCCGGCGACGAGAACGCCGACCAGCCCGGCGCAGCCGAGGAGCCGAGCTGGATGCGGGAGCCAGCCCAGAATCCCTGGACTGCCCCCTACCAGCCAGCTGACAGCCCGACCGCGCCCGCCCCGGCCCCGTGGCCGCAGGCCGAGCAGGCCAGCGCCCCGCAGCCCTCGCCGGCAGACCCGTGGGCCCAGCCTCAGCAGCCCGGCGGCTTCGCTCCGCCACCGCCGGGCGATCCGCAGGGCCAGGGCTACCCGCAGGCACCGGGCTATCCGCAGGGCCAGGGCTACCCGCAGGCACCGGGCTATCCGCAGGGCCAGGGCTACCCGCAAGGACAGGGCTGGCCGCAGGCACCGGGCTACCCCCAGGGCCAGGGCTACCCGCCCACCGGCTACCAGCCGTACTACGGCGCCACGGCCAGGAACAACCCGCTCGCCATCGCCGCCCTCGTGTGCGGCATCGCGCAGTTCGTGCTCGGCCTGCTGATATTCGGGAACATCCTGCTCGCGATCCCGGCGATCATCTGCGGCGCGCTCGGGCTTAAGCAGACCCGGCTCCGCGGCGAGCGCGGCCGGGGCATGGCGATCGCGGGCCTCGTCCTCGGCATTCTCGGCGTGGTGTACTTCGCGCTGGTCATTGTGGTGTTCGCCGTGGCCTCCCACCTCCGCCACACGACGAGCTGAGGCGCCGGCAGCAGGTCAGGAGCGCTTCTTGTCTGGCGGCGCCTCGGTCGACAGGGCTGCGACGAAGGCCTCCTGCGGCACCTCGACCCGCCCGATGACCTTCATCCGGCGCTTGCCTTCCTTCTGCTTCTCCAGCAGCTTGCGCTTCCGGGTGATGTCACCGCCGTAGCACTTGGCCAGCACGTCCTTGCGGATGGCCCGGATGTTCTCGCGCGCGATGATCCGGGAGCCGATAGCAGCCTGGATCGGGACCTCGAACTGCTGCCGCGGGATAAGTTCCTTGAGCCTGGCGGTCATGCCGAGCCCGTACTCGCGGGCCTTGTCGGTGTGCACGATCTGGCTGAAGGCGTCCACAGCGACGCCCTGCAGCAGGATGTCGACCTTCACCAGGTCCGACTCCTGCTCTCCGGCCGGCTCGTAGTCAAGCGACGCGTAACCGCGGGTGCGCGACTTGAGCTGGTCGAAGAAGTCGAAGATGATCTCGCCGAGCGGCATGGTGTAGCGGATCTCGACCCGGTCGGACGACAGGTACTCCATGCCGAGCAGGACGCCGCGGCGGCTCTGGCACAGCTCCATGATCGCGCCGACGTAGTCAGTCGGCGCCAGCACGGTGGCCCGGACCACCGGCTCGAACACCTGGGCAATCTTGCCTTCGGGGAACTCGCTGGGGTTAGTGACCGTGATCTCATGGCCCGCCTCGGTCACCACCCGGTAGACCACGTTGGGCGCGGTGGAGATCAGGACCAGGTCGAACTCGCGCTCCAGCCGCTCCCGGATGATCTCCATGTGGAGCAGGCCGAGGAAGCCGCAGCGGAACCCGAAGCCGAGCGCGGTCGAGGTCTCGGGCTCGTAGACCAGCGAGGCGTCGTTGAGCCTCAGCTTGTCCAGGGCATCCCGCAGCTCGGGGTAGTCGTCGCCGTCCACCGGATACAGGCCCGAGAAGACCATAGGCCTGGGATCGGCGTAGCCCGGAAGTGCCTCGGTTGCGGGGCTCGCGAGCGTGGTCAGCGTGTCGCCGACCCGCGCCTGCCGGACGTCCTTGACGCCGGTGATCAGGTAGCCGACTTCGCCGGCGGCGAGGCCGTCGGACGGCACCGGCTCGGGCGAGATGACTCCAATCTCGAGCGTCTCGTGGACCGACCTGGTCGACAGCATGAGCGTGCGCTCGCGGCGGGATAGCCGGCCGTCCACCACCCGCACGTAGGTCACGACGCCGCGGTAGGTGTCGTAAACGGAGTCGAAGATCAGCGCGCGGGCCGGGGCGTCCGGGTCGCCGGCCGGGGGCGGTACCTGCTCCACGACGGCGTTCAGCAGCTCAAGCACACCCTCGCCGGTCTTGGCCGACACCCGGAGGACCTCGGAGGGGTCGCAGCCGATGATGTTCGCGAGCTCGGCCGCGTACTTCTCCGGCTGGGCGGCGGGCAGGTCGATCTTGTTCAGCACCGGGATCAGGTGCAGGTCAGCGTCGAGGGCCAGGTAGAGGTTCGCCAGCGTCTGGGCCTCGATGCCCTGAGCCGCGTCCACCAGCAGGATCGCGCCCTCGCAGGCGGCGAGCGACCTGGATACCTCATAGGTGAAGTCGACGTGGCCGGGGGTGTCGATGAGGTTCAGCACGTACTGGGTGCCGTCGGGCCCTCGCCACGGCAGCCGGACGGCCTGGGACTTGATCGTGATGCCCCGTTCCCGCTCGATGTCCATGCGGTCCAGGTACTGGGCCCGCATCTGCCGGTCGGTGACCACCCCGGTGAACTGCAGCATCCGGTCGGCCAGGGTGGACTTGCCATGGTCGATGTGGGCGATGATGCAGAAGTTGCGGATGATGGGCTGCGGAGTCCGTGCGGGCTCGGGCGCGGGCAGCTGCTCAGTGTGCTGCTGCGGCGTTAGTGACACAGTGCATCCGCCAGGTGGTAGTCGGCTCGGTGGTGGATCTGCGGCCGCCAGCGGTGGGCGAGCCGATGGCTCCGGCGCCACGCGGTACGCTGCCCCCGGCTTCTGGCCGTGCGGCCTCGGCCAGATCCGGGCGCGAGGCCCGGCGCGGCCGGCAGATCGCTCTCAGCGTCTATCGTTGCATGCCGGGGCCGGTGCCCTCGCCATCAGCCACCCGCCAGCCACTATGCCAGCTGCCCTGCCAGCTGCCCGGCCGCGCGGAGGGCGGGCCGGCGTATGTGGTTTGAGTGCCATGGCCAGTCTCGGCTATCCTTACCTACTGGCTGCCTGCAAGCCCGCGTTGGCCGCACTGTGCTGGGTGCACTGTGTGCGCTGGATAGGGCGCGAAGCCGCGAACCGTCTGCCTATCTGCGGCTCGTGCCGGCACCACCAGACACCGAGAGAGACTCGAGCGAGGCATTCGCGTGGCAAACATCAAGTCCCAGATCAAGCGCAACAAGCAGAACGAGAAGGCCCGGATCCGCAACAAGGCGGTCAAGTCCGAGCTGAAGACGTCCGTTCGCAAGTTCCGCGAGGCTGCTGAGGCTGGCGACAGTGAGGCCGCCGCGGCCGCGATGAAGACCGCGTCCATCAAGCTGGACAAGGCCGCGAGCAAGGGCGTCATCCACAAGAACCAGGCTGCCAACCGCAAGTCGGCTATCGCCAGGCGGGCTGAGCAGCTCAAGAGCGCCTAGGTTTTCGCAGGACCTGCTACCCGCAGGCTTCGGCGGCGGGCTCGCCCGAAGGCTTGAGCCCCCGCCTCCCGCGTCACCCTGGGCATAGCGCACGGCCCGGCAGGCAGCTGGCCGTGTAACTGGGAGCTTGCGATGTCCAGGCTGGCAGCAGTCAATGTCACTATTTCCTTCGGCGGCCTCGTCGTGCTCGACGGCGTCAGCCTCAGCATCGGCAGCGGCGATCGCGTCGGGATCATCGCGCCGAACGGGGTCGGCAAGTCCACCCTGCTCAGGGTCCTCGCGGGTGAGCTGGAGCCGGACAGCGGCTCGGTCACCAGGTCGCCAGCCACCACGACGGTCCTGCGGCTCGCCCAGGAGCCCGACATCAGGCCAGGCGAATCGCTCGCTGACCATCTTCAGCGGCGTACCCAGGTTGCGGCTGCGCAGGCCGACCTGGACGCATCGCTCGCCGGGCTTACTGCCGGCGAGGCCGGCGCCGATGACGCCTACGACAGCGCACTGCAGCGGTGGCTGACGCTCGGCGGGGCAGACCTGCCGGAGCGCATGGCTCAGGTCACCGCACAGCTGGGCCTTGCCGACAATCTTCTGAGCCGGAACGCGGCCGAGCTATCCGGCGGCCAGCAGGCACGGCTCGGTCTTGCCGCGGTCCTGCTGGCCGAGCCGGACATCCTGCTGCTGGACGAGCCCACCAATGACCTGGACGACGCCGGCCTGGAGCTCCTTGAGGGCCGGCTGCGGCGGACCAGGGCCGGCCTGGTCCTGGTGAGCCATGACCGCGCCATGCTGGCCGCGGTCGCCACCCAGATCCTGGAACTGGACGAGTTCACCAGGCACGGCTCGCTGTTCTCTGGCGGGTTCGACGCCTACGAGGCCGAGCGGGAGCTGGCCCGGCGCCGGGCAGCCGATGCGTACGCCGAGTACGAGACCGAGCGCGGGAAACTCACCGAGCAGGCGCGCCAGCACCGGGAGTGGGCCCGCTCGGGAGCCCAGCGGGCGGCTAATCCGCGGTATCAGCCCGATCCGGATAAGCACATCCGCGCCTTCCGTGTCGCAGGCGCGCAGCGGACCGGCGGTAAGGCCGCCGGCGTCGACAAGGCCATCGGCCGCCTGGACAGCAACGCCCCGGATGAGGTCCGCGAACCGTGGCGCCTGCAGCTCTCGATCGGCGAAACGCGCCGGGCCGGGGACGTGGCAGTCTCGCTGACCGGAGCCGTCGTCAGCCGGGGCGAGATCACGCTCGGCCCGGTCAGCCTCACCCTCGGGCCTTCCGACCGGATCCGGATCACCGGCCCGAACGGCTCAGGCAAGACGACGCTGGTCGATGCCCTGCTCGGCCGGGCACCGCTGACGGCCGGCCAGCGGTATGCAGGGCCGGGAGTCATTTTCGGCGAGGTCGACCAGACCCGCCGTGATTTCGCGACGCAGGAGCCGGTGTCCGAGGTCGTCCGCGCCGCGGCCGGGCTGCCGACACTCGAGGAGGCCAGAACCCTGCTGGCGAAGTTCCGGCTGCGCGGTGATGCGGCGCTCCGCCCTGCCAGCACGCTCTCGCCGGGCGAGCGGACGCGGGCGGGCCTGGCGCTCCTGCAGGCGCGCGGGGTCAACTTCCTGGTGCTCGACGAGCCGACCAACCACCTGGACATCGAGGCGATCGAGCAGCTCGAGCAGGCACTTGAGGGCTACTCCTGCACCCTGCTGCTGGTCACCCACGACCGGCGGCTGGCTGATGCGGTGCGCACTGATCAGGTCATCGACGTCACGGCGCTGCACGCCGCGCCGGGTACCTGACTGTCACGCTGCGTGCCGCTCATGAACGGCAGCAGCGCGGGACCAGTCAGGGTGCCCCCGCTCCCCT
>Ga0302314_10021138_pt1 | contig 10730 bp, 8 predicted proteins | sample III_Palsa_N2_3_FD_200533 | JGI IMG/M metagenome (GOLD analysis project Ga0302314, IMG submission 200533) | Peat permafrost microbial communities from Stordalen Mire near Abisko, Sweden - III_Palsa_N2_3 | ecosystem: Environmental > Terrestrial > Soil > Palsa > Peat permafrost | place: Sweden... | reverse complement strand
GCACCGGCCCCATGCAGCGCATACGCCATCGCGGCGCCGAGGCGGCGGGCACCTCCGGTGATCAGTACGGTTTGCCCGACGAGGGGCGCAGCGTCCGGCTGGGTCATGGGTTTCCATTATGGCACTGAATGCGGATGAGACCGCGCACTCGGCGGCGCTGCTGCAGCTGATCCTGCAGCGCATCGGCGCAGCCGGCGGTTTTCTCGATTTCGCGGCCTTCATGGACCTGGCGCTGTATGCGCCGGGCCTCGGTTATTACAGCGCCGGCAGCGCCAAGCTCGGTGCCGCCGGTGACTTCACGACGGCCCCGGAAATGTCGGACCTGTTCGCAGGCTGCGTCGCGCACCAGTGTGCGCAGGTGCTCGAGAGCATTCCGGGCGGCACCATACTCGAACTCGGCGCGGGAAGCGGCCGCTTGGCCGCCGCGGTCCTGCGCCGGCTCGCCCTCGCGGACCGCGTGCCGGCGACTTACGACATTCTCGAAGTCAGCGCCGATCTCGCCGCGCGCCAGCGCCAGCACCTGGACGGTCTGCCCGGGGTGCTGCGCTCACGCGTGCGCTGGTTGCAGCAGCTGCCCACCGCAATGAGCGGCGTGATCCTGGCGAACGAGGTGCTGGATGCGCTGCCCTGCCGGCGCTTCGTGATCGAGGATGACGCGGCGGCGCCGGTCGCCGACCTGGGGGTGGTGCTCGCCGCGGATGGCACGCTCGGCTGGGCCACGCGCCCGGCCGATGCGCTGCTGCGCGCGGCCGTCGCAGAGCTTTCCGCGCAGCTGCCGCAGGCCCTGAGTCCGGGTTACTCCTCCGAGGTGTGTCTGCTGGCCGGTCCCTGGATCGCGAGTCTTGCCGCGCCGCTCGAACGTGGCGCGCTGCTGTTGTTCGATTACGGCCTGCCGCGCGCGCAGTACTATCACCCGGAACGCCGCAGCGGCACGCTCAGCTGCCATTTCAAACACACCGTCCATTTTGATCCGCTGATCAACGTGGGCGTCCAGGACATCACCGCCTGGGTCGATTTTACGCGCGTGGCGCAGGCCGGGATTGCCGCGGGTCTGGAAGTGCTGGGATTCTGCACCCAGGCCGGCTTTCTGCTGGGTTCGGGCATCGATGCGCTGCTGGGGCGCGCGCACGAGCCGATCGAGCAGGTCCGCTTAAGCGGCGAGGCGCGCCGGCTGCTGATGCCCGGTGAGATGGGCGAGGCGTTCAAGCTTTTGGCGCTGGGCCGCGGCATTGACACGCCACTGATGAGCTTCAGCCACCAGGATCTGCGCGATTCGCTGTAGCGCGCTGCGCGTGCAGCACGCTGACCGCCGCCAGCCGCCGCTCCTGCAGGGCCGCGCCGATCTGCGGCCCGGCCAGTCCCTGGCGCTCCTCGGGAGTAAGACTCGCGGCGGCCGCCGCGGCATGCGCCTGCCGCAGATAGTCGGCCTGCGGGTAGGGCCGTGCCTGGAGACCTTCGCGGCCCCGCGCATCGCACTCGCAGGCGAACAGGAACTCCATGAAGCGCTCCGGGCGGCGCAGTGCATCGGTCTCGGCGAACAGCTTCATGATAGTCACCGGCCGCAGCTCGAGCGCGCGATGCACGAGAGTATGCTGGCGCGAGGTCAGCGCGGCCAGTTCGCGGCATTCGTTCGGCGCGCGCAGGCGCTGCGAGAGCTGCTCGATGGGCGCAAGTCCAAGTTGTTCGTGGCCGTGGTGGTGCGGCCACTGCGCTTGCGGCGTGAGGGCCTTGCCGAGATCGTGCAGCAGCACGGCATAGCGCACCGTCAGCGGCGCCTGGCGCTGCGCCGCGTACTGCAGGGCGAGCATGACGTGCACGAAGGTGTCCACTTCCGGATGCCACTGCGGCGGTTGCGGCACGCCGTGCAGCGCGGCGAGTTCGGGCATGAGTACCGCAAGCGCTCCGCAGTCGCGCAGCACCTCGAAGAACACTTCGGGGCGCGGCTCCAGCAGCGCCCGGGCGGTCTCCTTCCACACCCGCTCGGGAGTGAGCGCGGCGATCTCGCCGTTCGCGGTCATCTGCGCCATCAGCGCCGCAGTCTCCGCTGCGATCGTGAAGCCGGCGTCGGCATAGCGCGCGGCGAAGCGCGCGACGCGCAGCACCCGCACCGGATCCTCGAGGAAGGCTTCTGATACATGGCGCAACAGGCGCGCGGCCAGGTCGCGCTGGCCGCCGTAGGGATCCACGATGCGGCCGTCGGGATCCTCGGCCATCGCGTTGATGGTGAGGTCGCGCCGCTTCAGGTCCTCCTCGAGAGTGACTTCGGGTGAGAACACGGTGGTGAAGCCGTGATAACCGGGAGCAACCTTGCGCTCCTGGCGGGCCAGCGCGTACTCCTCCTTGCTCTGCGGATGCAGGAACACCGGGAAGTCCTTGCCGACGGGGAGATAGCCCTGCGCCGTGAGCTGCGCGGGGGTCGCGCCCACGACCACCCAGTCCCGCTCGCCTACGCCGCGGCCGAGCAGATGGTCACGAACGGCGCCGCCTACCAAGTACACTTGCATGGACTCATGGTACCCGAGTGCCGCAAGTTCCTGAGAATCGCACTGCTGTTGGTTGCCCTGAGCATCCTGCCCGGCTGCGGCAGCCTGTACATGCTGCAGGCGGCGCGCGGCCAGGCACAGATCCTGGTCGACCGTCGTCCCATCGACAAGGTCGTCGCCGATCCGAAGACCCCACCGGCTGTGCGTGACACCCTCGCCGAGGTCAGTGCGGCCCGCGACTTCGCCACCCATGAGCTCGGCCTGCCCGACAACCGCAGCTATCGCCTGTACGCCGACATCGGCCGGCCGTACGTGGTCTGGAATGTGGTCGCGGCTCCGGAGTTCTCGGTGAACCCGAAGGTGTGGTGCTTCCCGATTGCCGGTTGCGTCCCTTACCGCGGCTACTTCCACGAGAAGTCCGCCCAGGACTATGCGGCGAAGCTGATGATGGAAGGCTACGACACCACCGTGGGCGGGGTGCCGGCCTATTCGACCCTCGGGCACTTCGATGATCCGATCCTGAACACGATGCTGCCCTATGGACGCGATGAGCTGGCCGCGATCATCTTCCATGAACTCGCGCACCAGCTCATCTATGTGGCGGGCGACTCGGCCTTCAACGAAGCGTTCGCCTCGACCGTCGAGGAAGTCGGGCTGGCGCGCTGGCTGACCGCGAAGGGACGGCCCGCGGACATCGAGAAATTCCATCGCGGCGAGGCGCGCGCGCGCGAATTCTCCGCCCTGCTGCGGCAGGCGCGCGTGGATCTCGCACACCTGTATGCCTCGAAGCTGCCGCCAGCTGAGATGCGCGCCGCAAAGCACGCGCGCCTCACCGCCCTCGCCGATGCCATCCGCGCGGCCGAGAAACGCCTCGGCGCGCAGTCCGGCTACGGGTCCTGGATCGCCAAGGGCATCAACAATGCCGAGCTGGCCTCCATCGCGACCTACGAAAACTGCGAACCCGGCTTCCGGCGGCTGCTCGCCCAGCAGGACGGGGATCTGCAGCGCTTCTATGCCGCGGTGCGGGTGCTCGCGAAACAGCCGGCGGCGGCGCGTGATGCGCAGCTGTGCAAGGCCGAGTGAATCGCGGCCGTCCGGGCCAACCGGGCCGCTACTGGACCGGGATCAGCACCGTCGATCTGCCGCGCTGAACTTCGATGACGAGGGTGTTGAGCCCCGCGGTGCGCTCACGCAGCTGCTGGATGTTCGCCACGCGCGCCTGATTGATCGCGACGATGACATCGTCGCTGCGGATGCCGGCGGCGGCCGCGGCACTGCCGCTGTCGACGTTGCGCACCACGACGCCACTGCCGCCCGGGGTCTCCGCCAGCGTCGCCCCCTCGAAGGCGGGGTGGATTTCGGCCGGCTGCACCGGAGTTGCGGCGGCGGCCTCGGGCGGCTGACTGATGAGCGCCTGGACATGTCGCGGGCGGCCGTCGCGCAGCAGGGCGATATCCACCGAATCCCCGACGCGCAGCAGGCCGATGGCATTGCGCACGTCGGCGGGCACCATCACCGTCGTATGGTTGATCGAGACGATCACATCCCCGCTGTGGATGCCGGCCTGCTCGGCGGGTGACCCGAGTACGACCTGCGTGACCAGCGCGCCCTCGGCACCGCTGAGTCCGAGCGCCTGGGCGATGTCGGGGCTCACGGGATAGGTATCGACGCCCAGCAGGCCGCGCTTCACTGAGCCGAACTGCTCGAGCTGGTCGGTGATGCTGCGAACCATGTCGACCGGGATCGCGAAGCCGATGCCGATGTTGCCGCCGGAGCGGGCGAGGATGGCGGTGGCGAGGCCCACCATCTCACCGCGCAGGTTGACGAGTGCGCCACCGGAGTTGCCGGGGTTGATGGCAGCGTCGGTCTGGATGAAGTCCTCGAAGCCGTCCTGGTCGAGGTTGCTGCGGCCGAGGCCGCTGACGATCCCCGAGGTGACCGAATTGCGCAGACCGAAGGGATTGCCGATGGCCACGACGAAGTCGCCGACCTCGAGCTTGGTCGAATCACCGAGGGTGATCTGCGTGAGCTTCAGCGGACGGACCTTGAGGACGGCGAGGTCGGTGGGTTCATCGATGCCGACGATCTCGGCCTTGAGGTCGCGCCCGTCGACGAGGGTCACGGTGATTTCGCTGGCGTTCTCGATGACATGGGCATTGGTGAGGATGTAGCCCTTGCGCGCATCCAGGATCACGCCCGAGCCGGCGCTCTGGAACTGCGGCGAATGACCGCCGCGGGCCTGGGGAACGTCGAAGAAGCGATTGAATGCGGGATCCGCGAGCAGCGGATTTGCGGGACTGCTCTCGAGCACCGAACCGCGGGTTGCCACGTTGACGACGGTGGGTGACACCCGCTTGACCATCGGGGCGAGGGTGGGCATCGCCGCATCATCCGGCGGCGCGGCGAAGCTCACTGGAGCCGCCAGGGCGACCAATGCTGCCAACGCGATTCGATCGGCCGCCAACCCTTTCATCAAACCGCTTAGGAATCCAGAAAGAAGATGCCGGGCATTGTATCGCGCCCGGCAGCTTCGAGGTCGTCGGGTCTTAGGCGGCCTCGACCTTGATCCGGCGCGCCTCAGGCTTCACCTGCTTCGGAATGGCCAGCTCGAGTACGCCATTGACGTGAGTCGCCTTGATCGCATCGGTCTGCGCAGCTTCCGGCAGTGTGAAGCGACGGACGAAGTTACCGGCCACGCGCTCGACGCGCTGGTAGTTGCCTTCGTTGGCCTGCGCATTCACCTTGCGCTCGCCCTTGATCGTGAGGACGCCCGCATCGGCGGTGATTTCGATGTCATCCGGGCTGACGCCCGGCAGATCGGCGCGCACGACATAGCGCTCAGCTTCTTCGTGCACATCGACGGAAGGAATCCAAGCCACGGTGCGCGCGGTCTCAAACTGCCGGGTGAGGCGGTCGACCAGCGACCAAGGCTCGTAACGAACGATAGTCATGTCTCGAATCTCCAGTTGATCGCGACAACCGCGAATGACACTGATCTATGGTGCGTCTTACGGCTTTCAAGGGTGCCGGTGCATTGACCGTCCGGACCGGGAGTGGGAAAACCCTGTTGAAACCCTGTGGGCAAGCTGTGCGGGAGCTGGGCTCAGGCTGTGTACAGGCAAACACAAGATCTAGGGCTGTACGGTGGAAGAAATTTATTGCGAAAAGTGCGCTTCCGGACGGGTACGCGGCCGCAAGTCTTTCCGTAAGCTCTTGTTTTCGCAACATAAAAAAGTCACTAAAATCAGCTGTTTCAATTCTTGACGGTTATGTTTCACGTCTTTAATCTCGGCCGCTCGACACAATATCTTGTGTGGCTCTTATGGGGATGCGGGGCGCCACTATTCCATGAATACCGTCGTGAAAATTGAACCGCGCGAGATCGATACCGTTCCATTCCAGGAAGCTTCCCTGGACATCTGGGACAAGAAATACCGACTCAGCGCGAAGGATGGAACGGCCATCGACAAGTCGATGGACGACACCTACAAGCGCGTTGCCCGGGCGGTCGCCGACGTCGAGCCGCCGTCATTGCGCGAGCAGTGGTACGAGTTGTTTCTGTGGGCGCTGCGTCGCGGCGCGATTCCGGCCGGCCGTGTCACCTCGAACGCGGGCGCGCTGGAGCACAAGCCGGCGACCTCCACGATCAACTGCACCGTCTCCGGCACCATCCGCGACTCGATGGATGACATCCTCGGCAAGGTGCACGAGGCAGGTCTCACGCTGAAGGCTGGCTGTGGCATCGGCTATGAGTTCTCGACCCTGCGGCCGCGCGGTGCCTACGTATCCGGCGCCGGCGCATACACCTCCGGCCCGCTGTCGTTCATGGATATCTTCGACAAGATGTGTTTCACCGTGTCCTCGGCCGGTGGCCGGCGTGGCGCGCAGATGGGCACCTTCGATGTCGGTCATCCGGATGTCCTCGAGTACGTGCGCGCGAAGCGCGAGAACGGGCGCCTGCGCCAGTTCAATCTCTCGCTCTTGATCACGGACGAGTTCATGAACGCGGTGCGCGAGGAGCGCGACTGGAGGCTCGCCTTCCCGGTGACACGCAAGGAATACGAGAGCGAAGGCCCGAATCTGGAAGACACGAGTGCCTTTCTCTGGCGCGAGTGGCCTGCTCACGATGGCTACGTGGTCAACGATGCAGGCCTCGTCGCCTGCAAGATCTATAAGACCATCCCGGCGCGTCGGCTCTGGGATGTCATCATGACGTCGACCTACGATTTTGCGGAGCCCGGGTTCATTCTCATCGATCGGATGAATGAGATGAACAACAACTGGTGGTGCGAAGATATTCGGGCGACTAACCCATGCGGCGAACAAGGTTTACCGCCCTATGGTGCGTGCCTGCTGGGATCGGTCAATCTCACCCGTTTCGTGCGTCATCCGTTCACGGATTACGCGGAGTTTGATTGGGACGAATACCGGGAAGTGGTGCGCGTGTTCACGCGCATGCTGGACAATGTCGTCGAGATCAACGGTCTGCCGCTGGAGAAGCAGCGCGGCGAGATCATGCGCAAGCGTCGCCATGGCATGGGCTTCCTGGGCCTCGGCAGCACCCTTACCTGTCTTGGGATGAAGTACGGCTCGGAGGAGTCGGTGAAGTTCACCGAGGATGTGGCCCGCGAGATGGCGGTGGCGGGCTGGGAAGCCGCCCTGGACCTGGCGCGCGAGAAGGGTCCGGCACCGATCATGAACGAGGAGTTCACGGTGACCAATGAGATGCTGCGCAAGCGTCCGGAGATGGTCCGCGATGGCTGGCGGGCCGGTGACCTCGTCGCCGGTCGCGTACTGCATGCACGCTATAGCCGCTATATGCAGCGGGTCGCCCAGGTGGCGCCGCAGCTGGTCGAGGAACTGGCCGAAGTCGGCGCGCGCTTCACGCATCACTCCTCGATTGCGCCCACGGGCACCATTTCGCTGTCGCTGGCGAACAATGCTTCGAACGGCATCGAGCCTTCCTTTGCGCATCATTACTTCCGCAACGTGATTCGTGAAGGCCGCAAGTCGAAGGAGAAGATCGATGTCTACTCCTTCGAACTGCTGGCCTACCGCGAACTGGTCAATTCGAAGGCCCGGCCCGATGCGAGCAACGATGCCGAGAAACTGCCCGAGTATTTCATCGCCGCGGATGATGTGACGCCGGAGCAGCACGTCGATATCCAGGCGGCCGCCCAGCTATGGGTGGATTCCTCGATTTCGAAGACCGCGAATGTGCCGACGAACTTCCCCTACGAGAAGTTCAAGGACATCTACCTCTACGCCCATGAGCAGGGTCTGAAGGGCTGCACGACCTTCCGCTTCAATCCGGAGGCCTTCCAGGGCGTGCTGGTGAAGGAAGCGGACCTCAAGAACACGACCTACAAGTTCACGCTCGAGGACGGTACGGTGGTCGAGGCGCGCGGTGATGAGGAGATCGAGTATGACGGCGAGATGCACACCGCCGCGAACCTGTTCGACAGCCTGAAGGAGGGGTACTTCGGCCGCTACTGAGCCGCAGGCCTTTTTACGAAGGAACGCCTCATGACCATCAAGATCGCCAAGAAAATCGTCAAGTACAACGTCGAGAAGCCGCAGGACAAGGCGGACAAGGAAGCGGCTGCAAAGGTCTCTGCCGAGACGGCGGCCGCGCAGCGCGCCAGCGGCACCGAACCTGAGATGTTCCGGGACAGCTCGGGAAGGATGGCCAAGGTCATCCGCATGCACGAGAGCGTGGAGCGGCCCGAGGTCCTGATCGGCTCGACCTTCAAGATCAAGACGCCGGTGTCGGATCATGCGATGTACGTGACCATCAACGACATCGTGCTGAACGAAGGCACCGAGTATGAGCAGCGCCGACCGTTCGAGATCTTCATCAACTCCAAGAACCTCGATCATTTCCAGTGGATCGTGGCGCTGACCCGCATCATCTCTGCCGTGTTCCGCAAGGGCGGCGACGTGACCTTCCTGGTCGAAGAGCTGAAGGCCGTCTTCGACCCCCGCGGCGGCTACTGGCAGCCGGGCGGCAAGTTCATGCCCTCGATCATCGCCGAGCTGGGCTACGTCATCGAGCGTCACCTGCAGAACATCGGTCTCATCCGCAAGGTCGGCCTCGATGAGCATCAGCAGAAGATGGTGGACGAGAAGCGCGCCGAGTTCCTGGCGCGCGCGAAGCAGACCGATGCCTTCGCCAAGTCACACTTTCCGGAAGGTGCGCAGTTGTGCAGCAAGTGCAGCACCGCGGCCGTCATCATGATGGACGGCTGTATGACCTGTTTGAATTGCGGGGATTCGAAGTGCGGTTAGGGAGACCCGGGCTTTTGAGGAGCGGGGCAATTAGCAAGCGAAGCTGACAGACCCGGCGCGGTGGCCGGAGTGCCCCTTTTCAAGGCAGCCAGCGATGGCTGCCTTTTTTTCTGTCGGGGCTGTTTCGCTGCGGTCGCGTTGCCAAATCCCGCCGTCAGGGGACGCCAGGCGTGAAGCGCGTATGCGCCGTATGACGCCCACCACATCGAGTTTGCCGCTGGCCATGCCCCACCCGGTGCGTTCTAATCTTGGATAATTCATACAGACCAAGGAATTCGGTGTGAGCAAACTATTCTCGCCCTTCGCGCTGCGCGGTTTGACGTTGTCCAATCGCATCTTTGTATCCCCCATGTGCCAGTACAGTGCCGTGGATGGTAAGGCCAGCGCCTGGCACACCGTCCATCTCGGTGGACTGGCCCTTTCGGGCGCGGGGATGCTCTTCATCGAGGCCACGGCCGTCGAGGCCGCAGGCAGGATCACCCGCGGAGACCTGGGACTGTGGGACGACGCTACTGAACGCGCCCTGGCTGGCACGCTGGCAGCCGTGAGGGCCGTCTCTGCGACACCGATCGCCATCCAACTGGCTCATGCCGGGAGGAAAGGCTCATGTGCGGTACCGTGGCAGGGAGGCCGGCAGCTAGCCTTGGATGCAGGAGGATGGGTGACGGACGCTCCCTCTGCGCTGCCCCACAACCAGGGGGACCTTGCCCCGACTGCACTTGATCAGGCTGGGATCGATCGCATCATTGCGGCCTTCGGGGAAGCCGCCGTGCGGGCAGCACGCCTGGAGCTTGATGCCATCGAAGTCCACGGCGCCCACGGATACCTCATCCACGAGTTCCTCTCCCCTATCAGCAACCAGCGCACCGATGCCTATGGCGGCTCGTTGGAAAATCGCTTCCGCTTCGCGCTTGAAGTCTTCGATCGAGTACGGGCCCAGTTCCCGTCCCAAAAGCCCGTGGGGGTTAGACTCTCCGCCACCGACTGGATGGAGGGCGGCTGGGATCTCGCGCAAACGGTTGAGCTGGCCAGGATACTGAAGGCCCGCGGTGCCGATTGGATCGACGCATCCTCCGGCGGGATCTCCCCTGCGCAGAAAATCAGCGCGGGACCTGGTTACCAGGTGCCCTTTGCCAATGCCATCAAACACCGGGCGGGGATCCCCACTACGGCGGTTGGACTGATCACCGAGCCCGCCCAAGCCGAGAGCATTCTGGCCAACGATGATGCCGACATGGTGGCCCTCGCTCGCGGAATGCTCTATGACCCGCGATGGGGCTGGCACGCCGCGGCGGAGCTTGGGACATCCATTCAGGGCCCCCCGCAGTATTGGCGCGCCCCACCGCATGGCCATTCCGAGCTGTTTGCCAATAGCGGCAGCGGGTCGCGCTGACGCTAATTATCAGGTGCTAACCGCCGCCTGCATGCCGGCAGAGATACTCGGCCGCTACATGCCCCGCACGCCGTTACCTTACCGCGCCTCGATCGTCTTCACCGTGCATGACTAGGGTCGGCACGTCGCACTTCTCGAGGTCCTCCGTGAAGTCCGGTTCTGCGTAAATTCCAGCGGTACAGCACGAAGTGGTAAGCCACTGTGGAAATGCGATAGTGCTCCGCCCAAGAGTAAGGGGAGTATCCGCTTAGGATCAGCTCGGCGGATGCCGCACCCAGCTTCTTCATCCATTTGAGCGTGAGCACCATATTTGTACCGACCCGTGGGTCGAACCCCTCAGGTGAAGAGTGTTGTGCATCGGTCATCGCATTGGCCATGAATCCATGGCCAGCCCGATCGACCGTCCGCATAGTGCGACGAGATTTTGCGAAAGCTATCGCCACTCAGGTCTCGGCGGACGGTGCGTGGCACTGTCGAAGGCGAACGAGATGGTTCGGCCGCTAGCGTCGATACCGATGCCTTCGTTGACCCGCAATGGCCGACACACCACTCGTCGGGTATAAATT
>Ga0302314_10021133_pt1 | contig 10732 bp, 7 predicted proteins | sample III_Palsa_N2_3_FD_200533 | JGI IMG/M metagenome (GOLD analysis project Ga0302314, IMG submission 200533) | Peat permafrost microbial communities from Stordalen Mire near Abisko, Sweden - III_Palsa_N2_3 | ecosystem: Environmental > Terrestrial > Soil > Palsa > Peat permafrost | place: Sweden... | reverse complement strand
CTCCAGCGTCGGAGCCGTAAAGTCCAGCTTCTTCACCTCACGCGACGGCAGATATCCACCCAGCTCCCTGCGCCGCTCCTGCATATAAACAATCTCCGGAGCATCCTGTTCCGGCCGATAAAACGCCCCATGCTTGGCCGCATCCTCCGGCACCGGAATATCGAACCGCTTCACAAACGCGACCAGTCCCTCATCCGTCAGCTTCTTCTCCGAGTGCGTCGCATTCCGCGCCTGCGCCGAAGCCAGCCCATGGCCCTTCACGGTCTTCGCCAGAATCACCGTCGGCCCGCCCTTATGCTCCATCGCCCGCTTATAAGCGTTATAAATCTTCGTCGCATCATGGCCGCCGCGATGCAGCTCCCCAAGCTGCTCATCGGTCATATCCTTCACCAGCTCCAGCAGCTCGGGATACTTCCCAAAGAAGTGCTCCCTCAGATACGCCCCGCCCTTGGCCTTGAACGTCTGATACTCGCCATCCACGCACTCTTCCATCCGGCGCAGCAGCAAGCCAGTATGGTCGCGCTCAAACAACGCATCCCAGTCTCCGCCCCAGATCACCTTGATGACGTTCCACCCCGCCCCGCGGAACACACCCTCCAGCTCATCGATAATCCGCTTATTCCCCCGCACCGGCCCATCCAGCCTTTGCAGATTGCAATTGACGACAAACACCAGGTTATCCAGCTTCTCCCGCGAAGCCACTCCAATTGCGCCGAGGGTATCGACCTCATCCGTCTCGCCATCGCCCACAAACGCCCACACCTTGCGTTCGGTCGCCTTAATCAGCCCACGGTTCTCCAGATACCGCATAAACCGCGCCTGATAAATCGCATTCAGCGGCCCAATCCCCATCGACACCGTCGGAAAATTCCAGAACTCCGGCATCAGCCACGGGTGCGGATACGAGCTCAGCCCCGGCGTCGCTCTCAGCTCATGCCGAAAGTTCGTCAGCCGATCATCGTCAAATCGCCCTTCCAGATAAGCCCGCGCATACACCCCCGGCGAAGCGTGTCCCTGAAAGTAAATAAAATCTCCCGGCTCCTCGCCATACTTCGCATGGAAGAAGTGGTTGAACCCAACCTCCAGCAGCGTCGCCAGCGACGAGTACGTCGAGATATGCCCACCAATCCCGGCGTCTTTCTTGTTCTGCCCATGCACCATCGCCATCGCGTTCCAGCGAATCAGAGCCTCTACTTTGCGCTCCAGCGCCCGGTCACCCGGATAAGCAACCTCATCATGCTTCGGAATAGTATTCCGGTAAGGAGTCGTCAGCTCGCTCGGCACCGGCACGCCAGCCTCGCGCGCACGCACCCGCAGCGCCGCCAGAACCTCAGCCCCATGCTCCCAGTCATTGGCAACAACTTCGTCAAACGCCTCAATCCACTCCGATACCTCTGCGCTAAAGTCCTGTTTGACAGCATCTTCCAGTTTCGTAGTCATAGGTCTTCTTCTAAACACTCCAGTCAGAGATATCGTTGCGAACCATCGGCAGCAGCACCGTTAGCCACGCTTATAACGATATAAGGCTTAAGCAAAAACGTCATCTCCAGGACGAACATCGCCCGCTGGAACCATCTCCCGAGCAACGCTCGGACCCATGCATCTCACCCACCCGGACCGGCACACCCACCACGAAGTGGTCGCCCGCCGCGCAGGCGGCCCGTCCGGCAGGACATCATCTTCCAAATCCTTTAAGTCGAATAATCCGCATTGATCCGCACATACTCCTCCGTCAGGTCGCAGGTCAGAAACCTGCACTCCGCCGCTCCCAGCCCCATATCCAGCGTAATCGTATACTCCCGCTCCATCATCGCGGCATGAGCCGCCGCCTTATCGAACGCCGCCGCCCGCACTCCCAGCTCAAACACCGGCAGCTCTCCAATCGTGATCGTCACCAGCGCCGGGTCGAACTCCACCCCGCTATACCCCGCCGCTGCCAGCAACCGTCCCCAGTTCGGGTCCGCGCTCGACCACGCCGTCTTGCAAAGCGGCGAGTGCGCAATCGCCTTCGCGACAATCTTCGCCTCCGCCTCCGTCCGCGCGCCCTTCACATACAGCGTCACCACATGCCCCACGCCCTCGCCGTCGCCCACAATCTGGTAAGCCAGCGATCCGCACACCAGCTTCAGCGCATTCGCAAACGACTCATGCACCCGCTCATTCAGCTTCACCCCGCTGGCCCCACTCGCCAGCAGCAGCACCGTATCGTTGGTCGAAGTATCTCCATCGATCGAGATCGAATTAAAACTCCGCTCCACCGCCGGCTCCAGCAGCCCGCGCAGCTCCGCGCTCTCCGCCGCCAGATCCGTAAACAGATAAACCAGCATCGTCGCATGAGGCGGTCCCACCGGCGCACCCAGCTGCGGATGAATCATCCCCGCACCCTTGGCCGCACCAAAGATCCTCACCTCCACCCCATCCACATCCACCACCGCTCGTGCGACCTTCATCTTCGTATCGGTCGTCATAATGGCTCTGGCAAACAGCTCCGCATGTTCCGCCGAACTGCCCAGCGCAGCTTCAACCGCCGGCAAAGCCGCAACCACCTTCTCCGCCGGAAACGGCACTCCGATAATCCCCGTCGAAGAAGGGAAGACCTCATCGAAGATGCACTGAAATCTCTCCGCCGCCGCCACGCACGTCTGCAGACACGCATCGATCCCCGGCTGCCCTGTAGCGCAGTTGGCATTGCCTGCATTCACCAGCACGGCCTTCACGCGACCGCCGGTGGTCTGCATATGCCTTCGCCCCACGATCACGGGCGCGGCCACCACCTGATTCTTCGTGTACATCGCGGCTGCATTCGCGGTCTTCGCGGCAACGGCAACGGCCACATCGAGATTTCCACTGGCCTTGATTCCGGCCTTCACCGCGCCCCACTGAAAGCCCTGTGGCAGCGCCCACTGATTAACACCCTGCTCGATATCCATGCATTTCACTTTATCAAGGCATGGTCCTGCCGGACGGGCCTCCTGCGCGGAGGGCGGCCGTTCACACGCCTTTTTAACTTGTCGAGCCAACCCAAACAGCATCGCTCCTCCCGCTGGTCGGAATCATGCATCCGCCGAGCAACGCGAGGCCCCCTGCAGATCATCCTGCCCCGACCGACACACCCACCACGAAGTGGTCGCCCTCCGCGCAGGAGGCCCGTCCGGCAGGACAGAATCCTTTATCCTGAAACCATGCTCCTAAAAGAACTCCGCACCGCCGTCCTCGAAGCCAACCTCGAACTCGTCAAGCGTGGCCTTGTCCTCTACACCTTCGGCAACGCCAGCGGCATCGACCGTGAGCAGGGCCTCATCGTCATCAAACCCTCCGGCGTCGACTACGACGAGCTCCGTCCCGAATACATGGTCGTCACCGATCTCCAGGGCAACATCGTCGACGGCAAGTTCAAACCCTCCTCCGACCTCGACACCCACACCCTCCTCTACCGCGAGTTCCTCACCATCGGCGCCGTCGTCCACACCCACTCCGAGTACGCCACCAGCTTCGCCCAGGCCGGCCTCGCCATCCCCGCCCTCGGCACCACCCACGCCGACTACTTCCACGGCCCCGTCCCCGTCACCGAGGTCCTCACCGACCAGGCCATCGAAGGCCGTTACGTCCACGAGACCGGCGTCGCCATCGTCGAGCGCTTCAAAGGCATCGACCCCCTCGCCATCCCGGCGGTCCTCGTCGCCGGCCACGCCCCCTTCTGCTGGGGCCGCAACCCCCACGACGCCGCCCACAACGCCGTCGTCCTCGAAGCCGTCGCCCGCATGGCCTACCGCACCCTCACCCTCCGCACGAGCTGCGAAGGCGTCTCCCAGGCCCTCCTGGACCGCCACTACTTCCGCAAGCACGGCTCCACCGCCACCTACGGCCAATCCAGCTAGCCTGCCCCTGCCCCAGCCATTGCCTCCAGGTAGACCCAGGACTTCAGCCCTGGGCTACCCGACGCAACCCGAAACGCGGCTTCATATTTTCAAAAAAAAATCTGAAAAATCTGGCACATTTTTCACTGTGAAAAAGTGACCATCAAAACACCACAAAAACACCATCAATTCACCACAAACTCACCACAAAAAACCACGATTTTGCACGCACTTTTCTGTAAAACCCCCTGTAAAAACGCACTTTTTCCCACAATCAGAAAAAAAAGCGATTAAAACTCAACCGGCAGCGTCCTCCGCTCCTCCGAACTCTCCCGCGCCATCTCCAGCAGCTTAATCACCCGATAGCCATCCTCCGGCTTCACCGCCAGCTCCGCCGTCCCGTTGATCGCGTCCCGAACATTCGCATAGTAGAGCCTGTAGTCGCCCAGCTCCGTCTTCACCGGCGTCCGGATCAGCGTCGCCGGATCAGCCGGATTCGGCGCCACCGTCAGCGTCCCCCAGTGTTCCGAAGCCTCCGCAAGCCACTCCCCCTCGCCCATCCGAGGCACCTTCGCTCCACCCACCAGCGCCGGCTCCTGCGGATCGAGCCCATACTTCTTAAAGCTCCCCTTCGTCCCATGCAGCAGAAACCTCGGCGCAGCATCGCAGGCCAGCATGCTCGACCGGCAATGCGCCCGCAGCCTCGGATACTCCAGCGTGATGTCGAAAGCATCTTCAATATCAGTCATATCGCGATCCTTGCGAACACTGGCCGTAATCCCAACCGGCGGCCCAAACAGCGCCAGCACCTGATCGACCAGGTGCGGCCCCAGGTCAAACAGCAGCCCATTCGCCGGATCGGACGACTCCTTCCACGTATTCTCCCGCTGCAGCGGCCGAAACCGGTCGAAATGCGACTCAAACGTCACCAGCCGCCCCACGGCGTTCTTGTCGATCAACTCCTGCACCGTCAGAAAATCCCCGTCCCAGCGGCGATTATGAAACGGAGCCAGCACCACGCCCTTCTCCCACGCCAGCTGCCAAAGCTCTTTGGCCTGCACGCTGGTCGCAGCAAACGGCTTGTCGATCACGACGTGCTTACCCGCCTCGATCGCCTTGCGCGCCAGCTCGTAATGGGTCTCATTCGGCGTCCCCACCACCACAAGCTGCACCGCCTTATCCTGCAGCGCCTCCTCGAACGACCGCAAAATCCGAGCCTTCGGATACGCCTTCGCGGCCTCATCCCCCCTGCGCTGCACAATCGCCTCAAGCTTCAGTCCAGGAACCGCGCTCACAAACGGAGCATGAAAGACCCGTCCCGCCAGCCCAAACCCAATCACCGCAACGCCGATATCCGCCTTTACTTCACCCATCTCAAGCCCTCGCAATCTCTCTTAGTGCAGGATAAATCCGTCGATACAGCTTATATGCTTCCTGCATCACGCCAGCGTTTACAGGGGCAATCGTCTCCGCCACCCGCACCGTCGCCGCGCATGCAGCCTCTACGTCTTTCCACGCGCCAATCCCCGTTCCAGCCAGCAGGGCCGCACCAAATGCGCCACCCTCCTCGGCCTCCAGCAGCTCCACCGGATGCCCATACACATCCGCCTGAATCTGCCTCCAAAGCGGCCCACGCGCTCCGCCGCCGCCCAGCCGAATCGCCCTCACCGGCACCCCAAGCTCTTCAAACAAGGTGAACGTGTCCTTCAGACTAAAAGCCACTCCTTCAAGTACCGCTCGAACAAAGTGCGCTCGTGTATGTGACGCCGTAATCCCCACAAACGCAGCCCTCGCCAACGCATCCAGATGCGGCGTACGCTCTCCAAACAGATACGGCGCCCACATCAGCCCGTCGCATCCCGCGGGAGCCTCTGCAGCCAGCCCCATCAGCTCCTCGTAGCTGCTGCCCGGCGAAAAGGTATCGCGGAAGTAACGCAGACTCAGCCCCGCCCCGTTGGTCACCCCCATCACATGCCAGCGTCCCGGAGCCGCATGGCAGAAGGTATGCAGCCGTCCCAGCCTGTCCTTCGTCGGAGCATCGGTCGCGGCAAATACCACCCCACTGGTCCCAATGGTCGACGACACCGACCCCGGCGTCAGAATCCCCATCCCTACAGCCCCTGCACCCTGATCGCCCGCTCCTGCAGCAACCGGCGTCCCCGCAGCCAGCCCCGTAGCGCTGGCCCCGGCAGCACTGATGCGCGCACAAATCTCCGGTCCCTCAAAAAGCCGCGGCAGCCAGGCCATCGGAATCCCCGCCGCTTCCGCCACCTCGGCCGACCAGCGCCGGTTGGCGACATCGAGCAGCAGCGTCCCGCTGGCCTCCTGCATATCCATGGCAAATTCGCCGGTCAGACGGTAGCGCACGTAGTCCTTCGGGCAAAGCACATGGGCGATTCTGGCGAAGATCTCCGGCTGATGTTCGCGCACCCAAAGCAGCTTGGTCAGCGTAAAGTTCGGCAGCGCCGGGTTGCAGGTCAGCTCGATCAGCCGCTCAAACCCGATCTTTTCCGTTAGCCAGTCGCACTGTGGCTGCGTTCTCTGGTCGCACCAGATCAGCGCCGGCCGCAGCACCTCGCCGTGCTCATCCAGCATGACGCAGCCATGCATCTGGCCGGTCAGCCCAACCGCCTCAATCGTGCTCACGGCCGAGCCGCTGGCCGCCATAGCTCCCGCGATAGCCTCCCGCGCCGCCCGCCACCAGTCATCCGGGTCCTGTTCGGCCCAGCCGATATGTTCCGAATGAACCGCCGCATGTTCACTCGCAAAGGAGGCGATCAGCCTGCCTTCACGGTCGATCAGTACGGCCCGCGTCCCACCTGTTCCCACGTCTACGCCCAAAAACATACAGTCACCCTCGTCCAGAATCTTTTCTGAGTGTATATAGAACCTTTTTTTGAAGATTCCGCGCAACCTGATGCATCAGAAGCTAGGCAGATGCCTTTCAGCGGATGCAACTTCCTCATTTTCCGCAATAAGTTATCTCAACTAAGCTAAAGAGATGCAGGTTACGATTGATCGTATGAGTAAAAGTAAAACAGCGCACCACGCACGGGGAATTTTCTGCGCTCTTGGCGTCTGCCTGCTGTTTGCTGCTGGTCAGGCCCGGATGCGTGCGCAGAATTTGGGCCCGGCGCTCCAAAGCCCCGCAAGCGGCCCAGGCACAGCTACAGGCAGCTCCGCTGTTGCGGGCGCCCAGCAAAATCTCTACACCGCCTCAGGGCAGAACGACGCGCAGCCGACGCAGGACTCCTTCAAGGGCAGCGTGGTTACCGGCAAGGCGACCGACGGCGTGCTCGATCTCCCGCTGGATGACGCTATCCAGCGCGGACTTCGTCAGAATCTTGGCCTGATCCTGCAGACCTCCGCGCAGAAGAACTCGAACGGCCAGCGTCTTGAGGAGTTGCAGGCGCTTCTGCCTACCGTCACCGGCGCGGCCAGCGTTCAGGTCCAGCAGATCGATCTTGCCGCCTACGGACTGAAGTTTCCCGGTCTCGCGCCGGTCATCGGACCATTCCAGGTCGTCGACTTTCGCGCCTACCTCACCCAGAACCTGGTCAACGTCTCCGCGCTGCAAAATTACATCGCCGCGAAGCATAACTTCCAGAGCGCCCGCCTCACCGCAGAGGACGCGCGCGACCTCGTCGTCCTCACGGTCGGCAACGCCTATCTGCTCTGCATCGCGGATACCGCCCGCATCGAGGCCGTCACGGCTGAGCTGGCCACATCCAAAGTCTCACTCGATCAGGCGATCGCCGCGCACGACGCCGGCACCAGCCCCAAACTCGACGTGCTGCGCGCTCAGGTCGACTACCAGAACGAGCAGCAGAGCCTGATCTCCACGAAGAACAACTTTGAGAAAGACAAGCTGGCGCTCGCCCGTACCATCGGTCTGCCGCTCGACCAGGCCTTCCGCCTGACCGACCGTGCGCCGTATGTGGCTCTCAACCAGATGGATCCACAAACTGCGTTCGAGCAGGCGCTGAAGTCTCGCAAAGACCTGCAGGCATACGCCGAACAGCTCAAGGCCGCCCGCGCCGAGAAGACCTCTGCCTGGGCCTATCAGCTTCCCGTTGTGAGCTTCGCGGGAGACTACGGTGACATGGGAACCACCCCCGGTCACTCCCACGGCACCTACACGGCGACCGGCCAGGCCAGCGTGCCCGTTCTGCAGATCGCCAAGACCAAAGGGCAGGAGCAGGTTGCCGATGCTCAGTATGAGCAGACTGCGGCGAAGTTTGCCGACCAGGTCCAGGAGGTCAATCAGGATGTGCGCGACAGTCTGCTCGATATTCAGTCGGCGGCGCAGCTTGTGGAGTCGACGCACTCGAATGTAGAGCTGGCGAACGAGGCCCTCAGCGAGGCGCAACAGCGCTTCCATGCCGGCGTCTCGGACAATCTGCCGGTCTCGCAGGCGCAGTCGCAGACCGAGCAGGCCAACGATCAGTACATCAGCGCACTCTACCAGCACAATATCGCCAAACTCGCACTGGCCCGTGCTTTAGGCGTTGCCCAGACAAACTACAAAGACTATCTCGGAGGGAAGTAACTTGTCAGACGAAACGCAGAATAAAAATGAGGCCACACCAGAAGAGTCTCCTGAAAAAAATTCTCGGCGCAAGTTCGTCATCATCGCGGTCGTGATTCTTCTTGTTATTGGCGCGGGCCTCTTCTACTGGCGCTCGACCTATACGGAAGATACCGATGACGCGCAGGTCGATGGTGATCTCTACCAGGTAAGCTCGCGCGTTACCGGCCAGGTCATCAAGGTTTACATCGACGACAACCAGCAGGTACAGGCCGGCCAGGCGATCGCTGAAATCGACCCCAAAGACTATCAGGTGGCGCTCGAACAGGCCCAGGCGAACCTCGCCAATGCACAGGCTGCTGCGATTCAGGCAACGGTCAACGTGCCGATCACCAGCGTCAACGTGAACACCAGCGTCAGCACGACGAGCTCCGATGTGCAGGGTTCCTTAGCGGCTGTCGATCAGGCACGCAAGCAGGCGCAGGCGGCTGAGGCGCGCGTCGCCCAGGCCAAGGCCAATGCCGTGAAGTCGCATCTGGACGTGGAGCGCTACACGCCTCTCGTCGAGAAGGACGTGATCTCGAAGCAGCAGTTCGATGCCGCTGTCGCCGCCGATGCGGGTAACTCCGCAGCCGTGCTCGAAGCCGAAGCCACCGTGATCGCCCAGCAGGCGGCGGTGAACCAGGCCTTGCAGAAGCTCGCGCAGTCGCGTTCAACCGCCGCGGAGTCGTTCAAGACCGCCCCCGACCAGGTAAGGGTCCAGCAGGCAAAGGCGAACGCCGCTCTGGCCGACATCAAGCAGTCGCAGGCGAAGGTCGATCAGGCGATGCTCAATCTCAGCTATACCCACATCACGGCGCCCACCACCGGCATCGTCAACAAGAAGAATGTGCAGGTTGGCGCGAACCTCAGCATCGGGCAGGACCTCCTGACCATCATTCCGCTGACGAATCTTTGGGTCACCGCCAACTTCAAGGAGACCCAGTTGTCCCGCATGCGTCCCGGCCAGTCGGTCACGATCAAGGTCGATGCTCTCGGTGGTCGCAAATTTCACGGAACGGTCACCCAGATCGGCGGAGCCACCGGCTCTCGGCTCTCGTTGTTTCCTCCTGAAAATGCGACCGGCAACTACGTCAAGGTGGTGCAGCGCATCCCTGTCCGCATTGACTTCACCAACGTGCAGCAGGAAAATGGCGACTATGCTCTGCGTCCTGGCATGTCGGTCACACCAGACGTTGCTGTTAAGCAATAGTCAGGGAAACCGAGTGCCTTTCTGCCGCATCTGAGGATTGAAAGCAGAAAGTGTGAGGTGGAAGATGGCTGTTGCAATAAAGAAGACAGGTACCGACGCGAACGTGGCGCCCCACTGGCACGCGCATGCAAAGGAGATCCAGAAGTACGGCTCTGTGATTGAGGATATGCCGCATCCGCTGAGCGCGAAGGTTCGCGCCGACATGGTCGCTCAGCTCAATCAGTTGCTGGCAGACTCCATCACCCTGCGCGACATGTACAAGAAGCACCACTGGCAGGTCGCTGGCCCAACCTTTTACCAGCTTCATCTGCTCTTCGACAAACATTTCGACGAGCAGATCGAGATGGTCGACACCATCGCGGAACGCGTCCAGCTCCTCGGCGGTGTCACCATCGCTATGGGCGGCGACGTCGCAGAAACCACCCGTATTCAGCGCCCGCCTCGCGGCAGGGAAGAGGTGCCGGTGCAGATTTCACGGCTGCTGGAGGCCCACAGGATCATCATCCAGAGCTGCCTCGACATCTCTGAGGCAGCCGATAAAGCCGGTGACCAGGGCACAAACGACCTTGTCGTCAGCGATATCCTCCGGCCCAACGAACTGCAGTCCTGGTTCATTGGGCAGCATCTGGTCGAGATGCCGCTGATCCTCGAAAAGTAACTCCCGAACGTTCAGCGCGAGAACCCTTCACACAGTCCGGCTGCGCAAAGCGGCCGGGCTGTGTATCTTTAATGTTTAATGTCAGGTTCGCATCCAGGTGCGCGCCTGCATCATCTCAACTAAGTACACTCCCATGCCGATCGCACTCGTCTTCTTCGTCCACTACGCGTACCTGATCATCTTCCTCTGGGTACTGGTGGAGCAGATCGGCATTCCCATCCCCAGCATCCCCGTTCTTCTTACTGCCGGAACACTTACCGCAACCCACCGCATCCACCATATTTATGTTGTGCTTGCCGTACTGGCGGCCTGCATGGTGGCGGACACAATCTGGTTCTCCCTCGGACGTCGCTACGGCAACAGCGTCCTGAAGCTCCTCTGCCGCCTCTCGTTCGAAGCCTCCACCTGTGTCAGCAAGACCGAGGGATACTTCACCC
>Ga0302314_10021132_pt1 | contig 10734 bp, 10 predicted proteins | sample III_Palsa_N2_3_FD_200533 | JGI IMG/M metagenome (GOLD analysis project Ga0302314, IMG submission 200533) | Peat permafrost microbial communities from Stordalen Mire near Abisko, Sweden - III_Palsa_N2_3 | ecosystem: Environmental > Terrestrial > Soil > Palsa > Peat permafrost | place: Sweden... | reverse complement strand
TCCCAAGCCAGACCGGGGCCAACTCCGAGGTGGCGTTCATCATCGCCTACCCGACGACGTCGCCCCAGGCGGCGGCCACGACGAACCTCATCTACCACCTCCGTGACGTGACCATTCCCGAGGCCGTGGGCACGAGCGGGGTGAAGGTCCTCGTCGGCGGCGACACCGCCATCTTCGTCGACTTCGCCCACGTGCTCTCGGCCAAGCTCCCGCTGTTCATCGCCCTGGTGGTGATCCTGTCGTTCATACTGCTGTCGATCGTGTTCCGCAGCGTCGTCATCCCCCTTGTCGGCGCAGGGATGAACCTGCTCTCCATCGGGGCCGCCTTCGGGGTGCTGGTGGCGGTCGTCCAGTGGGGCTACGGCGATGCCGTCTTCGGCATCAACCGAACGGGGCCGGTCGAATCGTTCCTCCCGGTGATGCTCTTCGCCATCCTCTTCGGGCTCTCCATGGACTACCAGGTCTTCCTGGTGACGCGGATGCACGAGGAGTACCTGAAGTCGGGTGACAACCGCATCGCCGTGCGCAACGGGCTCGCGGCCACCGGGAAGACCATCACGGCAGCGGCGCTGATCATGATCCTCGTGTTCGGCTCGTTCATCCTCGGCGGCGTGGTCGTGATCAAGGAGTTCGGAATCGGCCTCGCCGGCGGCATCCTCGTCGATGCCGTCTTCATCCGGATGGCAGTGGTCCCGTCGATCATGATGCTGCTGGGCAAGGCCAACTGGTGGTTCCCCAAGAGGTTGGACCGGGTGCTGCCGCACCTCTCGGTGGAGGCCGACGACCTGGCCGTGCCACCCGGGGTGACCGCAGTGACGACGGCCGATCCGGACCCGCAGCTGGTCTAGAAGACCACAACGGCGGGACGGGCGGGTCCGGCGTTACCAGGCGTAGTCCTCCGGGGCCGGCTTGTGGCCCGGGAAGATCTGATCGAGACGGGCCAGCACCTCGTCGTCCAATTTGAGCTCGACCGCCTGGAGGGCGCCGTCGAACTGGTCGGGCGTGCGGGGGCCGATGATCGGCGCGGTCACCGCCGGCCGGGTGAGCAGCCAGGCCAGGGCGACCGTGCCCGGCTCCTGGCCGATCTCCTCGCAGAGGTCCTCGTACTGCTCGAGCTGCGGCCGGTGCTTCTCGAGCGTCGCGCCGACCTGGCCCTGGTAGCGCCGACTCCCCTCGCGCTCCTTGCGCACCATGCCGCCGAGCATCCCGCCCTGCAGCGGCGACCACGGGATGACGCCGAGGCCGTAGTCCACCGCGGCCGGGAGGACCTCCTGCTCGATCCGGCGCACCACCAGGTTGTAGATCGACTGCTCGCTGACCAGGCCCAGGAAGTGCCGCTGGGCCGCCACCGACTGCGCCTTGGCGATGTGCCAGCCGGCGAAGTTGGAGGAGCCGACGTAGAGGATCTTGCCCTGGTTCCGCAGCACCTCCATGGCCTCCCAGATCTCGTCCCACGGCGTGCCCCGGTCGATGTGGTGCATCTGGTAGAGGTCGATGTAGTCGGTCTGGAGCCGCTGCAGGGAAGCATCGCAGGCCCGGCGGATGTTGAGGGCCGACAGCCGCCCCTCGTTCGGCCAGGTACCCATGTCGCCGTAGAGCTTGGTGGCCAGGACCGTGCGCTCCCGGCGGTTGCCGCCCTGGGCGAACCAACGGCCGACGATCTCCTCGGTGGCGCCCTTGCCGGCCGAGCGGCCGTAGACGTTGGCCGAGTCGAAGAAGTTGATGCCCTCCTCCAAAGCCCGGTCCATGATCTTGAACGAGGTGGGCTCATCGGTCTCGGGACCGAAGTTCATGGTGCCGAGACACAGGCGGCTGACGCGGAGACCGGTACGACCGAGGTGGGTGTAGTGCATGGGAGTGAACCTAATGGGTCGAGACGGGCGGGACGGGCGCCCGGACGGGTCCGGGGCCAACTAGCGCCTCTTTTCCCCAGCCCGCTACGGTGGGGGGGTAACTTCGGCCCGAAATTAGGGGGATGATGGCAAAGCAAGTTCCGCTCGTCGACTACTTGGAGCTGGGCGACTCCCCGCATCTTGTGGCCAACGAGTGCACCTCGTGCGGGGCCCGGTTCTTCGGGCGGCGCAACGCCTGCGCCAAGTGCGGCAAGACCGAGTTCGCCCAGGTCGCGGTGGGCACCAACGGCGAGGTGCGGGCGTTCACCATCGTGGCCTTCGCCGCGCCGGGCGTCCCCGTCCCCTATGTCGCCGCCTGGGTGGACTGCGACGGCACCAGCGTGCGGGGCAATCTGATCAACGTCGAGCCCGATCCCGAGCACGTGACCCTGGGCATGAAGGTCCGGTTGGCCACCCAGAGCATCGGGTTGGACGAAGAAGGAACCGAAGCGATCGGGTTCGGTTTCGAACCCTTGGGAGGTTGAGCGACATGGCAGCGGAAGACGTCTGGGTCCTCGGGATCCACATGACCAAGTTCGGTAAGCACCCCGACCTCGACCTGGTCGACCTGGCCTCCGAGGCCGTCCTCGGCGCCCTGGCCGACGGCGATGTCGAGATGAAGGACATCGGGGTGATCGGCGCCGGCAACCTGATGGGCGCCGCCGCCGGCATCGGCCAGCAGCTGCAGAAGCAGGTGGGCCAGACCGGTATCCCCGTCTACAACGTCGCCAACGCCTGCGCCACCGGCGCCACCGCGCTGCGGGTCGCCATCATGGCGATCAAGGCCGGCGAGACCGACATGGGCCTGGCCTTCGGCGTGGAGAAGCTCTCCGGGGCCGGGTTGCTGGGCGGCGGGCCCCGCAGGGAGGAGTCGCCCAACTGGACGCCTTCGGGGCGGCTCGGGGCCATCGCCCCCATTGACGGGCGCATCGGCACCGAGAACATGCCCGGTGTGTTCGCCCAGATCGGCATGGAGTACGGCCACCGCTACGGCGGCACCAGCTTCGAGCTCTTCGCCAAGATCAGTGAGAAGAACCACGCCCACTCCACCCTTAACCCGCTGGCGGCGTATACGAAGCGGATGAGCCTGGAGCAGATCATGGGCGACGTGATGATCGCCTACCCCAACACCCGCCCGATGTGCTCGGCCAACTGCGACGGGGCGGCGGCGGCGGTCGTGGTGAGCGGGTCGAAGCTCAAGACGTTGTCCCTGGAGCAGCAGCGGCGGGCCGTCAAGATTTCCGCTTCCGTCCTGACCACGGACCCGTGGGAGGAGTCCTGCCAGGTCCTGCCCGACGTCTCTACGTTGACGCGTAATGCGGCCAAGCAGGCGTACGAGCAGGCCGGGCTCGGTCCGTCGGACCTCGACCTGGTGGAGCTGCACGACTGCTTCGCCACAGCCGAGCTCGTCCACTACGACAACCTGGGGCTGTGCGAGCCCGGCGGGGCCGTCGACTTCTTCAACTCGGGCGCCACGTGGCGCGACGGGTCGTTGCCGGTGAACGTCTCGGGGGGTCTGGAGTCGAAAGGCCACCCCATCGCGGCGACAGGCATCGCCAACGTGTGGGAGGTCTCCACCCACCTGCGGGGCGAGGCGGGCGACCGCCAGATCTCGGGTGCTCGGGTCGGGCTGACCCACGTCATCGGGTTGGGGTCGGCGTGCGGGATCCACATCCTCGAGAAGGCGGCGTGATCGACCTTCTCGGGGACGCGGCGACGGCGACGGCGACGGCGTAGGGCGGGGAGCGTGGTGGCGGCGGTGGCGGCGGTGCGTGGAGTCGTATCGAGGGGCAAGGGTGAGCCGGTCACGCTCGAAGAGATCGTGGTCCCTTCGCCCGGGCCCGGTGAGGCCGTCGTCGCCATAAAGGCGTGTGGCGTGTGCCACACCGACCTGCACTACCGCGAGGGGGGCATCAACGACGACTTCCCGTTCCTGCTCGGGCACGAGGCGGCTGGTGTGGTCGAGGCGGTCGGGGACGGCGGCGGCGGGGGCGCTGACGGGCTGGCGCCGGGGGACTTCGTCGTCTTGAACTGGCGGGCCGTGTGCGGCGAGTGCCGAGCGTGCCGGCGGGGGCGACCCTGGTACTGCTTCGCCACGCACAACGCCACCCAGAAGATGACCCTGGCCGACGGGACGCCCTTGTCCCCGGCGCTGGGCATCGGGGCTTTTGCGGAGAAGACGCTGGTGGCGGCGGGCCAGTGCACAAAGGTCAACCCGGCGGCCCGGCCAGAGGCGGTCGGGCTCCTGGGCTGCGGCGTCATGGCCGGCCTGGGTGCTGCCATGTTCACCGGCGACGTCCGCCTCGGTGACTCGGTGGCCGTGTTCGGGTGCGGCGGGGTGGGCTGCGCCGCCATCGCCGGTGCGAAGCTGGCCGGCGCCACCACCATCATCGCCATCGACCTCGATCCCCACAAGCTCGAGGGGGCCAAGAAGTTCGGCGCTACGCACACGATCGACGCCAGCAGCTCCGATCCCGTGGAAGCGGTGCGTGCGCTGACGGACGGCAACGGGGCGGACGTCTGCATTGAGGCCGTGGGCAACCCGAAGGTGATGGAACAGGCGTTCTATGCCCGGGATCTGGCCGGCACGCTGGTCCAGGTCGGCGTGCCCACGCCCGACATGCGCATTGAGCTGCCGATGATCGAATTCTTCGGTCGGGGCGGCGCGCTCAAGCCCAGCTGGTACGGCGACTGCCTCCCCACCAGGGACTTCCCCAAGTTGGTCGACCTCTATCTGGCCGGCCGGCTCGACCTCGACCTCTTCGTCAGCGAGACCATCGGGCTCGACGAGGTGGAGAAGGCCTTCGACCGCATGCAACGGGGCGAGGTGCTGCGCTCGGTCGTGGTCCTCTAGGGAGACACGGTTGGTCGGGAGTACGCGCCGTGGCGAACGGGCATGATGAGGGCATGACCCCGCCCGAAGAGTACGACGACGAACCCGAACCGGAGGCCGTGAGCTCCCGGGCGAGCGGACGGCCGCCCGAGGAAGAGTCGAGCGAGGATCCAGAGCGGCAGGCGGAGGTCATCCTCGAGGAGTCCGAGGATCGGACGATCGAGGGCGCGGAGAAGTCGACCTAAGACGCCGTCGGCGTCATGAAGGCTCGACGAGCTCCTCGTCCTCCGCCTCCGCGGCGGCGGGTGCTGGTTGCGCCCGCAGCAACTGACTGAGCGTGTAGCCGGCCAGCGCAGCGCCGCCCACGACCGAGAGCCGGGTCAGCGACTTCGACAGGTGCGGTCCGAGGCGGAGGTTGCCCGGGCCCGAGGCCAGCAGCGCCGTGGCGACCGCGAAGTTGGTGAGGGGCAGCTCGAACCCACCGTTGGACGACAGCGGTCCCTGCTTGCGGTGCACCGCTGACGCCACCACCATGGTGCCGGCGATGGCCAACGGTCCGAGTGGGTCCGCTATCCCGGCCGCCGTCAGGACGCCCCCGCCGAGCTCGCTCGCCCCGGCGATGGTGGCCATCACCTTGCCGGGCTTCATGCCCAACGACTCGAATCCGGCGCCCGTCGCATCCAGTCCGTGCCCGCCGAACGAGCCGAACAGCTTCTGGGCGCCGTGGACGGCGAGGTACGAGCCGAAGATCACACGGGTGATGAAAAGACCGATACTGCGCATCTGACCTCCAGGTCCAGGCTGACTTACGAAAGTTAAGGTACTATACATTCGTATGGTGGGCGATCACGAAGCGGGGGCATGCCAGGCGATCACCCACGTCTTCGCCCTGTTGGGGAAGCGCTGGACCGGGCTGATCATCGTCACGCTTCTGGACGGGCCGGCCCGGTTCTCCCGGATCGGTCAGTTGGTGCCCGGGATGAGCGACCGCATGCTCTCCGAACGCCTGACGGAACTGGCGGCGGCCGGACTGATCACCCGCGAGGTGGAGGACGGCCCTCCCATCAACGTCCGCTACCGCTTGACCGGACGGGGGGAGGCGTTGCGCCCCGCCCTGGCTGAGCTCGAGCGTTGGGGACACGAACAACTTCTGGGAGGCGTGACGGCGGCGTCGACTGTGACGGTGGCGGCGACGGCGGCGGTGGCGGCGGGCGGATCGGTGGCGGCGACGGTGGGCGCGCTCTCGTCGTAGCGGCCGGGGTCGAGGCGGACGGCCTCGTACGATGCGTACCCGATGGCGTACTCCCTGGCTCCCTCCGGTCCCCACACCGGCCTGCGAGGCATGGTGAACGCGGCCGACCACCTGGCCGCCACGGCCGGGATCGGCCTTCTCCAACAGGGGGGCTCGGCGGCCGATGCGGCGGTCGGCGCGGCCGCGGTCATGGCGGTCACGAGCCCGCACCTGTGCGGTATGGGCGGCGACCTGTTGGCGATGATCTTCTCCCCCGGTGCCGAACCCGTGGCGTTGTCGGCCATTGGTCGCGCCGGCTCTGACGTCGACGCCGACCAGCTGCGGACAGAGGGGCACCGGATGATGCCCCTGCGCGGGGACCTGCGCACCGTCCCGGTTCCGGGGGCGGTCGACGGGTGGTTGGCCCTGCACGGGCGCTGGGGGCGGCTTCCTCTCGGCACGGTCTTCGCACCGGCCATAGAGCTGGCGGAGGAAGGTTTCGTCGCTTCCCTGATGCTGACGCTGGCCAGTCACCTGCTCCACGATGTCGCGGGCGCGCACGAGCTGTGTCCCGATGGTCCCCTGCGCCTCGAAGAGCAGGTGCGCCAGCCGTCGGTGGCCCGCACCCTGCGGGCCGTCGTCCGTGAGGGGCGACAGGGGTTCTACCAGGGGGAGTTCGGGCGGGCGCTGATCGAGATGGGCCAGGGGATCTTCACGGCCGCGGATTTCGCCCAGGGTCTCGCCCGGTGGGACCAACCGCTGCGCTTGCGGGTATGGGGCCACGACCTGTGGACCATCCCTCCCCCGTCGCAGGGCTACCTGACACTGGCCAGCTCATGGATCGCCGAGCTGGTGGGCCTCGGGACCGACCCGGCGGATCCACTGTGGGCGCACCTCGTGGTCGAGGCGTCCCGCGCTGTTGGGCACGACCGACCGGCCGTCCTCTACGACGGGGCCGACGGCCCGGCGCTCCTCGACGAGCGCCGGCTCGCCCGGGCGGCCGGGCGCATCGATCCCAAACGGGCGGCCCCGCCGGACGTCACCCCCGGCACCGTCTCGCCGGGCGACGCCGCCGCCCCCCGTATGGGCGATGGCGACACGACGCACCTCTGCGCCATCGATGCCGACGGTCTCGGGATCTCGCTGACCCAGTCCAATGCCCTCGACTTCGGCTCGCACGTCGTCGCCGGCTCGACCGGGGTCTTCCTGCACAACCGGGGCGTCGGGTTCTCCCTGGTGCCCGGGCATCCGGCCGAGCTGGGGCCGCGACGCCGGCCACCCCACACCCTGTCCCCCCTCCTGGCCACGACGCCCGACGGGGCGCTCTCGCACCTCGTCGGCGCCATGGGCGGCGATGCGCAACCCCAGGTGATCCTCCAGGTGCTGGCGCGGCTGCTGCCCGGTGGGCAGGACCCGGCCACGGCGCTCGCCGGGGCCCGACTCTCGCTGGACGCCCCGGCGGCCGGCCCGTTCCGGTTGTGGTGGGGCGAGGACCTCCAGGTGGCCACGGAGGCGCACGCGCCGGCCGGCTGGATCGACGATCTGCGGAGACGGGGCCACCGGGTGCGGCCCATCGGTGCGTTCGACCCGACCGCCGTCGGGTGCGCGCAGGTCATTTCGGTGGTGCGGGACGAGGACGGCTCCCGCCACTTCGTCGGCGCGGCCGACCCGCGCAGTCCCTGCGGCGGGACCGCCAGCCGCTGACGATCTCCTCGGGGCTGCGTCGGGACCGGCAGCTATGTTCAGGCCATGAACTCCGGTGCACAGATCACGATCGACACGACCGACGGGCCGATGCCGGCCTTCGAAGCCTCTCCCGAGGGGGATCCCAAAGGCGGCATCGTCGTCGTACAGGAAGCCTTCGGGGTGACGGAGCACATCGAGAGCATCGCCCGCCGACTAGCCGATGCCGGGTGGTATGCCGTGGCGCCGGCCTTCTTCCACCGTCAGGGCTCACCCGTCCTTGCCTACGACGACTTCGCGTCGGTGATGCCCGTCATGAAGGAGCTCAACGCCGAAGGCATCACGGTCGACCTCGTCGCCGCATTCGCGCACCTCGAAACCGCCGGATTCCCGGCGGCGCGCACCGGCATCGTCGGCTTCTGCATGGGGGGCAGCGTGACGTTCTACGCGGCGACCCTGCGGGCGTTGGGCGCCGCCGTGACGTTCTACGGAGGCGGCGTGGCCGAGGGCCGGTTCGGACTGCCCTCACTCGTCGAACAGGCCCCGAAGCTCCAGACACCGTGGCTGGGTCTCTACGGCGACCTCGACAAGGGAATCCCCTCGGCCGAAGTGGAGGAGCTCCGGGAGGCCACCGCCGGGGTGGCGGGTCCGACCGAGATCGTCCGCTATCCCGATGCGGACCATGGCTTCAACTGCAACGACCGGCCCGCCGTCTTCAATCCGACCGCCGCCGCTGACGCCTGGAGCCGCACGCTCGATTGGTTCGATCGCTACCTGGGCTAGGTTTCGGGACGTGCCGGGGCGGTCCGGCGCCGGTCCGGTGGCGAGTCGGTCATATTTCGGTTGCCACCCGCTGGGCGCTCTTTACCGGGACAACCCGACCCGTTAGGGTCGTTCGACGGGGATTTGAGGGCTAGGGGAGGTCATTGACGTGGGGCAACGGCGGGTAGTCCAGGCATTCGGCGTGACCGTGTTGGGATTGGCCCTGGCGTGCGCCCCCATGGCCGCCGCGTCGGCCAAGTCCAAGCCCAAGCACCATGCAAAGAAGCATCACACCACCACCACTACCAAGCCGAAGACGGTGGCCAAGGGAGGGCTCAACCCCGGGAGCAAGCTCTGCGTGACGCTTGCGAATGCCGAGTCGAGTTCGGGGAACCTGGGCTCCAACATTGAGAAATCGATCGAGCAGGGCATGGCGTCGGGGAACTACGCGTCGGTAAAGGCAGCGATGCTGGCCTCGATCAACGCCTCCATGAAGGACGAGGGAGCGGCCGAGTCGGCCCTCAGCGGCGCACCGGCCAACGTGCAGGCGGCGATGAAGGGACTCTTCTCCTTCGTCGGGAGCTATGAGACGGCCATTTCGAACTCGACCAGCATCACGCAGCTCGCAACGTCGCTGTCCACTTTGGCCGATACCTCCAAGGTCGAAGCCGACAGCCTGACCGTAGCGAACTACGTGACGGCGCAGTGCGGCACGACGACCACGACCTCGGCGACCACTCCCTGAACCGTCGTTCCTGAGGGTGCGGGGCCGGCGAAGTCCCTACGCGGGCGTCCTCGCTCCGCCGGCGACCTCTTGGCCGGTGATCTCGAACGCGTCCCACATGGAGGCATAGCGGCCGCCGAGTGCGCGCAGCTCGTCGTGCGATCCGACCTCCACGGCTTCACCGTCGTGGAGTACGACGATGCGGTCAGCCGTCCTGGCGGTCTGCAGCCGGTGGGCGATGATGACCGTCGTCCGGTGACGCGAGACCTGCTGCATCGCCTCGGCCACACGCGCCTCGGTGGCCAGGTCGAGATTCGAGGTGGCTTCGTCGAGCAGGAGGATGACCGGGTCCACCAGTTCCGCGCGCGCCAGCGCGATCAGCTGACGTTGCCCGGAGGAGAGCGAACGCCCTCTCTCCAATAGCTCGTGCAGGTACCCACCGGGAAGGGCGGCGATGAAGTCGTGGGCGCCGACGGAGCGGGCGGCCGCTTCCACCTCGTCGTTGCCGGCGTCGGGCCGGCCGTAGGCGATGTTGTCGCGGATGGTGCCGGTGAAGAGGAAGGCCTCCTGGGGGACGTAGCCGAGCTGGCGGCGATATCCCAGGAGATCCAGGCTGCGGAGGTCCAGTCCGTCGACGCGCACGGCGCCCTGATCGGGGTCGTAGAAGCGGGCCAGCAACTTCATCACCGTCGACTTCCCGGCGCCCGTCTGTCCCACGAGCGCCACTGTCTCGCCCGCCTCGATGCGCAGATCGATGCCGCGCAGGGCCTCCGGCGGCCGCGACAGCGTGGCGTCGGCCGCTTGCAGGGAGAGCGGATCCTTGGGCCCACGACGCTCGGCCCGGGGCGCTCGGCCACCGACACCGCCACCGCCACCGCCACCGCCACCGACGCGACCGCCGCCACCCCCACCACGGCCGCCCGCAGGCCCGCCGCCCTCCTCCAGTCCCGGCCGGGGCGTGACGGACGGGTAGGCGAAGCGGACATGGTCGAGGGTGATCGCACCGCGCAGCCGCCCCGGCATGATCGGCTCGGCGGCCGGCGGGGTGAGCGTCTCGAGCCGCATGAGGTCGGCGATCCGGGCCACCGACACCCGCGTCTGCTGCCAGGAGTCGAAGACCTGGGACAGCTGCTGGATCGGCGAGAAGAACAGATCGATGTAGAGGATAAAGGCGATGAGGGCGCCCGAGGTGAGGTGGCCCGAGGCGATCAATCCGGCACCGACCCCGAGCACGATGGCGTCGGCGACACCCGAGAGGAACTGTACGAAGGGGAAGTAGAGCGCCACCAACCGTTGCGCCGCCACCCGCGACTCGAGGTACTGACGGCCCAGGCGGCGGAAGCGCTTGATGGTTTCGGCCTGGTGCACGAAGGCCTGCGAGACCCGCACGCCCGAGATGCTCTCCTGGAAGTCGGCGTTGACGATGGCGATGCGCTCCCGCGACAGGTCGTAGAGCCGGGCCGCCTTGCGCCGGAAGATCACCGTCGCCACCGCCAGGGGGACGACGACGGAGAGCGTGCACAGTCCGAGCTCTACGTTGATGAGCACGAGGGCGATCCCGACACCGACGAAGGTGACGAGGGAGACGAGCGCCGAAAGGAGGCCGTTA
>Ga0302314_10021131_pt1 | contig 10734 bp, 10 predicted proteins | sample III_Palsa_N2_3_FD_200533 | JGI IMG/M metagenome (GOLD analysis project Ga0302314, IMG submission 200533) | Peat permafrost microbial communities from Stordalen Mire near Abisko, Sweden - III_Palsa_N2_3 | ecosystem: Environmental > Terrestrial > Soil > Palsa > Peat permafrost | place: Sweden... | reverse complement strand
CGAGCCTGTCGCCGGACGCGGCATTGCAGGCGTGTCTCGAGACATTGGGGCGCGCATTCGACATGACGTCGGCGGAGCTCGAACACCTGCTCGTGGCCTGGTACGCGCACGACTGGCTGCATGATGACTACGCGAGAGGTGCGTACAGCTATGTGCCTGCCGGTGCGGTGGGTGCGCCCGAGCGCATGGCGGTTCCGGTCGATGGGACGCTGTTTTTCGCGGGCGAGCACACGGATCTCGAGGGGCATTGGGGAACGGTACACGCGGCGCTGGGGTCGGGCGTGCGGGCAGCCGAGGCGGTGCGGTTGGGGGGGGTGAGCGCTCAGTGACTATCGAGATCATCGACCGAAAAACCCTGTACTCGGGGTATCTCACCGTGGAAAGCGTGAAGGTGCGCCTCCCGGACGGCGCCGTGATCGTTCGGGAGGTGGAATCGCACGGCGAAGCGGTAACCGTGCTGCCCTACGATCCTGGGCGCCGCTGTGCCTTGACGGCCTCATTGTTTCGGGCCCCGGTGTTCGCGGTGTCAGGTCGCGAGACGCTCGAAGAACCCTGTGCCGGGATGATCGATGAGGGGGAGGACGCGGCCACGGCGGTACGGCGCGAAGCGCAGGAAGAACTTGGGGTGGTGCTCTCCGAATTGGAGTTCATCGGTCGGGTCTACTCGACTCCGGGGGTGTCGACCGAGCGGGTCAGCCTGTATCTCGCGCCTTACTCGCTAGCAGAGCGGACCGGCGCGGGCGGCGGCGCTCCCGGAGAAGAGGAGAACATCACCGTGAACGAGCGATCGCTTGCGAGCCTCTCGGCGGATCTCGATGCGGCGCGCATCGATAATTCCCTGCTGTTGCACTTGGTCATGGCGCTGCGGCTGCGACATCCCGAGCTATTTAAGATCGCCTGATGTTAGAGCGCCGCGACGTGGCGCCGTATCATCTGGGCCCTCGCCGGTAACAACCGCCACTCGACCCGCTATTCCTAAGTCCATAGCTGCTCACTCAACAGTAACGTGATGGGATCACTCGTCATCCTCATCCTCGTCACTGACATCGTCCAAATCGTCGTCCTCGTCATCGTCTTCCGGATGTCCTAGGTCATCTTCGTCGTCGACCTCGAATTCGTCGGGTGCTTCGGTCTCGTCGTCGGTCTCACGAATGGGCGCTTCGTTCTCGTCCTCGGTTTCGTCGGCGGGATCATCATCGTCATCGGGCGTCCCAGTCGAGGGTATCGATGCAGAACCGCTGGTTATCGAGAGAATGAAGTCGTCGTCCGAGATGTTCATGGCAATAGCCTCGAAAGGGTGGAGCTTCACTTTGGGCCGTTAGCAAGCCTGCGTCTGTCGGAGGATGCCCTATACGGCGGCAGAAAGGCTGTCGCGCCTATTTCTTTACGGGATCTTCGGGCTTCGCGGGAGCTTCGGTCAGGTTACCGCTGCCCACGAGCTTTTCTACTCGATTCACGAGCCAGACCACCGACACCCCCACCGCAATGCCCCAGCCTACTTCCGCGATTCGGGAGAGCATCATCCACTCAACCGTACCGTGGTGGGGGACCAGCGCGATGATCGTCGCGGTAGATCCCGACAAACGAGCGGCGCTGCTGACGTTGAATATCCAGCAAACCGTCATGGATACCACCACCGCCAACGCATAAACCGCCAGGGATTGGCCGCCCCAGGTCACCAAGGCACTGCTCACCATGCCTCCGATGGCGGCGCCGATGAATTGATCGCGTGCAGAGGTGGTGGTGGCGCTCAGCTCGCTTTGCACCACGGCGATGGCGGTGATGGATCCCCAAAATCCTTCTTGTAGACCCATCGGTTTGGTGGGCAGGTAGGCGAGAATGGCCGCAGTCGCGGACATCAAGCCTTGGGCGGCTCCGCCGACGATTTTGGCGCGGGTGGGGAGCCTCGAACTCAGGCGCTGCAGCCGTGCGGTCCATGTCGTTGGTGATTCCGCTGCGACCGCTGGATCTATCTGCGCCAAAGTTAACTCCGTTCTTTTATTGGTCGAGGTCACTGTACCGCGGAAATCGCGGACGAATGCTATGCTAATGTCCGACCATGGCCAATTCTCGTTTCTCGGCATAATGCTTTCGGAATTTCCTACGTTCTCGCCGCCGGGCATGCTGCGCTCCGGTGAATTACAGACCTTGCTGGGTAATCTGCCGCCGGTGCAATGGTTGGTGCGGCGGCGGGCTGCGCAACTGCTGGAGAGAGCGCAACCCTGGTTGCTCGATTGCGGCGCGGGCGTTCGCTTGCAGGGGTTCTTGAGTGTTGCGCGGCGCGCGGAGGCGCTGGGGCACAAGCGCATGGCCATGCTGCTCCATGGCTGGGAGGGCAGCGCGGACTCCGTTTACGTAATTTCTCTCGGTGCCGAGCTGCTTGCCCGAGGATTCGACGTGCTGCGCTTGAATTTGCGCGACCACGGCGAGAGCCACCATCTCAATCGCGAAATCTTCCACTCGTGCCGTTTGGAAGAGGTGGTTGGCGCCACGCGGGCGGTGGCGGAGCGATTCCCCGACGCGGGAATATTCTTGGGTGGATTTTCGTTGGGCGGTAATTTCATGCTGCGAGTCGCTGCGGATGCGGGCGCTCCCGACAGCTTGATCGGTGTGGCCGCCGTGTCTCCGGTACTCGATCCGACGGCGACGCTCGACGCCTTGGAGCGGGGACTTTTCCTGTATCGCCGATATTTTGTGCGGCGATGGTCCCGCTCGCTGCGTTACAAGCGGCGGGCATGGCCGGATTTGCCCGACTTCGAACCGATATTGCGCACCAAGGATCTGCGTGCCATGACCGCGGGATTGGTCCGCGATTACACCGACTTCGAGGATCTTGCGGCCTATCTCGACGGCTACGCCATCACGGGCCCGCGGCTGGCGACGTTGCGCTGCCCGGCGACGTTGCTGGCGGCGGAAGACGACCCCATGATTCCGGCCGCGGATCTCGCCCGCTTGGCGCCGTCCCCCAGGTTGACCATTGTGCGTACTCGGCATGGCGGGCATTGTGGTTTCGCTGAACGACTCAACGGGCCGAGCTTTGCGGATCGCCTGGTGGTGTCGGAGTTCGAGCGTTTCGACCGGGAGGCTCGGCGGACGATGGCCACGGAGGTTCGCCAGTAGCGGGCTGCATCCATGCCGATACGCGTATTTGCGCTAGTCCTGTTCGCCGCGACGCTACATGCCAGCTGGAACGCCATTGTGAAGGGCGCCGGCGATAAGCTGCTCACCACGGTATTGGTCACCGCGTCGGCGTCAATTCTTGCCGCGGGCACGCTACCCTGGCTGCATCAACCTGATCCAGCGAGCTGGCTGTTCATCGCTGCCTCCGCGGTATTGCAAGTGATCTATTTCATTCTCGTGGCGCGGATTTATCAGGTCGCGGACATGAGCCAGACCTATCCCCTGATGCGCGGCACGGCACCGCTGTTGGTGGCGATTGTGAGCGCGAGTGCCTTGGGGGCCAGTCTGTCCGTCTTGATGTGGATCGGCGTGGCAGTCATTTGCACCGGTATCCTGAGCATGGCGGTGCGAATCCGCGCGGGGGACCGTCGAGGCGTCCTGTTGGCCTTTCTCAATGCGGTGGTCATTGCCGGATACACCCTCATTGATGGCATTGGAGTGCGCCGCTCGGGGGCGCCCGCTGCCTATACCTTGTGGATTTTTCTAGTGGCGGGGCTGCCGCTGGCAGCATGGGCCATCGGAGCACGTAGGAATTCGGTTTTGCAGTACGCCCGGCGGAACTGGCACTTAGGGATAATCGGCGGTGTCGGCACACTTGCCTCTTACGGGTTGGCGCTTTGGGCAATGACCGTCGCCCCGATCGCGGTGGTGGCGGCCCTCCGGGAGACCTCTATCCTGTTCGGCACGATCATCTCAGGGCTGGTGCTCAAGGAGCACGTCGGATTCTCCCGTGCTGCCGCCGCCTGTGTCATTGCACTGGGCGCGGCGGTGCTTCGGCTCGCGTAGAGCCATATGGTTTAAACTCGGAGTCTGATGGGGGTCCGGTGGTTGTCATGGCGGTCTTGAAATCTATCCTGCGCATATCGGGTGTATCAGCGCTGCTGGTGGTGCTCGCTCTATGCGGCGTATGCCATCCGGCGGCCGCGACAGCGCCGAATGTGATTTTTGATACGGACATGTGGTCCGACATCGATGATGCCTTGGCGTTGGCCATGCTGCATGCGCTCGAAAGTCGAGGGGAAATCAAGCTGGTGGCCGTTACGGTCAACATGCAGGAGCCGTGGTGTGCCTCCTATGTCGATGCGGTCGATACGTTCTACGGTCGCCCCGAGATTCCGGTGGGTCTCGTGCGGGGTGGCAAGAACACGGAGGCGGTTCGCAAGGAATTCCCGGAGACGATCTGGCCGGTTACCGAGTACACTCGGCTCGTATCGGAGCGAAAGACGAGCGACGGCGCGCTGGTGTATCCGCATCGGTTGAGCGACGGCTCAAAGGCGCCCGACGCGGTCTCGCTCCTGCGACGAACCTTGGCCGCGCAACCCGATCGAAGCGTTGTCGTGATCGAGGTGGGCTACCACACCAATCTGGCCCGCTTGCTCGATAGCGACGCGGATGCCGCGAGCCCCCTGGGCGGTCGCGATCTCGTGGCGCGCAAGGTGCGGCTGCTGTCGGTCATGGCGGGAAATTTCGGAGACACGGAATCCGGCGGCAAGGTGAAGCCGAAGGGCACTCCCGAATTCAATCTCATGGTGGACGTGCCGGCGGCGCAGAAGGTTTTTTCGGAATGGCCGACGCCCATCGTGGATAGCGGATTCGAAATCGGCATTTCCATGCTATATCCGGGCGTTAGCATTGACCACGATTACTCCTACGTTGCGCATCACCCTATCGCTGACACCTACCGAACCTATGCCGAGGAAACCAGGAGCGCGTGGCCCCACGACCATGCGACATACGATTTGACCGCCGTCTTGTATGCCGCGCGGCCTGAGCGGGGTTATTTTTCGCTGTCCAAGCCTGGCCGGATCACCGTGCTGGCCGATGGCGGATCCCGCTTCGAAGAATTTGGAGAAGGATCTCATCGCTACTTGATCGTGAGCGAGGAGCAGAAAGCTCGTGCGGTCGAGGCGATGGTCATGCTGGCGAGTGAGCCTCCCACCTTTTTTGCTGCGGCGCGAAGGTGGCGTCGATGACCCGATCGCTCGATTCGTTTTGATATTGACGTGGACCACTGAACGGACATAGGCTTGCCCGCAGTTGATAGCGAAGTAGCACTCGCTTCTGAAGCTTGAAATGGTAGGACGCCATGCACCCTGAGGGATTCCTGGGTAACAAGTCACACTACGTTAAGGGTGCCGGCGTCGTGGGCTCGGCGTCGTGAACAAGCGGCCGCTATTTTCAAAACGTTCATTCTATCGACGAGTCGCTGCGTGGGTGCTTCTGGCCACGGCGGCATCGGTACCTCTCATTGTGCTCTCCGATTCCCAATTCCAATCCCGCTTGCGCGTGGTATCGGGGTGGTTTCCAGACGTCAAGCCGAATGCACAAACGCAGGCGATCGCCGCAGCTGTCGTTTACGCCGCTGCACTGATCGTCGTGATACTGCTTTGGTGGAGAATCCGCGAGTTACGGACTTTGCGCCAGATATTCGAGGTGCCGTGGCGTGGGCTCGCAGAGGATGTCGAGAACGTTGGCATCCTCGAAAGTGTGGTCAGAGCCGTCACGACGACCAGTTTGATGCTGGTTTGCGGCGGCATCGTCTTTTTGGCAATCGGTAAGCCGATTGTGCCGGGCAAAGACGGAAATACTGGGCAGTCCTCGACCGGAGACGCAGTCCCAAATGCGAGCAACCCAACGGCACCAGCGGGCGGTACAGCGGCACCACCGACCGGAGAATCTCCCGCACCGAAGGGAGAGACGCCGGTGCCGATCGGCGACGCCTCATCGACCGCTCGTTCCGCTGAGGCTGTGGCGACGCTGGGAAAGATTCGGGAGGCGATCGACAAACTCAATCGCCCTGTACCGGGCCCGAGCGAGCCCGTGGCGCCGCCCGACTCCGTGACGGGGTGCAGTCGTCTACCCGGCGCGCTTGCGTACGAACCTGCGCTGCGCGGGCGGACAATGTATCGCAGAATGGATCATGAGCTGTTTTTCGATGCGGGTAGTGATCGGTTATCGGACATCGCGCAACGCCGGCTCTCGTCCATCCTGACATCCCTTCGCCCGGGCGCCCAATTGACGGTAACCGGTGAGGCGGACCGAGGCAGCGATGGAGAGGATGCAACGACCTTGCCTGAGAGGCGGACTAAATCCGTCTCGGACTTCGCCGTGGTACATGGTTTTTCTGTCATTTCAATTCCCTCGGAGAGCCGGCACGGCATGAATCCTTCCGAGCCCTACCGTCGTATCGTGCGGATCAATATCTGGCAGCCATGCTGAGTCACTCCACGTTCTGCAACGCGCATTGTGTCTTGAGGGGTTAGAACCGAGCGATGTTCGAATACACACTCAAAAAGGAGTCGTCGGCACCGTTGTCGCGCGACGAGCTGCGGCGATTGCGCGAATGGCCGAACGGAGATCCTGAACCGCAGCCGGCTTACATGCGATCCGATGAATTTGATCGTATTCGGCTGGAGCTCGGGCGGTACTGTCGCGGCGAGTTGGATGGCATTTCCTTCTTGATAGGCGGGCAGCGTGGCGCGGGAAAGACCACCTTGGCGAAGCTGGTGATTCAGCAAGTGATCGTGGATTGCGATGGCAGCGAATCGCGTAAAAAGATGCGCGAGGGTGAAGGAGATCTCATACCCATGCCGCTGATATTGCATGGACCGACCATCATCGACTCTTCGCCGGCGCCGGAACCGGCAGAGGCGGGTAAGAAACCGCGACCTGTGCTTTCGAAAAACGAGGCGGCCATACAACGTGCATTGAGCTCGAAGGAAGAGGCCCTCAAGCAAATCATTCAAGCTTTATACCGCCAGTTGTGCGAGACCATTCATGAGGCGTGGCGGATCGCGATACATGAGTCGTCCGACGCGCGGCGTTCCCATCGAGAAATGCTCGAGCTGAGAGCGCATCTCGACCTGCGTCTCGATGGCGCGCCCGATCCTGACACGCTTCGCAATATCTGGGCCAGAGCCGGATTCTTGAACAGCGGCGTGGTGCCGTATCTGAGGCCCGTATCGCCGGCCCGCGACGGCTTCGCCGCAAAGCGCATCACTGTCCCCCCGAGCATCGCGGGCGATCCCGGCAATCAAGGGCTGCGCGAAATAGTCGCGCTGGCCGCCTGCGCGGAGGCTTATTGGTTGATACTCGGAAAAACCAGTGAAAAGATAAGCAACGCGCGTCGGACGGATCAGCAGCAGCAACGCGGCGCGCCCACGCCGACCGAGACCAAGGGCAAGGAAGACTCCGACACCAAGTCGGCCGACACGAAGTCGACGGCGGACAAGGCAGAGTCTTCCGCGAAGGTGACAGCCGAAAGACTGGGTCCGCCCGCGCTTGCGACGGTTGCCGGAGGCTTCTCTCTCATCGGGACCCCCGATATCGGTCACGCCATACTTGCCGTGCTTATCAGCGCGGCGGTTTGGTTTTTCAGCTGGCTGGTGCTCGGCTACGATGTGAAGCGGCGCATGAGCAAGGATCAACGGCGGGAGCGCGTGACCGACATAGACTGGTCGCCAAAACGTCTGGAACGCGACTTCCCGGGGTTGCTCAGGCGGGTGAAGGATGCGGGTCTCGCTCCGATATTCGTGCTAGACGAACTCGACAAGGTGCCGGATGTGCGCACCAAAATGGAGGATTTTCTCAAGTACTGCAAGCATATCGTGACGGACCATGCGGCTTTCATGTTTCTCACGAACCGTGATTATTTCGAAAGACTGAATGAGTTGGAATATCTCAGCGGCACCGTCAGGCCGGACTCGGATGAGGGCGAAACGTGAGCAACCAAATTGCCAAGACGTTCTTCAATCACCGGGTATTTGTCATCTACAAGCCGGACGACTACCGCCGATTCTTGGTCGACCTGGTCGACACCGGCAACTGGCGGGAGGATCAAAGGCACCAATTGAAACTCGGGCTGTGGGCCTGGGGCACCATCCTCGTCTATCAGGCGCGCATGGTGCCCTGGGATTTCAATCGTAATCTGAAGCGGCTGGTGAAGCAGGACGGGGGATTCAACGCGATTCGTCCACTGAGCTTCCGCGTCTATCGCCAGCAATTGGCGATGCAGCTTGGGATCGAAGCCATTACCCGCGAACCTGCCGTTCAGGACCGGATCGAGAGTGTGCCGGTGTTCGGGCAGCTCATATACGACACGCTTTATCTGCCGAGCTACGAGCATGAATCCTACGAGCCGGGCAGAGCGCTCGTGGTCACGCGAGCATCGCTGTGGGACTATCTATGGCAGCGCGCCAGCGCGGGCGGTGATGCGCCTCCGGCCAGTTATCCTCCGAAGGACATGCGTGAATTTCTCTTCGATGCACTCAGGCGCTATTTGCAGCTGCTTTGCGAGCCGATGCGAATTCGCGACGAGACCCTCAAGTTTGCGGACCAGCTTTCCAACAGGAATTCCTCCGATACCTACGATGAGGACAAATTGTGGCGAGCGTTGGCGAAAGCGATCGACAAGGAGCCCATAGTCGATCTTCTGCCCAGCGGGGGCTCACATGGCTAGCAAAGCACCGAGCCCGAGGGAACAACCCGAACCGCGCTTGGAGTTTAAAATCCTCGTGGATCGCTTCGGCTTCCGATTCGACGCAGAAGCCAACAGAGACGACGGATGGATCCAGGCGGCTTTGGAGGAATGGGAGAGAACGGTGTCGTCATTGTTTGGCGACGTCGATAAGGCACTGAAAATTGCCGGTGAGGCAGGCCTTTTGGATTCGTACCCGACGTGGCCGGAGACTGCCGAGGCATTGGACAGGCTGAGGGTGCGCGCGAATGCCCCGCAGCCTCCGGCGCCCATGCAGAGCCCCAGCGACGAGAACGCGATGGATATGATCACCCGCGGCGCCCTGGATCAGCTGAACCAATATGTTGCCATGCTCGGATCCTGGAGGCTGAATTTCCAACTGGGTACCTTCGCCGCCCTGTATGCGGGCCGCTGGGCCATTGACGGGGATGAACGCCGCCGAAATATGATTGGTCTGCAGTCGATCGCTTCGGTCTACGGCAACGATGAAGCCGCCGATCAGAAGGAGATGTTTTCGCGTCTCAGTGCATTGCTCGCCCCTATTCCGGAGAAATCAGATTCGCCGCCGGACTACGGCTGGTGGAGCCGGTCCAGCCGGTGGGTGACCGCCGGGAGCGGCGACTTTTCCGAGGATGCTGGTCCGCGGCTGCTGGACTGGCTGAAGTCCCTCAGTGAAGAGTTGTCGTCAGCAGAGCGCGGGCGATCCCGGTTTGGCGCTTCAGCGATAGATCGTCCGAAGTCAGGCTCGGAGCAACCTCGTTTCGATTTGGAGGCGGCATACTGGGATCAGTGGAACTGGACAAGCACGGGTCCGCTGCGCGCAACCGATGCCACGATGTTCGATTTGATGCATGCATCCCAGCACGGCGGCTTCTGCATGCTCCCGTTGCGCGGTGGTAATTTATCGAGCGGGCAGTTGTGCCGCATCATGGCCCATTTCCAAGGGGAGGCTACCCGCGGGACCGATGTTGCGAATCGGGTGGTAGGCACCGTGTCGAATATTCTCGGGTTTCCGGAGTTTGGAACTATTGACGGTGTTGGCGGCAACCGCGATGAGGGGAGTTTCTCGGCAACGCGTGACGCTGAGCTGGTGGTGGTGATATCACTCCGAGCCTCGAAATCGCCCGCTTGGTTGTGGCGCCCCGAAGCCGGAGTACGAGCACTGGTCCGCGTACCGCCCGATATGGCGGCGGTTGATCAAATCGCCGCCGCGGATTCGCCGGAAAGGAGCCGTCCCGATGCCCTGATGACGCTCTTGAAAGAGAGCCTGTCGACTCGACCCGCCCGGGTGTTTCATTTCATCGAAACACGGGCGGGGGATGCCGACTGGCCAGTCGCGAGCCGCGCCGGTCTGCCGCTCGACATTCGGGTGGAAACCTTCAGTTTTGGAAGTGGCGGCGACAGTCGGCCGCAGTTCATGCGGCATATCAGCCAACGGGTGATGGGTGTATCCGGCTTGCTGGCGGCCGCGCGCGAACACTATGCCGACGCATTTCCACTGTCCGGGAGGCAGCGCCGCAACCCCTGGTTCAGATTTCGTCATGACGCGAAACGGTATTTCACGCGGCTGCGCCGTAACGCGATTCGAATCGTGTCCAAGATCAGAAACTGGTTCGTAAACTAAAGCCGGGAAGCGCTCCAGTTCTCGAACAGCGAGTCACCATGGTGTCCAAGATGGCTCGCGCCGGACAATACCAAGATCCCAGTGACCTCGCCTGACTTCGCTGCTTAACTCACCTCGAGGCCGCCATCGGCGGCAGCTTGATGTGATCCATAGGTAGTGGACATATTTCCATGCCGCGAACGATACGATCCCTGCAGTGTTGTCGAAAATACACCAGGTCGGACCGCGGCCATGGCGACACGTCGTTCAAATTCAAGGCTGGGAGGACAGTTGAGGCGGGATGGCCCGCGGGACCCTATCGTCCCGGGTTGCCGGGAGGCGTCATGGCATCCTCGTTCATTTTGATGAATTCGTCCGGCTGCATCTCACCGGCCGGCATGGCGGGTGGATTGGGAGTCGGGGTGCCGGCATCGTAGGCGGGGATCACCGGCGGCTTGCCGGCGTCGGGCGGGTT
>Ga0302314_10021130_pt1 | contig 10735 bp, 12 predicted proteins | sample III_Palsa_N2_3_FD_200533 | JGI IMG/M metagenome (GOLD analysis project Ga0302314, IMG submission 200533) | Peat permafrost microbial communities from Stordalen Mire near Abisko, Sweden - III_Palsa_N2_3 | ecosystem: Environmental > Terrestrial > Soil > Palsa > Peat permafrost | place: Sweden... | reverse complement strand
TTGTCGCGCGATTTCAGTCCGTTTCCGGGAAAGTTTTCGGTTGTCCGGTTCAACCCAGAGGTGACGATGAAGCGAATTATCGGGCGATCGACATTGTCTGCTGCAATTTTGGCCGGAATCCTGGGATCGCTATGCTCTGCAGGCCCGGCTGAAGCTCAAGATAAGCTGAAGATCGGTTTTGTATTCTTTCTGTCCGGGCCAGGGGCGGCATATGGGTCTCACGCCCGCGATGGCGCCAAGCTGATTGTCGAAGCACTCAATGCCGGTAAGGTACCCGCTCCATATAACACGCCGGGCATCAACGGCGTTCAGATTGACCCGGTGTTCGTCGATGAGGCGGGCGGCGCGCAGAAGCAGCTCTCGGAATATCGGCGTCTGGTCGAGAGCGAACAGGTCGACATGGTTATCGGCTATAATTCGAGCGCCGACTGCAACGCGATCGCGCCTGTTGCCGAAGAGTCCCGCGTCCTCACCGACTTCTTTCACTGCGGCAATCCGCAGCTTTTCGAGGACATTGATACTCGACCCGAATATTCGGTCCGCACGGCTCCCACCGGCACCATGGATCAAGTGGCGGCTGCGAAATACCTGATCGAGAAGATGCCAAATATCAAGACGGTTTCCGGCATCAACCAGGATTACTCGTGGGGACAGGATAGTTGGGCCGAATTCAAGGCGGCGATGTCGCAACTGAAACCGGATGTTCAGTATCCGAACGCCCTGTTCACCAAGCTTGGGACCAGTGACTACGGTGCAGAAATCAGCACGCTTGCCGGCAGTCCCTCTGACGCCCTGTTTTCCAGTTTTTGGGGTGGCGACGCCGACGCGTTCGCCCTCCAGGCATCGACGCGCGGCCTTGCCGAAAAATCGAAGTTCGTTTTGACGATGGGGACCGGAATTGTCGATGACCTCGGCGAGAAGACGGTTGTGGGGTCGATTTTCGGTGCCCGGGGTCCGCATGGCTATTTTGTGAAGACGACGCCGCTCGCGGATTGGTTCAAGGTCGAATACAGGAAAACCTACAATCGTCCGCCGCCTTTCGGCGCGTATGCCGCCGCTCAAGGCATCTTCGGCATCAAGGCTGCTTATGAAAAAGCCGCGGCGGGCGTCACTGGAAAACAGAAGACCGAAGCGGTGGTCGCTGCATTGCAGGGATTGACCTTCGAAACAGCGAGCGGCTTCCCGGTCACGATGGCGAACGATAATGGCCATCAGGCGATCCAAGACACGGCGTACGGAATTTACTCTGGATGGGACAAGGCCAAGAATGAAGCCATAATCACCGACATCAAAGTGTATCCGGCTGAATGCGTCAATCCGCCGAACGGCGTCCGGGCGGTCGACTGGATCAAATCGGGCTTCAAGGGCGCCAGGTGCTGATCCGATACAGTCGGGGCTCGCCGCGCCGTTCATTGTCGCAGGAGTGGCTTTGGGTACGTTGAGCGCGATCCTGGTTGACGCTGCGGCCTTTTCCGCCTGGTTGTTCCTCGTTGCCGTGGGATTGACGCTGGTATTCGGGGTTCTGCGCCTGCTCAACATCGCGCATGGAGCGTTCTATTCGGTCGGAGCGTATGTGGGCGTATACGCCATCGGCGCATCCGTCTCGATTGGATGGGGTACGGCGCTTCAGCTCGGGGCGGCCGCCGTAGCCGCCATTGCGGCCGGAGCGCTGATTGGCGTGTTGGCCGAGCGCTGCGTGCTTACCAGACTCTATGGTCATCCCGAGCCGTTGGTGCTGATCGCGACCTATGCCTTGTTCCTGGTGCTCGACGATCTGACGAAAATGGTATGGGGTGGACAGTCGCTTTATGCAACCCAGCCGCGGGACAATCTCGGTCAGATCAGCATCGGCGGCCTGCAATATCCCGTCTACGACATTGCCCTGATCGCCGTTTCGCTGATGGTAGCGCTTGCCGTCTGGTACACGCTCAACAGGACGCGCATTGGCCACTGTGTCACTGCGGTCGTGGTCGATAGCGAGATCAGTGCGGCCATGGGGATCAACGTCGGAAGAATAAAGCTCGGCACATTTACGGTCGGAGCTGCGCTCGGTGCGCTCGCCGGAGCTCTCACGGCTCCGAAGATCGCTGTCAGCTCCGGCATGGGGGTCGAAGTCATAGTCATTGCATTCGCTGTGGTCGTTGTCGGTGGCTTGGGAAGCATTTCAGGCGCCGTGCTGGGCGCGGTCATCATAGGATTGGCGCGCTCAGTCACGGTTCATCTGATTCCGGAAGTTGAGGTGTTTTCGGTTTATCTGGTGATGGCCGGCGTGTTGGCGGTGAGACCATTCGGATTGCTGCCTCCGGCCCGGGCTCGCCGCATATGAGCCGCCGCCGCGTCGACTGGACGACCGTGGCTTTGATTGCCATCGCGATCGTTGCGACCCTGTCCGCATCGGCGGTCCCGAACTGGATCCGCTACCTGGGACAGCAAGCTGTCTCGACAGCACTGGCATCGGTTGGCGTGATGGTCCTGCTCAGGGCTGGGTTGCTTTCGTTCGGTCAGGGTCTGTTTTACTTTGTCGGCGGTTTCGCGGTTGCTCTGCTGAACAGATACGCCGCTATATCCGATGCGTTCGTCATCGTGGTTGTATCCGCTGCGAGCGCCGGCCTGATGGCGGCGGCCTTAGGTGCGTTTCTGGCGGGATATCGCGGGATATTCTTTTCCATGCTCACGCTCGCTGTCTCGATGGTGATGTTCGGTATCGCCATCAAGGTGCGCTTATTCGGCGGTAGCGATGGCCTGAATATCGGGTTGATGTCCTATTTCGGCTATCGGCCGCGCGGATCGGAGGGCCAATGGTTCAGCTTCGTATTCTGCATATGGACATGGACGGCGTTCGCAATTGCGACGAACATTTTCTTGGGATCGAGGTTCGGTCGGCTCGTTCAGGCAGTGGCAGACAACGAGCTCCGCGTCGAATTTCTGGGATATTCCGTCAAGAAAGTCGTTTACGTCGCCTATGTCGTCGCCGGTATCCTGGCTGGCGTGGGCGGGGCGATGGCCGGATTGTCGGCACGTCATGTCGATGCGCAGTTTGCATACTGGACCACAGCCGGTGATTTCATCTTTGTTGTCCTCCTGAGCGGTCAGGCGAGCGTCATAAGTCCGGCGGTCGGAGCGTTCGCTCTCGAGGCGCTGCGGAGCTATGCGTCGGCATTGTTTCCCGATCAGTGGCAATCGGTATTTGGCGGCATCATGCTGGCGATCGTTCTGTTCTTGCCGGCAGGACTCGACCGGCTGGCTGTTCTGGCGTGGCGAAGAGCCCAAAACCTGCGCTTTCGAAGAGGCCGGCTCTCGGCGCAGGAATCGCGCCTGTGACCGAACTGCTGCAGTGCCTCGCCGTTCAACGCAGGTTCGGAGATTTTGTCGCCACCAAGGGCATCGACCTGTCCGTCAGGCGCGGGGAGATCGTCGGCATTATCGGCGCGAACGGTGCGGGTAAAACCACGCTTCTGAATATCGTGTCCGGCTATCTGAAGCCCACTGCCGGTCGTGTCATGTTCCGCGGGGTGGACGTGACAGGCCTGCCGCCGCGGGCATTGGTACGTCAAGGCATCGCGCGATCGTTCCAGGTGCCCCAACTCTTCGGCAGTTGCACTGCGCTTGAAAACATGATGATCGCGCAGTCGCTTCTGGTGGAACCACGCTCGTCCCTTCGACGGAGATTTTCCGACAAAGCATTGATCGACCAAGCGCAGCGCGTCCTCGGCGCTTACGGCATCGCGGAGCATGCGGGCGCGGTCGTGGCCAACATTCCCCAGGGCGTCCGGAAACTTCTCGATATCGCGATGGCGACCTGTGCAAGCCCCGATCTCGTTTTGTTGGATGAGCCTACGAGTGGGGTCAGCGCCGATGAGAAGGATGGTCTCGTCAGCCGTCTGATCGGGCGATTTGGCGGAACCTCCTGCGCTGTGGTCTTCATCGAGCACGATATGGACATTGTTCGTGACTATGCATCGCGGGTTATCGCGCTCTACGACGGGCAGATTATAGCTGACGGAGATGTTGGCGACGTCTTCAACAACAGCGATGTGGCTCGATTCATCACCGGTGCGGTCGATGCCGCGCGTTCGGAGGATCGACATGCTTCAGATTGAGCGTCTGTGTGTCCGTATCGCGGGCGCCGATGTCCTTCGAAACGCTTCGCTTCATGTCCGTCCGAATGGGTTCGTTGCGCTGGTCGGCCGTAACGGCGCGGGAAAGACGACACTGATGCGGTCGGTAATGAATCTGATCCCATCGTGGTCGGGAGAAATCCGGATCGGCGAGCGCACGGTCACCCACGCGAAGTCCTCCGACCATGCATCCAACGGCGTAGGTTACATGCCGGAAGATCGGCGGCTGATCGCCGACTGGACAGTTGAGCAGAACATTCTGTTGCCGACCTGGGCCTGCCGGATCTCCGATGCGCAAGCGCGGCTGGCCTCGTGCTATTCGCTAATCCCGGAGCTCGTTCCGTTCGCCGCGCGCCGGGCGATGGAGCTAAGCGGCGGCCAGCAGAAGCTGGTGGCACTTGCCCGCGCCTTGATGGTCTCTCGCAATCTTTTGTTGCTGGATGAGCCTTTTGAAGGCGTGGCGCCCGCGCTTGCAAAGCGGATCGCGGAAATCCTCTCCGAGCTTCGCAAAACAGGTTCGTTGTGTGTGTTGGTGAGCGAATCCGACGCTGTCCACAGCAGGGATATTGTCGACCAGATATACGTTATAGAGCGCGGCGAAATTAAGCAGCCTTTGACCCCGGCGGTTCCGGAGCTTCAACGATGAACCGGGCCGTTGGAAAACGCTTTATCGCTTGCGATCAAGCCCTGCAGGGTTTCTGTCACCGCCTTGATGCGAGGCGATTCAGCGAGGTCGGTGTGCACGCTGAGCCAAAGGTCTCTGTGGCCGGTGAGGCCGTCCGAAAGAACCCGAACAAGTCCGAGTTCTTCGGCCCCGCTGAACGACGGCAGGCATACGATACCGAGGCCGCCTCGCGCCGCGCCAAGTTGGGCGATCATGCTGTTGCTCGTGAAAATGAGGCGGGGATCCGGTACCAACTCTTCGAGCCAGCGGACCGCGTCAAGCACGACGAATTCCTCGATATAGCTGATGAAATCGTGACGGGCGAGATCGCCCGGAGCACCCGGCATGCCCGCCCGCTCGAGATACGCGGGCGCCGCCCACAAATGAGTCGTGAAACATCCCAGTCGCATACTGACCAGATTGCGGCCGGTCGGACGGAAAAACGACAGAAACAAGTCTGCCTCGCGCCGGTTGGCCCTTACCTGCTGAGGCGAGGTCACGAGTTCGAGTCTCAGATCGGGAGCCTTGGTCTGCAGCGCGCGCAATCTCGGAGCCAGCCAGAGCGACGCGATGCCCTCCATTGTCGCCAGCCTTACCAGCCCGGCGACACTCGATCCGCTGACATCGGCATGCAGATGACGAATACCGGCGGCCAGTTCCTCGGCACGGCGCATCACGGCCACGCCCATTTCGGTCAATGCGACGCCGCCGCGGCCGCGCTCGAACAGCGTCGCGCCGACCGCGTATTCGAGTCGCGTCAGACGTCGACTGATGGTCGAGTGATCCAGTTTGAGGGCTCTGGCCGCCTGCGTGAGGCTGCCGACCCGCGCCACATCGATGAAGATGCGCAGGTCGTCCCAATCGAGGCGCTCGATGGGAGACGTCACGAGTTGCCAACTCCGCCTGATCTCATCTGTCTCACGGCGGATTCATCGCACAGATGAGTCAAGAGTCAAATACCCAATGTCTTTCGATACAGGAGCTGGAATCCGATGAATCTTGAGAGTTTCAAAATCGCTGCGGCCCATGCGGCGCCGGTTTTTCTCGATGCGGCGGCAACTGCACAGAAAGCGGTTGGATTGATCGGGCAAGCCGCAGAAGAAGGCGCGTTGCTCGTGGCATTTCCCGAGAGCTTTATTCCCGGGTTTCCGATCTGGGCTGCCGTGCATGCACCGATCCGGACGCACGAAGCTTTCTCCGCGTTCGCCACCGCGAGCATTTATGCCGACGGCCCGGAAATCCAGCGCATTCGCCACGCCGCCCGAAAACACGGGATATTCGTATCCATCGGATTCAGCGAACGAAATCCATCCAGTGTCGGGGCTTTATGGAACAGTAACCTGCTGATTGGCGACGACGGAAATGTGCTCGTGCATCATCGGAAACTCGTGCCGACATTTTACGAGAAACTCGCCTGGAATCCGGGAGATGCCTATGGGCTGCGGGTGGCCGAGACGAGGATCGGGAAGATCGGTGCCTTGATTTGCGGCGAGAACACCAATCCACTGGCCCGTTTCGCATTGATCGCTCAAGGTGAACAGCTCCACGTCGCTTCCTACCCGCCGGTCTGGCCGACCCGGCCGCCGGAAGAGGGCAAGAATTATGATAACCGTTCTGCAAACCGGATCCGCGCGGCAGCGCACGCCTTTGAGGCCAAGTGCTTTGTGCTCGTAGTGGGAAGTTGTCTGGATCAGACGGCACGCGATTGGGTTGCAAATGGAGACAAGGCGGCGGCGGCCGTGCTGGATGCGGCGCCGACATCGGAAAGTTTCTTCGTGGATCCAACCGGTGAGGTGTTCGGCGATGCGACGACCGATGAGGGGCTGGTATTCGCAACGGTCAATCTGCGCCACTGCATTGAGCCCAAGCGTTTCCACGACGTCGCCGCAGGATATAACCGTTTTGATCTGTTCGATTTCCGTGTTCGCCGCGAACGGCTACGGCCGGCGCATTTTGACGACGTTGCCGAAGAAACCCCGGAGATCGTCGATCATTCGGAAACCCGTCTGGTGGGTTGAGAACCCGGAGGAACAAGGCCCCCGGGCCGAGCTTTTGTGGCAAACTCGCCCTGCAGACAGATCAATCCGCCTTCTCAATCCGTCTTCGCGGCGGCGCGGACAAAGCTGGCCAGTTCGGTGTTGAAGCGCGGGGCATCCTCGTAGAACGGGGAATGGCCGATCCCCTCATAGACCGATAACTTCGCGCCTGATATCACCGAGGCGGTATATTGCCCGGCGCCGAGCCTGGCGTTGCGGTCTTCGGCGCCATGGGTCACCAGCACCGGCAGCTTCAGTCTGGACATCATCTCGGTCGAGTCGAGCGGACGGCCGCCGAGACCGGCGCGCACCTTGGGCAGCACCATCATGTTGAACGCGAGCATGGTCTCGTAGTCGTCGGCGCTCGGTTGTTTCGAGAAACAGCCGTGCAGGAAGGCGCGCGTCGCCGTGATGTTGGTGACGAGATCTTCCGAGGCCATCAGCGGCAGGTTCTTGAGATTGTCGCCGATCAAAGCGGGATCGACCTTGATCGGCGCATCGACGAAGTTGATGCCGGCGATCTGGCCCGCGCCATGGGTGGCGAGATAATCCGAGATCACGCGGCCGGCATAGGACCAGCCGACCAGCACCGGGCGCTTCAGCCCGGCGGCGTCGATCACCGCCTGCACCTCGTCGCCCCAGGCCTTGGAATCCCGGTAGCGCGCGGGATCGAGCGGCTTGTCTGAATTGCCGTGCCCGCGCAGATCGTAGGTGATGATACGGAATTCTTTGGCCAGATCGCTGTCGACCTGGCGCATCCACGACAGGTGGCTCTGGGAGAAGCCATGAATGAACAGGATTTCCGGACCAGCAGGGTTGCCCCACTCCTGCGCGGAGATGGTCAGACCATCCGGGGTCTTCACTGTGATCGGCTTGTACTTCATGCCCTCGCCAAAGCCCGGCTGAACGGCTGCGACGAGCCAGGCGGCCGCGATGGTGGTCTTGACGAGACGGCCATGGCGCGCGGTCATCGGCATTGAAATCCTCCCTTTTTTCTTGTGGCTTGACCCAGCCTAGCACGCGCGGGAAAGGGGCGTAAGCTTGGCTACGGCAAATGTTCGAACCGCGACAATGCGGCGGCCGGGTTAGGCGGCGCGAGCTGCGACGGATATATTACGCCGGAGCCTAAAGGAGGGACCATGAAAATCTATATGGCCGGACCGCTGTTCTCGACCGCGGAATTAAAGTTCAACAAGGAGCTGGCGGGTCTTCTGCGCAACCAGGGCTTTGAGGTTTTCCTGCCGCAGGAGCACGAGCAGCGCAAGGATCTGCCCGCGGCGATCTTCGCCAGCGACGTCAAAGGTCTCGACTGGGCCGACGCGGTGGTGGCGTGCCTCGACGGCGCCGATCCGGACAGCGGCACCTGCTGGGAGCTCGGCTACGCCTATGCGCGAAAAAAACTGTCGATCGTGTACCGTACGGACTTTCGGCTGTTCGAAGGCACCGATCCCGTCAACCTGATGATGACCGAAAGCGCCGATCACGTCATCATCATGCCGATGGCTCCGATCGCCGGTCTTGCGGCCGAGATCGGAAGGCTGCTGAAGGAGAAACCCAATGCGACGCAATGATGCCGTGACATCCTGCCGACGAAGCCGTCTTCACCTGCTATCGAGGATCGTGGTCGCAGCTTTGGCCGTGCTGGCGTGTTGGGGCACCAACGCGCACGCCGCGCAGTGCGGCAGCGGGCCTGGAGGCTTCGAGGCCTGGAAGCAGGAATTCGCCGGGGAGGCGAGGGCGAAAGGCATCGGCGCCGCAGCCATCGCCGGCCTGATGCAGACGAATTATGCGTCGGCGACGATATCAGCCGATCGCGGCCAGCGCAGCTTCAGTCTGTCGCTCGAGCAGTTTCTCGCCAAGCGCGGCGCCCCCGCCATTGTCGCGCGCGGACGCGGGCTGAAGCAATCGCAGGCGGCGCTGTTCGCATCGATCCAGCAGCGCTACGGCGTACCGCCGGGGCCGCTGATCGCGATCTGGGGCATGGAGAGCGGTTTCGGCAGCCAGCGCGGCAATCAGAACATGCTGTCGTCGATCGCCACGCTCGCCTATGACTGCCGGCGGCCGGAATTCTTCACCGACCAGCTCTACGCGGCGCTGCACCTGATCGATCGCGGCGTGCTGTCGGCGGGTACGCGCGGCTCGATGCATGGCGAGGTCGGCCAGACCCAGTTCATGCCCAAGAACATCCTGGCCTACGGCACCGGCAATCTCGACGTCGCCGCCAACGCGCTGGGTTCGACCGCCAACTTCCTCAAAGCCCATGGCTGGCGGGCCGGCGCGGGCTACCAGCCCGGCGAACCCAATTTCGCGGCGATCGAGGCCTGGAACGCGGCCTCGGTCTACCAGCGCGCCATCGCGCTGATGGGCCGCCAGATCGACGGCGGCGAGTAGGGTGATCGTGATGAGATTAGACCAATCTGTAACGGCAACGAAAGTGCGCTCCCTCTCCCGTGGCGAGAGGGTTGGGGTGAGGGGGGACGGTCTGTCGTTAGAGTGTAACCCCTCACCCGGCGCTACGCGCCGACCTCTCCCAATGGGAGAGGTAAGCGGAGCCTTGACAGGGTGATTCAAGGAAAAACATCCCGCCCTGCCGCGTCAGTTCGCAGGCCGCGCGATGTGCCAGAGGTTGGCGGAATCGATGCCGTTGGCGTCGCCGGGGGCCGCGTCGGCGTGGGAGGTGTAGAGCGGGCGATTGCGGTAGGCCCACATCTTGCTGTGGTTGCTGCGGATGATCAGGGTGAAATCACCCAGCGGCTTGGCGTCGTCGGACGCGGCCAGCGGAATCCAGGTCTCGGTGCATTTGCCATCGCAGGTCGACCTGGTGCCGCTATCGTCGCGATCGAAATAATACAGCGTCATGCCCCTGGAATCGGTCAGCACCATGCCGTACTTGGTTTGCGTGAATTTGATCGGCACGGCCGGTTTGTCCGGCTTGGGCGGCGGTGCCGGCTCCGCGGACTCATGCCCCAGCGCCTCGCCCGCCGACAGCAGCAGCGCTGCCACCATCACAAATCTGAACATCCCTATGCTCCCGGAACACTATGAAAAGCGTAAAGTTAATCGCGCGTTAAGCGCCGAATGGCGCTGAGGATAGCGCCAGAAAGTTAGCTCCGCGTTTCGAAAAGGGATGATACCTGGGCGTAGGATGGGTTGAGCATGCGCGAAACCCATCATCTTCGCGGACTATAATTGATGGGTATCGCTTCGCTCCACCCATCCTACGCGCTGCTTTGCTCAGGTCTTGCCGCCTAGGACAGGCCGCCACCGGCCGCGAAGAACTCGCCCAGCCGTCGCAATAGCGGCAGGGAATGCGCGACAAGGGCGCGAAGCAGCCTGCGTGCGTTGAGCGGCGCGTGAACGGCGAGCAGTTGTTGAGACGCGAGGTGCGGTACCGGCAGGGCACGATGGTGCATCGGGATTTCCTCCGCCGCCTGTCCGCTGAGTCGATGCGCGGTTGACCCGCATCATGTTGGCTCCGGATCGATCTTTCAAGTCGGCGTTGGGGCTGGCGGTGAATGCCGGGCGGGGAGAGGATGGCCTTGCATCGCAACAGGTGCGGCGCAGCAGACATCGCGCAACAAGTCCGTCATGGCCGGGACATAGGCGAGCGGAAGCGACGCCGTCCTTCGGACGGCTATGCCCGGCCATGACGAAAAGCGCCGTCGATCAGTGCAGGCCGCCCGTTACGTGCAGCGTTTCGCCGGTGACGTAGGAGGCATCGTTCGACGCGAAGAAAGCCACCGCCGCTGCGATCTCCTCGACCTTGCCGATCCGCCCCAGCGGCGTGATAGACTCGATCCATTTGCGCATGTCGCCCTCGGCCAGACCCGCGGAGACGACGCCTTCGGTGGCGATCATGCCGGGATTGACGGTGTTGACGCGGATCTTGCGCGGCGCCAATTCCTTCGAAAGCACCG
>Ga0302314_10021129_pt1 | contig 10735 bp, 8 predicted proteins | sample III_Palsa_N2_3_FD_200533 | JGI IMG/M metagenome (GOLD analysis project Ga0302314, IMG submission 200533) | Peat permafrost microbial communities from Stordalen Mire near Abisko, Sweden - III_Palsa_N2_3 | ecosystem: Environmental > Terrestrial > Soil > Palsa > Peat permafrost | place: Sweden... | reverse complement strand
GGCGTCGATTGGTGGGTTTAGTGCGCCGATGTCGCTGACGTGTGGCGATGAGCTGCCGGAGTATCTGCACTGCGAGCTGCCGCAGACGCCGGTTACGCTCGGAGCGAATACGAGTGTTCCCGTGACGCTGACGCTGGATACCGATGCGGTGGTGGACTTCAAGTCTTCTAACGAACAGTGGGGATTGGGTTCGCGTGGGATTGTTCTGGCGGGTTTGTTGCCGCTGATGTTGCTGGGGGTATCGCGGCGGAAGCAGATGCGTGGGTTGATGCTGATGGCTTTGCTGGCATCGATGGCTACCGGGCTTACTGCTTGCAGCGGGAAGTATCCAGGGCATACGGCGGTGGGGACTTATACGATTCCGATTACGGCTACGGGCGTGGCGCAGGGGAGCTCATCGGCGACGACGCATACGTTGGATGTGACGTTGGTGGTCACGGCGGAGTGAACTTTGTTGCGAGGGTAAGCGTGGTGGTTGTTGAAGGAGTGCAACTCAACCGTTGCGCCTGCGGTTTCCCCTTGGTCTTCGGAGGAGCTTTTGGGGAGCAAAAACCGCTTCTCCGCGCGCAGCCATCCACAACCCCAACTCAACCCCACAAATCACCACAAATTGTCCACGCGGCGTTCGTGGATGCGATGCGTCCACGAACGCACGCAAACAGTAGTAAATAAAATACTTATTCCATTTTTTGCTTAGGGGCGGCCGATGTTGCCGGGGGTGATGGGGGTGACTGCGGGGGTGGCCATGCCGATGAGCTCGGTGACGCCTTCGTCAAAGTAAGGGTAGCCGTTGATGGCGGTCTGGGTGGCGACCCAGATGTTGCCGGAGCCATCGATAGCCGCCGATTCAGGTTCGCTGATAGTGCCGCTGCCCAAGCCGGTGGTGGTGGTGAGGAATTTCTTGGTGGTCGTGGAGAAGGCGGACAGGGTGTTTTTGTAGGAGTTGGCAATCCAAAGGACGTTATTGCCGTCGATGGTCATTGTTACTGAGGTTGTGGTGGTGTCGTCGCCACCGCCCGCGTAACCGGTGCCTGTGGGCGAGAGTTCGGTGCCGTCGGGGCCGAGCTCGACGAGGAAGCCCTGCTGGGTGAGCCAGACGTTGCCGGAAGAGTCGAGTACGCCTGCGCCGGGATCAGTTGCGTCGTTGTCGGTGGGGATGTTGCTTGGGGTGATGTCGACACCGGCAGGAGAAAACAGGGACACGTAGTTGAGGCCGACCGACCAGACATTGCCGTTGGCGAGAGGGAGGAGGCTTTGCGTGCCTCCGCCGCTGGGGACGTAGGGAGGCGAAGAGATGAGAGTGCCGGCACTGTTGACTTCGTAGGTTTCGCTGTCGATGTCGTTGCCGATCCAGACGTTGCTGCTGGGGTCGATGGCAAGGGAGAGGTAGCTTTGGTCCGAGACATCGGTAAGGACGCTAAAAGGGCTGGAGGGATTCATGACGCCGGAGCTGGAGAACTGCTCGAGGGCACCGACTTCATCGCCAGTCCATATATTGCCGTTATTGGGGTCGATGGCTATGCTCTCAACGTCCTGTAGGGTGGTGCTGCCGAAGCCGTTAGTTCCGGAAAGGATGGTGCCGGTGGGGGAGAGCTCGGAGAGGTTGGTGGTGTTGGCGAGCCAGGCGTTGCCTTCGGCGTCGATGGCGACGGAGTAGGTGCCGATGGTGCTGTTGCCGGTGAACTTGATGCCGATGGCGAAGTCTTTGGGCTTGGCGGTGAGGGCAGGCGCAAAGGGCGGCTGCGTGGAAGGAAGGCCGTAGAGCGCGGTCATGCCAGCGGTGCTTGGCCCGGGGGAGTGGGCGAGGTTGATGGCGGCGGCTGTAGTGTTGGTGGGGGCTACGCCTGCGGCGTTCTTGGTGTTGGCAAACAGGGTGGTGCAGGGCACGGAGGTTGAGCTGCTGGTATTGACGCAGGCGGCGAGGATGTTGGCGAGGGTGTTGATGCGGGTTTGGGGGACGGTGCCGTTGCCTGCGGGGGTTTTGGCCAGGGCGACACCGCCGAGGGAGACGTTGTAGAGATTGGCGGCGGTGTTGAAGGCGTTGGCGAGACCGTTGTGCGCGAGAGTAATGGCGGAGGAGCCTGCAGCGATGTGCGCGGCGTCGCCTTCGGCGTCGGCTACGTGGGTGGCGTCTACGGCGTAACCGGACAGGGCGTAGGCGGCTGCGATGGTGGAGACTTCGTTGATGGTGACGTAGGAGATGTTGGGGAAGGTCCCGTCGCCGTTGCAGTTGCCAAGGACGGCCATGAGGCCTGCGGCGGTGTTGCTGCCACCGCCGGGGTTGCCGCCGGTGGCGTACATGTAGACCTGCTGGCCGGCGGTGCAGGAGTACTCGCCGGCAGCGAGGAGGAATGTGCCGTTGGAGTCGGTGCTGACGTAGTAGTTGCCGTTGGTGTCCGCGGTGGAGGGATAGGCGTCAGTGGCGTCGCTGAGGATGAGGGAGTCAGAGGCGTTGCCGTAGGCGAGGGTGTCGGCTGCGAACATGTACACGTGAGCGTTGACGATGGCTTGCTGGCCGCCGTAGAGGCTGCCCTTCATGGCGGAAGAGCTGCCTGTGGTGAGCGGTCCGCTGGGCGTGGCGTTGAAGCTGGTGGAGCAACCGGTGAGGATAAAAGGGACGAGCAGGATTAGGGCAGCGAGGCGCATGGGGAACTCCGTATGGGGGAGAGTGGCCCCGGCTTTCATCTCTTGAACTATCTAGTGTCTCGACCATTATCGGGGATTGGTGGTGCAGAGTCACTTGTGCGGCTCGGTTTTGGCGGAGGATTCGATCCAGGCGGTGAGGCAGATGGCCAGCCAGTAGGCGGCGATGTTTTTGAGAGAGAAGAAGCGGCCGAGGAGAAGCTTTCCGGCGAGGGTGACGCGGAAGGCGTCGAATGCGGGAGTGTGGATGAGGCGGCTGAACTCAACGGCGGCTGCGGCGAGGGCAGCGATGATGGCGAGGTGAGTGGGGGTGAGTCGCGGGAGGATGGTCGCGATGAGGAAGTAGAGAGCGACTGCCCAGAGCATGGAGCCGCCGTACTTGTAGAGGAAGAACGGCAGGTGGAGCGGCGCGAAACGCCAGAGGAGACCGGCGAGGATCGCGGCCAGCATGAGGGCCAGGGCGATGAGGCGGCGGCGGAGCATTGACTGCTTCATTTGCAAGCGGAGTCGCAGCGGGACGCCACCAGCATGTTGAGGATGGCGTCGTAGGCGAGGGCGTCTATGTTTGCTTTTGGGTCTTTGTCGATGTCCACTTTGTGCACGACGACCATGTCGAGGTAGGGGAAGACAGTGATGAACTGGCCACCGGAGCCCATTGCGCTGAAAGCGCCCTGGTACGGGCCGGTGAAGATGCTGTCGGAGACAACGGGCGCGTCCCATGTCCACCACAAGAGGCCGTAGCCCCAGCGATCCGGCTGGGCTGGGTTGTGGAACCAGATGGGATTGAGATCCTGCCAATGAGTGATGACGGAGGTGCTCCAGCCGACCCAATCGGAGGGGATGAGTTGCTTGCCGCTCCACTTGCCGCCGTTCAGCATGAGCAGGCCGAGTCGTGCCATATCGCGGGTGGAGAGCCACATGCCGAACTCGGGATGGAGGGAAGGTGGAGCGGGAATTTTGTGCTGTAGCTTGCGGTCGAAGTCCTGCATACCGAGAGGCTGGGCGAGGTCTGACTCGAGGGCGTCGTAGATGTTCTTGCCGGTGAGTTTTTCAAAGGCGACTCCGGCGGCGTTGAAGTCCCAGTTGTTGTAAGCCCATGTGCTGCCGGGAGGGACGATGCCGCGCTGGGGCTCGTATTTGTCGAGACCCTTGTTGCCCGAGGGCAGGTAGATGCCGGATCGCGCCATGAGCAGGTGAAGTAGAGCCGCTTTTTCTTCGATGGGAAGGAACGGCTCGCTGTCGTCGAGCCCGAGTTCTTTTACGGTTTTGTCGATGTTGATTTTGCCGCTCGCGACGTAAGGACCGTAGAGCATGGAGAGTACGCTCTTGCGAACGGAGGCGATCTTGCTGTTCAACGTGACGTCGCCGTACTGGAAGATGACCTGACCGTGAACGACGACCATCATGGAGGTGGTGGGTTCGGTCTTGAGCAGGGAGCGTAGCGCGTCAAGGCGTGCGGAGGAGTAGCCCACGGACTCGGGCGTGGTGGTCTTCCACTCGCCGGTAGGATTAGTCGGGATATTTTGGGCGAGCGCGGCCGGGAAGCATGCCAGGAGGGTAATCGCGAGGCGGGCTCGGAAGAGCGTTAGGGGGCGCATGTGGTTTGGCGAAAAGTATATCGCACCGGGGTGGAGGGGCTATGGTTTTGCGGCGAGGTCGCAGGCGCGCCACATGTACCAACTAGCGACGGAGGACCAGGGTTGCCACTTTTTGGCGCGCTTTTCCATCTGGGCGGTGGTGGCGAGGAGGTCGGGCGTGACCTTGGTGGTGGGCTTTAGGCCGAGGTAGGTGAGGGAGAAGCCTTTGCGGATGCCGTAGTCGGTGGTGGGCAGGACGTTGGGGCGGCCGAGGCGGAAGATGAGCATCATTTCTACAGTCCACTTGCCGATGCCGCGGACCTGGGTGAGGTGTTCGATGATGGCTTCGTCGGACATTTTCTTGATCTTTGCCATGGTGGGGACGGTGCCGTCGAGGGTTTTGGCGGCGAGGTCGCGGAGGGCGAGAGCTTTGTTGTGGGAGAGGCCGGCGGCGCGGAGTTGCTCGTTGGGGGCGTCGAGTAGATGTTGCGGGGAGGGGTGGGCGTGGTTGATGCCGGGGCGAGGGTCGGCTAGCTCGGAGAAGCTGGCGAGGAGCTTGGCGTGGATGCTGGCGGCGGCTTTGCCGTGGAGTTGCTGGTAGATGATGGACTGGGTGAGGGCTTCGAAGGGGGATTGCTGGGTGGGCAGACGGAGGGTGAAGGGGCCGGCTTTGGCGATGAGTTTGGCGAGTTTGGGGTCGGCGGCGGAGAGCGCGGCGGTGGCCTCGGCGGGGTCGTAGGGGAGTTTGAGGGTGCGGCCGGAACGGGGGCTGGGCATGGGAAAGATTTTGTCATATCTTCGCCTGCGAGGTGGCTGGCTGTTTCGTTATAACTTCAGTTGTAACTTGTTATAACTTGAGTTATAAATGAGATATGGAACTCAAGATTCGCAAGATTGGCAATGGTTATGGAGTGTTGCTCCCGAAGCAGTTGCTGGAGGAATTGGCGCTTGAGGAAGGTGCTCTTCTTCAGGTGGAGAAGGTTGCTGGTATTTACCAGATGACGCCTGCGGATGCGGAGTTTACGAGGCAGGTTGAGGCATTTTTGCGTACTGAACCGCTGCACCGTAATTCCTATCGTGAGCTGGCGAAGTGAAGCTGGAGTACGTCCGGGCGGACGCTCTTCGGAACGTCCATGGCCGGATCATCGAACGCTATGGTGGTGTTTCGGGCTTGCGCGACGAGAATGGTCTTGAGTCTGCCATAGCTCGGCCACGGAACCTCGCGTTTTATGCGAAAGTCACATCGGTTGGCGCTTTGGGGGCCGCTCTGGCCTGGGCCCTGTTACGCAATCACCCTTTTGCCGATGGAAACAAGCGGGCGGCGCTTGCCGGACTCACGATGTTTCTTGAGCTAAATGGCTACCGGTTGACGTGTTCTGAGGTTGAGGAGACGGCGATGTTGCTGCGTGCGACGGCGAGCGACATTACGGAAGAAGAGTGGACGGATTGGGTGGAACGCAGTGTCGCATTGGTGGCGAAATAACTGTCTACAGTCGTAAGAAATCCACCGTTGAATTCGGACTAATGTGGACGGAGTTTGCTAGCTAGATTCTCCCTGTCGTCAGGTTGAGTGGTAGAGAAATCGCCTTTGTTGATGAGGGTTTTAAAGATGTGGGCGCATACCGAACAAAATTTCACTTTCGGTAATCGATGTCTTTTAGAATGTGTTCATCGAAGTGTCACGAAGAAGGCTCAGTAGAGACATCCCGGCTGATATACTCGATTTTTCACAGGCTTGGTTTTCGCCGCTCGTTGATGGTTGTCATGCCGATTGGTTTTCGTCATGTGTGTGACCTTCGGGGGCGGAGACAAAAGAGTCACCCAAAATTTTTGGAACGACTCTCACGAAATTTTTTGACGCAGAGGAAGCAGGAACGCACTCATGGCGCAAGTTTTTGACCGCAGTTCGAATGCACTGGCTCGCGCGAGCCTGGTGTTGACGGGCTTGATCGTCATCGCGCTCGGTGTGGCGCTGAACTCCTTGCAGCGGTCACCATGGGTGACCAAGCAAGGGCAGCGGCCGGACCAGCCCGTCCCGTTTAGTCACAAGCACCACGTCGAGGGGCTTGGGCTCCAGTGCCAGTACTGCCACACTTCGGTGGAGAAGAGCTCGTACGCGGGCATTCCTCCGACGAAGACGTGTATGAACTGTCACTCGCAGATCTGGACAGACGCGCAGTTGCTGGCGCCGGTTCGGCAGAGCTGGGCGTCGGGAGCTTCGATCCATTGGATCAAGGTTCATGATCTTCCGGACTATGTGTACTTCAACCATGAGATCCATGTGAATAAGGGCATTGGCTGCGCGAGCTGTCATGGCCGTGTGGATGAGATGCCGTTGATGTACCAGCAGAATACGTTGCAGATGGAGTGGTGCTTGAACTGCCATCGCAACCCGGGCGTGAATTTGCGGCCGACCAGTGAGATCTACAACATGGCGTGGGCTGGACCTTCGGGCGATAAGCCGGTCTGGTGCACGACTACAGGCAAGGGTGGACCGACGGCGCAGCAGGTATCGTGCGTGACTAAGGACCCGAGCGGGCAGAATCCTGAGCTGGCGCAGTTGGACAAGCCGGCTGGGCTGGGCAAGGAGCAATCGGGTACCGATCTGGAGCCGCATCCGACGACGGGTGAGGGGCAGACAGTTTCAGATATGCCTCAGATTGCCATGCCAGCGAGCTACCAGAAGTTTACGAGCCAGATGGAGTTGGGTAAGTTCCTGACGGCCCAGTACCACATCCGCACGGCGAATGAACTTTCCAGCTGCGAGGTGTGCCACCGATGAACAAGAACGTGATGGGAACCGAGCAGGCAATGGCAGAACAAAGTTCCACTGTGCAGGTCGTGAACACGATTTCGCCGGCGAAGATGACGCTGGCGGAGGTGCGCGCGAAGCTGGACGGCAAGACGGGTAGGCGCTTCTGGAAGAATCTGGATGAGTTGTCGGATTCTCCGCAGTTTCAGGAGCTGATGCAGGAAGAGTTTCCTCGTCAGGCTGGAGCGGGGGAGTGGGCTGATTCCGTAAGTCGTCGCGGATTTATGAAGGTGATGGGCGCGAGCTTTGCGCTGGCCGGTTTGGCCGGTTGCACCAAGCAGCCCGATGAGCCGATCTATCCGTATGTGAAGCAGCCTGAGGATTTGATTCTCGGCAAGCCGATGTTCTTTGCGACGGCACATCCCTTCCCGACCGGTGCGATTCCGGTGTTGGTGAAGTCGGATGCGTTCCGTCCAATCAAGATTGAAGGCAATCCGGAACACCCGATGTCGAAGGGTAAGTCGGATGCTTATACGCAGGCGACGCTGCTGGATCTGTACGATCCGGACCGCTCGACGCAGCCGAAGTTCCGTGGTGAAGCGACCGACTGGGCGAAGTTCCAGGAAGCGTTTGCGGGAGCGCTCGCTGAGTCGAAGGATGGCACGGGTGTTGCTTTCCTGAGCGAGACGATTACGTCTCCGACGCTGGCGGCGCAGTGGAAGCAGGTTGCGGCGAAGTATCCTGCGGCGAAGCTGGTGCAATATGACGCCGTGAATGGCGATGCGGGACGCGCGGCCTCGAAGGCGGCGTTTGGCGACTACTTCGATACACAGTACAAGCTGGAAGAAGCCGATGTGATTTTGTCGCTCGATGCGGACTTCCTGGGTGGCATTGCGTTCCCGGGTTTCCTGCCGTTGTCGGCGGCTTATGCTGAGCGGCATCGTTATGAGCATGGCAAGACGATGAACCGGTTGTACGTCGTCGAGACGATGCCGACGGTGACTGGGTTCAAGGCGGATCATCGGTTGGCGTTGAAGCCGAGCGATGTGGTCGCGTTTGCGAATGCGTTGAACGGTGGAGCGGCACTTTCGGACCCCGATGCGCAAAAGTTTTTGACGGCAGTGTTGGCGGACTTGAAGAAGTCCGGTGGCAAGGCTGTGGTGATTGCCGGACCTCAGAGTCCGGCTGCTGCTCATGCTGCTGCGCACGCTCTGAATGCTAGTCTTGGCGCGGTTGGCAAGACGGTGGTTTATACCGAGACGGTTGCCCCGGTGCCGAGCGTGCAGGGCGAGGATTTGAAGTCGCTGGTTGGCGACATGAACGCCGGCAAGGTGAAGTGGCTGGTGATTCTGGGTGTGAACCCGCTGTACAACGCGCCGGCTGACCTGGAGTTCACGACTGCGTTCAACAATGTGCCGAACACGGTGCATGTGGGTACGCATCTTGACGAGACGGGCTTCTACTCGACGTGGCATGTGAACAAGAGCCATTACCTCGAGAGCTGGAGCGACGCTCGGGCGTATGACGGAACGATCTCCATCATTCAGCCGATGATCGAACCGCTGTATGGCGGCAAGAGCTCGCATGATGTGTTCCAGACTTTGATCGATCCTTCGCTGAGCGCGTATGACGCGGTTGTAGCGAATGCCAAGACCTATATCAAGGGCGACTTCCCGACGGGTTGGAAGAAAGCGCTGCATGATGGTTGGGTCGACGGTACTTCCTTTGATGCGAAGACTGTTAGTGCGCCGAAGGCTGCTGCGGTTACCGCGGCTGCACCGAGTGCCGGTGGCATTGAAATTAGCTTCAAGGCTGATCCTTCGTTGTATGACGGCCGGTTTGGCAACAACGGCTGGCTGCAGGAGCTGCCGAAGCAAGTTACGAACATGGCCTGGGACAATGCTGCGCTGATGAGCATGGACCTGATGGGGCGGTTGAAGATCGAAGAGAACGACGCGATCGAGCTGAACCTGAACGGCCGCAAGGTGATTGCTCCGGTGCTGATGGTTCCGGGACATCCTGACAATGCCGTAACGGTGCATATCGGATCGGGACGCCGGGCGGAAGCGGGCCGTGTGGGTGCGGGTGTGGGCTTTGATGCTTACTCGCTGCGTACCTCCGATGCGCCGCTGTCGGCTGCTGGGTTGCAGGTGGCGCGTGGCAAGGGAACGTATGACCTCTGCGTGACCAAGGTTCACAACATTGAGCATCGTGGCGCGTTTGCGCAGCGCGATCTCGAGCATCCGCTTTCGGATAAGGATGGCACGTACTCGCTGGCTGGGCATGAAGCGATGGAGCGGTCGATTATCCGCTATGCGACATACGCCGAGGCTGAGGCGAACCCCAAGTACGCAAGTGAAGGCGCGAGCGGTACGTGGGTGAACAAGGTTGGGTATAACCCGCAGGGTGAGCGTCCGGAGCATGAGGACAGCTTCTTCCCGGATGCGTGGCGCTATGACCATGTCGCAAAGGTTGGTCAGGATAAGGCTGTGTTCCAGAACTCCTGGGGTATGTCGGTCGACCTGAACTCCTGCATCGGCTGCAATGCCTGCATTGTGAGCTGCTATGCGGAGAACAACGTTGCGGTGGTTGGACGCGAGCAGGTGAAGATTGGCCGCAATATGCAGTGGCTGAGAATCGATACCTACTTCGAGGGCGATCTGCATGCTCCGAAGGCGCACTTCCAGCCGATGATGTGCCAGCACTGCGAAAACGCCGGTTGCGAACAGGTTTGCCCGGTAGGTGCGACGGTACATACGCCGGAAGGCATCAACACGATGGTTTATAACCGTTGCGTTGGAACCCGCTACTGCTCGAACAACTGCGTGTACAAGGTTCGCCGGTTCAACTTCCTGCTGTACTCGGACTTCGATACGGAGAGCTTGAAGTTCATGCGCAACCCGGATGTTTCGGTGCGCACGCGCGGTGTGATGGAGAAGTGCAGCTACTGCATCCAGCGCATTGAAGCCGTGAAGATCGAGGCCGACAAGAACAACCGGGCCATTGAAGACGGTGAGATTGTGACGGCGTGCCAGCAGGCTTGCCCGACGGACGCGATCATCTTCGGCAATATAAACGATCCGAACAGCCGCGTGGCCAAGAAGAAGGCCGAAGAGCGCGACTACCAGGTGCTGACTGACTTGAACTATCGCCCCCGCACAACGTATACGGCCGGCGTCATCAACCCGAATCCGGAGCTTGCATAGCATGGCAACCCAAGGTCCCATTCACGATCCGGCAAATGTCGATCCCATGATCGACCCGCGGACAGGCGAGTATGCTGTCATCGCACCGGGCCACAACTTCAAGAGCGTGACGCAGAAGATTGCGGGCATCGTGCTGACGGACCACACGCCGTGGGCATGGGTCGGCGGCCTGTTCCTGGCGGCGACGATTGCGACCGGTGTGATCATTGGCGTGACCTGGCTGGTGCTGAAGGGCGTAGGTATCTGGGGCGTTACGATTCCCGGCGCCTGGGGCTTCGCGATCATCAACTTCGTTTGGTGGATCGGTATCGGCCACGCCGGTACGCTGATCTCCGCGATTTTGCTGCTGTTCAAGCAGACGTGGCGTAACTCGATCAATCGATTCGCGGAAGCGATGACGATCTTCGCGGTGTGTTGCGCGGGTATCTTTCCGCTGCTGCACGTTGGGCGTCCGTGGCTGGGTTACTGGCTGCTGCCTTACCCGAACACGATGAATCTGTGGCCGCAGTTCCGCTCGCCGCTGGCGTGGGACGTGTTCGCGGTTTCGACGTACGCGA
>Ga0302314_10021127_pt1 | contig 10737 bp, 9 predicted proteins | sample III_Palsa_N2_3_FD_200533 | JGI IMG/M metagenome (GOLD analysis project Ga0302314, IMG submission 200533) | Peat permafrost microbial communities from Stordalen Mire near Abisko, Sweden - III_Palsa_N2_3 | ecosystem: Environmental > Terrestrial > Soil > Palsa > Peat permafrost | place: Sweden... | reverse complement strand
TTCGGGTTTGAGGAGGCGGATGGCGGCGACGAGAAGCATGGCGGCGAAGGCGTAGCTGATCCAGCGGAAGTGCGCGAGCAGGGTGAGGCCGCCGGCGATGAAGGCTCCGCGCATGAGCATGGCTCCGGCGACTCCCCAGAAGAGGACGCGGGGCTGGAGCGCGGCGGGGATGCGGAAGAGGCTGAAGAGCAGGAGGAAGACGAAGAGGTTGTCGATGGAGAGAGACTCTTCGATGGCGTAGCCGGCGAGGTATTGGAGGGCCCCGGCGTGGGTGTAGAAGCGGGCCAGGATGACGGCGAGAGCGAGGGCGGCGGTGGTCCAGAGGAGGGTGGCGTAGAGAGCTTTTCGGCGGGTGTTGGGGACGGCGAGATGGAGCGCGTACTCGGCGGCGAGGAGGACGACGAGAGCGAGGTGGAAGTAGAGCCAGTAGGAGAGGGGAGTCATGAAGGCAGTCGTTAGTGATTAGTGGTTAGTGGTTAGCGATACGTCATTCTAGCCACTAACCACTAACCACTAGCCACTAATCACTACTTTTGGTCGATGAGTTTGACGATGTCGACGAAGAGGTCGGCGGAGACCTGGAGAGCGTTGGCGCTTAGTTTGTCCATGGTGTCCTTGTCGGTGTGGTGGTAGGCGCCTTCGGGGCGGTCCTGGGTGGGTGGGCCGTAGTCGAGGTCGATGATGTCGAGGACAGGGACCCCGCGTTGCTTGAAGGGGATGTGGTCGTCTTCGACCTGGGTGGGGTTTTTGAAGAGGTAGGCGGAGTGGCCGGTATCTTTGCCGGCTTTGGCGAGCAGGTCTAGGAGCCAGGGGGTGGAGTTGGCGTCCTTGTCGATGTTGAGGTCTTTGTAGCCGATCATGTCGGCAACGATGAAGGCTTTGATGTGGGCGATGGTGCCGTCGCCTGACCACTTGGCGGCGAGGTGGCGGGTGCCGTAGAGGGAGTTGGAAGCGGTCCACTGATTGGCGTTGTAGGGCGGGTTGTCGATGGCCTCTTCGCCGTCGTCGAAGACGAGCCATACGGAGTAGCCCTGAGGCGGATTGGCGCGATAGTACTGGCCGAGGGCGATGAGCAGGGCGGAGGTGCAGGCGCCGTCGTTGGCGCCGACGAAGTCGATGTCCTTGAGCGGGTAGTTGGTCTCGTAGTGAGAGGCGAAGACGATGATGCCGTCTTTTTTACCGGGAAACTTGACGATGTAGTTGGTCATGCTGACGGGGCCGATGGGGGTGGTGGCGGTGAAGGGGTCAGGGATGAAGTTGCCCTTTTCGGCTTCGGGGAGAAAGTGGGCTTTGATGAAGGCTTCCGCGGCGGCGTGGCCGGGAGAGCCGGCGAAACGCTTGGGGGCGGCGGTGATGAACTGCTGCGTGAGATGGAGGACGGCGGCGCCGGTGACTTTGCCGGACCCATGAGAAGCGGCTGGCGGTGGCGGGGGCGGCTGCTGTGGCGCGGGCGCCGATGCGACGGTGACAGCCGGCGGAGGTGATGCCGGTAGAGGTAATGCCGGCGCTGCTTTGCATGCCGTGACGAAGAAAGCGAGAGCCAGGGTGGAGAGCTTGGCGAGATTCATGAGGTAATTCCTTCTTGGATATGAAGGGATGAAGCAGGTCCCCTTCGAGGATGACAAGCAAGAAAGGCAAGTGCAACAGCAAAAACAACAGAAAAACCAATACGGGGGTCTTTCGCTGCGCTCGAGGATGAAGACGAAAAACGAACAACAGCAACTGCAGAAGCAGGTCTTCCGCCTGCGGCGAAGGATGACAAATGGGCTTTAGGAGGAGTTGGCTTTCTTGTTGCGGCGGGCGGGGTGGACTAAGAAGGCTACGGCTACGCCGATGAAGTAGAGAACAAGCATGGGCGTGGCGAAGAGGCACATGCCGATGGGGTCGGGGGTGGGGCAGATGATGGCGGCGATGAGGAAGATGGCGAGGACGGCATAGCGGAAGTGCTTGAGCAGGAACTTGCCGTCGACGATGCCAAAGAGGGCGAGGAAGAAGATGAGGATGGGGAGTTCGAAGGTGATGCCGAGGCCGAGGATGACGGCGAGGAAGAAGCCGGTGTAGTCCTCGATGGTGAGGATGGGGTGGAAGGCTTTGCCGAAGTCGAGGACGAGGATCTTGATGGCTCCGGGGAGGACGTAGCGATAGCCGAACCAGGCTCCGGAGAGAAAGAGGCCGATGGTGGCGCCCATGAACGGCCAGACGTATTTTTTCTCGTTGGCGTACATGCCGGGGGAGATAAAGAGCCAGACCTGGTAGAGGATGAAGGGGCTGGCGATGATGGCGCCGCCGACGAAGGAGGTTTTGAGGTAGAGATTGAGGCCGTCGGTGGGGTGGGTGAAGTTGAGCTGGAGGCCGAGGTCGGTGACGGGCTTCTGGACGATGTTGTAGAGGCGGACGTGGAAGATGTAGGCGACGATGAAGCCGGCGAGGAGATAGCCGCAGGTCCAGAAGATGCGGGTGCGCAGCTCTTCGAGATGCTCCATGAGGGACATGCCGGGGAGCTCGGCGCGCTCCTGGACGGCAGCGCGTGCGCGGGTTATTGGATCGCCTGGATCAATCGCCATGGAGGGCACTCTCTCTGAGGCGGTCTTCGAGTTCGGTGGTCTCTGCGGTGGCGACGGGGATGGAGTTGAGCAGGCCGCCGAGGGGGTCGTTGGAATGGGGGGTGGGGAGACCGGTGGCGGGGGGCATGATACTGAGGTCGCCGGAGGTGGCGATGGGGAGGGGGTTGGGGGCTTCCGCAGTGCACAGAAGCAGGTCCTCCGCCTGCGGCGAAGGATGACAATTCTCAACAGGCTCTGGTTCGGCTAAGGCTGGGGTGACGGGGGCGGCGGCTTCCATGGCGGCGATCTGTTTTTGGCGGTCGGCCTGCTCGGCGGCGCGGAGTTCTTCTTCCATCTGCATCTTGAACTCGTTGGAGGCGCGGCGGAACTCGCCGACCCACTTGCCGAGTTCGCGGGCCAAGACGGGCAGCTTCTTCGGGCCGAAGAGCAGGAGCGCGAGGATGAAGAGGACAATGCTGTCCTGAAAACTGGGCATACAGGGTGATGATACGGCAGAGAAGTTGTTAGTTGTTAGTTCTTAGTTGTTAGTGGGACAGGTGGGGTATGGGGTACGTCGCTTCGCTCCGTTCGCAAATACAGGGGTTCTTCGCTGCGCTCAGAATGACGGCGTTTGGTGTGTGTGGGTTTTAGGGTTTTCCGTTGGGGTTCCAGGTGGGGCGCCAGTCGGTGTTGGCGAGCCAGAGGATGGGGGATTGCATGGACTCGATGGCCTGGTCCATGTGGGCGAAGTCGATTTTGGTGAGTTCGTCGGAGGGTTGGTGGTAGTCGGGGTGGAGGCCGAAGCTGGAGACGGTGTGGGCGATGATGCCTTGTTTGGCGAGGGCGTAGTTGTCGGAGCGCTGGAAGAATTTCTGATCGGGGTGGGGGTCGTTGACCAGGCGGGCGCCGTGTTTGGCGAGCTCGGGGCCAAGGTTGGAGCGGTCGAAGCCGGTGAGCCAGAGGGTACCTTCAGGGACCAGTGGGTCGGGGCGGCCGATCATCTCGAATTCAAGGTTGGCGACGATGCTGGGGAGTGGGACGGGAGGATTTTTGAGGAAGGCCGCATTACCGAAGCCGCCCAGCTCTTCCGAGCCGAAGAGGGCGAAGACGAGGGTTCGTTTGGGAGTGGGGCCGTGGGCGATGGCGTTCATGAGGGTGAGGACGGCAGTGGTGCCGGAGGCGTCGTCGTCGGCGCCGTTGTAGATGAGGTCTGGACCGGAGCCTGGTTTTAGCATGCCGAGGTGGTCGAGGTGGGCGGTGAGGAGGACGACTTCGCCGGCGAGTTTGGGGTCAGAGCCGCGGAGGACGGCGACGGCATTCCAGGTTTCGGTGCGGGGGGTGTCCTGGAACTTGCCGAGCATCTGAACGATGCGCGGGTTGAGGGTGTCGGGGAGGGCGGACTTCTGGATGTAGGAAGGATGACCGTCGATGGGTTGGCCTCCGGGTTCGAGGCCGAGGGCCTCCATCTGCTGGGCGCAGAAGAGGGCGGCGAGGTGTTCGTCGCGGGTGGCGGAGCCGCGGCCGTGGAGCTCGTCGGCGGCGAGAAAGTCCATGTCTGCATGGACTTCGCGGTCCTGCGCGGAGTCCTGCGCGGACGGGGAGACTAAATGCACGGTCTGGGCCGGGATGAAGCGGGGGGTTGTGAGAAGGATAAGGAAAGAAAGTGCGAAACGAGTGGCGTTGAGCTTCGTCCTAAAGATCATGCGGCAGATTATAGCTGCCCATGGCCGGTTGGCTGGGTACGGAACACTGGATGCGACAATAGCAATGTATTGGAGACGGGCGACGTGGGGTTGATGAGCCGGGTGAAAGCGATGCGTAGTTTGGCGGCGGGGATGATGCTGGCGTTGTTAGTGCCGCTGACAGGGTGCCCGTTTTTTGTGTGCGCGAAGGCGAGTTGCACGGATAATACGACGACAACGGGTACGGGCGATTATGCGTTTGTGACCAATAGCTCGTCTGGGACGACTTACCTGGATGGGTTCCAGGTCTCTGGCGGGTCGCTGGTGGCGGCGACGGGGTTTCCGTTTTCGCTGGGCTATGTGCCTTCGGCGATGGCAGTTATACCGAGCGATGCGTATCTGTATGTGGCCAGCGATTCGGCGTTGAATTCTGGTGTGGGCGACATTTACGGGTATACGATCGGCACCGGGGGGGCGCTGACTGCGCTGAACAGCGGGAACCCGCTGGAGGCGGAGAACTCGATTGCTCTGGACATTTCTCCAAACGGAGAATGGCTGTTTTCTTTGAACAACGATGACATTACCCTGGAGGAGTACTCGATCAACAGCACAACGGGGCTGCTGACATACTTCAATAACTATTCGCTGGCCTTTCCGGCTGGATTTACCTCGAGCACAAGCAGTCTTCAGACGGGGTCGGCGATGGTCAAGGTGGCGCCGAGCGGAGATTTTGTGGCTGTTGCCGAGGGGCTGGCGGGGGTTGAGACGTTTACGCTGGATGAGTCGACGGGAGCGGTGACCGGGGCGAGTCAGGTGCCGGCGCCTTCGTCTACTGCCGGCGATTACGCGGTGGATATCGATAGCAACAACTATCTGTATGTGGCGACGACGGGAGAGATTTACTCCTACGCGGTGAGCACGACGGGGACTATCTCCACGCCTGCAACCTCGGGTGTTGCGACCGGGGTGCCTCCGTTTGGGATTGCGCTGATAGGTTCAGGGAGGTTGTTGACCGGGTTCGAGAACTCAAGTTCGCAGTCGATCATCGACGTGTTTACGATTACAAGTGGGGTACTGGGTTCGTCACCGCCTCAAGCGACCGCTCCGACCAATGTTGGGGCGCTGGGCGTGGACAGTAGCGGATCGTATGTGGTCGCGGCAGGGGAGAATTCTTCGTCGGGGATACAGATATTTTCGATTGGGTCTACGACGGTGACCTCTATTGGAAGCGTGGCATCGGGAACAACTACGGGTATCCCGGTGGTGGTTGCCATGACACACTAGAGGCTGGGCCTGCGCGGGGTTGTGAGCTGACGACGGCTATCCCGCGGAACGCTAGATATTGGGGCATCGCCGAAGAATGCGCTGGAATAGATCGAAGCTGTTGCGACGGCAGAACGAGTGGGTGCTGCGAGCTTCCGGCAGTGTGGCGTTGACGCTGTGTGTGCTGACGGGGTGCTCGCATTTGCATCCCAAGCCGGTGGAAAAATATGTGTATGTGACGGCGCGGCAGGGGTTTCTGCACGACCGGGTGGCGGCAGTATCGAACCGCACGGGTGAGGTGACGAGCGGGGAGAAGCTGGTTGTCCTGGGGCGGGCGCGGAAGTGGGTGCAGGTACGGACGCCGCGCGGCGAGGTGGGCTGGATCGAGGAGAGTAAGACGGCCGATCAGGAGGTTGCGGAGGCGTTTGACGCGCTGCGGGTGAAGCATCTGCTGGACCCGACGGTGGCGGCGGCGACCGCGCGCGACGAGGTGTTGCTGCATATCGCACCGGGACGGGAGTCGAAGAGTTTCTTCCGGCTGGCGGAGGGCGAGAAGCTCAGTTTGTTGAAGAGGGCAACGGTGGCGAAGGCGGGTGCGCCGGGCGCGGCGAAGGCTGCTGGGGCTCCGGCGACGGCTAAAGGCGCGGCGAAGGACGCGGCGGATGAGCCTCCTGCACCGGTGTATGAGGACTGGTGGCTGGTGCGGGATGCCAAGGGCGATACGGGGTGGATCTATTCGCACCTGATCGATGTGGATGCGCCGGACTCGCTGGAACGGTATGCCGAGGGGCAGCGGATTGTGGGGGCTTATGTTCTGGCGAGCGTGGACGATCCGGATTCTGGGATTTTGAACAATGGCGTGACCGTGACGACTGTCCCCGAGTATGTGACTGTGTTGGGGCCGTATAAGGCCGGGTTGCCGTATGACTTCGACCAGGTGAGAGTGTTTACGTGGAACCTGAAGAAGCACCGCTATGAGACGGCGTATCGCGAGCACGATGTGGCGGGGTATCTGCCGGTGACGATCGAGAAGAAGACCGATCCTTATGGCAAGGGCGCGGATGCGTCGACCCCGCTGCCGGCGTTTAGCTACAAGGTGCTGGGGGGGGGTGAGGTGATTCCGGCGCCCGATCCGGCTACCGGAGAGCTGACGCCCGGGAAGCTGGTGACCAAGACTTACCGGCTGGAAGGGAATATCTGCCGGAGGGTGATTGCGCCGGGGCCGGCACCGGTGGAGTTCCATGCGGAGCCGGAGAAGAAGGAGCCGGTGAAGCGGAAGAAGTAAAACAGACAACTGCAAAATCTTTAACGCAGATGGCGCGAAGGAAGAACGCAAAGGTCGCGGCGGCATTGTGCTCATTAGGCGTAGAAGCGGCGGATGGCTTCTACTACGGTGGCGATTTCGTCGGTGCGGAGTTCGGGGTAGATGGGGAGGGCGAGGACTTCGGCGGCGGCGCGCTCGGCGTGGGGGAAGTCGCCGGATTTGTAGCCTCGAGGTGCGAGGGCCTTTTGCTGGTGGAGGGGGAGGGGGTAGTAGATTTCGCTGCCGATCTTGTGGGCGGTGAGATGGGCGCGGAGGTCGTCGCGGCGGGGGGCGCGGATGACGTACTGGTGGAAGATGGGCTCGGCTCGGGGGTCGGTGTAGGGGAGGACGATGCCTTCGGCTGTGGATTGGCCGGTGAAGCCTGCGGCGGTGAAGGCGGCGTCGTATTGGGCGGCGATCTCGCGGCGGCGGTGGTTGGCGGCGGGGACGCGGCGGAGTTTGACGGAGAGGACGGCAGCCTGGAGAGTGTCGAGGCGGGAGTTCCAGCCGACTTCGTCGTGGAAGTAGCGGGTGCGCATGCCGTGGGCGCGGAGCATCTTGATGCGGGCATCTATCTCGGAGTCTGAGGTGGTGACGAGGCCGGCGTCGCCGAAGGCGGAGAGGTTTTTGGTGGGGTAGAAGCTGAAGGCGGCGGCGTCTCCGAGGGCGCCGGCTGCAACTCCGTTCCAGCGCGATCCAAAGGCCTGGGCGGCGTCTTCGACGATGCGGAGATTGTGCTGGGTGGCGAGGGCGGAGAGGGCCGTCATGTCCGCGCACTGACCATAAAGATGTACTGGCATAATTGCTGCTATGTTGCTGTTGGGATTGGCGCTTATGGTTTCCGCGGCGGACTCGGCGGAGAGGTTGAAGGTGCGGGGATCTATGTCTGCGAAGAGGGGGGTTGCGCCGACACGGAGGATGGAACTGGCGGTGGCGAAGAAGCTGAAGGGGGTGGTGATGACAGAGTGGGTGGGGCCGATTTGGAGGGCGGCGAGGGCGAGCCAGAGGGCGTCGGTGCCGCTGGCGCAGCCGGAGGCGAAGGGGACTTCGCAGAAGGCGGCGGCGGATTGCTCGAATTGCGTGACTTCGGGGCCGAGGATGAAGCGCTGGGAGGTGCAGACGGCCTCGATGGCGGCCATGACTTCATCGCGAATGAGGGCAAACTCGCGGGAGAGATCGAGGATCGGAACGGGTTGCAGGGATTGAGGCATCGAGGGTTATCGTACCGCGAGCGGTGGCGGAGAGTCGCGGCTTGGAAGTGCGGAATTTGAAGAGGTTTGAGGGCTGGCGGAGTAATAACGAGCTCAGAGCTAGTGAGCGTTTGAGCTTAGAAGAAGAGCGGGAGCGCGACAAATCTCCGCAGGAAGCGTCCAAGAGAGAGTTCGGACGCATTAAAGCGGTTGGTAGAGTTTTTGAGTCCCTGAGGGCTTGTCTAGCTTGCTGAAGCTTGTTAGGGTGGATTGCTGCAACTCTGGAGAGGTGCAAGCTGTATATTTCGGGCCCGCCAGGTGAGCTTCCGGGCGAGCTGTTTAACATTGCAACGATGGAATGACAGGAGATCGGCCCCATGGAATCAAAGCCGGCACAGAATATTCAGGACACCTTCCTGAACACGGTCCGCAAGGACAAAAGCCCCATCACGATCTATCTTGTAAGCGGAGTGAAGCTTACGGGCAAGATACGCTCGTTTGACAAGTACTCGGTACTGCTGGAGAACAATGCTCAGGAGCAGTTGATCTTCAAGCACGCTATATCGACGGTGGTGGCAGGGCGTCCTGGACCGCATGGCGAGGTACGGCCGATCACGGACGGACGGATAGCGGTGGAAGCGCCGCCTCGCACGGCATGAGCGTTTTTCCGAAGTGCAAGTGCATAAGCGTTGACGCAATTGCCCAGTAAACCTTTTTCACGATCGAAGGACTCGCGGCTGGTGCAGCTGCGGGAGGAGTCTCTGCTGCGTTCGCGGCAGGAGGCTACGCGGGAGCGCGCCGTGTTGGTGGCGGTGGAGTTTACTTCAGGGCGGCACCGGCTATCGACGGTTGCGTCGCAGGCGAAGGCCGCGGCTGCGGTGACGGCGCGTGCGGAGGCCGGTGGAACCGATTTAGATAGTGATGTGTTGTCGCTGGCGGAGAAGGTAAAGACGGTGGACGTGGACTTCGATGCGTCGCTGGCGGAGTTTCAAGAGCTGGCTCGGTCGGCGGGCGCGACGATTGCCGCGGTGTTGATCCAGCGGCGAGACAAGCCGGATGCGGCGACTCTGGTGGGTGGAGGCAAGCTGGATGAGATTGTGGCTACCGTGGCGTCGACGGGCGCTAGTTTGGTGCTGTTTGACCACGATCTGACGCCTTCACAGGCGAGAAATGTGGAGGCACGGCTGCCCTGCACGGTGATCGACCGGACGCAGTTGATTTTGGATATTTTTGCGCGACATGCGCGGACGCGCGAAGGGCAGCTTCAGGTGGAGTTGGCACAGTTGGAGTATCAACTGCCGCGGCTGGCGGGTAAAGGTAAGTCGATGTCGCAATTGGGCGGCGGAATTGGGACGCGCGGTCCGGGTGAGACGCAGCTGGAGACCGACCGGCGGCGAATCAATGTGCGGCTGGATAGGATCAAGCAACAGTTGGAGGCGGTAAGGCGGATCCGGCGGCAGCAGCGCGGCCGGCGGGAGGCTGTACCGGTGCCGACGGTGGCGTTGGTGGGATATACGAATGCAGGGAAGTCGACGCTGTTCAACTCGATGACCGGGGCGGATGTGCTGGCCAGCGAGCGGATGTTTGCGACGCTTGATCCGAAGCTGCGACAGTTGACGCTGCCCTCGCGCAGAAAAGTGCTTCTGAGCGATACGGTGGGGTTTTTGCGGAACCTGCCGCACGCGCTGGTGACCAGCTTCCGAGCGACTCTGGAGGAGGTGGAGCGGGCGGAGTTGCTGCTGCACGTGCGGGATGCGGCGAGTCCTACGCTGGAGGAGCAGAAGGCGCAGGTGGAAGCCGTGCTGAGCGAGTTGGATGTGCTGGACAAGCCGACACTGCAGGTGCTGAACAAGATCGATCTGCTGCCGGCGGGGACGCACTTTGAGGTGGGGGCGATTCCGGTGTCGGGGCTGACTGGCGAGGGGATCCAGGGGTTGCTTCATGGGATCGACGCGGCGCTGACGGCGGATCCGCTGGCGGAGGCGCGGTTTCGAGTGCCGCAGGCGGAGGGACGGGTGTTGAGTGCGCTGGAGCGTGGAGCGACGCTGACCAAGCAGCACTTTGAAGGGAATTTGGTTTATGTGACGGCGGTGGGGCCGGCGTCGTTGTTGCAGCGGTATCGGAAGTACCAGGTGCGGGAGGAGGCGGTTGACGAGGCCGGCGGCGCAGCTCGGGATGTTGAGGCGGTCCGGTGATGCAGGTCTCTCCACTGCGTCCGCAAACTGCGCGGACTTCGGTCGAGATGACAATGTTGTGGGATGAAGATAGCGGGGTTAAACAATACAGGCCGCCTGTTGCTGGGAGCGGAGGTGGTGTCCCTGCATCACGCGGCCTGCACGACCCGGAACGGGTCCCGGCTGGTGCTATTAGTGTAAGCCTGAGGCGGGGGAACGGGGAATTAATTATGAGCAAAAAGGCACGATTTTTTCCCGGTTTCGGAAGTGGCTGCTAACCGGGCATTCTGGCCGTTTATCGGGCTTGGGCTTTGACTTTGAGGGTATTGCTTTGTTACAACTAAGTCGTACCAAAGCCAGCATTTGTAGCTGAATTGTCCTTAGCCAGCTAGCAAGATTGTGGGCAGGTTCAGGGCAAGCGTTTTTACGCCGCGCCGCCCTCCGCAAGGCAGAAAATTCAGCAACTTCAATAAATTTCATGGAAATTCTCAATCAACTTGGCGGTCTGGTACTCGGCTCTGTGCCGACGATGATTTTGTTCGTGCTGCTGGTGATCGCTTATAGCGTGCTGGTGCAGGGTCC
>Ga0302314_10021125_pt1 | contig 10738 bp, 11 predicted proteins | sample III_Palsa_N2_3_FD_200533 | JGI IMG/M metagenome (GOLD analysis project Ga0302314, IMG submission 200533) | Peat permafrost microbial communities from Stordalen Mire near Abisko, Sweden - III_Palsa_N2_3 | ecosystem: Environmental > Terrestrial > Soil > Palsa > Peat permafrost | place: Sweden... | reverse complement strand
GTGGCCGCGCCGCTGGGTCCGCGTCTGGTGCACGGGGTCGTGACGGGCCTGCGCGACGGCGCGGGCGTCAACCGGCCGCTGAAGCCGGTTGCCGGCCGCGTTGAGAGCCCGCCGCTGCCGCCCGAGAGTCTCGCCTTCATCGAATGGGCGGCGCGCTACGCGGTCGACCAGGCCGGCCAGCCGCTGGCCATCGCCCTGCGCGGATCGAGCGCGCCCAAGGCCAAGCCCGCCCGCGTCGTCGTCGTCAGCGGCCGGGATCCGACGCGGATGACGCCGGCCCGCGCCAAGGTGATCGGGGCGGCGGCCGCCGCGGCGCTGGCCCCGGCGGCCTTGGCGCGGGCGGCGGGGGTCAGCTCCGGCGTGGTCTCGGCGCTGCTGGCCGACGGAGTCTTAGCCGAGGAGTTGCGCCACCCGCCGATCGACTTCGAGGCGCCCGATCCGGATCGCGCCGGCCCGCAACTCAACCCCAGCCAGGCCGCCGCGCTCGCCGGACTGGCGACGATGATGGGCGACGGCGGCTTCGGCGTCGCGCTGCTCGACGGCGTCACTGGCTCGGGCAAGACCGAGGTCTATCTGGAAGCCGCCGCGGCGGTGCTGCGCCGCGATCCTGACGCCCAGGTGCTGATCTTGCTGCCGGAGATCGCCCTTACCGAGGCGGTGATCGCCCGCATCGCCGAGCGCTTCGGCGCCGCGCCGGCGGCCTGGCACTCAGGGCTCGCGCCTCAGCGCCGCCGCCGAGTGTGGGAGGCGACGGCGCTGGGCAAGTGCCGGATCGTGGTGGGCGCGCGCTCGGCGCTGTTCCTGCCTTTCCGCAGGCTGCGCCTGATCGTGGTCGATGAGGAGCACGACGCTTCCTACAAACAAGAGGAGGGCTTCATCTACCAAGCTCGCGACCTCGCCGTCGCCCGCGCCAAGCTGGGCGATCTGCCGGTCCTGCTCGCCTCGGCGACGCCGTCGCTGGAGACGCTGTGGAATGCGCAGAACGGCCGCTATCGCTGGCTGAGGCTCGCGAGCCGCCACGGCGGCGCGGCGCTGCCGGAGATCTCGCTGATCGACCTGCGCGAGACGCCGCCGGAGGCCGGCCGCTGGCTCTCGCCGCCGCTGGTTCAGGCAATGGTCGAGACCCTGGGTCGTGGCGAGCAGGTGCTGCTGTTCCTCAATCGCCGCGGCTACGCCCCGCTGGTGCTGTGCCGGGCCTGCGGCGAGCGGCTGCGCGCGCCGGACAGCGAGTCATGGCTGGTCGAGCATCGCTACAGCGGCCGGCTGGTCTGCCACCTGACCGGCTTCTCGATGCCCAAGCCCGAGCGCTGCCCCTATTGCTCGGCGAAGGACAGCCTGGTCTCGATCGGACCGGGTGTGGAGCGGGTGGAGGAGGAGGCGCGTTCGCTGTTCCCGGACGCGCGCCTGGCGGTGTTCTCGTCCGACACCGTCACCAGCGGCGAGGCCGCCCGCACCCTGATCGAGGCCATGGCGGCCGGTGAGTTCGACATCCTGGTCGCCACCCAAGGGGCCGCCAAGGGACACAACTTCCCGAATCTGACACTCGTCGGCGTGGTCGACGCCGACCTTGGGCTGCGCGGCGGCGACCTGCGCGCCGCCGAGCGCACCTTCCAACTGCTGGCCCAGGTTTCTGGCCGCGCCGGGCGGCATGCGCGGCCCGGCAGGGCGCTGCTGCAGACCTGGGCGCCCGAGCATCCGGTGATGCAGACCCTCGCCGCGCAGGATCGCGACGCCTTCGTCGCCCTCGAGATGGGCGAGCGCGAGGCCGCCGGCCTGCCGCCGTTCGGCCGGCTCGCCGCTCTGATCGTCTCGGGCGAAGACCCCGCCGGCCTCGACCGGTTCCTGCGCGACCTCGCCGCCGCCGCGCCCAACGCCGAGGGCGTCGACGTGTTCGGGCCGGCCGATGCGCCGTTCAGCCTGGTGCGCGGACGCCGGCGCAAGCGCTTCCTGGTCCGCGCCGACCGCGGCGTCGACCTGCAGGCCTTCCTCGCCGCCTGGCGCGCCCGGGTGAAAATCCCCGGCCAGGTGCGGCTGACCATCGACGTCGACCCCTACAGCTTCCTTTAACATCTGGCTTACCGTTTGCAGCGGCGTCGCTGGCGAGCCGAAAGGTGGCTCGACGGGAGACAGTCGCGTCATGCAGGCCCCAGCGAACATCAAGTCGCTGACCTCGTTAAGGTTCTTCGCGGCCGCCTGGGTGGTGCTCTACCACTATTGGCCGAGCCTGGCCGTGTCCGGGACCCCGCCGATCGTGGCGGCGGGTCACCTCGGCGTCGAACTGTTCTTCATCCTGTCCGGCTTCATCCTCAGCCACGTGTACCTGCCGTCCTTCGAGGCCGGCCAGTTCCGCTATGGCGACTTCCTCTGGGCGCGGCTGGCGCGGATCTATCCGATGCACCTCGCCACCCTGATTGCCGTCGGGCTGATGGGCGGTCTGGCGCTGGCGGCCGGCGTCCGGATCGACAGCAACGTCGTCTCGCTCGCGGCCCTGCCGGCCAACCTGCTGCTGCTCCAAGCCTGGGGCTTCGCGCCGGTGGCCGGCTGGAACCATCCCTCCTGGTCGATCTCGGCCGAGTGGTTCGCTTACATCTGCTTCCCGGCCATCGCCCTGCTGGCCGCGAGCGTCCGCCGCTGGCCGGTGGCGGCCGTGGTCGGGACGGTCGCGATCTTCGCGGCGAGCGCGCTGATGTTCGAGCGAATCACCGGCTTTCCGCTCGACGTGGCGACCATCGCGTGGGGCGCCTTGCGAATAATCCCCTGTTTTCTTCTTGGCTGTGGACTCTATCTAGCATGGCGCTCGCGCGTGGCGGATCGCCGCAAGGCGCTCGCCGGCGCCGCATTTTTCGGCTTGGCTGTCCTGGCGGCTGCGCAATTTCGGGCGCCTGACATTCTCATCGTCTTTGCCTGCGCCGGCCTGATCATTTCCTTGGCGCAAGTTTCCGCGGCGGGCAGTCGGCTACTGGTCCAGCCGCTTTTCGTGTATCTGGGCGAGATAAGCTATTGCATCTACATGGTCTCGATTCCGTGGTCGCTGCTCTTTGTCAATATAGCGGCTAGAATTATGCATCTGAGCGCCAAGCAACTGCCCTGGCCAGTGTGGATTGTCTTTGCTCTGTCGGTGCTGCCAGTGGCGGCCGCGGCGCATCATCTGATCGAACGACCGGCTCGTGACCGCATGAAACTATGGTGGAGTTTGAGGCCAACTCACAAACTTGCGACCGCGACGGCGGGGTAAACACTCTTTTCATCCGCGCAAGGCACGTTTAAGCCCTCATGCGTCGGCGGCGGGAGACATCACCAGCATGTTTGGACGAGCGAGAGCTTCTCTCGGCGCCCTCTTTCTAGCGCTCTTCGTCGCGTTCGCGCCTGGTGGCGCTTTTGCCGACGACTATTGGCAGTGCGTGCCCTTCGCCCGGCTGGTGTCGGGGATCCAGATTTTCGGTGACGCCTGGACTTGGTGGAGTCAGGCGGCCGGCAAGTACGAAACCGGTTTCGTGCCCAAGGCGGGCGCCGTGCTCTGCTTCCGTCCCAGCGGCCGCATGCGGCTCGGCCACGTCGCGGTTGTCAGCCAGGTGCTGACCGACCGGGTTATCCAGATCAGCCAAGCCAACTGGTCGCTGATCGACGGACGTCGCGGCCACGTCGAGCGCAATGTTACCGTCGTCGATGTCTCGCCGAACGGCGATTGGAGCCAGGTAAAGGTGTGGAACGATCCGTCCCATGACCTCGGCACCACCGTTTATCCGACCTACGGCTTCATCTACCAGGACGCGGTGACCGCAGCCTCGGCGAGGCTCACCGCCGCCTCCGACGCCGCCATCAACATGGCGCAGTCGGCCGCGAGCCAGGTCGCCGCCGCCGTCCGGCCCGGGTCAGCGCCCATGCAGATGCTGAATCAGGCCGCCGACTCGACCGACCGCATCGCCGCACTGATCCAGGCCGCGACCGGTCAGGCCCCGGCGGAAAAGAAGGACGCTCACTGAGCCCCGATCACGGGCTCAGGTCTTCCACTTCGAAGTCATCCAGTTCCATCAACCGCTCGGCGACGATGCGCCGATGGCAATGGCCTGGATCAGCCTCATAACAAAGCAGCGCGGCGGATCGTTCCCTGGCGATTTCGAATGCCTGCGCGAGTTCAAGCTGCGCCTTCGGCTCGGCCAGATGCGCCTCGTAGATTTCCCGCATCTCCGCCGGACGCCCGGCGCGCACCGCTTCGCGGCCGGCCTTCGGCGTACCCAGGGCCTGCAGGTGAACATAGTCGATGCCGGCCTCGCCGAGGCTGGCGGCCAGGATGCGCTTGGAAAAGCCGGCCCGGCGCGACGACGGGACCGCGCGCACATCGATCAGCACCTCGACGCCGGCCGCCTTCAGCGCCTCGATGACGGCTGCCTGGGTCGCGGCCTCATAGCCGATGGTCCGCAGCTTCATGTTCCGTCTCGCGATCTCGTCATGGACTTACCCCCCATGGACTTACTTAGGGGACCCAGCCTAGCACTCGCCGAGCCTAGATAGATCAGGAGCCGCCCTTGGACGCCGTCGTCGATTACGAGCCCCGCGCCGGCCGCATCGGCCTGAAGACGTCGCCGGGCGATGGCGAGATGGCCTATCTCGATTTCGGCCCGGCCAATCGCGCGCCGGACCTCATCTTCGTGCACGCCAACGGTTTCAACGCCCGCGCCTATCGGACGATCCTGGCGCCGCTGGCGACCAGCCTGCGAATCCTCGCGCCCGACCAGCGCGGCCACGGCGCCACCACCCTGCCCACCGATTATCCGCGCACGTCGTGGCTCGATCTGAAGGACGATCTGCTGGCGTTCCTGGATGCGATGCGGATCGAGCGCGTGTCGCTGAGCGGCCACTCCATGGGCGGGACAGCCTCGCTGCTGGCCGCCGCGGAGGCCCCGGCGCGGGTGCGGGCGCTCGCCCTGCTGGATCCGGTCATTCGGCCGCTGGGCGCGCCGCCGGCGGGCTCGGCCATCGGCGCCGCGCCGATGGTGCAGGGCGCGCTGCGACGCCGTAGGGCCTTCCCCAGCCGCGCGGCGGCGGTGGAAGGCTATCGCGGTCGCGGCGCGTTCCGCACCTGGAGCGAGGCGATGCTGGAAGACTACGTCGCCGCCGGCTTCCATGACCTTCCGGACGGCACGGTCACCCTCGCCTGCACGCCGGAATGGGAAGTTTCCAACTACGTGTCCCAGGACCACGACGTCTGGGCCGCGTTCGAAGCCTCGCGCTGTCCGATCCGGATCCTGCGCGCCGAACGCGACTCGCCCGGTCGCCTCGACGAGGGACTGGACCACCTCGCCGCCAGGAGCCGCATCCGCGTCGAGACCGTGCCGGACACCACCCACTTCCTGCCGATGGAGCGGCCCGAGCTGGTGCGTGACGCGATCCTGGAGGCGGTCGCGGCGCCTTAGCCTACCATCTCAGCAGATACCGTCCGATCACTGCGCCCAGGGCGGCGCAGGCGACGATGCCGAGCGAGTACCAGACCACCACGAACGCCGCGGCGGTCTCCTGGCAATAGAGGCCGTAGATCGCCGCCGCCACCGCGCCGGCGAAGAGCCCGGCTGCCGCGCCGGTCAGCGCCAGGCGCGTCGGTGCGGTGCGCCGCATCACCCACAGCACCGCGGCATAGATCGGCGCGGCGATCACCAGGATGCGCACCGGACAGATGCGCCAAGTCTGGCCGAGCCAGAGATGCGCCATCTGGCCCGGCGGCGCGCGCATGGTTTCGTGTCCGGCCATCATCAGCAGCCACGCCAGGGTCGCCACCGCCAGCCAGGCGACCGCGCCGACCCGCCCGCCGGGCCGCGCCAGCCGCGCGGTCGCCATCAGGCCCGAGACCGCCAGCAGCACGCTGTAAGAGGCTTTCATCCAGAACCAGCCGGCATGCGCGGACTGCGCGGGCATGCCGAACCAATAGGTGAGCGCGCCGAGCCAGAGCACCGAGCCGGCCAGGGCGACTGCCACCAGTCGCGGCATGATCGGCCGCGCCGGGACCGGACCGGAGTCGATGGCGAGCGTGCGAATCAGCTCGTCGGTCCTCATGGCCGCACCTTGCGCGCCAGCCGCTGCAGACTGCGATGGATGGCGACCTTGGCCGCGCCGGGCGTGAGCCCCTGGCGCCTGGCGGCCTCTTCGATGGAGTAGCCGGTCAGCTTGACGTCCTGGATCAGAGCGCGCTGCCGCTCCGGCAGGTCGCTCATCAGGGTCTCGAGGTCGCGCCTCACCGCGCCCTCCTCGGCGGTCTCGTCCGCCAGCAGCACGCCGGCGTCCTCCAGCGGCACGGCGCGCCGCACGCGGGCGCGGCGGAAGTGATCCAGCAGCTTGTAGCGCCCGATCGCATAGGCCCAGGGCGAGAAGGGCTGACGCGGATCGTAGCTATCTCGCTTCAGGTGGATCGCCAGCAGCGTCTCCTGCACCAGATCCTCGGTCTCCGCGGCGCCTGGACCGAGCCGATGGGCGAAGTAGGCGCGCAGGTGTCCGCCGAGCGCGCCCAGGAGCTGGGCGTGCGCCGTCGCGTCGCCGGCCAGTCCGCGCAGCATCAGCTCCTTCAACCCGGATTCGGTGTCGTTCACGCCGTTGATCTTAGTTCGCGCGGTGAGCGCCAGGGGTTACGCGAGGCCAGGATCGGATTTGGTAACCGCACGCCCCCCGATGACGTACTAGAAGTCGCCGCGCCGATGAAGTGCGGGCGGCGCGCCTCGAAGGAGCGATCGCATGAGCCTGGCCCGCACGGAACGCCTCGCCGCCGCGAGGCCGCGCCCGCCGAGGGCCCGCAAGGTGCTGGTGGCGCGCCACGGCGTCATCGTCCGTATCACCCACTGGATCAACGCGATCGCCCTCCTCTTTCTGTTGCTGTCCGGCCTGCAGATATTCAACGCCCACCCCGCGCTCTACTGGGGCCAGCAGTCGAATTTCGGCCATGGCTGGCTCTCCATGGGCGCCTACGCTGGCGGCGGCGCGCTCCATGGCGTCACAAGGGTCGGGCCGGCGCTCTTCGACACCACGGGATTTCTCGGCGCCTCGCGGGATCATGGCGTCTGGACCTCGCGCGGCTTTCCCGGCTGGCTGACCATCCCCTCGGCGCGGTTCCTGGCGCTGGGCCGCCGCTGGCACTTCTTCTTCGCCTGGCTGTTCGCCCTCAACGGCGCGCTCTACATCGCCAGCGCCGTCATCAGCGGCCATCTGCGCCGCGACCTCGCGCCGACCCGCCACGATCTTACCCCGCGCAACCTGCTGCTTGAGGTCTGGAACCACGTCCGGCTGAAGTTCCCAAAGGGCGAGGAGGCGCGGCATTACAACGTGCTGCAGAAAGGCGCCTACCTGGGCGTGGTCCTCGTCCTGCTGCCGCTGATGGTGCTGACCGGGATGACCATGTCGCCCATGCTCGACGCCGCCTTCCCCTTCCTGCTCGACGCTTTCGGCGGCCGCCAGTCGGCGAGGTCGATCCATTTCATCACCGCCAGCCTGATCGTGCTCTTCTTCGCCGTGCACATTTTCATGGTGTTGCTGGCGGGGCCTTGGAACGAGGTCCGCTCGATGATCACCGGCCGCTTCGCCATTGAGGTCGAGCCGACCCGATCTGTCGGAGACGCGCCATGAGCCTGCCCCGCCGTGGCTGGCTGCAAGGCGCCGGCGCCAGTCTGGCCGCGCTGGCGCTCTCCGGATGCAACAAGATCGCCGAGGATGCGAAGGTGGTGAGGGTGCTCGCCGGCGCGGAAGTGCTGAGCCGCAACGTGCAGCGGCTGATCGGCCGCGGCGCGCTCGCCCGTGAGTTCACCCGCGCCGACATCACCCCCAACTTCAAGGCCAACGGCAGCACCGACCCGCCGGACGCCGACTACAAGGCCATGGTCGCGAGCGGCTTCGCCGACTGGAAGCTGGTGGTCGACGGCCTGGTCGAGCGCCCGCTGGCCCTGTCGCTCGCCCAACTCCGCGCCCTGCCGGCCCGCACCCAGATCACCCGGCACGACTGCGTCGAGGGCTGGAGCTGCATCGGTGAGTGGTCAGGGGCCAAGCTCGGCGTGCTGATGGAAATGGCCGGCCTGAAACCGCAGGCCAAGCATATTATCCTGCACTGCGCCGACACCCTGGGCGACGCCAAATACTACGAGACCCTCGACGTCTTCGACGTCTTCCACCCCCAGACCATCCTCGCCTACGACATGAACGGTGCGCCGCTGACCGTCGCCCACGGCGCGCCGCTCAGGCTGCGGGCCGAGCGCTATCTCGGCTACAAACAGGCCAAGTACCTGATGCGCCTGGAAGCCGTCGACCGCTTCGACCACATCGGCGGCGGCCAGGGCGGCTACTGGGAGGACCAGGGCTACGACCGCTACGGGGGGATATGATGACCCTTGCGATTCTCGATGACAAAGCCTACCTTAGCCAGAGTTAGCTAAGGCGAATTCGAATGGCTATCGTCAACATGCTCGAGGCGAAGAGCAATCTCTCCAAACTTGTCGAAGCAGTTGAATCCGGCGCCGAGAAGGAAGTGATCATTGCCCGAAACGGGCGACCTGCCGCCCGCCTCGTCCCTCTGGACGCCGATGATCGTCGTCCGTTGCTCGGGATTGCCAAAGGGCTGTTTACGGTCCCCGACAACATCGACGAGGACAACGAAGAGATCGCTAAGCTGTTCTATGGCGATGAATGAGGCTGCTACTCGACACGCACATCGCGCTCTGGGCGATGACGGAGAGTCCTCGGTTGCCTGGACGAGCGAGAAGTCTGATCTCTTCGGCTGATGCTGCTCTTTTGGTCAGCGTGGTGAGCCTCTGGGAGATCGGGATCAAGCACGCGAGGCGTCGAGGGCGGCCGAACGACATGCCTATCTCGGCAGCCGAGATGGCGCGTCTCCTGGCCGGCGCCAAGTGTGAGATTCTGCCCGTCAGCCTCGCGCACGTGCTTGAAGTCGAGACACTTCCGGACCTCCACCGCGATCCCTTCGATCGGATGCTCGTCGCCCAGGCGCGCTCTGAACCGTTGCGCCTGCTGACAGTCGACGCTCAGCTGGCGGCCTATGGCGACGCGATCGAACTCGTCTAAGCCCGCTCGAACAGCTTCGCCCAGCGGCGCTTCTCGCGGGTTTTCCAGCCGCCGCGGTGGTAGGCGTCCGAGGCGATCAGCGGCACGACCGTGGTCGCCTCGGCGAACACCATCTGCTCCTCGGTCACCTGCACCTTGCCCCAGGACGCCGCTTCCTTCAGCGTCGAGGAGGAACAGGCGCCGTCGCGCACGTCGGCGACGGTGATCTGCACGGCGTATCTGTGCATCTCGGCCTCGATGCCGAGGATCTCGGCGCAGACCACCGTGTCCTGGGCGAAGTTCTTCGGCACGCCGCCGCCGACCATGAAGAGGCCGGTGGCGCCGGCGGCGATCTTCACGTCGGTCAGCTCGCGGAAGTCGGCGACGGCGTCGATGGTGAGGTAGGGCTTGCCGGCCTTCATCCGCTCCACCTGGTGCTTCACCAGGCCGAAGCCGGCCGAGGAGTCGGTGAAGGCGGGGCAGAAGATCGGACAGCCTTCTTCATAGGCCGTCTGCACCAGGCTGCCGGGCTTCTTGGCGTGGCCGTCCGCCAGCCAGTGGCCGATCTCGTGGATGAACTCGCGGCTGGAATAGGGGCGCGGCTCCAGGCTGTCGGCGATGTCCTTGATCGCCGCGTCGCAGGCCTGCAGCTCTTCCTCGTCGATATAGGTGTCGTAGATGCGGTCGATGTAGAGCGCCCGCAGATCGCGGTCGTCGACATTGGACTGCGCCTGATAGTGCTTGAAGCCGAGCGCTTCAAAGAAATCCATGTCGATGATCGAGGCGCCGGTGGCCACGACAGCGTCGGCCATGCCGTACTTCAGCATGTCGCGGTAGACGTGCATGCAGCCGCCGGCGCTGGTCGAGCCGGCCAGGGTGATCCACACCGAGCAGGCCGGATCTTCGATCGCCATCGACAGGATGTCGGCGGCGCGGGCGGTGTCGCGGCTGGTGAAGCTCATCTTGCGCATGGCGTCGATCACCGGCCGGGCGTCATAGGCGGTGATGTCGACATGCTCGACGGTCTTGGCCAGCAGCTCGGCCTTGGTATTGCTGGGGGCGGGAGCGTTCATCGCTTCAGGTTTCCCTTGGTGTGAGCGCCCGTCCCATAGCATCGCGCCCCGGCCGGACGGAGCGACGGCCGGGGCTAGTCTCGAAAGGCGTAAGCTTACTTTCTCCGCCGCTTCCTGCCACGGGCGCGTGGCAGCTTCACGACATCGGCGCTTTCCGACCGCGGCGTGGCGAGCGTGCGCGGCGCGAGGCCATAGAGCGACAGCATCGGCGCATCGCCGACCTCGACGGTCTCGGCGTCGCCGAAGCCGTTGAAGCGGGTCGACATGGCGACCCCGTAAGCGCCCAGCATGCCGATCTCGACGAAGTCGCCTTCGCCGGCGTCTTCCGGCAGCCAGAACGGGCCGGCCATGGCGTCGATCGAATCGCAGGTCGGGCCGTAGAGCCGGAACGGCTTCAGGGCCGGCGCCGTGTCGCCCTTCGCCCGGTGCAGCTTCACCGGGAAAGGCCAGCGCGAATGGGCCGCGTCGAACAGCGAGCCATAGGCGCCGTCGTTGAGGTAGAGCGCGTCGCCCTTGCGCAGCTCGATGCGGGTCAGCAGCGAGGAGCCCTCGGCCACCAGCGCCCGGCCGGGCTCGCACCAGAGTTCGGTGGTTTCGTGCACCATCATCTCGGCGAAGCCGCGGTCGATCGCCGC
>Ga0302314_10021122_pt1 | contig 10739 bp, 9 predicted proteins | sample III_Palsa_N2_3_FD_200533 | JGI IMG/M metagenome (GOLD analysis project Ga0302314, IMG submission 200533) | Peat permafrost microbial communities from Stordalen Mire near Abisko, Sweden - III_Palsa_N2_3 | ecosystem: Environmental > Terrestrial > Soil > Palsa > Peat permafrost | place: Sweden... | reverse complement strand
CACCGCTTTGGGGGGCGGGGGGGCCGGGGGGTTTGGTGTCCACCCCCTGGGGGTGGCGGGGGGGGGGGGGGTGGGGGGGGTGGCGCGGGGTCGCTGACGCCGCCGCGCGTCGCTGATTTTGCTTGCGACAAGCCGGTCAAAATCGGCGACAGTCGCGTCTGAACCACCCATCTTACGTTGAGCTTGCATGCGGCGCCTGCCCGGTCTCGATCTGTTGCGCGCCGTCGCCATCCTCTTGGTGATGTTCTACCACGCACAGCTCTTCGACCTCGTGTCGGACGCCAATCCCGTCGCGACCTTCGGCTGGATGGGGGTGGACCTGTTTTTCGCCCTTAGCGGCTTCCTGATCGGCGGCCAACTTTTCCGGCCGATCGCCCGCCAGGAACCTGAACATTTCGGTCTGTTCTATGCCCGGCGGCTGTTTCGCACCTTGCCGCCCTATCTGGTGGTGGTCGCGTTCTATTTCACCGTTCCGATTTTCCGGGAACGCACGGCGATCCAACCGCTCTGGCAATTCCTTACCTTCGCCGAAAACCTGTTTATCGACCTCTCCCATGCCAAGGCGTTCTCGCACGTCTGGTCGCTATGCGTTGAGGAGCACTTCTACATCGTCGCTCCGATCATTGTCTGGCTGCTGGCGCGGCGCCCGGCGGCGTGGAAGGTGATCGCGGTTTGCGGGGCGGTCCTGCTGGGTGGCATGGCCTTGCGCGGCTATATCTGGATGCACGACCTGGCGCCGATCCAGCATGTCACCGGGGGCCCCGGCAGCTTCTACCGGGGTTGGCAGGAACGGATCTACTACCCGACCTGGACGCGGCTCGATGGGCTGCTGGACGGCGTGGTCGTGGCCATGATCAAGGCGTTCCGCCCGATGCTGTGGGAACGCCTGATGCGGCGGGCCAATCTGGTCATGGGCGCCGGCTTGGCCGCCGTCGCGATTGCGATCGCTTTGTTCGTTCATCAGCGCGCCCTGGTCCCGACCGTGATCGGCTTTCCGATCCTCGCGACCGGCATGGCCTGCCTGGTCGCGGCCGGCGACAGCCCGCAGGGCTTGATCGGCCGCATCCCTATTCCCGGCGCGGGCGCCGTCGCCGCGATGGCCTATAGCCTCTACCTGACCCACAAGCAGGTCTTTCATATGGTCCAGCTTGTTGTTGGCGGACGGCTGAACGGCCACCTGATTGCGCAGACGCTGCTCTACGGCGGAGCGGCGCTGGCGGCCGGCGGACTGCTCTATTGGGCGGTGGAGCGACCGGCGATCCGCCTGCGCGACCGATTCCTAGGCGATGGGCGACAGGCGCGCAGGGCCAAAGCGGCGCACGACGGCGCCGAGGCCGTAGCAACATAACAGCGTTGCCGGCCCCCGGTTCTTGGGGCATGTTCCAGTGTCCAAGCGACCCGCTTGAGGAGAGCAAAATGAAAATCTTCACGTCCAGCCAGAAAGGAGTTCCCCCTCATCGACAGGACCTGAAGCTTCATGCTCACGCGAACCCCAAGGACGCCGGCGCGCGAAAACACACCGCCTAGCGGCCTAAACACCCCACTCGCCTTGGCGCGGGTGAGGACATTCCTCTCCTACTACAAACCCCACATCCCGCTGCTGCTGGCGGACATCGGCTGCGCGGTCGTCGTCTCGATGACGGCGCTGTTCCTGCCGCTGTGCGCCAACCACGTCACCCGGCGGCTGGCCGCGACCCACGACGCACACAGCGTGCTCGGCGAAATCTACGCCATGGGCGCCGTCATGCTCGCCTTGCTGGCGGCGCAGGCGGTCTGCACCCTGTTCGTCGACTATCAGGGGCACGTCATGGGCGCGAAGATGGAAAGCGCCCTGCGCAAGACGCTGTTCGAGCACTGCCAGACGCTGTCGTTCGGCTTCTACGATCGCCAGCGGGTCGGGCAGTTGATGAGCCGCATCACCAACGACCTGTTCTCGCTGGGCGAACTGTATCACCACGGCCCGGAAGACCTGGCGATCGCGGTGCTGAAGTTCAGCGGCGCCATCGTCATCCTGGCGCGCCTGGACGGCCCCCTCACCTGGCTGATCCTGGGCGTCACGCCCTTCGCGGCAGCCTACACCCTGCACTATAGCGGCCGGATGAACGCGGCGCTGAAGCGCAGCAAGCAGCAGATCGGCGCGATCAATGAGCGAGTGGAGGACTCGTTGGCCGGCATCCGGGTGGTGAAGTCCTTCGCCAACGAGGACCTGGAGACCCGCCGGTTCGAGGCCGAGAACCTGAAATTCCTCGACAGCCGGCGCGACGGCTACCGGAGCGAGGCCTTCTTCTCGATCGGAACGACCACCTTCCCCCAGCTGCTCACGGTCGGCGTCATCGTCATCGGCGCCGTGCGGGTGGTGCAGGCCCAGCTCAGCGTCGGCGACATGCTGACCTTCCTGCTCTGCGTGGCGGTGCTGGTCGATCCGGTCGAGCGCCTGGCGAATTTCGTGCGGCTCTGGCAGCAGGGCTATACCGGCTTCACGCGGGTCATGGAGATCATGGAGACCGCGCCGGATATCCAGGACCGGCCGAATGCGCTGGACCTGGTCCGGCCCCAAGGCGGTCTGACGTTTCGCGATGTCGGCTTCCGCTATGACGACGACGGGCCGCACGTGCTGCGGAACCTTTCCCTCGAGATCCAGCCCGGCGAGTTCGTCGCCCTGGTCGGGACGTCGGGCGTCGGCAAGAGCACCTTGTGCTCGCTGATACCGCGGTTCTACGAGGCGACCGAGGGCGCGATCCTGCTGGACGGCGTCGATGTCCGCGACATCAGCTTGCAGTCGCTACGGCGGAACATCGGCGTGGTGCAGCAGGACGTCTATCTGTTCGCCGGAACCGTCGCGGAGAACCTGCGCTACGGTCGCCCGGACGCCTCGGAGGCGGAGGTCATCGCCGCCGCCAAGGCCGCCAACGCGCACGATTTCATCATGGCCCTGCCCCACGGCTACGATACCGACGTGGGCCAACGCGGGGTGAAACTCTCCGGCGGCCAGAAACAGCGGCTGACCATCGCCCGGGCGTTTCTGAAGGACCCCGCCATCCTGATCTTCGACGAGGCGACCAGCGCCCTGGACAACGAGAGCGAGCGGGCGGTTCAGGAGGCGCTACTGGAACTGGCGCGGGAACGCACCACCCTGGTCATCGCCCACCGCCTCTCCACCGTGCGCAACGCCGACCGCATCCTGGTCCTGACCGACCAGGGCATCGCCGAACAGGGAACCCACGATGAACTGATCGCCGCCGGCGGGGCCTACGCGAGCCTCTATAGCGTTCAGGCCAGTCTGTGAGGTGCGCGCACAGAGCCTCTCCCCCTCGATGGGGGAGAGGTTGGAGTGGGGGTGCGTCCGCAGTTGGTGACGAAAAGATCGCGTTAGACGCCTTACGCGTTCTTCACCCGCTCCTCGGCGTGTTCACCCCCAACCCTGCCCTTCCCCCATCTCTCCGGGCCATACACCATCGAGGGGGAAGGGTTCTTGAGAAGACTAAACGGCCAAAATCTAGGGCGGCGGCGCCGATCAGGACGACCAGCGCCCTACCACCACCGCTCCGCCTTGGCCTTGAACCCCGCCGCCTTCTCGACCGCCCCGGCCAGCGAGAACAGCGTGGCCTCGTCCAGCGGGCGGCCGATCAGCTGCAGGCCCAGCGGCAAGCCCTGGGCGTCCAGGCCGGCGGGAATGCTGAGGCCCGGCAGGCCGGCCAGGTTCACCGTGACCGTGAAGATGTCGTTCAGGTACATGGCCACCGGATCGGCCTGGTTCTCGCCCAGCCCGAAGGCGGCCGAGGGCGCCGTCGGCGTCAGCAAAGCGTCGACCCGTTCGAAGGCAGCGGTGAAGTCGTCGGCGATGCGGCGGCGGACCTTCTGGGCCTTCAGGTAATAGGCGTCGTAATAGCCGGCCGAGAGCACATAGGTGCCGATCAGAATGCGGCGCTTGACCTCCTGACCGAAGCCTTCGGCGCGGGTGTCCTCGTAGACGTCGGTCAAGGTCTTGCCGTCGACGCGCAGGCCGTAGCGCATGCCGTCATAGCGGGCCAGATTGGACGAGGCCTCGGCCGGGGCGACGATATAATAGGCCGGCAGGGCGTATTTGGTGTGGGGCAACGAGACCTCGACGATCTCGCAGCCGGCTTCCTTCAGCCAGGCGATGCCGTCGGCCCACAGCTGTTCGATCTCGGCCGGCATGCCGTCGACGCGGTATTCCTTGGGCACGCCGATGCGCAGGCCCTTGACGGACTGGCCGACGAATCTGGGGAAATCCGGCACAGCGACGTCGAGGCTGGTGGAATCCTTGGGGTCGTGGCCGCACATGGATTTCAGCATGATGGCCGCGTCCTCGACCGTCTTGGCGATCGGGCCGGCCTGGTCCAGCGACGAGGCGAAGGCGACAATGCCCCAGCGCGAACAGCGGCCATAGGTCGGCTTGACCCCAACCGTGCCGGTAAACGCCGCCGGCTGGCGGATCGAGCCGCCGGTGTCGGTGCCGGTGGCGCCCAGGCAAAGTTCGGCGGCGACCGCGCTGGCCGAACCGCCCGACGAGCCGCCGGGGGTCAGGGCGCGGTTGGAACCTCTGGACCGCCAAGGATTGGTCACCGGACCGAAGGCCGAGCTTTCGTTGGACGAGCCCATGGCGAATTCGTCCATGTTCAGCTTGCCCAGCATCACCGCCCCGTCGCGCCAAAGGTGCGAGGTGACGGTGGATTCGTAGGTGGGTTTGAAGTCGCCCAGGATCTTCGAACAGGCGGTGGTGCGCACGCCCTTGGTGCAGAACAGGTCCTTGATCCCCAGCGGCACGCCTTCCAGCGGACCCGCCTGCCCCGCCGCGATGCGGGCGTCCGAGGCGTGCGCCATGGTCAGCGCGTGCTCCGGCGTCTCGACCACGAAGGCGTTCAACGCCCGCGCCTGTTCGATGGCTTCGATATGGGCCTGAGCCAGCTCGGCGGCTGAGAACGACTTGGCGCGCAGGCCGTCGATGGCGCCCTTCAAGGTCAGGCCGGTAAGCTTTGACATTACTCCACCACCTTGGGCACGACGAAGAAGCCGTTGGCGGTCTTGGGCGCATTGGCCAGAACCTGGTCGACATAGCCGCCATCGGTGACCACGTCCTGGCGCATCGGCAGCTTGGCCGCCACGACCGAGGTCATCGGCTCGACCCCGTCGGTGTCGACCTCGCCCAGCTGCTCGATCCAGGCCAGGATGCCGGAAAGTTCCTGGGCCAGAGGCTCCAGACGGTCCTCGGGTTCACGGATCCGCGCAAGATTGGCGACCTTTTTGACGGTCGCCGCGTCGATGGCCATGGGGTGGTCTCGGGGTTCGGGAAAAGTTGGAGGAGGGGTACTCGCCAAGGGCGCGCTTTGACAAGGGGCGCGGCGAGCTTAGACCGTCTCCATGCCCGTCCTCCACCTGACCGACCTACCCGCCGCCCTGCCGCCGACGACGCCGCTGGTCGGGCTGGACCTGGGGGAGAAGACCATCGGGGTCGCCGTTTCCGACCTGACGCGGATGATCGCCAGTCCGCTGGCGCTGATCCGCAAGACCAAGTTCACCGATGACGCCGGCGCCCTTTTTCGACACATGCAGGATCGCGGCTCGGTCGGGATCGTGATCGGCCTGCCGGTGAACATGGACGGGACCGAGGGGCCGCGCTGCCAGTCCGTGCGGGCGTTCGGGCGCAACCTGCTGCGGCTGCGCGATGACCTTGTGATCGCATTCTGGGACGAGCGCCTCTCCAGCGCGGCGATAAACCGGATGCTGATCGACGAGGCCGACATGACCCGCGCCCGCCGCGCCGATGTGGTCGACAAGATGGCCGCGACCTACATCCTGCAAGGCGCGCTGGACCGGCTGGGATAGACCGCCCTTGGCGCGGCCCGCGAACCGCCGTAGAACCCCCCTTTATGACCGCGCAGCCGCTAGGACTGGACGACGTCCGCTCACGGACCTTCCCGTTTCCCCGGCGCCATTTCATTTCCGCCGTCGATCTGAACCGGGTCCAGGCCACCGAGCTGCTGGATTTGGCCGACGGGTTCGTGGCGCTGAACCGGCAGAAGGCCAAGAAGCTCGACCTGCTCAAGGGTCGGACCTTGATGAACCTGTTCTTCGAGAACTCCACCCGCACCCAGAGCAGTTTCGAGCTGGCCGGCAAGCGGCTGGGCGCCGACGTGGTTAATATGAGCGCGTCGTCATCGTCGATGAGCAAGGGCGAGACGCTGATCGACACGGCCGTGACCTTGAACGCCATGAAGCCGGACATGGTGGTGGTGCGCCATCCCTCCTCCGGCGCCGCGGCCCTGCTCGCGCAAAAGGTCGACGGCAGCGTGATCAATGCCGGCGACGGCCAGCATGAACATCCCACCCAGGCCCTGCTGGACGCGCTGTCCATGCGTCGGGCGTTCGGCCATATCGACGGGCTGACCGTGGCCATCTGCGGCGACGTGCTGCACAGCCGCGTGGCCAGGTCCAACGTCTTGATGCTGCAATGCCTGGGCGCGCGGGTGCGGTTGGTGGGTCCGCCGACCCTGATGCCGACCGGCGCGGAGCGTTGGGGCGCCGATGTGTTTCATGATCTCAGCGACGGGATCGCCGGCGCCGACGTGGTGATGATGCTGCGCCTGCAGCTGGAGCGAATGACCGGCGCCCTGGTGCCGTCGACGCGGGAGTATTTCCGTTTCTATGGCCTGGACCGCGCCAAGCTGGCCCATGCCGCTCCGGGTGCGCGGGTCATGCACCCGGGGCCGATGAACCGGGGCGTGGAGATCGATTCCGACGTGGCCGACGATCTGAAGATCAGCCTGATCCAGGACCAGGTCGAGATGGGGGTCGCCGCGCGCATGGCGGTGCTGACCGCGCTGGCCGCCCGATTGGACAATACGTGAACCCGACAGCGACCAGGCCCCTCGCCCTGATCAACGCCCGCCTGGTCGATCCGGCGTCCGGCTATGACGGCCCCGGCGCCGTGCGGATCGCGGGCGGCCTGATCGAGGACGTGATCCAAGGCGCGGCCCCCGAGGGTGTGTCGGGCGATAGCGAGATCATCGACTGTCGCGGCGCCATGCTCGCCCCCGGCCTGGTCGACCTGCGGGTCAAGACCGGCGAGCCGGGCGCGGAGACCAAGGAGACCCTGGAATCCGCCGCGCGCGCCGCCGCGGCCGGCGGGGTCACCTCGATCGTGGTGCAACCGGACACCGATCCGGTGGTCGACGAGGCTTCGGTGGTCGACTTCATCCTGCGCCGGGCCCGCGATATCGGCCTGGTGCGGGTGCATGCGGCCGGCGCGGCGACGCAAGGGCTGCAAGGTCAGCGCATGGCCGAGATCGGGCTGATGCGCGAGGCCGGCGCGGTCTATGTCACCGACGTCGACCGGCCGATCGTGGATTCCCTGGTGATGCGCAGGGTGCTGACCTATGCCGGCGGCTTCGGCGCCCTGGTCGCCCACCGCCCGGCCGATCCCTATCTCAGCGCCGGCGCCGCGGCCACCGAGGGAGAGTTCGCAGGCCGGATGGGCCTGCGCGGCGTCACCGCCATGGCCGAGCGGATCATGCTGGAGCGGGACCTGGCTCTGGCCGAACTCACCGGCGCGCGGCTGCTGGTGGATCAGATCAGCAGCGCCCAGGCGCTGGACAGCCTGGCGCGGGCCAAGGCGCGCGGGGTCAAGGTCTGGGCCTCGGTCTCAATCAACCACTTAAGTTTCAACGAGATCGACATCGGCGACTATCGAACCTTCTACAAACTGACCCCGCCCCTGCGCTGCGAGGATGATCGCCAAGCGGTGATCGAGGCGCTGGCCAGCGGCCTGATCGACGTGGTGGTCTCCGCCCACGCCCCGGCTCCGGCGGAGGACAAGCGCCTGCCGTTCGACGAGGCCGCTCCCGGAGCCATCGGCCTGGAGACCCTGTTGCCGGCCCTTTTGTCGCTTTATCACGACCAACGCGCCTCGCTGGTCGACCTGATCGCGGCGGTGACTGTGAAACCCGCCCAGCTGCTCGGTCTGAACGCCGGCCGGCTGGCCAAGGGCGCGGCGGCGGACCTGGTCTTGTGCGATATCGACGCCCCGATCGTCGTTGACGCCAACCGGCTGATGTCCCGGTCCAAGAACTCCCCGTTCGATGGTCGCAGCCTGCAGGGCAAGATGCTGCTGACGCTGGTGGGCGGCCGGGTCGTGCATCGGGGTTGAGTGCGTGAGCGGTGCGTGCTTCGACATGCGCCCTTGAGGGGGCGCTACTCAGCATGACGAGGAATTGGAATTTCAAAACAGGAACGTCATGCTGAGTAGGCCGCCCTTGCGGCCGTGTCGAAGCACGCATCGTCGGTCGACGCCGCGAAAAAGGGACGCTAGGTTGCGCTCAGCAGGGGGAACATTATGCCAACGGATTTGCCGGCCTACCCAATCCTGATCGCGATCGTGGTGGGCGGCTATCTGCTCGGCTCGATCCCGTTCGGCTTTATCGCCACCCGGCTGGGCGGCGCGGGCGACATCCGCAAGGTGGGGTCGGGCAATATCGGGGCGACCAATGTGCTGCGCACCGGCCGCCGCGACCTGGCGGCGATCACCCTGATCGGCGACGGCGGCAAGGGGGCGGTCGCGGCGCTGTTGGCGTTTTTCCTCGCCGGCCGGCTGGGCGCGCCGAGCGCCGCTCAGACGCTCTCCGCCCTGGCCGGCGGATCGGCTTTTTTCGGGCATCTGTTTCCCGTCTGGCTGGGTTTTCGCGGCGGCAAGGGGGTGGCGACCTTTTTTGGCGTGATGCTGGCGGTGGCCTGGCCGGTCGGACTGATGGCCGGCGCCACCTGGATCGCCGTGGCGGCGCTGCTGCGCTTGTCGTCCCTGGCCGCGTTGACGGCCGCCGCCCTGGCGCCTCTCTTCGCCCTGGCGCTGCAGGCCGGCCGGCCGGTCGTGGTGCTGGCGACGGTCATGGCCGTGATGATCTTCATCCGCCACCGCGAGAACATCACCCGGCTGATCAAGGGCCAGGAACCCAGGATCGGCGCCGGCAAGCCTGTCGCGCCTCCCACAGACGCGTGACCCGCGCCGCTCTGACACGTGAAGGACGGCGCGACTGGCTGCGGCTGGCGCGGACGGAATCCGTGGGGCCGGTGACCTTCGACCAGCTGATCCGCCGCTTTGACGACGCGGGCAAGGCGCTGGCGGCGCTGCCGGAGCTGGCTCGCCGGGGCGGCCGGGCCCATCCGCTGAAGATTCCCAGCCCGGCGGAGGCCGAGCGCGAAATCGCCGCCGGCGAGCGGCTGGGCGCGCGGCTGATCGCGGCCTGCGAGCCGGGCTTCCCGGCCCTGCTGGCGGCGCTGGACCCGCCGCCGCCGCTGATCTGGGCGCGGGGCGATCCTGGCCTGCTCGAGCGGCCCTGCGTCGCCATCGTCGGAGCGCGAATCGCCTCGGCCGCCGGACAGCGGTTTGCTCGAACCCTGGCTCAGGATCTGGGCCAGGCCGGCCACGTGGTCGTTTCCGGCCTGGCGCGCGGCATCGACGGCGCCGCGCATGAGGGGGCCATGGCGACAGGGACCGTGGCCGTACTCGGCGGCGGGGTCGACGACGTCTATCCGCCGGAACATGCCCGGCTCTACGAGACGGTCGTCGCGCGCGGCTGCGTGGTCAGCGAGAGCCCGGTCGGCGCCAGGGCCCAGGCGCGCGACTTTCCGCGCCGCAACCGGCTGATCTCGGGCCTTTCTCGGGCGGTGGTGGTGGTCGAGGCCGAGCTGAAATCCGGCTCGCTGATCACCGCGCGGCTGGCCGGCGAACAGGGGCGCGAGGTGCTGGCGGTGCCAGGCTCCCCACTGGACCCGCGGGCCAAGGGGGCCAACGATCTGATCCGCCAGGGCGCGGCCCTGTGCGAAAGCGCCGAGGACGTACTGCGCGCCCTGGCCGCCCTGCCCTCGCTGCGCGAGGACGGCGATCCGTACGAACCCTTTTCTCTGCGCGGCGACGACCTGGACGCCGCGGTCGACGCCCTGCGCGGCCGGATCGAGGCGCTGCTGTCGCCCACGCCCACCCCCCGCGACGACCTGATCCGCATCACCGGCGAGCCGGCGCCGGCGGTCTATGCGGCCCTGACCGAACTGGCGCTGGCGGGGCGGGCGGAACTGCTGGCGGGCGGCTTGGTGGCGAGGCCAGGATAGAGGGCTTATCAGGCGATCAAGGAGCCGGGGCCGGCGTGCCCGACGGCGCGGACTTCGGCGGGCAGTCGACGTGAACCAGTTCGATCTTGAGGTCCAGCAACGCGCCGTCCAAGAAGCGAAGGGTTTGCACCGTCTGCTTAGTTGGATTGGCGCAATAATAGCCTATCCATTTCAATCTCGTCGCTTGAAGAATGGGCGCTGCACGACGCGCATCTGGCCCGATCGCTCCCAATGTCAAGGCGGACCAAAAGACCACCGGATCATCCTCAGAATTCAGAAGGCCGGAAATTTGGTCAATTTCGCTATTAGAATAGTGCGCGAAGAAACCCAACTTCACTTCACGCCATAAGCGAAAGCCGAATGTCGCCCTTTCCTCCCTCAAATGACTAGCCTTAATACGGTCAATCCACTGTTGAACATCGGGATGTGATCCGGACTCGGCCGGTTCTCCAGCCCAGACCGGATGACACCAGAAGAACCATCGCGCAATAATAACGACCATCGCGAATTTGAGTATTTTCTTCGACATGAGCCAACTCAGCTGAGACAGGGTCTAGAATCTATTTCTGGAAATCCGTACGACAGCGTTGCTTGTATTCGTTGTGGGCAATTTTGGA
>Ga0302314_10021120_pt1 | contig 10740 bp, 7 predicted proteins | sample III_Palsa_N2_3_FD_200533 | JGI IMG/M metagenome (GOLD analysis project Ga0302314, IMG submission 200533) | Peat permafrost microbial communities from Stordalen Mire near Abisko, Sweden - III_Palsa_N2_3 | ecosystem: Environmental > Terrestrial > Soil > Palsa > Peat permafrost | place: Sweden... | reverse complement strand
GCCCATGCAGCTTGGGCAGGTCGACCGTCTCCAGCCCGTAGAGCCGGGTGAACAGGTGATGGTCGGCGAAGATCACGCCGAAATATTCGCGATATTCCTGATAGTTGGCCGCACTGATCGGCACGCCATCCAACAGGATCGTGCCGGTGTCGGGCTGATAGAGCCCGAGCAGCACCTTCAGCAGGGTCGACTTGCCGGAGCCGTTGCCGCCCACTAGCAGCACGATCTGGCCGCGCCGGATGGTGAGGTCGATCGGGCCGATCTGGAACGGCTTCAGATCCGGCGTGGTCGAATGCAGGAAGGTGATGCCGCGCAGCTCCAGCGTATGCTCGAAACTGAGCGGCCCGGACGACATCGCCGCCTCGGCCGGCAGATTGCGGCGCCAGAAGCCTTCCGGATTGGCGCGCTTCTCGGCGGCGACGCCGAGCGCGTCGATCTTCTCTTCCAGCAGCATGACATTCTCGGCGGCGCTGTTGACGTTGACCAGCACCTGAAACGCGCCGATGACGGTGCCGAGCGGGCCCATCAGGAAGATCATCGAGATCGAGGTCTTCAGGATCGCGTCGTTGAAGGTCTCGTCGACCTGGGGCGCCAGGAACACGACCACGCCGACCAGCAACATGTAGGTCACCTGGGCGATGACCAGCTGCTGCGACAAGAGCCGCTGCAGCCGCTGCTTGCGCTGGGTCAGGGCCACCGACATGCCGCTCATCATGGCGAACACGCCGCGCCGCTTCTGCTGGTTGATCTTGGTCTCGCGGAACCCTTCGAGCGCGTCCTCGACCACCTCGTTGAGCCGGGTCTCGGCCGCATAGATCTCCTTCGAATCCGTGCGGGTGCGCCGGAAGATCTCGAGCTGGGTCGAGGCCGCCAGCATCGAGCCGAAGAAGATGAACATGAAGGCGGTGCGCGACAGCGATCCGATGAACAGGAACGTAAAGGCGATCAGCGTCGCCGACTGCACGGCGTTGAACAGGGTGATGACCGCGCGGGTCACGGCGGGCAGTTCCGAGTTCAGGCCGTTCAGCACCTCGGCCCGCGAGATCGATTCGATGTCGCGCAACTCGGCCCGCTGCAGCTTTTCGATGATGCGGGTGCGCAGCCGATGGGCGATCTCCTCGACCTCGAACGCGACCTTTTCGAGCACGATGCTGTGGATCGTCTTATAGGCGAACACGAAGAAGGCGAAGAACAGCAGATACTTCAGATGGGCGTCGCGATCGTCGGTGACGTTCAGCGAATTGATGATCGTGCCCAGCACCGCCGATTTGCAGGCACCCGACAGGGCCGAGCCCAGCGCGATGCGCGAGACCGGGATCTTCGATTCCTTGGCGATCAGGCGGATCCAGAACATCGCTTGGCCTCAGTCGAACAGGAAACGGGCGATGCGGTTGGCCAGCGCGTTGCTGGCGTCGACCTCCGTCTCCGATTCCTTCTTGGCCTGGCCCAGCGCGCGCTTGCGGTCTTCCATGATGCGCACCAGCGACGCGATGATCTCGCGGCGCTTGCCGATGATCGGCGCGATCTCGGCCTTGGTGATCTCCAACAGCTGCAGCTCGGTCAAGGCCGAGACCGTGGCCGTGCGCGGGTCACCGGCCAAGAGCGCCATCTCGCCGAAGAAATCGCCGGGGCCGAGACGGGCGACCTCGACCGGGTCCTTGTCGCCGAAGCGGATCGTCACCGACATCACGCCCTCGCGGATCACGAACAGGCTGTCGCCGGCATCGCCCTGGGTCACGACCTCGGTCCCGACCGGCATCACGCGCGGGTGGGCGCTGGCGGCGAGCTGGGCGATCTCGGGGGCGGAAAAGGCGGCGAACACCGGCACGCGCGCCAGCAGCGCCTTGGGCTCGAACCAGCTGGCGACGGCGGCGGCGTCCTGGGTTGCCAGCGGGTCGGCGCGGCCCTCGATCGCCGGGCGGATCTTGGCATGGTGCAGGATGGCGCGGATCTTCAGCCAGACCTGCTCGCGGATCTCCTCGCGGTCGTCGAATGATTTCACCTCGAAATAGACCCGGTAGCGCGCGGCCCAATCGTCCAGCCCCAGAAACCGCACCTCGGTATCGGACGTGTAGGAATTGTCCTTCTGGCGTACCATCATCAGCGCGTTGTTGAGCGTGCGGCTGACCTTGGCCGGCTCGACGCCGGGATCGACCTGGACCTCGATCCATTCGCGCGTGGCGCCGTCGCCGATGTGCGGCCGGTCGATGACCGATTCGGCGATGGCGTTGTTCGGGATGCTGAACATGTGGTTTTCCGACGTGCGCAGCTTGGTGGCGCGCCAGCCGATATCGACGACCCAACCTTCGCCATGGCCCGCGACCTTGACCCAGTCGCCGACGGTGAAGGCGCGTTCGAAATTGAGCGCGATGCCGGCGAAGATGCTGGCGATGCTGCCATGGATGGCAAATCCCACGATCAGCACGGCGATGCCCATGGCCGCCAGCAGGTAGGTCACCGGCTGGTGGAAGATGAAGGCCATGATGCCCAGGATCGTGACCAGATAGATCACGGCCGCCATGCTGCCGCGCACGACCTGCGGCACGGTGCGGCGGAACAGCACCTCGACCTCGGACCAGACGAACCGCTCCAGGAACTCGGTCAGCAGGAACGCCGGCATCAGCCAGAACAGCACGTCGATCAGATGCTCGACATAGTCCAGGTTCGACCGGTCCCAATCGGCCAGCCAATGGTCGATCAGGCCGATCTCCAGCACATAGAGCAAGCCCAGGCCGGCGGCGCCATAGGCCACCAAGCTCACCTTGCGCAGCAGCCGGTGCTTGACGAAGCGGTCGACGATCAGCAGGCCCAGGAACAGCATGCCCAGCAAGGTCGCGGGCCAGACCGGCGACGCCAGGTCCCAGGCCCGGCGCAGCTTGGCGCCGGCCGGATCGATGTCCATGGCCAGCGTCATGGCCGAATAGGGGAAGCGCTCGGCGTTGGGGTCGAGGAATTCCGGTTCGCCGCGCGGCTCGGTCTCGCGCATCTCGGGGTACGCCCAGGCGCGCTCGATCGACCAGCCGGCGCTGTTCGGCATGAAATTCAGCCGCTTCAGATAGGCCAGCAGTTGATCGGACGAGGGCGGCAGTCCGACCGGGTCCAGTACATAGATCAGGCGTTCGGAGGTGAGCTCGCGATTGCGGAACGCGATCGCCGCCACGTGATGGCCGAACGGCGGCAGGTCCTTCAGCGTGTCCAGCTGGAAGTCGCCCTTGACGTGGTAGAGCCGGTAATTGACCCCCTGCAGGGCGTAGGACTTGATCGGCTCGCCGACTTCGACCGGGCCGATCGCGCCGGGGAAGACGATGTCGGCCACGGCCAGATCGTCCTGATAGCGGAACCACAGATCGAACTCGGCATGGAAGCGATTATGCTCCGCATCGATCGCCCAATCGCCGCTGGGGCGCAGGCCGGTATAGACGATGGTGGTGCGGTACATGAACTGGTCTTCGAAGTTCACGATCTCGCCATGTTCGATCTTGCGATCGAGATCACGCACCATCTTAGGGTTGTTGACCTGGCGCAGCTGGGCCAGCGACGAGATGATGCGGTTCTGGAACGAACCCATCGCGATCGGCTTCTTCGGATCGCCCTTCGCATCGAAGAAAATCGGGCCGGTCAAACCCGGATAGGCATGCTCCGGCGCGTCGAGTTTCGACAGGAAATCGCGCACCGACGCGCGGTCGCGGCGCACGCCGTCGGCACCGCCGACGAGCTTCAGTTGCTTGACGCCTTCCAGCACCACGGCGGCCGCGTCATAGGCGAAAGCGGCCTCCCAAACCGGGGCTTCCTGATAGGTGCGATCGAACTGTTCCTTGAACGCGAGCGTCTTCGGTTCGGCGATCTCGTAGATCAGCGGCATCGCGACCAGAACACCGCTGGTATAGAAGCCCGGAACCTGCTTTTCACGCGGTTGATCGGCGAGTGTGCTGGCGAAACTGTTATGCCCGATCAGGTTCGTGCCGATGACTTGATTGGCGAGCCCGCGGTCGCGCAAAGCAACCAGCAATTCGCCCGCAATCTTGTCTTTGACCAGCAGGAAAACCACCGCATTCGGGGCTTCGTTCTGCAGGTAATCGGCGATCTCGTTATAGACCGCCGCATGGTCGGCGTGATTGGCATGTTCGACCAGCGACACTGACCAGCGGCGACGGATATTGACGTCGACATCGACCGCGGATTTGCCGAGCGCGTCACCCAACGCGGTGCCATACGCATCATCAGACGTAATCGTGATCGCTTCATGCTGATTGAGGATGAACCGCACATAGCGTGCAAGAAAACGCGCCTGAAAACCATCGTTGAAAATCGTGCGGAAGAACCATTTGCTCTTGCCCGACAGCGCATCGGTCGTGGCCGACGGCGAGATCACCGGAATCTCAAAACGCTCGTAAATAGGCACACTTGCGAGTGCGGTCGCATTGTCGGTATGGCCGATGACGGCGAGCGTATCGCCCTTCTGGCCGATGGTGTAGGCGATGTCCTGCGCCGTCTCCGGACTGCCACGGTCGTCCTTGACGTCAAGTTCGACTTTTCGGCTGTTGATGCCGCCGGCGCGGTTCACTTCGTCGACCAAAAGCTTCACGCCATCGAGTTCGGCGCGACCGATTTCGGCGTCGGCTCCGGACAGGCTGCCGACGAACGCCAGGCGAATGATCGGGCCGTCGTGATCGGTCGGCCAAAGCGCAAAAACGAGCCCGATAACGGCCGCCAAAACGACCGCGATCGCAACGACGCCGCGCGCGCGCAAACGCCGACGCGGCGCGTCGGTCGGAATGTCTTCGACAGGCGGCTCTGGGGCTTCGACCGGAGGTAATTCTGGTGCTTCCACCTTCGACGTGTCGACCGCCGACAGCGCGGCGCGCGCACGTTCGATCCAACTCATCGCCACCCGGTACTCCATCGAATGTTCTGCACGTGCACGTCTCGTCTTTCGACCGTCTAGCCGATCATATCGGCATCGCCGAGAGATGAGACCGGCGTCACTCTATCGACATTTTCGCATTCAAAGCAGCTCTTCCTTTACGCAGGATCAATGAAGTGGCGAGAGGGTGTGTTTTGTGAGAGGTTTCGGGCACGGTAAGCACATGGGAGAAGTTGAAATGAGCGCAGTTGGTGCGGCGACCCCGCAGGTCGCGAGCGATGCCGGTGTCGGCACGATCAACAAGAGCCGAATCGACGAAGCCAATTCGATCGTCACGAAATATTCGGCTTTCGCGTTCGGCGGCGGCGTCATTCCGTTCCCGCTGATGGATGTCGTCGCGGTCAGCGGAATTCAACTTAAAATGTTGGGCGACCTCGCCAAGACCTACGAAGTCGAGTTCCTGGAGAACTGGGGCAAGTCGGCGATCTCGGCCGTGATCGGCGGCGCCGGTCCGCATGCGCTGGCTGTCGGCATCGTGGGCTCGCTGGTCAAGGCGATCCCGGTGTTCGGCTCGACCATCGGCTTCGCGACCATGCCGATGCTGTCGGCCGCCGCGACCTATGCCGTCGGCAAGGTGTTCATCCAGCATTTCGAATCCGGCGGCACCTTCATCGACTTCGATGTGGCGTCGGCTCGCGTGCTGTTTCGTGAGCAGTTCGCCGTCGCCAAGAAGATGTTCGCCAAGCGCCCGCCGGCGGTGGATAGCGTCACGAACGGCTTCGTCAAGGCGCCGATGCAGTCAGTCGCCAAGGCACGCGCCTATCTCGACAAGCGCGTGAAGGCGAAGCATGCGAAGGCGCCGGAAGCGCCCGTGGTCGAGGCCGCGGCGCCGACCCCGGCTCCGGTGAAGAAGCCGCGGGCGAAGCGCGCCAAGGCCGCCGTGCCGGCGACGCGCAAGTTCGATCCGGCCGCCGTGGTCGAGGGCGAGGCGCCGGTCAAGACCCGCCGTCGGCGCGTGGCCAAAGCGGCCGCGTCCAGCATCTGAACCCGATCATGGTTCTAAACCGCCGGGCCCTGCTCGGCGGTGGCGCGGCACTAGCCGGGACGGGGCTGCTGGGCGGCATCGCCCGCGCCGGCTCCCTGCTTGATCCGGTGCCGATCGCGACGCCGGTGCCGAACCGCTACACGCTCGCGACCGACGATACCGGCGGCACCTTCTATGCCGTCGGCACCGGCCTCAGCACGCTGGTCAAGATGCGCGTGCCGGCCGAGGCGGCGGTCGATCTGTCGGCACGCTCGACCTCCGGCTCCAACGAAAACCTGCGCCTGATGCTGGCCGGCGAGGCGCAGTTCGGCATCCTGCAGGCGCTCTACGGCCATTGGGCGCGGACCGGCACCGGCACCTTCAAGGGTCATCCGACCGGCAAGCGCATCCGCGCCGTGGCGGCGCTCTGGCCCGACGTCGAACATTTCATCCTGAACCGTACGCTGGCGCCGACCGGCACGGTCGAGGATGTGCGCAATCTGCAGTCCGGGCATTTCTCGATCGGCAGCGCCGGTTCGGGCGTCGCCGGCAGCACGACCTATATCCTGGATCGGCTGGGCGGCATGACCGGTCCCAAGGGCACGCTGATCGAGCTGTCGACGATCGAGGCGACCTCGGCCCTGCTGATGGGTCGGCTCGCCGGCATGAGCCTGCCGGGCGGCGTGCCGATCACCACGGTGAACGCCGTCATCTCTCACGACCCGCAGGGCCTGCGCATTCTGGAATTCACCGACCGCCAGCTGCGCATCATCAACGACGGGCTCGACCTGTGGCGGCGCTATGTCGTGCCGCCCGGCACCTATACCGGCCAGGAATGGGAAGTGCAGTCGATCGCCCAGCCGACTTTCCTCGCGGTCGATGAGCGGGTGCCGGACAAGGATGTCTACACGATCGTCCGCGCGATGTTCGAGAACCTGGAGATCCTGCGCTTCGCCCATCGCGCCGCCGAGGCGATCAACCTCAACGACGCGCTGACGGGCCTGCCGATGCCGCTGCATCCGGGGGCCGCGCGGTTCTTCGCGGAAAAGGGCATGGAGATCCCGGCGGGGCTGGCGCCTTAGTTCTCTCCGGCGGCGGCGATGCAATCGATCTCGATGTCGAATGCTCCCGGCCAGGCCGGGACGTTGATGAAGATGCGCGCCGGCGGATCGACCGGGAAATAGCGGGCATAGATCTCGTTGATCACGGCGAATTTCTCGACGCTGGTGCAATAGATATTGCACTTCAGCGCCTGGGCCATGCTGGTGCCGGCCGCCGTCAGGCACAGGCTCAGCTGATCCAGCACCAGCTCGGTCTGGCGCTCGATCGAGGCCGGCAGCACGTCGCCGGTGACCGGATCGAACGGCGGCAGGCCCGCGACATAGACCGTGTCGCCGTGCCGCACGACGGGCGAGATCGGCGCCCGCCAGCGGTCGAGATATGTCGAGATCGGTTCGACCCGGAAGGTCTGGCGCGGCTGCGTTTCGGTCGGCATGGGGACGGGTCCTTTCTGGATGACACGCCCCCATAGATCGGGTCTGGCGCCCGGCTTGTCGAACCCGAACGCTTCGCCCGCCGCCGAACTAACCCGCTAGAACTTCGCGCGACTGTCGAAACGCGCGATGCGCGACAGCAGATAATCGACCTCGGTCTTGGCCTTGGCGCTCAAGGCGGAGCCAGGCTTGCGCTGGGCGTCCGACGCGATGGCGCCGCGCTTCTGCAGCACGTATTTGCGCACGGCCAGCCCCACGCCCTGCTGCTGCTCGTAGCGGATCAGCGGCAGATGGGCGTCGAACAGATCATGGGCGGCATCGCGCTTGCCGTCCTGCTGCAGCCGCACGACATCGACCAGCATGTCCGGGAAGGCATAGCCGGTCATGGCGCCATCGGCGCCGCGTTCCATCTCGAAATCCAGGAACAGCCCGCCGTTGCCGCACAGGATCGAGATCGGCTTCAGCGAGCCGTCTTTCTGGAAACCGCGCAAGGTCGAGATCTTTTCCAGCCCCGGCCAATCCTCGTGCTTCAGCATGACGCAGGAGGCATGGTCCTGCACGATCTGCCGGATGACCTTGGGCGTCATGACCACGGTCAGGGTCAGCGGGTAATCCTGGATCACGAACGGAATGTCGGTGCCGATCGCTTCGACCGCCTGGGCGTAATAGGTCGTGATCTGGTCGTCGGTGCGGAGCGACGGCGGCGGCGCGATCATCACGCCCGCCGCACCCAGATCCATGGCGCCGCGGGCGAGCGAGCGCATGGCGGCGAAGCCCGGCGCCGAGACGCCGACGATGACCGGCACCTGCGTCCGGTTCACCACCTGCTTGGTGATGCCCAGCGCCTCTTCCATGTCCAGCTTGGGCGCCTCGCCCATGATGCCGAGGATGGTCAGGCCCGTGGCGCCGCATTCGACATAGAAATCGGTCATGCGATCGACCGACACGGTATCGACCCGGCCATCGGGATGGAACGGCGTCACGGCAATGGGATAGACGCCCTGGGCGGTCTCGTCGAGGCGCATGGGAATTCTCCTGATCAATTCGTTCGTTCAGGCCGCTCCGGCGGCGTGATGCGGGCGAGATAGTCGGTCTTGCTGAATTGCATATGTTCGACGCAAAGCTGGGCCAAGGCCCAGCTGTCACGACCGCGCAGCAGGTCGATCATCATCTCGTGCTGCTGGCGCGAGATTTTAAGCCCGGCCGGATCGGCCAGGTTCTTGGCGCGCATCGGCAGGGTCAGGCCCATGTAGTCTTGCAGCGCGCGCACCAGATAGGGGTTCCTGCAGGCCCCGAACAGCGCGATGTGAAACGCGTCGTTGGTCTCGTGGATGCCGCGCAGATCGCCATCGTCGGCGTGGCGGCAATAGCGCGCCTGGAGGACACTCAGCCGGTCGATCAGGTCTGCCGAGGCCGGCAGCGGGATCATCAGCGCCGCCTGCCGGGTCAACAGCTCACGCACTTCGTAGATCTGGCGGACTTCCTCGGCCGAATAGGAGCTGACGGTCGCCCCGATGTTCTTCTCGCGCCGGACGACGCCGGTCCGCTCCAGATGCACCAGCGCCTGGCGGATGAAATGGCGCGTGGCACCATAACGCGCCATCAGCGCGTCCTCGACCAGCCGGGAACCGGGTGCCAACCGACCGAAGATGATGTCTTCCTCGAGCCGCTTCAGGATCTCGTCCTGTTCGTCCCGGCGGGTCCGCGCGGCTCCGGCCTCGGCTGCGGGGCGCCCGTTCATTGCTGCGTCCATCCGGATAGACGACAGCAATCTTGGGGCCGACGCAAGGTTTCGGACGAGGCCGTCACGGCTGCGCGCTCGGGATGGCCCGACCGCTCTCGGCATCGAACAGATGGGCGGCGCGGGCGGCGAAGCTGAGATCGACCATCTCGCCCGGTGTCACGCGGATGTCGCGCGGCAGGCGGGCGGTGCAATCGATGCCGCCCTCGGTCTCGATCGCGAGCAGGGTCTCGGCACCGAGCGGTTCGACGGCGAAGGCCCGGCCGCGCAGCCGCCCCTGCACGGCATCGCCGCACAGCGACGCGTCCAGATGCAGATCCTCGGCCCGGACGCCCAGAATGACCGGCCGTCCGGCCGTAGGCCCCAGCGCCGCGGGGGCCCAGCGGACGAGCGGCGTCTGGAGGGTCGGGCTGTCGATGCGATAGGCACCGCCGTCCGCCAGTAGCGGCTCGGTGAACAGGTTCATCGGCGGAGAACCCAGGAAGCGGGCGACAAAGGTATCGGCCGGCTGCCAATAGACCTCCAGCGGGGCGCCGATCTGGGCGACGCGGCCGTTGTTCATCACGCAGATGCGCGTGCCCATGGTCATGGCTTCGACCTGGTCATGGGTGACGTAGATCATGGTCGAACCCAGCCGGCGGTGCTGCTTGATCAGCTCGTTGCGGGTATTGACCCGGAGCGAGGCGTCGAGGTTCGACAGGGGCTCGTCGAACAGGAATACCATCGGTTCGCGGACCATCGCCCGACCCAACGCCACGCGCTGGCGCTGGCCGCCCGAGAGCGCTGCGGGCTTGCGCTCCAGCAATGTCGCCAGGCCCAGAATCCGGGCGGCGTCGCTGACGCGCCGATCGATCTCGGCCCGGTCGATCTTGCGTCGGCGCAGGCCGAACGCCAGGTTTTCAGCGACACTCATGTGCGGATAGAGCGCATAGGACTGGAACACCATGGCGATGTCCCGGTCTTTGGCGGGCACGTCGTTCATCACCCGCCCATCGATCGACAGATTGCCGGAACTGATCGTCTCCAACCCGGCGATCATGCGCAGCGTCGTCGATTTGCCGCAGCCGGACGGGCCCAGCAGCACCATGAACTCGCCGTCGGCCACGGTCAGATCGACCTGATCCACCACGGTGAGCGCGCCGTAGCGCTTGCTGAGCTGATCGAGCCGTACCACTGCCATCCGCGGGTTCCCTGCCTACTTGATCGCGCCGGCCGTCATGCCGCGAATGAGTTTTTCCGAGAAGAAGACATAGGCGAGGATGACCGGCACGACCGAGATCATCACCCCGGTCGCGATCATGCCGATGTCCTGGAAATGGTCGCCCATGAAGGCGCGGATGCCGATCGGCAACGTGCGCTTCTCCGGGTCGGTGATCAGCACGACCGCGAACAGGAACTCGTTCCACAGCTGGATGAAGTTCAGGATCAGCGTGGTCGCGATCGCCGGCATGCCGATCGGCAGCACGATGCGGATGAAGATCTCGATATCGCCGTAGCCGTCCATCTTGGCGGCATCGAACAGATCCTGGGGGATGCGGGCGAAGAAGCCCTCCAACAGGTAGACCGTCAGCGGCAGCTGCAGCGAGATATAGACCAGCATCAGCCCGAACAGGCTGTT
>Ga0302314_10021118_pt1 | contig 10740 bp, 6 predicted proteins | sample III_Palsa_N2_3_FD_200533 | JGI IMG/M metagenome (GOLD analysis project Ga0302314, IMG submission 200533) | Peat permafrost microbial communities from Stordalen Mire near Abisko, Sweden - III_Palsa_N2_3 | ecosystem: Environmental > Terrestrial > Soil > Palsa > Peat permafrost | place: Sweden... | reverse complement strand
GGCCGTCCGCGATGCCCTCGACGCGGCCGGCCCAGGCGGCCGGATCCGGGTGGACGCCAACGGCGGCTGGTCGGTGGGGCAGGCCGCGCGGCTGCTGCGGCTGCTCTCGCGGTACGGCCTCGAGTACGCGGAGCAGCCCTGCGCTTCGCTTGAGGAGCTCGCCGAGCTGCGCCGGGCGGTCGATATCCCGATCGCGGCGGACGAGTCGATCCGGAAGGCCGAGGACCCGCTGAAGGTGCGGGCGGCGGGCGCGGCCGACATCGTCATGGTGAAGGTGCAGCCGCTCGGCGGGGTCCGGGCCGCGCTCCGGGTGGCCGAGGCGTGCGGGCTGCCGGTCGTGGTGTCGAGCGCGGTGGACACCTCGGTCGGCCTGGCGGCCGGCGTCGCCCTCGCCGCTGCCCTGCCCGCGCTGCCCTACGCCTGCGGCCTGGCCACGATGTCGCTGCTTGACGGCGACGTGACCGCCGCGCCGCTGGCCGAGGCCGGCGGCGAGCTTCCGGTCCGCCGGCCGTCGGTCGACGAGGCCGCGCTCGCGCGGTGGGAGATCGACCCGGCGCCGTGGCGCCAGCGGGCGCTGGCCGCGGCGGAGTACCTGGTCGAGCCTTCGGGGGCGCACCTCCATGGATAACAGCAAGAAGCGACGGCCGGGTACCGCGCCGTGACGCCGCCGCTCCGCTATCGCGAAGACTTTTATGGCGAAGGATTTATGCACCTATTCGAATGATTTTCTTCGTCAGGAAAAAATCATTCGTGATCCTGGGGAACGAATAGCCCACCAAGGCGCGTTCGCCGAGATAACAGCAAGAAGCGCGCGGGCGCTTGAGCGTGGACGTGAGCGTGGAGAGGAGGGACGGCCGGTGAACCCGTCGACGGCGTTCGGGGCGGTGCTGGCGGATGAGCTTGCCCGCTGCGGGCTGCGCGAGGTCGTGGTCGCGCCCGGCTCGAGGTCGGCGCCGCTGGCGATGGCGTTCGACGAGCTCGACCGGTCCGGCCGGATCCGGCTGCACGTGCGGATCGACGAGCGCTCGGCCTCGTTCACCGCGCTGGGGCTGGCCAAGGCGAGCGGCCGGCCGGTCGCGGTGGTGTGCACGTCGGGGACGGCCGCGGCGAACTTCCACCCGGCCGTGATCGAGGCCGACGAGTCCGCGATCCCGCTCCTCCTGCTGACCGCCGACCGGCCGCCTGAGCTGCGCGGCACCGGCGCCAGCCAGACCGTCGACCAGGTCAAGCTGTACGGTTCGGCCGTCCGCTGGTACGCCGAGTCCGGCGTGCCCGAGCGGCTGCCGGGCATGTCGGGCTACTGGCGCTCGCTGGCCTGCCGCGCCTGGGCGCACGCGGCAGGCGACCTCGGCACCCTGCCCGGCCCGGTCCACCTCAACATCCCGCTTCGCGATCCCCTGGTGCCGGACACCCAGCCCCCGATGTCGGGATCGGCGGCCGCGGACTGGCCGGACTCGCTGGACGGGCGGCCGGACGGGGCGCCCTGGACGCGGGTCGGCGGCGACGGCGTCGTCGCTGAGCCCCTCGAGCTGCCGTGGGCCGAGCGGGGGGTGGTGGTGTGCGGCGACGGCGACTACAACGCGGCCGCGCTCGTCGAGCTCGCCGGGCAGGCGGGCTGGCCGGTGCTGGCCGAGCCCTCGTCCGGCGCTCGGCGCGGGCCGAACGCCCTCACCGGGTACCAGTACTTGCTCGCCTCGCCCGAGTTCGTGGCGGCTCACCGGCCGACCGTGATCGTCTCGGCCGGACGGCCGGGGCTGACGCGTCCGCAGTCGAGGCTGCTGCGGCTCGCACGCGACCCGGCGTCGGCCGACGCCACGGGCGGGCCACCGCCGATCCGGCACATTGCGATCGCGCCGGGGCCCGGGATGTGGGCCGATCCGCAGCGGGCGGCGACCGATGTGGCCGCGGCGGTACGGCTGACCGGGGCGCCGGATCGCGGGTCCGCTGACGGCCCGTCGGCCGGGCCGTGGCTGGCCCAGTGGCGCGCGGCCGACGCGGCCGCGCTGGCAGCGGCGTCGGCCGCCCTCGATACCTGGCCGGGGGGCGAGCTGTCGGAGCCGGAGGTTGCCCGCGAGCTCGTCGCGACGCTGCCGGCGGACGCGCTGCTGTGGTGCGGGAACTCACTGGCGGTGCGGGACATCGATCTGGCGCTGCCGCCGCGGGCGGACGCGCGGGTGATGGCCAGCCGGGGTGCGAGCGGGATCGACGGGACCTTCTCCACCGCCGCGGGCGCGGCGCTCGCCCACGCGGCGGACCATCCTGGCGCGGTGGCGTTCGCGCTCATCGGGGACCTGTCCCTGCTCCACGACGCGCCCGGGCTCTCGATCGGGCCCGGTGAGCCCCGGCCTGACCTGTGCGTGATCGTCGTCAACAACGACGGCGGCGGGATCTTCGAGGGACTCGAGCCCGCCCGGTTCGGCGGCGGCGTGTCCGGCCGCCCGCAGACGGACCGGTCGCAGACGGTCCTGACGGTGTTCGAACGCACCTTCGGCACGCCGCACGGCGCCTCCATCGAGCACCTCGCGGCGGCGTTCGGCCTCCCCTACACGCTGGCGGAGCGGCCGGGCGAGATCGCCAAGGCGGTCGCCGCGACCGTCCCCGGCAGCGGTCCGCGCATCGTGGAGGCGCGGACCAGCCGGGCGCCCAACGCCGACCTGCGCGCCCACCTCAACGCGGCCGCGCTCGCGGCGCTCGCGCAGCCGCGGAGTTCCGGCTAGTGGCAGCGCTTGCGGCGCTCGCGTCGGCCCGGGGCTCGGGCTGGAGGCGCGTGGACGGCCGCGAGGGCTGACGCGACACGGCCGCTGTCATCGGCCACCAGGTCGGACGAGGTCTTCGCCGCTGAGGTCGAGGCGCGGCCGGCGCCGTATCGAGCTGGGGAAGCCGGGATCAGTCCGGGCGTGTTCCACGTCAGCAACACGCATCCCTCGTGTCACTTTGGTCGCGGCTGGTCCGCATTCGGGCGTCAGCGTGTGCTGTTCAGGTCGTATAGGGCCCCATGTGGAACACAATGACGAAAAACATGCCGGAACGGTGTCCACAAGAGAACACAATGACGGCGGTCGTCGCCCCTTAGGCCGCCGATCGGGAGGGCTAACCGGCAGTGCGGCTAGCGACTGACGGGCGGCACCGGGCGAGGCGCCAGTCGCCCGGGCGGCTGGCGGCGAGGGCGGCGCCGATGGCGGCCAGCGCCGGCAGGGAGCGCCGTTCACGTCATTCCCTTTCCCTCGGCTGAATGATCTGAGCTTCGCACCCGCCGAGTGATCGGACGTCACGTGATCCGCATGATTGGCGGGTGACGGTCCGAATCACCCGATCCCCATGAGGTCGGCCCGCCGGGCACGGGTGACGATGGGGTTGGGCGGATGACGATGATTCCGCGGCTTCCGAGGAAAGGGGCTCCGTTATGACGGACCGTCCAGCCCACCGTCCGGTGCAGTGCGTGGTGGCCGGCGGCAGCCTGGTCGGGCTCTCGGCGGCCATCGCCCTGTCTCGCCTGGGCATTGACGTGACCGTGGCCGAGCGCAGCCCGGCGCGGGCCGTTGACGGAGGCGGCGGGCTCGGTGTGGACGTGGACCTGCTCCGTGAGGTCACCGGGATCGACGAGGACCCGCCGGTCCAGCGCGGGGTCGACCGCGACACCACCGCCTGGCACCTGCTGCAGAGCTGGCTCGAGGAGCACGCCGCGCGGCGGGCCGGCGTGACCGTCCGGCGCGGGACCGATGTGATCACCGCGACCCCGGGCGGCGAGCAGTCGCGCGCGACCATGGTCACCGATGAGGGCACCGAGGACGCTGACCTTGTCATCGGCGCCGACGGCGCCCGCAGCACGGTGCGGGCCATCGTCGACCCCGAGCACCCGGATGCCCGCTACGCGGGGGTGCTGCTGTGGCGCACGCTGGTCGACGAGAGCGCGATGCCGCTCGGCGTCGCCCTACCCGCGGACGACGAGCCGTCCCGGGAGATGTACGCCGGCCCCTACCGGCTGGTGACCTATCTGGTCCCGGGCCCGGCCGGGGAGACGACGGTCGGGCACCGGCGCCTCAACCTGGTCTGGTACGACCCGCAGCAGCGCGAGCTGCTGCACGAGGCCGGCCTCCTCGACGGCGAGACGGTCCGCGGCAGCCTCGCGCCCGGCGCGCTGCCGGACGAGGTCCGGCGGCGGCTGGCTGCCTTCGCGTCGGCCAGCTGGCCCAGCCCGTGGCGCGAAGCGCTGGCCCTGGCGCTGGAGACCGGCACCGTGTTCGGCACCCCGATCGTCCATTACCGGCCGTCGCGGCTGGTGAACGGGCGAGTCGCGCTGGCCGGGGACGCCGCCCACGCCGCCAGCCCGATGGTCGGCGGCGGGTTCAGGCAGGGCCTGTACGACGTGCGGGCGCTGTCGCAGACGATGAGCGCGATCACAGGCCCGGGCGAGGTCATGAGCGCGCTCGTCCGCTACCAGCGGCTGCGCCTGCGCCCGGCCGTCGCCCACGTATCCGGCAGTGAGCGAGCCACCGCCGCCTACCTGGCCCAAGCCGGCCGGTGATCGCGGTGGGCATCCTCGAGGACGAGTCCGCGGCCCACCCGGTTTTCACCGCCGACCAGCTTGATCGACTGCTCGGTCGAGTTGCGCGACACCCGATCGGGCGCGGTCACGCGGTTCGCCAGCCGCGGGCTGTTCTGCTTCATCGGCGCGGAGCCCGCCGGCGGCTGGCTGCCCGGCGGAGGTCACCAGGGACGAGGACGGGTTCGTGCTGACCGACGTCGCCGTACCGCGCGGCCGAATGACGGACCGGCCCCGGCTGCCGTTTGAGACCGCGATGGACGGGCTCTTCGCGGCGGGCGACATCCGGGTCGGGTCGATGAAGCGCGTCGCCGCGGCCGTCGGCGAAGGCTCGTCCGCGATCTGCTCGGTCCACCAGTACCTGGCGCGGTCCCAGGACCGCGACCTGTCGGGCCAGCCGGCCCCGCCCCGGTTACCGGCCGGGGCAGACGCCGGAGGACAGGTAGTTCCCGCAGGTGTCGGCGACCTGCCAGCCGAAGGTCACGCTCGATGACCCGCCCACGGTGTTCTCGGCCGTCACGGTCGGCCGGTAGGTCACCGGGCCGAGCTTCCCATCAGACGAGGGGTTCATGATCACGCCGGTCAGCACGCCGAGGGCGGTGATGCGCAGGCCGGGCGGCAGGCCGGAGGCGGTCCAGGTCAGCGTCTCGCCGGCCAGGCCGCCGAGCGAGCTGAGGGGGAACGAGACCCGCGCGAGGGGTCGGCCCGCGAGGGGGCCCGGGTCGATCAGGGCGACCGCCGACGGGCTGAACGAGTCGAGGTCGGTGCCGTCCGGGGTGGCCACCCCCGGCACGGTCCCGACGCTGGTGTACTGCCAGTACGTATAGCTCATCCAGCCGGCTGGGAGCGGCGGGCTTGAGGTCTGGTACGCCGCGACCCACAGGGGGTCGGCGCCGAACGCGATGGACCCGCCGGTGCAGGTGTCCCACCAGTTCGCGGTCGTGTAGATGATCGGGTACTGGCCGGTCAGCGACCGCGCGGTGGTGACAAAACCGGCGATCCACGCGGTCATCTGCGCAGGCGAGAGGCCGTAGCACTCGTTGGTGCCGTCGCTCGCCACATACGGGTCGTACTCGATGTCCAGCATCAGCGGCAGCGTCTGGGCGCCCGGCGCATACCCGGAGTACTCCACGGCGTACTCGGCTTGCTCCGGTCCGCTGCTGACGTTCGGGATCGCGAAATGATAGGGGGAGACGTCGAGGCCGGCCGCCTTCGCCTCGGCCAGGTCGGTGGCGGCCCAGCGGTTGACGTAGTAGTCGCCTTCGGTGCCCTTGATGGCGGCGAACCGGTAGTGGGCGGCCGCGACCTGACCCCAGTTGATGGGCGTGCCGTTCGGGTACTGCGTGGTGACCGGGTGCTGGTGGGAGGCCACGTCGAGGCCAGCGAGCGGGGCGGCCCCGGTCTGGGTGGTCGGCCCGCCGGGCCCGGCCAACTGGGCGAGCAGTTGCGGCGAGTGCGGCAGCGCGGTGGTGGCCCTGCGGGCCGCCGCCAGCGCGTGCACGGCCGGGCTGGCGCCGGGAACGGCCCCGTCGGGTGGCAGCGTTCCCGGGGGCAGCGGACCCGGTTGCCCCTGGCCGGCTGACGTCGGCAGCATCGAGGCGACCGGCGATCGGTCCGATGCCGCGCTTCCGACCGCGGCGCTCTGTGCGCCGGAGGCGGGCGTCTCGCGGACGGACCCTGTTCCGGTGGACCCTGTTCCGTCGGGCCTCGTTCCGCCGGACCTTGTCCCGATGGATACTGTTCCACCGGACCTTGTTCCGCCGGACCCGGACCCGGACGACCGAGACCCGGACCCGGACGACCGAGACCCGGACCCGGACGACCGAGACCCGGACCCGGCCAACCCCGAGTCGGCCCCATCGGCGCCCGCTGCTCCGTGGGACGGCACCGTCGCCGTGACGGCGGAGCGGACCGGCGTCGGCCGCGCGGCCGACGCCGCGTTCACCGGTCCCGTTGTCTCGGTCCGGATGACCGCCACCGAACCGCCCGCGGCGGCCAGCGCGAGCGCGGACGCCATCAGTGCGTTTTTCGACCTGGTGAGCATGTCGTCAGCGCCGCACGTTGGCGCACGGGACGACGACCAGGCTCGGGTCCTTGGATGGCATTGTGACCGAGCCGCCGGGATGGCGCTGGCAGTCGGCCAGCCAGCGGGCCGCGACCGGCGCCCACAGCAGCCCGCCGGCCCGGCCGTTGTCGCTGCGGAAGTCGGTGATCCAGCCGAACGACAGCACCACGACGAGGGCGGCCGCCGCCGCCGTGGCGCCGCGCGCCCGGGCCCAGCCCGTCCACCGCGTCACTCCGAAGGCCGCCCCCTGCTCATCGGGCCGCGCGCGATCACGGGCCCGGCGGATGACGTTATCGACGGCGACGATCACGGCCGCCTCCATCAGGAAGATCGGCAGCGTCGTGTAGCGGGAGCCGGGCTCGACGTGGAAGTGCACGGCATCGACGGTGACCCACTGCGACAGCGTCGCCGCCGCCGCCGCGAGCAGGAACCCGCAGCCGAGGGCGGCGGCGGCCACCAGCCGGACGCGGGCGGACTGGGTAACCGCGATCGCGCCGAACACGGCCGCCAGCACGCAGCCGACCAGCAGCGTGGCGCCGTTCCTGCCCACGGCGGCCTGCAGCCACCAGTCGAGGTGCCAGCCGAGGGCCGGCAGCACCACGTCGTGGGCGACGAAGCCGAGCACCCCGCCGGGCCTGGCCGTCTGGTCCAGCCGGGAGTTGTGGGCCGAGGCGATGACCGGCAGCTGGAGCAGCAGGCCGGCCGCGAAGCCGGCCGTGACCGCGTGCTCGCGGACCCGGCGCAGCGCCGCGATCCGCACGATGAACAGGGGCGCGAGCGCCAGCGCGAGCGGGGTGGACGCCCCCGCGAAGAACGCGATCAGCGCGGCCAGGGCCATGCCGCGGCGGGTCCGCGGTCGCCACAGCGCGGCCCAGAAAAGCGCGAACAGGAGGTACCACGGGGTGTTGACGCCGCTGTCGGCGATCTCGAGCGGCGCGACCGGAAGCAGCAGGACCGCCGCCGCGAGCAACCCGCGCAGCCAGCCGGAGCGAATGTGGCCGGCGCTCGCGTAGAAGACGAATAGCGCCACCGCAGAGGCGATCACCGCACCGGAAATAGCGAATGCGGCCGCCGCGTCGGGCAGCGGGAGCAACGCCACCAATTGCCCGATAATTCGCGGGAGCAGTTGCAGGTAGCCGGCGTAGGAGGCGAATAGATGCCCTGGGCCTGAGAGGGCCTGGACCAGGAACACGGTGCGGTCCTCGGCCCAGATCGTCGTCGCCGGCGACCGTCCGGCAATCCGCAGCAGCAGCACCACGGCCCCTGCCGCCAGAGCGATCACGGACAGGAAGGCGCGCACGATGACCTGCCCGGAGGAAGCCGTCGGCGGCTGCGGTGGCTCGGGGAACAATTCGGGCAATAGCGCCCCGGCGGTCGGCTGGGCTGACTGATAACGCTGCCGGAGAGCCTGCTTGACCACGGTGAACCGCCAGTTTCGACGAGAGGGATGACGGCTGAGACGGTAGCGGCAGCGCAGTATAGGCCGCCATCATTTCCCCGGATAAATTCCGCGTCGATCTTAACTTGTTATTAGTTATGGTGCGGATAGCTGGTTTTTCTAGGCAGTAATAGCCGCATTAAGGGCAAAGGGGGCCGAGAAATAGCAGGATCACCTCATTGGCCCGCCGGGGCGGTGGCGCGCGGCCGCCGGGCCGCGTCGCCGGCCCGGCGGTCCATCCGCAGCGCCTCGACCGCGCTGCCGACCGCGATGAGGGCGAGCAGGCAGAACGCGACCGTGAAGGCCCCGTGCCCGGCGGCGCCGGCCACCCCCCCGCCGCCCCCGCCGGTGACCGCACCGCCGATCCGCAGCGCCACCGTCGAGGCCGCGATCGCCAGGCCGGCCGCGAGCTGCATCGACGTGGCCGCGAACGAGTTGGCGTCGCGCATCAGCTCGGGCGGCATGTCCGCCAGGCCGACCGTGGTGTAGACGGTGAACCCGGTCGACCGGGTGACGCCGCTGGCCAGCGCCAGCAGCGCGATCAGCGCGACCGGGGTCGAGGCGGTGACGAACCCGAACGCGGCGACGAACGCCGCGGTGCCGAGCGCGGACACGACGAGCACGGAACGGAACCCGAACCGGTTGATCAGCGGCGTGGTGGTCGGCTTGATCCCCACGTTCCCGGCGAAGACGAACGCGGTCAGCGCCCCGGACTTGACCGGCGACCAGCCGAAGTCGGTCTGGAACAGCAGCGGCAGCAGGAACGGCATCGACCCGACCACCAGCATGTACCCGGTGCCGCCGAGCTGGGTGACCCGGAACGTCGGGCTGTTCAGCGTCCGCAGGTTGAGCAGCGGATGGGGCGCGCGGCGCAGGTGCCAGAAGTCGACGGCGAGCAGCACCGCCGACCCGGCGAAGCACAGCGCGGTCTCCGCCGCCGGCGGGGCGGGCATCGAGACCAGGTGCGCGGCGTAGGTCAGCCCGCCCAGGCCGGCCCCGGTCAGCAGCATGCCGGCCCAGTCGAGGGGCGGCGGCACGGCCTCGTCGCGCCCGCCGGGCACCAGCCGCCAGGCGACCGCGAACGCGACCACCCCGAGCGGCACGTTGATCAGGAAGATCCAGTGCCACGAGGCATAGCTGGTAATCAGCCCGCCGGCCAGCGGGGCGATCACCGGGGCGATCAGGCCCGGCCAGACCACGTAGGAGGTCAGCCGCAGGATGTCGCCCTTGTCGGCCTTCGACAGCACCATGATCCGGCCGACCGGCACCATCATTGCCCCGCCCGCGCCCTGCAGCACCCGGAAGGCGACCAGCTCGCCGAGCGACCCGCTGGCCGCGCAGCCGATCGACGCGCCGGTGAACAGCGCGATCGCGGTCAGGAAGACCACCCGGTTGCCGAGCCGCCTGGTCAGCCAGCCCGCCAGCGGGATGAGCACCGCCAGCGTGAGCAGGTAGGCGGTGACGACCAGGCCGATCTCGGTCGCCGGGGCGTGCAGCGCCGCCCCGATCCGCGGCGCCGCGGTGGTCACGATGGTCCCGTCGAGCATCTCCATAAACGTGCAGCCGGAGACGAGCAGGGCTATTGAGCGGTGCCGGGCGGTGATCACCTCCCCCGCAACAACGGTGCCAGGTCCGTTATGTCCGCTTCGTCGGAGCAACGGTCCGTTCGCTATGACCGCATTTAATCGCCCGGGGCAGGGCGGCACCTGCCGTACGATGGCCACCCGTGAAACTCCTCGCAGATCTGACCCCGCTGCGGGAGTCGCCGGCCTTCCGGCGCCTGTGGGCCGGGTCGACCCTGTCGGCGGTCGGCGGCGCGATGACCTCGTTCGCGCTCACCCTGCAGGTGTGGGACCTCACCCGGTCGACGGTCGCGGTCGGGCTGGTCGCGCTGGCGACGCTGCTGCCGCTGCTCGCGGTCGGCCTGTTCGGCGGGGCGCTGATCGACGCGGTCGACGCCCGGCGGCTGGCGCTCGGCTGCACCTGCGCCCTGGCGGCGATCTCGGCCCTGCTCACCGTCCAGGCCTGGCTCGGCCTGGACCAGGTCGGCCTGCTCTACGCGCTCGCCGCCGCCGCGTCGGCGGTCGCCGCGGTCAACGAGCCCGCCCGCCGGTCGCTCATCCCGGCGCTGCTGCCCGCCCGCCAGCAGCCGGCCGCGCAGGCGCTGCAGCGGATCGCCTTCCAGACGATGATGATCGTCGGCCCGGCCCTGGCCGGGGTGGTGGCCGGCGCGCCGCACCTCGGCCTGCGCGGCTGCTACCTCATCGACACGGTTTCGTTCGGCTGCGCGCTGTACGGCGTCGGCTCGGTGCCGAAGTGGCTCACCAGCGACAATTCAACGTCAGATCATCCCGAACGGACCCTGCTTTCCGCCGTCTCGGCCGGGTTCTCGTTCATCCGGCGGACACCGGTGCTGGCGGGGGCGTTCCTGACCGATGTCTGCGCGACGTTCTTCGGGCTGCCGACCTCGCTGTTCCCGGCGCTCAACGCGGAGCGTTTCGGCGGCGACCCGCGGACCCTGGGGCTGTTCACCGCCGCGGTCGGCGTCGGCGGCATGGTCACCGCGGTGCTGTCAGGACCGCTCAAGCACGTCACCCGGCAGGGCGCGGCGATGCTGGTGGGGGCGACGATCTGGGGCGGCGCGTTCGCCGTGTTCGCGATCGCGCGCTCGCTCTGGCTGACGCTGCTGGCGCT
>Ga0302314_10021117_pt1 | contig 10740 bp, 10 predicted proteins | sample III_Palsa_N2_3_FD_200533 | JGI IMG/M metagenome (GOLD analysis project Ga0302314, IMG submission 200533) | Peat permafrost microbial communities from Stordalen Mire near Abisko, Sweden - III_Palsa_N2_3 | ecosystem: Environmental > Terrestrial > Soil > Palsa > Peat permafrost | place: Sweden... | reverse complement strand
TCATCTCGACCGCGCAGCAGGCGAGACCGAACGTCATCCACATCAGCGAGCCGGTGCGCGCCCAGGTAATCAGGTCGTCGGCCGCCGCAACGAAAAAGCCCTTGTCGGACAGTTCGTGATTGACTTCTAGAAAGTAAGGATCGTTGGCGCCGACCGGCCTTCCGGTGGACGGATCGATAATGCCGGTCGCGGCGGGCGCGACTGCGGGTCTTGCCGATACGGGTCGTGCCGTGGTGGCAGCGGGGCTCAATCCCATTCGAGCGCGCCTTTCTTCCATTCATAGGCGAAGCCGACGGTGAGGACGGCAAGGAAAACCATCATCGACCAGAAGCCGGTGACGCCGAGTTTTCCGAACGCCACCGCCCACGGAAACAGGAATGCCACTTCGAGGTCGAAGATAATGAAGAGGATCGCAACCAGATAGAAGCGGACGTCGAACTTCATGCGGGCGTCGTCAAAAGCGTTGAATCCGCACTCATAGGCGGAGAGCTTTTCCGGATCCGGTTGCTGAAAGGCGACCAGGAAAGGGGCGATCAGCAGCACCAGACCGATCAGGCTTGCAACCCCGATAAACACCACGAGTGGAAGATAGTTCTGCAAGATGCCGGTCATCGGCGAGGCCTTTTCCCGCGGTTTTGGTCCCGCAGATTCGTTGATTGGAATTATTCTGAGGCTTAGCGCAGCGCAACAAGGGGCGCAAGACAAGCTATCTTGACAGTTCCCGCCGTCCCCGGGCGCGGTGGGAAACCCCGAACGCCGGTCGATCGGTCAGGCCGATCCGGCACCCCCGCCACCGCAGGGCCGGGTCTCCCAATGCGGTCGTTCCGGGCAGCGCAATTTCCTTCAGCCCAACTCTTTTTCGGTCAAACCAAGTCTTTTTCCGCCGCCAGCATCTGCGCGGCGATGTCGGTCAGGCCGTCGATATGTCCCAGCAACATTGCCGCTTCCGCTTCGCTCAGCTTTTCCAGCAAATGTTGGTTACGCTCCAGCGCACCTGCCAAAACCGCATCATGCGCGACCAGCCCGGTCCGGGTCAGGCAGACCAGGACCTCGCGGTTATCCCGGGGGTTGACCGCCTTCGCCACCAGCTTGCGCGAAACCAGTTCGGCCAGCGCCCGACTGATCTGCCCCTTGTCCATGCCGACTGCCGCGGCCAGACGGACCACGCTCATCGGTGGCCGGCGCCCAAGCGAGGCCACCAGCCCGAATTCCACCGAGGAAAGCCCCGCCATGCGCTTGTAGCGCAGCAGGGCCCCCCGCCTCAGCAAATTGGCGAGCACGATGAGCCGCGACGACATCATCGCCGTGATCGGCGCCAGTTCATCGTCAACGCCGGCCCCCGCGTTGGCCAGGCTTTCCTGTTTCGGTCCCTCGCTCATAGCCAATCCCCGGCTGACCTCTGGCCAAACCTCTGCCAGCAAAGCCCCTCGTCGCCAAGGATCACAGCGCCGCGGCGAGATCGTTGACATTGTCATCGATTTACCCTTCAATTGGCCAAAGTTCAAATGACCGTGGCCAACAGAGCCACGGCGGGAGGAAGCGGCTGTGAACATCACCCAGCAGGATCGCGATCTCGGCACCGCCTATGCCATGAGGCCCTCGACGAGCCGAACCGAACTCACCGCGGTCGGCCGCGGCGCCCCGATGGGTGAATTGCTTCGGCGTTACTGGCACCCGATCGGCCTCGCCACCGACGCCAGCGACGTGCCGCGCAAGGTGCGTGCGCTCGGCGAGGACCTGATCCTGTTCCGCGACAGGCATGGCCGGATCGGCCTGCTCCACGCGCGATGCTGTCACCGCGGCACCACGCTCTATTACGGCAAGGTCGAAGAAGACGGCATCCGCTGCTGCTATCACGGCTGGAAGTTCGACACCGAAGGCCGTTGCCTTGAGCAGCCCTGTGAACCCGACAACGGCCTGTTCAGGGACAAGGTGCGCCAGCCCTGGTACCCGGTCGAGGAACTTTACGGGTTGATCTTCGCCTATATGGGACCGGCCGACAAAAAGCCGGTACTGCCACGCTACCAAGCCCTGGAAAAAATGGACGACGGCGAGTTCGTCGAAGCCGACGACAGTTCGATCGGAGGCGGTGGTCCCGCCGTCATTCCCTGCAACTGGCTACAGCACTTCGAGAACGTGGTCGATCCATACCATGTTCCCGTGCTGCATGGATCGTTCAGCGGTCCCCAATTCACCAACATGATGGCCTCGATGCCCGCAGTGACCTTCGAGATGTCGCCGCGCGGCATCACCGTGCGCTCGATCCGCAACCAGGACGACGGCAGGGTGTTCTATCGGGTGACCGAGGCCGCCCTCCCTACCCTGCGCGTGGTCCCCAATCCGCGCGTCGCGCAATTCGCCCGCGTCGAGTCGATCGGCTGGACACTGCCGATCGATAACACCTCATTCCGGATCTATGTCGCCGGCCGCGTAAAGCAGTCGGGCGACATCGGCCGGATGCGCTCGAAATTCAATGGCAAGTTCTGGTGGGACATGACCGAGCAGGAACACCAGCAATTCCCTGGAGATCACGAGGCCCAGGTCGGCCAAGGCCCGATCACGCTGCATTCCGAGGAGCATTTCGGCCAAAGCGACCGGGGCATCCTGATGGTCCGGCGGATCTTGAGCGACCAGTTGGATGCCTTGAGCAAAGGCAACGATCCGATCGGGGTCTCGTTCGACCAGCACGCGCCGCCGGTCGAATTCGAAGCCGGGAATTATATCCGCGAGGTGTGAGAGACGCGCGGTCGCTTCAAGAAAAGCAATTTCGGGGGAAACCATGGTCGATGTCGCGCCTGGCATGGCCGAACAAGCCGGCGCGGCGATCGCGCCATCGACGCGGCGATATTACGTTCTGGCGCTGCTCACCCTCATCTATGCGCTGAATTTCCTCGACCGCACGATTTTCAACGTCCTGATCGAGCCCATCAAGAAGGAATTTGCGCTGAGCGACACCAGCATGGGCCTGCTTGCGGGCTTCGGCTTCGTGTTGTTCTACTCGCTGCTCGGCATCCCGATCGCGCGGATCGCCGACCGGCTGAACAGACGCAACATCGTGGCGCTGGCCTTTGCGTTCTGGAGCGCGATGACGCTGCTGTGCGGGATGGCCTCGAGCGTGACGACGCTGACGCTGGCGCGGATCGGGGTTGGCATCGGTGAATCCGCAGGCACGCCAGCGTCGCAATCGATGATCGCCGACCTCTTCGGCAAGAACGAACGCCCGCGGGCGCTCGGCATCTACGCCGTCGGAACCTATCTCGGCATATTCCTCGGCTATTTCATCGGCGGCTACATCAACCAGCACTACGGCTGGCGCATGGCGTTCTTCTCGGCCGGGCTGCCCGGCATCGCGCTTGCCGCCGTGTTGTGGTTGACGGTCACCGAGCCAAGGCGCGGCGTCATGGCGGAAACATTTGCGCCCGAGCCGATCGGGCCGACGCTCGGCTTTCTCGCCTCGCAGCGAAGCTTCGTCATCGTGCTGATCGGGTTTTGCCTGACGACCTATACCAATTACGCGACGGCCGCCTGGATTCCGCCATTTCTCGCCAGGGTGCATCACCTCGATAGCGCCGAGATCGGAACTTATGCCGGCACCTTCAAAGGGCTGTTCGGGGCGGCAGGCACGCTGGTCGGCGGCCTCGTGGTCGCGCGCATCGGCCGCCGCGACGATCGCTGGAAATTGTGGGCGCCGGCGATCACGTCAGGCCTCGCGGGACCGGCCTTCGCCTGGTGCATGTTGACGCCGGATTTCGCTACCATGGTCGTCGCCTTGGCGGCGACCTCGTTTCTGCTCGGGTTTCATCTCGGACCGATCTTCGCCATCGCGCAGACCGTGGCGCGACCGAGCATGCGCGCGCTGGCCTCCGCCATCATCCTCCTGACCGCGACCTGTTTTGGGCAGGGTATCGGCCCGCTGGCGGTGGGCATGGGCAACGACGCCCTCAAGAACGACTACGGCGCCGACGCCGTGCGCTATTCGCTGCTCTCGGCAGCGGTCGCGACCACGCTCGGCGCGCTGTTGTTCGCCCTCGCGGCGCGCTCGATCCGTGCCGATATCCAGCGGGCGAGCTAGAGCGGCGTGAGATTGGGTCGGGTCGCGGCGCCGGGCCCTTTTTCGTGCGCTGTCCTACTTTGCATGGGGTTGTTTTCGCGATTTTGTGCCTGCCCTCTCCAGAGCACTCGGATGTGCCGTGCTGAGTCTGACGGCGAGCCGGTTCAACTCCAACCCATCATGCCTTAGTCCCCCGTCGCGGCTCACCCCGCCACAAAGGCAAGCAGGTCGGAAACAAGGCGTTCGCTGTGCGTCAGCGTCAGTCCGTGCGGCGCTCCCTCATAGACAACAAGCTTGCTGCCCTTGATCAGTCTGGCCGTCTTGGCGCCTGTCAGCGGCAATGGCGCGCTGGTGTCCTTGTCGCCCTGCACGATCAAGGTCGGGCGATCGATTCCGGCGGCGGCGGCGCGAAGATCGGCAGAGGAGATGGTCTTGCGGCATGCCAGCGCGACCGGCACCGGCACGCTCAGCATCATCTCCCGGACCCAGGCTCGCGTGATCTCCGGTGTGTCGGGCATGAAGAACGGCGCCTCGTTTGCGGCGATCCATTTCGGGAAGTCCTGCGCGAAGGCGGCGTTGTCAGCCTCGATGGCGGCTTGCGGAACCCCGTCCGGATTGTCTTCGGTCTGCACCAGGAATGGCGTCGTCGGCGCCAGCAGCACCAGTTTCGCAATCCGCTCCGACCCGTGGCGCGCCAGATAGTTGACCGCTTCGATCGATCCCATCGAATGGGTCACGAGCGTCACGTCGCGCAAATCGCGCTGCTCGATGATCGCCGCCAAATCGTCGGCCAGCGTGTCGATGTCATATCCGGTCGCCGGCATGTCGGACCGGCCGTGCCCACGCCGATCGGGCGCAATGCAGCGAAAACCCCTGGCGTTCAGCGCCGCGATGTAACTGCCCCAGACGCTGGAATTGAACGTCCAGGCGGCAAGAAACAGCAGCGGCCGGCCGCTGCCCCAATCCTGCACAAACAATTTGGTGCCGTCCTTGGCCGGGATCTGGAGGACAGATCGAGGGTTCATCGCGCATCTCCGTTTGCAAGACATGATCGGTCGGCGAGCTTGTTGCCGATGATTGGATCATGCCCCGCCGCGGTAGCGCGCGCGATTACGCCGGAGGTAAGCGTGCCGGTGATATCAGATCAGCGGCCCGGTATATTTCTCGAGCTGCGCCCAGGCCTCCGCGCCATAGGTCTTCTGCCATTGGGCGTAAAACCCCGCTTTCACCAAGGCGGCACGAAACTGCACCGGGTCCGGCCTGTTGAAAATCATGCCTTTGCCGGTGAGTTCGGCTTGCAGCGAGCGATCCATCTCCACGAGGTCGGCGCGCTCCTTGACGGCGGCGGCATCGAAACCGCCGTTGAGGATCTCCAGCAGGTCGGCCGGCAGACCGGACAGCGCGCGGCGGTTGCCGACGATCCAGTATCCGCTCCAGCAATGGTTCGACAGCGCGCAATATTTCTGCACTTCGTACATCTTGTTGGTCGACACCTGCGCGAGTGGATTTTCCTGCCCTTCCACGATGTGTGTCTGCAGCGACGAGTAAAGCTCGCTGACGCTGATGCTCGCCGGCAGCGCGCCGAGCCCGGAGAACAGCGAGGTCAGGAGTGCCGTGACCGGAACGCGTATCTTGAAGCCCTTGAGATCCTCGACGCTGTTGATCTGCCGGCTCGACGATGACGTGATTTGCCGGAAACCATTGTCCCAGACTTTCCTCATCGGCACGATCCCGGCCTTGCCGATAGCGTCGCGGACGAGATCGCCGACCCCGCCGTCCATCGCGGCCCAGACCTGATCGTAGCCGGGAAAGGCAAAACCGATGCTGGGCAGGCCCGAGAGCGGCACCAGGATCGACAGCGTCAGGCTGGGCGCTGCCATCAGTTCAATGCCGCCGGCCCGCACCTGCGACAGCATTTCGGGATCGCCCCCCAATTGACTGTTCGAGAAAACCGCGATGTTAAGCCGGCCGCCCGACTGCGCCCCGATCGCACGCGCCGCCTCGATCAGCCGAATCGTCAGCGGATGCTCGTCCGGGGTGTCGACACCAAGCTTGAATTCGAATTCGGCGGCCGCGCCGGCCGGTTTACCGAGGATGGTGGTGGCCAAGGCGGCCGAGGCCGCGCCAAGCGCGCCCCTGCGGGTCATTTTCATATTAATGCTTCTCTCCCGGATACTTATGGGCAGTTTCGGCGGAACCGCGCTGCACTGCAAGCCAATGTACGAAACACACATTGGCGGGCCGTGAAACCATTTTGCGGAACCCGCGAAACCCTCCCGAAACACGCGCGGGATAGGTCTAGAGCCAACAAACGGCGGTAAAGACGCCCGGAGGCTCAAATGAACCACTCAATTCATTCCGCAGACCGTTCGACGCACCTCAAGATCGTGGTGGTTGCCCTGGTGGCCGGTATTGTCGTGGCCGGGTTGGGTATCTCGGCGCGCACCAATACGGACTACACCCAGACCGCGCATGTGATTAAGGCCGGCAAGCCGGTGGCGGTGACCAGTTCGGATGCGACGATGGTCCGCTGAGGCTGTCCCGCAATTGAGGGAACTGAGACCAAGGCCGCCCGCCCGGGCGGCTTTGTTCGTTTTGGCGGGTATCGCGCGCTAACGTCTACGGCCGCGACAATCGAGAATTCTTGCCCTCGTGGTGGACGACAGGAAGACCCCCGACGATAGCCAGTCCGTTGCCGGAAAACGCGTACCCGTCAAAGAAGCAAGGCGGGTATAAATCATAATCACAGTAGCCGTCGCGGGAAACCGCTGCCGCCCGCCGATGCACAACAACGCGCCCGCGACGATATTTGATCGGAGAAACCAACGATTGAAAATCGGCGGGTTCGTCGTTTGCGGTGACTCTCGTCGAAACTGCTGGGCCCAGCCTTGGAGAATCGATCGTTTGCGCATGAACCGATGCGCCGAGGCTCGAACACAATCCGACCGTGCCGATAAGTAGACCGACTTTCCCGATCATATGAGCTCCATTCAGGCCGCTTGAGGCGATCGCCGGACAATTGGACCGGCAAGATCCACCGACGTTAACTGGGCAGGCCACGAGAGGTTCAAAACAGAACGACGTCGCCGTTGTCAGATTCGCTGACGGAGGCCGCCTCCGCATCTCTCCCTTTCTTTTCAGCTTGAGATCAAAAGCCAAGCGCCATACGCGATCACGCTGGCAAAAATAGTAAAGGTGGCGCCGGGAGGAGCGAAAAAATAGCTAACTGCGGTGGCCGACACTCCAAGGATCAGGACATTCCTTCCAGCCGCTGCCCGATGGGCAACAGAGGGCCTTTTCGCGAAATATATACTATGCTGCAACTCGAGGAGCGTTTCGGAGTCTTGAGCGGCATGAAACTTCGAAAATGCTGTTTCAAAAATCCGGCTCGCCAACTCTGGGTCGAGCTGGTTTTCAAGGCTTGTTTTCAGCGATAGAGGGTCCTCTCCATCGATGAGCCTTTGTATCGCGCCGTTTGTCAGTTCAGTCTCCGATGCCTCGTGCGTTTGCTCCATCGCCATCCCCCATTTCGACCGGCGAGCCCCGCTTGGGGTCGGGTGCTTTGGCGCCAAACCCTGCTTTTGGTGTCTTACGGCTTGGAATATGGGTAGCGCCATCGAAATTGGCAGCTCTTCCCGTCACCGTTAACCCGAGCAACCGGTTCCGCAAGACCTCCCCCAGTACACGACCTCCCCCCAGTAAACGTGCCGTCGATGAAACGCTTCGACGACGCACGGGCGATCGGGGCCAAGCATTAGAACGAAGAGGACGAAAGTGTTTCCGTGAACCCGCTCGAACTGCTGGGAAAGGACCAGTGTTCACGGCGATTGAAAACATTAAGGAAAATGGCGCGAGAGACGGGACTCGAACCCGCGGCCTCCGCCGTGACAGGGCGGCGCTCTAACCAACTGAGCTACTCCCGCGGATGCCGTAATCAGATGCTGATCCGCGCAGAACCGAGGGCATAAAGGGCTGTCCCGCTTTAGTCAAGGCAGTTGCGAATCCCCTTGCCCGTTAGGCATTTTTGCGACCTCGATGCAAATAAGGCCCATTTTATCGGCAAAACAGCGTAGTCAGCCGACCACCGAATCATTTAAGGCCTGCTACGTCTTAGTTTCTTGAGCCATCACCAACGAGGAGGGCCAAATATGGCGAAGAAAGCAGCGACCCCGGCCACGATCACGCTGAAGCACCTTGCAGCGGCGCTGTCGGAAGAGCACGAATTGTCGAAGAAGAGCGCCGAGGCGATCCTGGGCGACCTGGTCGGCAAGATCACCAAGCACCTGAAAAAGGGCGAGCGCATCCGTATCGTCGGCCTCGGCATCCTGCAGGTGCGCAAGCGCGCCGCACGCATGGGCCGCAACCCCGCCACCGGCGAAGCGATCCACATCAAGGCCAGCAAGAAGGTGGCGTTCCGCGCTGCCAAGGAACTCAAGGAAGCTGTGTGACAAGACGCCCTTTCTGATCGACTTTTTAGCGCCATTCCGGCTCGTGACGCGGCCCCGGAATGGCGCTTTTCTGTTATAGAGCGGTCCCGTCTCCTGATCTTGTCGCGGTCGTCTCATGCTGGCTTCCTCCCTCAAATTTACCCAAGGCGTCACCGAGCGCTTCCTGCGCTATGTGATCATCGACACCCAGTCGGACCCGGCCTCGCCAACTTGCCCTTCCACCGAAAAGCAAAAGAACCTTGGCCGGCTGCTCGCGAGCGAACTGCAGGCGATGGGAGTAGACGACGCCCATCTCGACGCGTTCGGCTACGTCTATGCGACCATCCCGGCGACGTCGGACAAGAAGGTCCCGGTGATCTGCTTCTGCTCGCATATGGACACCTCGCCTGATTGCACCGGCACCGACGTCAAGCCGCAGATCGTCAGGAATTATCGCGGCGGCGACATCGTGCTGCCGGGCGATCCCTCGCAAATCATCCGCCTCGCGGACCAACCGGCGCTGGCCGACCAGATCGGCAACGACATCGTCACCTCCGACGGCACCACGCTGTTGGGCGCCGACAACAAAGCTGGCTTAGCCGAGATCATGGACGCGGCGCAGTTTCTGATGCGCCATCCGGAGATCAAGCACGGCGTCATCAAGATCCTGTTCACGCCAGACGAAGAGATCGGTCGCGGCGTCGACAAGGCCGATCTGAAAAAACTCGGTGCCGACTTCGCCTACACCATCGATGGCGAAACCGCCGGCAATATCGAGGACGAAACCTTCTCGGCCGACGCCGCCACCATCACCATCGAGGGCGTCTCGACCCATCCAGGCTTTGCCAAGGGCAAGATGGAGCATGCGATCAAGATCGCGGCCGCTATCGTCGACCGCCTGCCAAAGGACACCTGTTCGCCCGAGACCACCGAGGGCAAGCAGGGCTTTCTGCATCCGATCGGAATTTCAGGCGCGCTGGAGCAGGCCACGGTCAGCTTCATCGTGCGCGATTTCACCGACCAAGGGCTGAAGGAAAAAGAGCTGCTACTGGAAGACATCGTCAAATCGGTGATGCGGGATTTTCCGCACTCGACGTATCGGATCGAGATCAAGCAGCAATACCGCAACATGAAGCAGGTGATCGACGCTCACCCCGAAATCATCGACTACGCCATGGAGGCGATCCGCCGCGCCGGGCTCAAGCCGGTAAAAACCTCGATCCGCGGCGGCACCGACGGTTCGCGGCTGTCGTTCATGGGACTGCCCTGCCCCAACATCTTCGCCGGCGAGCACGCCTTTCATTCGCGCACCGAATGGGTCAGCGTGCAGGACATGGAAAAGGCCACGCAGACCATCGTCCATCTCGCGACGATCTGGGAAGAGCGGGCTTAGGAAGCTCGCGCGGTCACGATCCAGATCGAGGCCGAAAGCGGCACGGCGTTTCCTTTGACCATAGGTGCCAGAACGTCGCGAATCGAGTTGGTGGCTGCCGCGCGAAGCTCGGCCGACGCTCCGTCCAGCGCGCGGTTGGCCGGTCCGATTTCAAGCGCGCTCTGTACCGCCGCGTCGAGGCCGCCGCCGATTGCGATATCGAGCGAGAGCGGGCACGGCTCCATCGCAATCCCGGCAAAACCGGCCTCGCCGAGTATCCGGTGCACCCGCGCCTCCGAGGCAAACGCGAACGGCCCGGGATCTTCCGGCCCCTGCTGCGGCAATTTCGGGACGTGTTTATAAACTGCCTGCAACGGCGTCATCATCCACGGATTTTCGCGCGGCTCGCGCCAGCAGGCGAAGGCCAGCCGGCCCGATGGCCGCAGCGCCTTGCGCATATTCGCGAAAGATTTTGCCGGGTCGGCGAAGAACATCACACCGAACCGCGACGTCAGCAGGTCTCTGCTTGCGGGATCGAACGGATAGATCGTGGCATCGGCGAGCGCGAACTCAACCGACAAATCCTTGGGCGCGCTCTGTCGCGCCCGCTCCAGCATGGGCCCCGATACGTCGACGCCGAGCACATGACCTGACGGCCCAACCTTTTGCGCGACCGCGATCGTGGTGGCGCCGCTGCCGCAACCGACATCGATCACCCGCTCGCCCGCCAAGGGCCTAGCGCGATCGATCAGGATATCGGCCACCGGTTTCAGCAGGATATCCTGCGCCTGCTGCCGGCTGGCCCAGCGCTGGCCACCCGGTCCGTTCCAGTACGCAATCTGATCGGCGTTTTGATCGTGGCCTGTGGGTGTGTCCATCTGCGCTCCCCG
>Ga0302314_10021116_pt1 | contig 10740 bp, 6 predicted proteins | sample III_Palsa_N2_3_FD_200533 | JGI IMG/M metagenome (GOLD analysis project Ga0302314, IMG submission 200533) | Peat permafrost microbial communities from Stordalen Mire near Abisko, Sweden - III_Palsa_N2_3 | ecosystem: Environmental > Terrestrial > Soil > Palsa > Peat permafrost | place: Sweden... | reverse complement strand
TACGACCAGATGGCAGGCAAGCGCGATCTCGCACCCGCCGCCCATCGCGTAGCCGTTGACGGCGGCGATCACCGGCTTCGGCATCGAGCGCCTGCTGGTCAGCCCGGCGAACCCGTTTTTCGGTACCCACATGGGCTTGCCCGAGGCGGAGTAGACGAGGTCGTTCCCGGCCGAGAAGGCTTTGTCCCCGGCCCCGGCGAGGATGGCGACCCACAGGTCGGCGTCGGCGAAGTACGCGTCGAAGACGTGATCAAGTTCATCGTTGGCCATCGGGTGCAGGCTGTTCCTGGCCTCCGGCCGGTTGATCGTGATCTCGAGCAGATGCCCGTCCCGGCGCACCAGGAGGTACTCGTAGCGGTCACGCAGGACGAGGGGCTCGGGCGGGAACAGCTCGTTCATCCGCTCTTCGCTGGTGGTTACCTTGTTCCCGGTTCCGAACGAACGCGCGTACACCCGGGCGCCGATCGGCTCCGCCGCCTCCGTGAGCAGATCAGGCAGGCTCGAGTCGCGCTCGTCGCCCTTGGCGATGAAGCGGCGCCCGTCGGCTTCCAGCCGCCCGATCACGATGCCGGCCCGTGTGCCGTCCCGGCCGTGGGTGACGGTGTAAGACTCGATCGTGGCCCAGCCGTCGGCTTGCGGCGCCTGGCCCGGCGCGGGCCAGGCGTCGATCTGTGCCTGCAGGGCGGCGCTGATGTCCGGGACCCACGGCGCCGGCGTCGTGGAGTACACGCCGACGGAGTACTTGCTCATGACGCCGCCGTTGGCACCGACGAAGCTGTAGGAGCCCGGCGCACGGCGAGCGCGCGTTACCGCCTCGGCGATGGCGTGCATCGAGTAGTTGTTGCCGGCGCCGCCGAAGAACGGCAGCCCGCCGGTCAGCGTGAGGCCGCGCGGGTCGTCGGGCGCGATCCCGAGGCCGTCGCGGATGTTGAAGACCGGGGCCGGGAAGCAGCTGTAGAGGTCGATGGCGGCGAGATCGCCCGCCTTTACGCCGGCCACCTCAAGCGCGTGCCGCGCGGCCATGACCGAGGCCGGCCCGGCCGACAGGTCAGCCCGCTCCATCAGGGGGCGCTCGCGCAGGTCGGCGTGGCCGGGCAGGAACACCCAGCGGTCCTGCGGCACGCCGAGATGGCGCGCTGCCGCGACTGACATGAGCAGCACGGCGGCGCCCTGGTTGACCTTCTCCCGGGCGACGATGAAACGGGTGTACGGGTCCGCGATCGGGCGGTTCTGGGCGGTGGGGGTGACCAGCTCGGCGGCGTCCCGCTCGACCGGGGCGGATGCGTGCGGGTTGGCCGCCGCCACCCGGGTGAACGGCTCGAACAGGGCACCCATGGCGGCCGCGTACTCGTCCCGGCTCTGCTTGAGCCGGGCGCGGCGGGCGTTGTCGATCACCGCGTACTGAGCCGGGCCGCCGACAAGGCCATGCGCGGCGATGTGCCTCGACATGATGCCGCGCAGCGCGTAGCCGCGGTCTTCCAGGCTGCCGTCGACGTGCTCGGTGAAGTCGGGCCGGCCCGCTCCCTTCTCGGCCTTGGCGAGGTGCTCGATGGTGGAGATGGCTTCCGAGCCGAAGAGCAGGACGACCTCGGCCCGCCCGGCCGCGATCGTCGCGGCGAACTCGTTGACCAGGTGCTGCGGCGCCTGCCCGCCGGTGACCTCGAGCACCGCGCGGGCGGGGCTGGCACCGACGCGGGCCGCCACCGAGCGCGGGTAGTTGTCGGAGCGGCCGAGCGGCGCCCGCGCCCCGGGCGTGGAGTCCTCGAACTGGCGGACCCCGGCGACCGTGTCGATCGCGCTGGCGAGCGCAGCGGTGTCTAGGCCATCGGCAACGGCGTCCGCGAGCGCGGCCCGGGCGGCGTCGGCGGCCAGATCGACCGGTGAGCGGCGCCGGTAGCCGGGGTCGTCGAGCCGTTCGGAGGCCTGGCCGACGCCGACGATGACGGGCGTGCGGGAATCCAGGGTCATAGCATTCCTCCCAGTTCGGCGATGCGCTGTTCGCAGTCCGCGATGATCTGCCTGGTGATCTCGGCGGCGGGCCTTACCTCACGCAGCGAGCCCACTACCTGGCCGATGAAGAAAGATTCGAGGCGCAGGGCGCCTTCGTGGCCGGCCTCGGCGGCGGCGTCGATGCGTTGCCACGCCTCGCTGACCAGCAGCGGCTGCAGCGGCATGGGCAACGGCGGCGGGCTGTCCGGCCCCTCCCACTCGTCATGCCAGGCGCTGCGCAGCTGGCGGGCGGGCTTGCCGGTCCTGGTCGGCGAGCGCAGCGTGTCCGAACTGGTGGCCGCGAGGAACTTGCCTTTGGTGGCCGTGTTGGCGACGTCCTCCGTGCTTGACAGCCAGACCGACCCGCACCAGACCCCGTCCGCGCCGAGCGCGAGCGCGGCCGCCATCTGGCGGCCGGAGGCGATGCCGCCCGCCGCGAGCACCGGCCGCCCGGCGGCGAGCTGGACGATCTCCGGCGTGAGGACCATGGTGGCGATCGTCCCGGTGTGCCCGCCCGCCTCGGTGCCCTGCGCGATCAGCAGGTCGACGCCCGCGCTGAGCTGGCGGACCGCGTGCTTGGGCTGGCCGACGAGGGCCGCCACCGCCACGCCCTCCTGCTTGGCCCGGGTGACCAGGCCGGGCGGGGGCGTGCCGAGCGCGTTGGCGATCAGCGCGATCGGATGGCTGAACGCCACGTCGAGCAGCGCGAGGGCACCGTCGGGGCTGAGGGCGGCCAGCGCCTCGCTCTGGTCGGGCGCCTGCGGGGCCTCGGGAATTCCGAACCTGGCGAGCAGGTCGCGGACGAACGCGAAGTGCCCGTCCGGGATCTGGGCGCGCAAGCTGGCGATGATGTCGGCCGGGTCGGCGGCGGCGAACTTCTCCGGCACGAGCAGGTCGACCCCGTAGGGGCGCCCCGCGACCTGCTGGCCGATCCAGGTGAGCTGGGCGTCAAGCTCGGCCGGGGTGTAGGCGGAGGCGGCCAGCACGCCGAGACCGCCGGCGTTGGTGACCTCGGCCACCACCCCCGGCGAGCGGTTGAACCCGACGATCGGGTGCTCGACGCCGACCAGGTCGGTGAAAGCGGTACGCATCCGGAGCTCCTAGTCCTTCCTGGTCCAGGTGACGACAGCGTCGAGGGCCTCGATCGCGGCGCCCCGGACCAGCAGCGGGTTGACTTCCAGGGACTCCAGGTGGTCGCCGAGCGCCACGGCGAGGTCGCCGAGGCGGGCGATGACGCCGGCCAGCGCATCAAGGTCGGCGGGCTCGGTGCCGCGGGCGCCCTCGAGCGCGGCCGCGCCCCGCAGACTGCCCAGCATGCGCCTGACCTGCCCCGGGGTGACCGGCAGGGGAGCAAGGGCCGAATCCTGCATGACCTCGACGAACACCCCGCCGAGCGCCACCGCGAGCATCAGGCCCCACTGCGGGTCGCGGACGACGCCGACCAGAAGCTCGGTGCCGCCGCGGCGCATCGGGCTGACCAGGACACCGTCGACGCCGGCCCCCTGAGCCTGGGCCGCCGCGGTGACGGCGCGGTAGGCCTCGCCGACGGCGGCGGCGTCGGCCGGGACGTCCAGCCGGACCCCGCCGATCTCGGTCTTGTGCATGATCTGCGGAGAGACGACCTTGAGGCACAGCGGTGCGGCGTGGTCCGCTGGCCCGCCGACGGCGCGGGCGGCGGCGACGGCGTCGGCTTCGGAGGTGACGAGCCGGGCGGGCACGACCGGGATGCCCGCGCTGGCCAGCAGCTCGCGGGCGGCCTGCTCAGACCATTGGCCGTGGCGAAGGGAGGGCTCAGGCACCGGGATTGGTGGTGCTGCCTGCGGCGTTCCCTGAGCCTGCGGTGCGGCGGGCGCGGCTAGGTCGCGGGTGGCCTCCGACCACCAGGCCACGCCGCGAAGCGCCACGATGGCCTGCCGCAGTCCGGGGATGGCATACGGCACCCCGCCGAGCGCCATCGACTCGCGCGAGTAATCGGTGATCGGCAGCATGACCTGGCTGATGTAGGCGGTGGGGCAGGCGGCGGCGCGCATGCCCGCGCCGATGGCGTCGACGAACTTCTGCCCGAAGTAGGGGCCCTCGCCCGTCCACGGCAGGCTGTTGATGACGCCGACGACGCCGATCGACGGATCGGCCGAGATCGCCTCGATCGAACGGGTGAAGATCGACGGGTCGATGATCGCGGCGCCGGTCACGTCGAGCGGGTTCTGCACGGTCCCGAAATCGGGCATGACCCCGGTCAGGGCCTGCTGGGTGCGGGGGGCGAGTTCCGGCAGGGCGGCGCCGAGATCCGCGGCCCGGTCGGCCACGATGTCGCACGCACCGCCGGAGATCGAGACGATGCCCAGGCCGGGCCGGGCCAGCCGTCCGAGTGCGGCCGCCGCGCCCGCGGTGATCAGCATGTCCTCGATCGAGTCGACCCGGATCACCCCCAGGCTGGCGAAGACGGCGTCGACGACGCGGTCGTCGCCGACGAGCGCGCCGGTATGCGCGGCCGCGGTGCGGGCGGACAGCGCACTGCTGCCTGCCTTGAGCACGACGATGGCTTTGCCCGCCGCGGCCGCACGGCGGGCGGCCCGGCGGAACACGTCCGGTTCGCGGATCGTCTCCATGAAGATCGCCACCGCCCGGGTTCCCGGATCGTCGACCAGAAAGTCGAGGACGTGCCCGGCGGTGATCATGGCCTCGTTGCCCAGCGTGACCATGAGCGAGAGCCCGACGTTGGCCATCCCCGCGAACTCGATCATCGCCGAGGAACTGGCGCCGCTCTGCGACAGCAGGGCGACCGGGCCTGGCACCATCGGCAGGCCGGGGATCGAGCAGACCGGGACGCCGTCGGTCAGGTTGGCGAACCCCAGGTGGTTCGGGCCGAGCAGGATCATGCCGAGGGACTCGGCCCGCGCGACGAGTTCGGCCTGCGCGGTGCGCCCGGACTCCCCCGCCTCGCCGTAGCCGGCCGACAGCACGACCGCGTTGCGGATCCCGGCCGCCGCGGCGTCGTCGAGTGCCTCCAGCATCCCGGCCTGCGGAACCATCAGGAACGCGACGTCCACCGGCTCGCCGATCTCCTTGCACGACGTCACCGTCGACTGGCCGTGGGTCACGGCGCCGCGCCGATTGACGAGGTAGGTGTGATCCGCGAAGCCGAAATCGACCAGGTTGCGGTAGGCCAGCATCGAGAAGGTCGACTTGTCCGACGCCCCGACCAGAGCGATCCGGCGCGGACGGAAGAGGCTGGCCAGCCGGTCGGCGGCGATCATCGCGGTAGCCCCAGCCCGCGGGCGATCAGGCCGCGCTGTATGTCGTTGGTGCCGCCGCCGACCACGTACATGATCGAGAGCCGTAGCCCGTACTCGAACTCGCCGCCGCCGGGCGCGGCAGGTCCCGCGAGGGCGCCGGCCGGCCCGATGATGTCGAGCAGCGTCTGGCCGAACGTCTCGGCCAGCTCGCCGCCGAGCACGGCCGCCATGGGCGCCTCCAGCCGGCCGCCCCGGCCGGCCGCGGTCGCGGCGATGGCCGCCGCCACCAGGGCGCGGTTCGCCTGCAGGGTGACGGCCAGCTCGCCCAGCTTCGCGCGGGCGGCTGACCCGCGCGGCCCTACCCGCGCGACCGGATCGGCCCGCACCCACGCGAGCAGGTCATCGAGCTGGCGCAGCATGCTGGCGGCGATGCCGCCCATTACCACGCGTTCTCCGGCCAGCGCGTCGGTGATGACCTTCCAGCCGCCGTTGACCTCGCCCACCCGGGCCGAGTCCGGTACCCGGACATCGTCGTAGAAGACCGTGCAGGAGATCTCACCCGACAGCGCCCGGTGCTGCTGGATGGTGATGCCGGGGGTGTCCATGGGGACCAGGAAGACGGTGATGCCCGCGTGCCGAGGCGACGCGTCCGGGTCGGTCCTGGTCGCCAGCCAGACGTGGCTGGCCAGGTGGCCGCCCGTCGTCCAGAGTTTCTGGCCGTTGATCACCCAGCCGCCGTCATCGCCTGACCGCTGCGCCCGGGTCTTCAGTGACGCCAGGTCCGAACCGGCCTCGGGTTCGCTGTAGCCGAGGCAGAAGTGCAGTCGGCCCGCGCGGATCAGCGGCAGGAACGCGGCCCGCTGCCGTGCGGTGCCGTGCCGCAGTATCGAGTTGCCGAGCAGCGTCACCGAGCTGAGCTGGGTGCGGACCGGCGCCCGGGCGTAGGTGGCCTCTTCCTGCAGCACCACCTGCTCGGCCTGGGACGCGTTCCGGCCGCCCGCCTCCGGTGGCCAGCCGAACCCGAACCAGCCCCGCTCGGCCATCGCTGGAACCAGCGTCGCCTGGTCGAATCCGCCGTCGGGGCGGGCCTGCGCGGCCAGGAACGCGCGGATCTCGGCCCGGAAGCTCTCCCCGGCCGGGCCGAGGTCGAAGGCGGGCAGCGATGCCGCTGTTTCGACCTGGACATCAGCCTCAGCCTGGGCATCAGCCTCGACCAGGACATCGGCTACCGTGCCAGCACGCGGCGGGAGGGTGGCCAGCCGGGTGATGTCGGCGTGCACCCGGCGGAACAGCCAGGGCACGTCATGCTCTTCGAAGTAACCGACCGCGGCCAGCGTATGGTGCGCGCCGAACTGCACCCGGCGCGCGGCCAGGGTGATGAATTCCACCGCGATCTCCGCCTGCAGCGGCCAGTCAGCCAGCCCGCCCGCGTACGCGGCGGCGGCGCGGTCGAGCAGCTGGCGGCCCGCGCTGACGTCGATCTGGCAGGCGGCTACCCGCTGCTGCACCGCGCCGAAGCCGCCGATCAGCTGGCCGAACTGGCGGCGGGTGGTGGCGTGCTCGATGGCCATCTCGTGCGCGCGCTCGGCCGCGGCCAGCGCCCGGGCCGCGAGGCCGAGCCGGAGCAACGTCACGTGCCCGGCCGCGGCCTCGGTGGTGAGCTCGGCCGTGACCTCGGGCGCCCCGAGAGTCACCGCGCTCCACGCGGGGACGGCCATGCCAGGCAGCGGACGGCACGCGGTGATCGGGCGGAGCGCGGCCGTTCCGGTTGTCCCGCCCGCCGCATCCGACCCGGGCGGCAGCGTTAGCACGTGCGTGGCGCCCGGCCCGGCGTCCAGGTAGCGGACCTCGCCGGCGTCGCTCTCGAGCGCCATCAGGACGCGGATCTCGCCCGCCGCGAGCTGGCCGGCGATCTTCTCTTCCCCGCCGAGGACGCGGGCGGCGACGAACGCGTCGGCCACCGGCAGCGGGCAGGCCACCCGGCCGAGTTCCCTGGTCGCGGCCAGCGCCGCGTCGAGCGCTTCCTCCTCGCCGAGGGCGAACCAGCCCTGGTCCGCGCCCGCCGCCCACAGGGCGGACAGTCGCTCGCCGTCTGCGTCGGCCGCGCCCGCGTCCGCCGCTCGCGCCCAGTACCGCGCGGTGATCCCGGCCACCGACGCCGCGAAGACGGCTGTTTCGTCCGGCGTCATCCCCGCCTCCGTGTGCCCGCGCCGATCATGTGCCTGTCCCGATCACCATTAACTGAACGATTGTCGTTCAGTATCTCGCACCGTATCCTGACGGATATCGTTCAGCAATACCCCGCGACGAAAGCCGGCCCTGGAGTTCTGAAGGAGGCTGACCCGGTGACCGCCACCCACGTGACCGCCGGGCGCCCTCGCGATCCGGACGTCGACCGCCGAATAGCGCAGGCCGCCCTCGACCTGTTCGGCCAGGCGGGCTGGGCCGGGTTCTCGATGGAGGCGGTGGCGCGCCGGGCCGGCGTCGGCAAGGCGTCGGTGTACCTGCGCTGGAGCACCAAGGAAGCGCTGCTCACCGACGCGGTCACGATGCGGCTGGCCCGGGTGGCCGACGCCGACACCGGCACCCTGCGCGGCGACCTGACCAAGCTCGCCGTGCACATGCTCGAGCTGTACGCCGGACGCGACAGCCAGGCCGTGCTGCGGCTGCACGTAGAGGCCGCCGCCATCCCGGGGGTGGCCGAGCATTACGCGGCCGTGCGCCGCTCGCAGGTGCTGGCCGCGCGGGCGCTCGTCCGGCGCGGCATCCGCCGGGGCGAACTGGCCGCAACCACGCAGGTCACCATCCTGCTCGACACGCTGACGGGCGGCGCCATGATGCACGTGCTGAGCACGCCGCCGGACCTGAAGGCCGGGCTGGCGCGAGATATCGGAACGTACGCCGAGCACCTGGTCAGCTTCCTGCTGCGCGCCGTCGCGACCAGCGTCTAGCCGTCCCGCGGCCCGGACGCGGAGGACGCCGAGGACGCCGACAGCGGCAGCGTCACCTCGACCTCACCGGGACCCACGGTGATGTCCTCCCGTACCCTGCTCGCCAGTTCCAGGGTCACCACGCCGGTGTCCTCCTCGGCGTCCCTCTCGACCCGGACGCCGGTCACCGTGCCCGAAACAGTCATCACCGAGCCGACCAGGTTGAACTTGCGCATGCGGAAGCCGCGGATCGCCCGGATCGTCCCCGCGTCCCCGATCCAGTCCCTGACGACCCGCTCCCACGCCCCCATGAGCAGAAAGGTGCTGGCATAGGCGTCCGGCGCGTTGGTCGCGACCGCGTAGGAGCGGTTGTGGTGGATCGAGTTGAAGTCCCGGTTGCCGCCGGCCGCCACCACCAGCCGGTAAATCGGCAGCGCGAACTCCACCGGGCCGACAACGTCGCCGACCGCCACGTCGCCGTGCAGGCGCTGGCCGGAGCCGGCCGGCAGGCGGCGGCCATGGGCGGTGGAACGGGAACCATGGGACCGTTCAGTGCGTGGGCTCTGGGTTGTCTGTAGGGGTTCCGAAGCGGAAGGAGAGGTCATGACAGCGGCCGGGTCCCGCGCCAGGCCATCGTCCCGCCGTCGATCTCGTAGGTCGCGCCGGTGATGAACGACGCGTCATCGGAGGCCAGGAAGCAGACGAGCTTGGCGACCTCGTCGGGCCGGCCGCGGCGCGGGATCAGGTGGTTGCCGGACATGTTCTGCTCCTGGGCGACCTTGTCCTCCGCCAGCTCGAGGAAGCCGTCGCTCATCGGCGTCTTGATTGACCCGGGGCAGTAGCAGTTGCACCGGATGTCGGGCGCCAACTGGATCGCCAGCGACCGGTTGAGCTGGATCGTCGCGCCCTTGCTGGCGCTGTAGGCAGCCGCCTCGTAGCCGGTGAGCCCCGACACCGACGAGGCGTTGACCACCGACGGGCCGCGCCCGGAGGCGCGCAGGTGCCGGGCGGCGTACTTCACCGCGAGCCAGTAGGACTTAGTGTTGATGTCGAACACCGCGTCCCACGCTTCCTCGGACAGCGTCTCGAAGGTGGTGCCGACGGGCGCGAACGTGAAGTCGAGCACCCCGGCCTGGTTCACCAGCGTGTCCAGACCGCCCATAGCGGCGACCGCCGACTCGACCATCCGCTCGATGTCGCGGGAGTCGCGCAGGTCGACCCGGACCGCGGTCGCCTTCCCCCCGGCCGCCAGGACCTCCTGCACGGTCTGCTCCGCGCCGTCACGGTTGATATCCGCGACCACAACGTGCTCTGCGCTCTCAAGAGCCGCCTGCACGGCGATCGCCCGCCCCATGCCCTGCGCCCCGCCCGTCACCAGCATGCGCTTGCCGTCTAGTCTCACGAACGGAACATATCATCCGCATGAATTGCCGGGTCAAGAGCCGGGATTGATTTCTGTGATTGATTATCATAGTTTGCTTACATCTGACTTCGGAGACCGGGAGCATCGCCATGTCTGACCTCGTCACTCGTCCCGATGTCTTCGTCGGCGGCCGCTGGGTGCCGTCGCGCGGGGGCGCCGAGCAGCCGGCGATCGACCCCTCCACCGGCGTCGCGTTCGGCTCGTCCGTGCTCGCCTCGACCGCCGATATCGATGCCGGGGTGGCGGCCGCCCGGGAGAGCTTCGACAGCGGCGTGTGGTCCGGTCGGCCCGCGGCCGAGCGCGCGTCCGTGCTGCGCGGGGCGGCCGACTACCTCCAGCAGCTCGGCGCGGACGCCGTCAACCTGCTCACCCGCGAGCTCGGCTGCCCTCGGTGGTTCTCCGAGCGAGCCCACGTGCCCAACCCCATCCGGCACCTGCGGTACTACGCGGACCTGATCGAGACCGATCCGGCCGAGGAGATCCGCGCCGACGGGACCAACCGCAGCCTGGTCGTGCGCGAGCCGGTCGGCGTCGTCGGCGCGATCACGCCCTGGAACGGGCCGCTCAGCTCGCCCGCCATCAAGATCGGCCCCGCGCTCGCGGCCGGCTGCTCGGTCGTGCTCAAGCCGCCGCCGGAGACCCCGCTCACCGCCTATCTGCTGGCGGACGCGTTCGCCGCCGCCGGGCTGCCGGAAGGCGTGCTGAGCGTGCTGCCGGGCGACCGGGAGGTCGGCGCCCATCTGGTCCGGCATCCGCAGGTGGACAAGGTCGCGTTCACCGGCAGCACCGCAGCCGGGCGGCAGATCATGGCCGACTGCGCTGCCCGGATCGCCCGGGTGACGCTCGAGCTTGGCGGCAAGTCGGCCGGGATCGTGCTCGACGACGCCGATATCGAGCATGTGGTCGCCGCCGTGATCCCGATGGCGTTCACCGTGAACGGCCAGCTCTGCATGGCCCAGAGCCGCATCCTGGTGCCACGGCGGCGCCAGGCCGACTTCGCCGACGCCCTCAGCGCCGCCTTCGCGGCGCTGCCGGTGGGCGACCCGTTCGCGCCGGACACCCAGATCGGCCCGCTCATCAGCGAGCGGCAGCGGCAGCGGGTCGAGGGCTACCTCGCGCTGGCGGGCGAGGAGGGTGCCCGCGTTCTCGGCGGCGGCCGGCC
>Ga0302314_10021115_pt1 | contig 10741 bp, 4 predicted proteins | sample III_Palsa_N2_3_FD_200533 | JGI IMG/M metagenome (GOLD analysis project Ga0302314, IMG submission 200533) | Peat permafrost microbial communities from Stordalen Mire near Abisko, Sweden - III_Palsa_N2_3 | ecosystem: Environmental > Terrestrial > Soil > Palsa > Peat permafrost | place: Sweden... | reverse complement strand
GAATGAGAACGACCGGGGCAAGCAAAAATGCCCCCGCAAAGGCATTCAAAATGCAAGTAGACTTAAGAAGCCGCTGGTGACTTGAAATAATAAGCCACCCGACGTAATTCGGCAGCGCAATATGCGGAAGACAAAATATTGAAATTGCCGAGATAATGCATAATAGAGCAGAAAGAATCGCTGCTCTATGTCCATAGCGGCGGTACAGAATTACGAGCACGCAGCACACCGCAGGTGCTGCCGTAGCTTTGAAATCGATGGCCAAACCGCCGAAGAGCCCACATATCACCGTCGGGTAAACCCAACCAAGCGGCCGATATTTCAAGACGCTTGCAATTGATAGAAGCAGGCAAAGCAGTAACCATATATCTCCTCGGTTGCCTAGCAGAACACCGGGGTATGCGAGTAGAAAGGCGATGCCGATAGGCAGGATAGCAAGCGACGCCGATCGGGACAACCTAGTCCGCAGCAGGGTGAATAAGAGGCTGAGGTTTAGGAGATTAACCGCAAATATGCCAAGCCTAATGGCTATAATAGGTCGACGAAAAAAGGCAAGAAATGGCGCAAAGACCAGAAAAGTGGATGGTCCATAAAAAAGAGAATAATAAAATGGGGAGGAGATGGGGTGGTACATTTGCTGACCGCGTGTATAGGCAGCTGCAATTGACAAGATATTCGCCTCATCGTGCCAAAGCATGCCAACCCGATTTATATTGAGAATATTGATGACCGCATAGGCGCCTATGCTAACTATCCCGCACCACGCGGACACTGCAAGCAGGTTGCCGCCGGCACGCTTTTGAGATGAGATGAGGTATGTGAACACCAGCACGAAGCTGCCAAGAAACATCAGGGCCGGATTATCGAGAAGGAGATGGCTCATAGGAAATATCTATACCGACGCCCTGCTGGGAACTTTCTTCGATTCCGCGGATTGGGCCTTCTCCAGCGATCCGGTCACAAGCTTCGCAGTAACTTGCAAATTGCTTCCGCGGAACATGGTTTCGTGATCGCCGGGAGCCCAAAGGACATCGACACCCAGTTTGGCAACATCTTCCCAGCCGCATGTGTTTGTGCCTCCCGGCAGTTGGCGAGAGTCGGTTGCGCGAATAAGAGTGATACGAACGGGCATGCTTTCGGCGCGGAACTCTCTCATGGCCGCAAACGTCTGCAAGGTGGTGTTGTGCATGAATTGCGGTAGAGGAATATTGAGCTTTTCAGAAAGATCGTTCATCCTGCCCCAGTGGTTGATATAAAACTGGTCCCGCGCCTCCTTCCCGCGGCGGCTCGCGATGCGCCATAGATACTTCAACTGGTCTGTCATGGAAAGTCCATTAATTTTTTGCTTGTAGCGGGCGAACTTACCCATAAGTATTTTGAAATAAGACTTATTTTTCTCTGCTTTTTCGAGACTTTCTGCATAACCAGGGAGCCAGGAATCGAATAATTCCAACAGGGCGACCTGCTCTCCGGCAAGAATCAGTTGGCGCGATATCTCCACCGCCAATGGCCCTGCAGCGCACCAACCGGCGACCCGGTAGGGTCCATGTGGTTGAACTTTCCGCATGTCGACGATGTACTGCAACGCTCTTTCTTCAATGGAGAGATTGCCGTCCTTTTCGAGTTCACGCAAGCCATAAAAAGGCTGGTCATTTCCCAGTGCGCTCGACAAGCTGCGATACAGCAAATAAGAGTGGGCCATAAAAAGTGGTGGCTTACTACCGGATGTCTGCACCGGGACCAGAGACGAGATTCGGTTTTTTTCTCTCAATGTCTTCGCAAGGGCAGACAGAGTTTGAGCGTCGAAGATCGTCGTGATTGGGAGTGTGGACGCAAACTCCTTATTGATGCGCGCGAAGAGGATCACGAGCAAGAGCGAGTGGCCGCCGAGATCGAAGAAATTATCTTCTCTGCCAACTGAATCGACTCCGAGAACCTCCGCCCATATCTTTGACAGCTTCTTTTCCTCTTCCGTCAATGGCATCTCAGAGAGTTCCCGCGAAGATATCGGCTGATCTGGAATCGGAAGGGCCTTACGATCCATCTTGCCATTGGACGTTAGCGGCATTACCTCGAGAACGGTATAGTCCGAGGGGATCATATACTCAGGCAGACGGTCGCGCAGGAACTCGCGAAGCTGGGGTGCGCTCGGAGTAGATCCATTCTTACTCACGAGATAAGCGCTCAGGCGGTTTCCGCCGGACGGCTCTGCCCAGATCCTCGCCGCAGCCGCCGCAATCTGAGGATGCGCGTTGAGGTGTAGCTCGACCTCTTCGAGTTCGATCCGATGGCCGCGGATTTTAACTTGATTGTCAGCCCGCCCCTGGCACTCGATAATTCCGCCCGCACGATAGACCGCATAGTCTCCTGTCCGGTAGACGCGTGAACCCTCCGTGATGGCTGGGGTAACGAACTTTTGCGCTGTCAGCTCGAGTTGCCCACGGTAGCCGACTGCGAGTCCCAGGCCTCCGATGTACAGCTCCCCCGGAACTCCGATAGGGACCGGCTGCTCGTTTGCATCGAGGATGTAGGTCGTAGTGTTGGCGATCGGCCGTCCAACCGGCACCGGCCCAGTGTCACGGTGAACTCGATAGGTTGTCGACCAGATCGTGGTCTCGGTTGGGCCGTAGACATTCCAAAGTTCGATGTCCAGCGCGAGAAGCTTATCGGCCAGGTCGCGGGTTAGAGCCTCTCCGCCGCACAGAACGCGCAATCCGGTATAACCAGGCCAGTCGATTGCCAGCAGCGCGCGCCAGGTCGCCGGAGTTGCCTGCATCACGGTACATCCTGTGCTCTCAATCAGAGCAGCCAGTCGGTAAGGATCGAGCGCAACGCTACGGCTGGCGATCGCAACGCGACCGCCTGAGATAAGCGGCAGGAACAGTTCAAGCACTGCAATATCGAAGGAGATAGTAGTAACAGCGACCAGCGTGTCTGAGGCCGTGAATCCCGGTTCCTGCTGCATGGATAAGAGCAGGTTCACAACAGAATGGTGACGCAGCTCCACGCCCTTCGGGCGCCCGGTACTGCCAGAGGTGTGGATCACATAGGCTATGTCGTCAGGCCCGGCAGATGTGGACGAGTTGACGGCAGCCTCTAAGGCAGCTGCATCGACGAGATCCTCGAGTATCAGAAAGGTTGCTCCGCCGGATGGCAGATCGTGGACCAGCGAGCGTTGGGTGAGCAGCACCGCCGGCTCAGCATCCTCCAGGCACAACACGATGCGGGCTTGCGGTGTTCCCGGATCGAGTGGAAGATACGCCGCTCCGGTCTTCAGGATGGCGAGCAGAACTGCAATTAAGTACTCTGAGCGATCGATGCATAAGGCAACGAGCTTATTGGGCCCGGCGCCGGCACGCCGCAGATGAGTCGCAAGCCTTTCGGCGTGGCTGTCCAATTCGGCATAAGTCCATGCACGTGCTTCAAACTCGACGGCAACTTCATTCGGCGTGCGTCGCACCTGTGCTTCCACCAGGCCGTGCATGGTAGTTGCCGGCACAGGGCTGGCTTGATCGTTCCAGCGCACCAGCATGAGTTCCCGCTCTTCAGCCGTCAATAGGGGGAGATCGCCCAGCAGGCAGTCCGGCGTCCGGCATACCGCTTCAAGCAAGGTGATCCAGTGTCCCTCCATACGCTGAATCGTGTCAGGATCAAAGAGGTCTGTGTTGTAGATGATGCATGCCGCGGTGTGCGACGGCAACTCTTCGACCTCAAGATAAATATCGAACTTGGCCGCACCGCCGTTTACATTCTTTGGCTTAATGTCCCAGCCGGCGGGTAGGTTCCCCCCTGGTCCGAGGAAAGAGAAGAACGTCTGAAAGATGGGATGATAACTCAAATCCCGCTTGATACCGATCGCCTGAACGACACGGTCGAAGGGCACCTCAGCGCCGTTCAGGCCCCCCAGCACGGAGTGTTTTACCTCGGCCAGATAAGCCGAGAATGGGAGCTTCGCGGATGGATGAGTGCGCACCGCGAACGTATCGAGGATGTAGCCCATCATGCCTCGGAGTTCAGGCCGCCTGCGACCGTCGGCCCCGCCCCCGACGATGACATCCTCCTGCCCGCTATAACGAAACAGCAGTACCTTGAAGACCGCCAGCAGGGTCATATAGAGCGTCGTGCCATGGGCCTGGCTCAACTCCCGTAGCGAGTCCGTAAGCGCACGTGAGATTGTGAAACACTCTATCTCGCCGCGTTGACTGATGATCGCCGGACGTGGACGATCGAAGGGCAGGCGAGTCACAGGCAGTTCCCCTGCCAGATGATCTCGCCAGTACTCGACGAGCCGTTCCATCGCAGGCGAATTTACCTGCTCTGCCCGCCACACCGCATAGTCGCAGTACTGCAGGGCACGCGGCGGCAGCGAGGGCTCCACGCCCGCCTGCAACGCAGAGTAGATGGCCGCCAGCTCAGGAATAAAAGTTTCCTGGATGGACAGCCCATCGAACATGATGTGATGCAACACCATGTAGAGCCGGTGGTCGTCGGGCGCTGCCCGCACTACAAGGGCACGGAACAATGGTGCCTTATCCAGCTCAATGGGACGCAACGCCTGCTGGGTTGCCAGGCGATGCGCTCTCGCCTCGCACTCCTGCTCCGGAAGATCGCTCAGATCGAAGAGCTCGAGGTCTACCTTGATCTCAGGATGCACGACCTGCAGCACCTCTTCGTTCTCGACTCCGAAGCTGGTTCGCCACGCCTCATGCCGCTTCAGAAAATAGTTCAGGCTGGCGGTCAGGTTCGCGAGATTGAACTCTCCCCGATACTGGATCATGATCGGTTCGTTGTAGGCGGGCAGATCAGGCTGCATCGAAGTATGTAGCCAGATGCGATATTGATCGACCGAAATAGCCGTCTTCGCTCCAGCTGCGCGAGGCTGGATCTGCACCTGCTGCGCGGAGATTCCCCTCATGCGCTTGGTCACAAGAGCGCGTTTGGCCTCCGACATCTCGCCAGTTCCCGGACTCACATCATTGCTGGGCATTAAATCGATCCACCTGCAAAGCAGCTGCCGATTGCGCGTCAAATTCGACCTGTAACGAGGCTATACCACGCAACGATGCCATTCCCCGCCAAACCGGTTTTGTCGTTACAAGAGTTAACCCAGGCAAGCGCCGCAAGAGAGCGCTAAAGGCCGCCTGCCCCGTCAAACGTGCAAGTGGTGCACCGATACAATAATGCGATGCCCATCCGAAGGATAGATGGCGATTGTCCGCCCTGGTCAAATTCAGGCGGTCCGGTTCCATGAATCGTAAAGGATCGCGGTTGGCAGCAGCAACAACCGCTGTCACCATCTCCCCTTTACGTATCTGTTTTCCGCCCAGGACAACATCTTCAGGCGCAAGTCTACCGGTGTTCTGCGTGGGAGCCTCAAAGCGCAGCAACTCTTCCACCGCGCTCGGGCAGATCTCCGGATGGTCTCTCAACTCAGCCAGTTGTTCCGGCCTTTGTAGCAGCGAGTACATGCCACACCCAATCAGGTTCCCAGGCTCTTCCAGGCCGCCCGCACAGATCAGAATGGCATTGGCCACAATCTCTTCTTCGGAGAGTCGCGCTCCATCCACATCGGCTGCAACCAGCGCGGAGAGCGCACCCTCGCGAAGTTCGCTGCGCTGAGCGGTGATCTTAAGAGTGAGGTAGTCGCGGATCTCCTCCAAACTCTTCACCAGCTGCTTGATGCGGTCTGGATTATGTTCGAAATTGCCGATCAATTCGCTGACGTCGGTGGCCCATATCTTTAGCTGGTTGCTGTCGGAGACCGGAAGGCCTAACAAGGTCGCCAGCACAATCGCCGGAAAAGGGTTTACAAAATCGACGATCAGATCCATCTTGCCGCTGGCCACCACCTGGTCGATGAGATCGTTGGCACACTCCTCAATTGCCTCGCGAATGACTTCGATGCGTCTTGGCGTGAACGCCGCCATGCACATGGACCGCAGATGCGCGTGTGCTTTGCCATCCAGAAAAAGTATCTGCTTCAGCATGATGCCCGCATAGGGCGCAAGTACGGAGAGCCCCATCGCCTCCAGGTGCTCCGGAGTCGGTGTGCGGGCAGCTTTATACTTCGAAAGAACAGTCACACACTCCGCATAGCTCGTAACGACCCAGCTAGCCATGTAGGGGTCCCAATGCACGGGCTCGTACTCCCGCATCTTGCGATACAGCGGGTAGGGATCGGCGATGACATCGGGCTTGAGTAGTTGGAAGAGGCTATACTCCGCCTCATTCTTCCTCTTGGCTTGCTTTAGGGTCGTCATGCCACACTGTCGGCGGCCATCTTGACGGCCTCTTCCTCACTCATGGCGTTGACCTCATCCATGATCAGAGTCTCAATGCGTTCAGCAAGCCCGGCGACGGTTCCGGCTTCAAACAAATCGCGCAGCGTCAGCATCACGCCAAAGCTCTCGCGCGCTCGCAACACCAACTGCGTTCCGAGCAACGAATGCCCCCCCATCAGAAAGAAGTCGTCCTCCACTCCGATATCGTCGCTCTTCAGCAGTCCGCGCACCAGCGTCAGCAGCGCTGCCTCTATCTCCGAATTCGGTTCGCGCGACGCACTCTCCGCCAGCGAGTTCTCCTCCGATGGCTCCGGCAAAGCGCTGCGATCGGTCTTTCCGTTCGTGGACAGAGGCAGCGCCGAGAGCCTTACAAACTTCGACGGGATCATGTAGCTCGGTAGCGACTGCGCCGCAAACTCCTGCAAGTCCTTCACCGTCGGCTCTCCACCCTCGACGGGCAGCACGTACGCGATCAGGTGCTTCTCCACCCCCGCATCGGCGCTCGGCACCACGACATTGAACGCTACGGATTCATGCCGGTTGAGGACGCTCACGATCTCATCCAGCTCAATCCGGTTGCCGCGAATCTTCTCCTGATTGTCCTGCCGGCCAAGAAACGCGATCTGCCCATCCGTCAGCAGCCGGGCCATGTCGCCTGTCTTGTACATCCGCGCGCCCGGCACTGCGCTAAACGGATCGGGCAGGAAGCTCTGCGCCGTCTGCTCGGGCAGGTTGCGGTAGCCGCGTCCCACGCTGCCGCCGCCTATATACATCTCGCCCGTTTCGCCTGTAGGCACCGGCTGCATCTGCGCGTCCAGCAGATAGATCGTCGTCCCCTTGATCGCCTTGCCGATAGAAGGGAGCCCAACCGTGCTAGCGCTCACATCTCCAGACGTCGCAACGACGGTACACTCCGTCGGGCCATAGTTGTTGACGAGCCTGAAAGGAAGTCCAGCCCTGGGCGACGTGTGCAGCGTATCGCCGCCTGTCAGCATCACTCTCAGCTTGGTATTAGCCGGCCAGCTCATCGCAATCATCGGCTCGGCCACCGGCGTGGGAACGAAGGCGATCGTGATTCCTTGACCGACAATCCATCGCTGTAACAGCGACGAATCGATCCGCGTCATCTCGTCCACCAGCGAGATGGAAGCTCCCGCGGCAAGATAAGGCCATATCTCCCACACCGCTGCATCGAACCCCAACCCGGCTACATGCGCGGCATGGTCCGCCGCCGTGATCGCGAACGCCTCAACATGCCACGCAATCAGATGGTCCAGGTTCGCGTGCGTAATCTCGACACCCTTCGGAACGCCAGTGGACCCAGAGGTATAGATGATGTAGGCAAGTTCACCCGCCACCGTGCTCTTACTTGAGGTCGTGGCCTCCCCAAACGAGGCCGCCGCAATATCCGAAAGATCAAGCGCAACCGCGGAGCTCGAAATGCGGCCAGAGAGCGCGGCAGGAGCAATAAAAACAGCCGCGCCGGAGTCGGCAACAATATGCTGCACACGTTCATCCGGCCACGCCGGGTCGATCGGCACAAACGCGGCGCCGGCCCGCATCGCGGCCAGTTCCGCCACAATCTGATCGAACGACCGGCTCAGGCAGATGGCGACGGGCCGTCCTTCGCCCGCACCCAGCGAGCCCAGCAGGCCCGCAAGACGGTCGGCTCGTTGATTGAGATCGCCATAGCTCAACGTCCCCCCAGCATCGCGCAGCGCGATGGAGCCAGGCGCCACGGCCGCTATCTTTTCGGGTTGTCGAAGCACGTTACCCATCGTTTCCGTCTCTTGCAGTCACTCGTTGATGTCTCTTGCAATCAAAAGCGAGCCATACCCGCGCAGCGTTCACGGATCCCGCTATCTATAAGTATGTATGATATTTGTAGTATACCCGTATAGTGTTCGCCTATCCCACTTTAAGAACACCCGCCAAGGGTGGAAGTAACCACTCCTTTACCCGTTGGGGTATTGCCGATCTTGGTTCTCCGCAGCCCGGTTTCGAAGCTGACGCCACCTCCTGGATTCACCCATGACCGGCAATTCCCCCGTCCCTGCCTTCGAGGTCGTTCTCATTGCCCCAAACGTCTCCGAGCAGATGGGCGGCGAAGCCATCAAAGCGCTTCAGATTTACCTTGAAATGGAGGCGCAAGGCATTCGCGTTCATCAGATTACCCATGAACGGGCCAAGCCTGAACTGGATCGCAGCTTCCCCAAAATGAGCGTCTCCTACATCGCCGATACGACGGTCGAAAGGCTGCTCTATCGAGGCAAGCTCTTTGAGCAGCTGCTCAACTTCGTCTTCCTGCGCTCCGCCGTAAAGCACGTCCAGACCCTCCTGAAGCAGAATCCCGGGGCCGTCGTCCACTTCACCTCTCCGGTCTCGCCGATACTTCCCTACCCTCCCGTGCAGGGCGCACACGTCGTCATCGGCCCCATCAACGGAAACATTCACTACCCGCCGGCCTTCAGGCATCGCGAAAAGCTGGCCTATAAGGTCCGCCGCTGGCTACATCCAGCCATGCAGTTCCTGCACCGTTTCAGCTTCTCCGGAAAGCGCAAAGCCAATGCGCTCCTGGTAGCCGGGGGCGAACGCACCTATCAGTCGCTGCGCATGGCCGGCTGTAGCGAGCACCAGTTTGTCGACTCGATCGACAGCGGCGTGCTCAACCGCCTGTACGACCTGCCCCGCATCACCCACTCCGGCAAGAACCTGCGGTTCTACCATAACGGACGCCTGGTCGAGCACAAGGGCACCGACCTGATCGTCAAGAGCCTTGCCATAACCCGCAATCCTATCGAACTCGACATCATCGGCCGCGGCCCCGAGCTGCAAAATCTGCGCTCCCTAACCGCCAGCCTCCTGCTCGGCGACCGAGTCAAATTTATCGAGTGGGTCCCCGACCACACCGAACTTGCCCGCATGTTGCGCGCCTACCGTGCCTTTGTCTTCCCCAGCCTCGCCGAGGCCAACGGCATCGTCGTTCAGGAAGCCATGGTCCAGGGCCTGCCCGTCATAGCCTGTAACTGGGGCGGCCCCGCTCTGCTGGTTACGCCCGAGACGGGAATCCTGATCGACCCCATCAGCGAGGAACACGTCATCGCGGAACTGGCCGCGGCGATGGACCGTCTGGCGGAAGACGGTGAGATGGCAGAGCGGATGTCCGTGAACGCTCGGACCCGCGCTCGAACCAAGGGTTTCCTGTGGTCGGATGTGATCCGAAACTGGCGTCCCGTATACGCCAAAGTCTCCACCAAAGTTGTAGAGGAAGCATCCGCAGGAAAATAGTCGTCGTTCCCTGTCATCGCGCACAGGTAAATCGCCGTCTATCCTAGACGGTTAGACAGGCTTTGACGTCGGGCTCTGGCAATCCATACACCCCATACACCCGGATTGCAGCAACAGTGCTTTCTATGAAGTATCCCACTGACACAGCAACGAATTCGCCGCAATCGGGTTCATTACACTTACAGCAGATCAGATGAAGCCAAGGAAGCGCACATACCCGTGAGCCCAGAGACTGTGTCCGAAGATGCTCCGAGAGTCATGCGGGCGCTCGAAGCAAAGGCGCTGAACGCCGCCCTCTGGTCCGTAGTCGAATACGGATCGGCAATGGGGCTCCGCGTCGTCAGCAGCCTGGTCCTCACCCGGCTGCTGCTGCCCGCTTACTTCGGCGAGATGATCCTCATCTCCACACTCATCCTCGGAATCAACTTCCTCTCTGACATAGGACTTGCCCCGTCCGTTATCCAGTCTCCCCGAGGAGACGATCCTCTCTTCCTCAACACCGCGTGGACGCTCCAGGCCATGCGCGGCGTCGCTCTCTGGTTTATCGCGCTTGTCATCAGTTGGCCGATGGCCGTGCTCTACCACGATCCCAGGCTCAAGGTGCTGCTTCCCGTGCTTGCCTTCAGCACACTCTTAAGCGGTTTCTACAGCACAAATTTCCTCACCCTCGCGCGCCACCTCGGCGTCAGGCGCCTCTTTGTCATCGACGTCAGCTCCTCGCTCGTGGCCCTCGCCGTGACTATCGCATGGGCCTACAAGTGGCCCTCCGTCTGGTCGATCATTGGCGGCCAATTGGTCGCGACGGTCTATAAGCTTTGCCTTAGCCACACACCCTCGATAACTCCGGGAATCCGTAACTCCTTCGGCTGGGATAAACCGTCGGTAGACAGCATCGTCCACTTCGGCAAATGGATCTTGATCGGAACCGCGTTCTTCTACTTCGCCTCCCAGGGTGATCGCCTTATCCTGGGACGGCTCATCCCCATGGCTGTCCTTGGCGTCTACGGAATCGCCTACCAGCTCTCCGATATGCCCAGGCAGGTCATGCTCTCCCTGGGGTCGCGTGTCTTTTATCCGTTTATTGCCAAAATAATCGACCTGCCATTGGAGGAATTCCGGGCAAGATTCCTCCGTTACCGCTTCTATGTATTGCTGATTGGCGGTGCCCTGCT
>Ga0302314_10021114_pt1 | contig 10741 bp, 9 predicted proteins | sample III_Palsa_N2_3_FD_200533 | JGI IMG/M metagenome (GOLD analysis project Ga0302314, IMG submission 200533) | Peat permafrost microbial communities from Stordalen Mire near Abisko, Sweden - III_Palsa_N2_3 | ecosystem: Environmental > Terrestrial > Soil > Palsa > Peat permafrost | place: Sweden... | reverse complement strand
ACGGTGTTGGCCAGCGGCCCCAGCGAGACCTTGGCCGCGTCGCCCACCGCCAGCGGCGAGCCGGCCAGAGCCGCCGGGCTCAGCACGTGCAGCACCGAGGCGTTGATCAGCAGGTAGAGCACCGTCACCGCCCCGATGCCCCAGAAGGTGGCGCGTGCGACGTTGCGGTCCGGCCGGTGCACCTCCTCGGAGAAGTAGATGGCCGCCTCCCAGCCGGCGTAGGTCTGGTAGATTACGCGGACGGCCATCACGAGGGCGCCGACGCTGGTGATGAGCGGCAGCGCGGGAGCGGGCGCGGCCGCATGGGCCCGCGGCGAGGCGAACAGGATCACCACCAGGACGAAGAAGGCCGCGCCCTTGATCGCGCTGGCGAGGCTCTGCGAGGCGCCGCTGAAGCGGGTGCCGACCCAGTTGATCCCGGCCACCGCCAGGATCAGTCCGCAGGCCAGCACCCCGGCGGGCACGGCCTGCGCGATCCCCAGCCGGTGGACGTACTCCGCGAACACCGCCGACAAGAAGCCGTTGGCCGCCACGTTCTGGATCCAGGCCAGCCAGCCGCCGAAGAAGCCCACCGTCGGGCCGAAGGCGCGGGTGACGATCGGGTAGGCGCCGCCGGCGTGGGGCACCGAGGCGCCGGCCTCCACCAGCGGCATGGCGGTGAGCATCGCCAGCCCCCCGCCCAGCGCCCAGGCCAGCAGGATCAGCGGCGGACTGGTGATCCCCAGCGCCACCACGCCCGGCGCCCGCATGATCCCCGAGCCGATCATCGAGCCCACCACCACCGCCAGCCCGAACACCAGCCCCAGCACCCGCAGCAGGCTGCGGGAGGCGGGCCTGGCGAGCGCGCCGGTCAGGTCGGCGGGGATCGGCGCCGCATCCACCTCAGGCGTCGATCTTCAGGTCGAACTTCTGCGCTTCCACCGGCTTAACGCCCCGCAGGTCCGCCGCGTCGGCGGGCAGGCCGCCCAGCGCGGCGCGGGCGCCGACGCCGATGTTGTGGATGATGTCGGCGATTTCGGCGGGTGTGTGGTCCGGATGGGTGGCGACCATCACGGTGCGGTCGAGGATCTCCAGCGAGCGGGCGCACATGTCCTTGGAGTAGGTGCGCCGGCAGCCGGCGTTGGCGGGCATGTTGTAGGGGTTCATCGCCGGGTGCGCGGCGCCGGCGCCCATCAGCACCTGGTCCCACTCGGTGTAGGTGTGGCGTCCGGTCTTGCCGACGATGACGCTGGGGACCAGGGCGGCGAACCGGGCCGCCGCCTCGGCGGAAGGGAATGAGTACATCACCTGGGTGGCGCAATCGTCGTCGGGGCTGTTCACCGGCGTTGCGGCGAGCCCGAGGTTGCCCAGCGAGGCCGTGCCGGCGAGGATCGCCCGTTTCTCGGTCCGCATGGCGGCGACCATGGCGTCGATGCGGTCCAGCTGTACGTTCAGCATCGCCCCCATCAGCTCGGAGGCCCGCGCGCCGTTGCCGGAGAACGGCTGCACCGCGTCGCTGCGGCCCTGCCAGTAGAAGTGGCAGGGGTCGATGGCGCAGCGGGCCCGCTCGGCCCAGACGTCGTCGTTGATCGCCACCCCGCCGCCTTCGCCGCCGGTCATGTTCTTGAAGTAGTTGAAGCTGAAGGCGCCGACGTGGCCGATCGAGCCGAACTTGCGGCCCTTGTAGCCGCCGCCGACGCCCTGGCAGGCGTCCTCGATCACGATCAGGCCGCGCCGCGCGGCGATCTCCATGATGGCGTCCATGTCGCAGGCCGCGCCCCACATGTGCACCGGCGCGACGGCCTTGGTGCGCGGGCCGATCGCCGCCTCGATCGCCGCCGGATCGATGGTCACCGTCTCGTCGATGTCGACGATCACCGGGATCGCGCCGGCGGTGAGCACCGAGGTGGCGGTGGCCATGTAGGTGTGGGCCGGGATCAGCACCTCGTCGCCGGGGCCGAGGCCCACCGCGGTCATCGCCGCGGCCAGGGCGTGGCTGCCGCTAGCGGCGAGGCGAAGTGCTTGACCCTGAGGTAGGCCGCATAGCGCCGCTCGAAGGTCTCGCACTCGTGGCCGACGCCGTAGCGGAAGAGGGCGCCGGTCTCGATCACCCGCGTTAGCGCGTCGATTTCCGCTTGGCCGACCTTGTACATGGACGCCTCCCTCGGACCGCCGCACCTTGCTGCCGGCCGCCCGATGGTTCTAGCAAAAACGCCATGACCGCCACCCGTTATGCCGATACGCCCCGATCCGTGGTGATCCACGAGGACGACATCGGCATGACCCACGGCTCGGTGGCGGCTTTCCACGAGCTGAGCGCCATGGGCGCCTGCACCAGCGGCTCGGTGATGGTCCCGTGCCCCTGGTTCCCCGAGATCGCCGCCCTGGCCGCCGCCGATCCCGGCCTGGACCTCGGCGTGCACCTGACCCTCAACAGCGAGAAGCAGCCCTGCCGCTGGCGCCCGCTGACCCGTCCGCCGCCGTCCGCCGGCCTCACCGACGAGATGGGCTACTTCTGGGCCGATGTGCCCCAGCTGCGCCGCCACGCCGCGCCGGACGCCGTCGAGGCCGAGCTGCGGGCCCAGATCGACGCGGCGCTGGCCGCGGGCGTCGACGTCACCCACCTCGACGATCACATGGGTGCGGTGATGGCGCCGGAGTTCGTGGACATCTACGATCGCCTGGGCCGCGACTACGGCGTGCCGATCCTGCTGGTGAAGGACCTGAGCCGCTTCAATCCCATGACCTACGCCGGCCCCACCGACACCCGGCGCTACGACGCCGTGGTGCGCGCGGCGCGCAGCCGGGGCGATCCGATCTTCGACCTGGTGCTGGAAACGCCCTGGGACCGAACGGCCGACGCCGAGACCGCCTACCGCGCCATGTTCGCCGACATTCCCGACGGCCTCAGCTACCTGGCGCTGCACTTCAACACGCCGGGAGATTTCGTGGCCGTGGAGCCCGAGTTCGCCCACATCCGCACCGAGGAGTACGCCTTCTTCCGCTCCGGCCGCGTCCCATCCCTGCTGGCCGAGCACGGGATCGAGGCGATCGGAATGCGGCAGGTCCGCGATCGGCTCCGCGCCCAACGGAGCGCGGCATGAACAACCCGCCCAGGGTCGCCCTGATCGGCGCCGGCCGCATGGGGACCATCCACGGTCGCAACGCCGCCGCCAATCCGCGCCTCAAACTCGCCTATCTGGTCGAGCCGCGTTCGGAGATGGCCGCACAGCTGGCCGGCGAACTCGGCTGCGCCACCGCGACCTTCGCCGAGGCGCTGGCCGATCCCGGGCTGGCGGGGGTGATCGTCTCCAGCTCCACCGACAGCCACCTGGAGCTGGTGCTGGCGTGTCTCGGCGCCGGCAAGGCAGTGTTCTGCGAAAAGCCACTCGACCTGGAGCTTTCCCGGCTGCGCGCCCACGCCGCTGAGCTGGCGGCGCCGGCCGCGCCGCTCTACGTCGCCTTCAACAAGCGCTTCGACGCCAACTACCAGGCGCTGAAGTCCAGGATCGCGTCCGGCGCCATCGGCGATCTGGAGACCGTCAACCTGATCAGCCACGATCCGCGCCCGCCGCCGCCCGCGTTCATCCCCACCAGCGGCGGCCTGTTCCGCGACTTCACCATCCACGACTTCGACATGGCCCGGTGGCTCTTCGAAGAGGAGCCCGCGGAGGTGTTCGCCTGGGCTTCGTGCCTGGTCGACCCGGCCATCGGCGCGGCCGGCGACATCGACACCGCCCGCACGCTGCTGCGCTTCGCCTCCGGCCGGCTCTGCCTGATCAGCAATACCCGGCGCAGCGGCTACGGCTACGACCAGCGCATCGAGGCCTACGGCTCGCGCGGCATGGCGATGGCCGGCAACCCCCGCGTCTCGACGCTGGAAGTCTGGACCGAGGCCGGCGCGCTGGCGGCGCCGATCCACGACAGCTTCCAGGTCCGCTACCTGGCGTCCTACCGCGCCGAGTTGGACCACTTCGCCGACGTGCTCGGCGGCGCCGCCCAGCCGCTGACCGGCTACGAAGCCAGCGTCCAGGCCCTGGCGCTGGCGGAAGCCGCGGCCCGCTCGGTCCGCAGCGGCGCGCCGGTCAGCTTGGCGGAGGTCTGAGCGCGCCGGGCCGCGCCTTCAGGGAGTCCAGGCCACCGCGGGTCCGAGTTCGACGCTGTGGCGGTCGTTTGAAAAGACCCATTGCGCGGGCCAAACCCGGTGTGGCCAAATCGGCCGCGCGGCTGGCAGACACACGCCGGTCAGGGGTCAAGAAGGGGGACAACCGTGACTGATGCGGCTCGTTGCTTCCTCGCGTCGCTGGTCGGCGCGAGCCTGGTGGGTCTTGCCGGCTGCGGCAACAACGGCGCGGCGGCAAACGCCGCGGGCTCGAACGCGGCGGCGCCGCCGTCCGCCGCCAATCTCGCGGTCCCGGCGGCCGCGGCAGGCGTCGCCGTCGCGCCGCCGGCCCAGGCGTCGGCCGCGGGTGCGACGCGCTATTGCGGCGCGATCCACAACGCGACCCTGAACCAGGACGCCCAGGGCGAGGTCGATATCGATCCGGGCCCGGCCTTCTCCGGCAACATTATCGTGTCCGGGCAGCTGTCTGGCGGCGGCCGCTTCCAGGGGACCATGACCGGCGGCCAGTGCAGCGGCTTCGCCGCCTCGAGCGGACTGGCGTTTTCCGGCGCCTGCCCCGCCGCGGGCGAGTTCGACGGCACCTATTCGATCAACGGCCAGCAGGGCGTGTTCCACCTGTCCACGGCAGGCTGCGCCTGAGCCGCCGCGCCACCCGGGTCATGAGCCCAGGGCGGATCGCGTTCAGCTGGTCGATGCGGCGGTGAAGACCGCCAGTTGGGCGGCGAACGCACGCCTGTAGGCGGGCCGCGCTTCGCCGCGGGCGACATAGGCGGCGAGGTTCGGACGTTCTTTCAGCATGCCCGAGCTGCCCAACCTGCGCAGCACCGTCACCATCATGAGGTCGCCAGCGCTGAACGCACCGTCGAGCCAGTCGGCATCGCCAAGCCGACGGGAAAGTTGCTCCAGCCGTTCACGCAGGCGTTGCTCGAGGATAGGCAGCCGCTCCGCGTACCAAGTCTTGTCGCGTTCCTCGCGCACCGCGACTTCGCGTTCGACGATCGGCGGCTCCAGCGTGCTTTTCGCGGCGAACATCCAGGTGATCGCGCGGGCCCGGGCATTCGCATCATCCGGCAGCAGGCCCGCGTGGCGCTGCGCGATGTGGAGCACGATGGCCCCCGTCTCGAACAGGCCGAGGTCGCCTTCCTCGTAGGTCGGGATCTGCCCGAACGGTTGCAGCGCCAGGTGCGCCGGCTGCTTCATCTCGCTGAACGAAAGCAGGCGAACGTCGTAGGGCTGGCCAACTTCTTCCAGCGCCCAGCGAACCGGCATGTCGCGCGCCAGCCCCCTGCCGCGATCGGGCGACCGTTCAAAGGCGGTGATGGTGGGGGTCAAAGGATGGCTCCGGATCGATGACGGCATGCTATGGACGAACCGGCAGGCTCGGTTCCGACAGAGATCGTGCGAAATCGTTTACCAGCGCGCCAGCCATGGGACTGCGGCCTAGGCCGGCATCTGCCCGAACATCGTCCCCGCGGCTGCTTCGATCGCCGCCCGCGACCACAGCAGCGGCACGTAGTCGCCCTTGGCCCAGAGCGGGAGGAGGTCGCGTAGTGGGGGCTGGAGGGGTCGCCGGACTGGCCGGTCGTCAGTTCGACGAGGTGGTGGTCGTGGTCGTGGTGGTGTTGGCCGGGGGCGTGGCGGCGGAGTTGGCGGCGCTGTTTGCGCTGGCCGCCGCGCTGTTTGCCAGGGCGGCCGTGGCATTGGTGCTGGCGGCGGCCGAGTTGGCGGCCGCGTTGGCGTCGGCGGCGGCGTTGTCGCCCGAGTCGCTCGGCTTGCAGGCCACGATCGAAAGGGACGCCAAGGCGGCGGCGGCGATGAGAGCCTTGCGAAGCGTTTGCGAAGTCATGTCGCGTGTCCCCTTTGGATCGGTGCGCAGCGCCGGCTTCCACGCATGGAAACGCCAGCCGTGTGGCTGGATGGCATTGCCTCAACGCACAACCAAGCTGAAGGTTGCGGGGCGCGCCGAGTGACTGCGCCCACGGGTGCGCCGCTCATGCCGGCGTCAACTCGAACACCGTCTCCGCCGCCGCCTCGATGGCCGCGCGCGACCACAGCAGAGGCACGTAGTCGCCCTTGGCCCAGAGCGGGAAGAGGTCGCCGTAGTGCGGGCTGGCGGGGTCGCCGGACTGGCCGGGGGAGTTGATCACGACGCTGTTGTCCCAGGCCCCCACGTCCACCACCATGCGGAACGAGGCGCCCTGTGTCGCCGCGAAGTCCTCCATCCGGTAGGTCGAGGCCCAGACCGTCCAGGCCGAGCCTGGCAGCGGCGTCGGGCCGTGGCTCAGCTTCGCGCGCAGCGCCGGATCGGCCAGCGCCGCCGCTGACGGGATCAGCGCGGCGTGGTGCAGGTCGCCCCAGCGCCAGGCCGTCATGTCGGTCCCGAGGCGCGCCGCGATCTCGTCAAGGGCCGAGCGCAGGCTGGCCAGCAGGATCTCGGTCCGCGCCGCCGGGTCGTCGCCCAGCGCCGGGCCGGGGTTCTGCAGGTAGGTGGTGGTCCCGTACGGCGAGCCGAAGGCGATGACCCTGGCCGCCGCCTCGTTGGTGATCCGCTGAGCGGCCGCCGGCGCCAGATGCTTGTTCATCCACACCTCGGCGATGGCCGCCGCAGCGCTGTCCTTGGCCTCGACCCCGTCCCAGCCCTCCAGCAGCCGCAGGGCGCGCTCGACCTCGGGATCCGCCGAAGTCAGGCCCCGCAGCAGGCCGACCGCGCGCAAGGCGGCGGGGCTGAGCACATCGGTCTGCAGCCGCACCGAGTCCTCGAGGCTGTGCTTGTCGCCCGCCGACAGCACCTGCGCGATGCGGTCGATGCGGCCCGGATCGGACCATTCGAAGCCGAGGTTCAGGTCCCGCGACGGGTGGCCCACCGGCAGGTTCATCTCGTTGGCGCTGGCCACCCAGCCGCGCTCCGGATTGACCAATATCGGCAGTTCGTCCTGGGTCGCGAACCCGTCCCACTCGTAGCGGCCGTCGCCCGGGGCGGGCAGCAGACCGTCCCAGCCCCGACGTTTCGGGGCCTTACCGGTGGGGATCCAGGCGATGGTCCCGTCGACGTCGGCGTAGACGAAGTTCATCGGCGCCGCGCCCCAGTGCGACAGCGCTTCCTTGAACGTCGCCCAGTCGCCAGCGGTCTGGTAGCGCGCCGCGCCGAAATAGGACGATGTGCCGGGCTCCGACCAGACGGTGCGCAAGGCGAAAGCGCGATGCTGGTCGGCGTCGAGCTTCAGGACCGGGCCGTGGCGGGTGAAGGCCAGCTCGACGCCCTTGACCGCGACGGTCTCGGTGACGATCCGCAGCTCCTCCCAGCCGCCGCGGTAGCGGTACTGGCGCGGGTTGTCCGGGTTCAGTTCGTAGACGTAGTGGTCGGCCTGATCGATCATGAAGGTGGTGATGCCGAACGCGCAGCGCTCGTTGTGGCCGATGGTGACGCCCGGCAGGTGCAGCTCGCCGGCGCCGATGATCGCCAGCCCCGGCGCGTTCAGGTGGGCCAGGTAGCGGATCGACGGCGCCTGCAGCACCCGGTGCGGGTCGCTGGCCAGGATCGGCCGGCCGGTGGTGGTGTGCGAGGCCGCGATGGCCCAGTTGTTGGAGCCCTGGCTGAGCTCAAGCGCGGCCCGCTCGGCGTCGGCGGACGGCGAGGGCGCCGCCGGCGGGCCGAACGTCACGTCCTTGGTCGCCAGGGTGTAGACGGCCAGCAGGTCGTCGGGGATGTCGGCGAGGTCGAGGCCGATCGGGACGCGCACCTCGTGGCCATCGGGCTGCACCTTGCGCCGCAGCTTGTCGGCCTCCAGCCCGCCGGCCTGGGCCACCCGCGCCCGCAGCGATTCCGACTCGGCGTTGTTGCTGATCCCGTGGCTGCGGATGCGCACCAGGTCCGCCGCGGCCCAGACGTCGGGCCGCGCGCCGGTCAGCTGGAACTCCACCGGCAGCGGCGCGGCGCCGGCCAGAACCTGGGCGACCCGGGCGTTCAAGCCAGCGACGAAGGCCTCCGACCAGGCCCTGGCGTCCGGGCCGTAGGCGGCCCACTCGGCCGCCATGTCGCCGCGGTAGAGGAAGAGCCGCGCCGCGCGATCCTGGGCCACGTAGGCCGGCCCGAAGCTGGCCGACAAGAGGCCGAGGCCGCGCTTGCGCCACAGGTCCAGCTGCCAGAGCCGGTCGCGGGCGGCGTTCCAGCCCTGGACGAAGAAGGCGTCGTGCTTGGTCCCGGCGTAGATGTGCGGGATGCCCCACCGGTCGACGATGATCTCGGCCGGGGCCTCGAGGCCGGCCAGCGCCACCTCGTGGTGGCTGACGGTGATGGCGGCGTCGTCCATGGCGGCCTCCTTTTCAGGCGTGGACCGGGAAGGTCGGCCACCAGCCGCTGATCTCCTCCCCGTCGTAGACGGCGATGTCGCCGAACTGCAGGAACACCCCCTCGCTCTCGGTGGGGCGCAGGAACACGAAGTCGTCCTGCGCCAGCTCCACCTTGTCCGAGCCTTCCAGCATGCCGCGGCCGCCCCAGATGCGGCTGAACCTCACTCCCGCCGGCGACACCGGCTTGGCGTCGCCATAGCCGCCGTAGAGGAAGAAGCCCTTGCGGCTGTTGGGGTCGAGCCGGTTGTAGACCTCGGTCAGGTCCTCGCGGCGGGGGAAGATCGCCGGGTCCATCACCTTCAGCACCGGCTGGGCGATGAAGGCGGCTGGCGCGTGGTGCGCCAGGGTCGGCAGGTCGTAGTGGGTGGGCTTGACGAAGGCCGAGCCGATGGAGACCTCGGTGGCGTAGGGGTCGGTGAGGTGCAGCGCGTAGGTGGGGCTGCCGGCGGTGTTGAGCGTCAGGCCGGCGAGGCCCCCCAGCCTGTCGGCGATCAGCCGCACCGCCGCGCCGTAACGCTCGAGCACCTTGGCCGTCTCGGCGGCGGGCGAGGCCGCGCCCATCACCTGGGCGTCGTAGCCCATCAGGCCGGTGAGCTGCAGTCGTGGCTCGGCGGCGATGAAGTCGAGCGCCTCGGCCAGGGCCGCGAGGTCCGGCAGGCCGCCCCGGTGCAGGCCGACGTCGTACTCCAGGTTGATGCGCAGCGGGGTCTGGGCGGCCCGCGCGATCTCGGCGTAGTCCTTGAGCCGCGGCAGGCTGTCGGCCAGCCACTGCGGCCGGGCCGAGGCGGCCGGGTTGTTGGCGTGGCGGCGGACGAAGTCGGCCACCTGGGCTGCGGGCAGCGGCCGGCCCAGCAGCACGTCCGAGTCCGGGTGAAAGGCCACCATCTCGTCCAGCATCACCGCGCCGAACACCATCAGCCGGTCGGCGCCGGCGCCGGCCATCACCGCGTCCAGCAGCTTCGGGGCCTGCAGCGACTTGGTGACGATGCGCAAACCCAGCTTGGTCGGCGCGAGGGTGCGGCGCACCGCGGCGATGTTGCCCGCCAGCCGCTGGATGTCGACCACCAGCGTCGGCTGGGCGACGCCCGCCCGCTTCAGCGCCGTTTGCAAGCCGGCGAAATAGGGCTCGTGGCCGCCCGCGCCGCGGTCCTTCTCGCGCAGTCCGGGAAACAGGTTGGAGGCCAGGGCGGCGGCGCGCAACAGGCGCGGATCGCGCGGCAGGCTCTTCACCGACGATCCCCCAGGATGTCCGCCATGGCGGGCCGGACGTTGCGACGCCCACGGCGGGTTGGCAAGCCTACGCCCCCTCGAGCGCCTCGCCGTCGCGGGTGGCGATCAGGCGTTTGGGGACCAGCAGGATCACCGGCAGGATCAGGGCGTAGATGAAGATGGTCACCCATACGGCCGGGAAGAACCCGCCCCAGTGGTCGTAGATCTCGGTGCCGAGCAGGTCGCCGAAGCGCACGGCGATGTAGTAGATCGAGGTGCCGAACAGCAGCATCATCGTGCCCTGCAGCCGCGAGGGGCAGGAGCGGATGGCCAGGTCGGTGAGCGCGGCCTGGGCGACGCCGCCGATCACACCCATCGGCGCCGCGGCGATGATCGCCGCGATCGCCGTGTGCACGAACAGCAGCGGGACCATCTGGAAGACCGCCAGGCCGAACCCTCCCCAGAGCAGCTTGGAAAGCTCGAAGCGCTGGCAGAGGAAGCCGTAGGCCACGAACACCGGCACGAACGAGCCCATGAAGACGGCGTTCCAGGCGCCCCACTCGAAGTCGGTGGCGTGGAGGGCGTCCGACATGTGGTACTGCAGCACGATGCCGGCGGCGGGGGCGAACTGCCACAGGATCTGGATCATGATCACCGGGTAGATCGGCCAGTGACGGGCCAGCCGGGCGATATCCCGGAAGAAATGGTCGGTCGATCGCTCGCGGGGGGCGCCGTCGAACAGCGCGCGGGGCCGCATCGCCGCCAGGAGCGCCACCGCCACCAGCAGCGCCGCGGCGATCAGGAACAGGGTCCGCGCCGCCGGCGTCGCACCCTTGCCCTCCAGATAGTCGCTGAGCGCGCCGCCCAGCAGGTAGGACGCCAGCGCCGGTAAGGTGACGGCGATGCCGAGCAGGGTGCTCATCTGGCCGGCCATCGCCCGCCGCTGGCCGATGGCGGCGATCATCCCCGAGCCGGCGCCCAGCACCATCTGGAACGAGGCGGTGGCGATGATCAGGCCAACCAGCAGCACCGAGTAGGTTGGCGTGATGAAGCCGACGGTGGCGTAGATCGCCGCGGTGA
>Ga0302314_10021113_pt1 | contig 10741 bp, 10 predicted proteins | sample III_Palsa_N2_3_FD_200533 | JGI IMG/M metagenome (GOLD analysis project Ga0302314, IMG submission 200533) | Peat permafrost microbial communities from Stordalen Mire near Abisko, Sweden - III_Palsa_N2_3 | ecosystem: Environmental > Terrestrial > Soil > Palsa > Peat permafrost | place: Sweden... | reverse complement strand
GAAAATTTCAACCACTTCGAATGATGTTTGGTCATCACGGCAGGCCGCACGACGGATAACTGCGGGGGCAGCAGCCTTGCTGGTCACGTCGCCCGCCTGGGCCCAGCTCTCTCAGGTCAATACGCTGCTGACTACGATCCAGACGACGCTGCTCGGCGTCGGCGGCGTGATCTGCTCGATTTCCATCATCTGGGCAGGTTTCCGGATGATGTTCCAGCACGCCCGGTTCGGCGACATCGCCAACGTATTCATCGGCGGGCTGTTTGTCGGCTGCGCGACCGTGATCGCCGGCATGCTGATCCCGACGAGCTGATCCGGGAGCGCCGAACCATGAACTCGCTCAAGGATCCCGTCTTCAAGGGTTGCACGCGTCCCGCGATGCTCTGGGGCGTGCCGCTTGTGCTGTTCCTGATGGTCGGCGGCGGCATGCTGATCCCGGCCATCTGGGCGCTGCTCGCGAGCCCGCCGCTGGGTGTCGCGATCCTCTTCCTGATGATCCCTGTATTCGTCGCGATGCGCGTGATCACGCGCCACGACGACCAGCGGCTCGCGCAATACGTTCTGCGCCTGCGCATGGCGCAGCGCCAGGGCAATCGCCGCTTCTGGGGCGTGCACGCATACGTGCCTGTCCGCCTGAAGAGGAGGGCGTGACATGCCAGTCGAACCGCAACTGCTCAGCGTCGCGAACCGGGAAGTGCCGCTTGCCGGCTATATCCCGTACTCGACGCACGTGACCGACCACGTCATCAAGACGCGCGAAGGCGATTATCTGCAGGTCTGGAAGATTGCGGGCATCGCATTCGAGGCGGCTGATCCGGCCGACATCCTTGCCCGACACGAAGGGTTCAACCAGTTCGTGCGCGGGCTCGCTGGCGGGCATGTGGCGCTGTGGTCGCATCGACTGCGCCGGCGTGTGTCCGATCATTTTGCGACGCCGTACCGCAATCGCTTCTGTGAGGAGCTGGCGACGCGCTATTACGCGAGCTTTGCGGGGTACCGGATGATGGCCAACGAGCTGTACCTGACGCTCGTCTACCGGCCGAATCGCACCCGGCTCGGGCGCGTCTTCAGCCGCGCCGCGCGCCGCACGCGCGACGACATTCGGCGCGACCAGATCGACGCATTGAAGGTGATGGCCGAGCTTGCCGCCCAGGTCGAATCGAGCCTCAAACCCTACGATCCAGTCGCGCTCGGCATCTATACCCACCAAAGTCCCCACACGCGACGCCCGCGCCGCTTTTCGTCGGCGATGGAACTGCTCGGCTATCTGGTGAACGGCGTCTGGGAGCGTGAACTGGTGCCAGCCGGTCCGATTCGCGAAGCGCTGCCGACGTCGCGCATCTTTGTTGGAGCCGAGAAGATCGAGATCCGCATGCCGGCCGCGACACGCTTTGCGGCGATGCTGGATCTCAAGGATTATCCGGAAGACACCGAGCCGGGCATGCTCAACGGTCTGCTGTATGGCGACTTCGAGTATATCGAGACGCAGAGCTTCACGATTCTCGACAAGCCGAGTGCCAAGGAGGCTTTGGAGCGGCAGCGCAACCAGCTCATCGCGGGCGAGGACGTGGCGGTGTCCCAGGTCGAGGCGATGGATCGGGCGCTCGATGACCTGATCAACGGCGATTTCGTCCTCGGCGAGTATCACTATTCGCTGGCGGTGCTCGGTGACACGCTGGACGAGGTGTCGAGAAGCGTGGCGAAAGCCCGCACACAACTCGCCGATGCCGGCTTCCAGACAGCGTTGATCGATCTTGTTGCCGATGCGGCATGGTTTGCCCAGTTGCCCGGAAACTGGCGCTACCGGCCGCGCGAAGCGAAGCTCACGTCGCGCAATTTCTGCGGCCTGTCGAGCCTGCACAACTTCGCGACCGGCAAGCGAGACGGCAATCCGTGGGGCGAGGCGATCACGATCGTCAAGACGCCCAGCGGCCAGCCGCTCTATCTCAACTTCCACGTCACGCCCGACAAACAGGACTCGCTTGACGAGAAGGCGCTCGCCAATACGCAGATCATCGGCCGGGCCGGTGCGGGCAAGACGGTGCTCGAACTGTTCCTGCTGGCGATGGCGACGAAGTACGGCATCACGGCCGTGCTGTACGACAAGGACCGGGGCACCGAGATCGCGATCCGCGCGATGGGTGGTACCTATACGGTGTTCCGTCGTGGCGAGCCGACCGGACTGAACCCGTTCCAGATGGAGCCGGGCGAGAGCGTGATCGACTTCTGGGAACGGCTGGTCCGCAAGCTCGTCGATATCGGCGAGTCGGTATCGGCAAAGGATGAACTAGACATTTCGCGCGCTGTGCGGGAAGTCGCGCGCATGGACAAGTCCCTGCGCCGCCTGTCGATGGTACGGCAGCTCCTGCCGAACGTGGGCGAAAACAGCCTGCACGCACGGCTGACCAAATGGTGCGCGGGCGGGCGGCTCGGTTGGGTACTCGATAACCCGACCGACCGCATCGATCTGGCGCATGCAGATCTGTTCGGCTTCGACGATACCGAGCTGCTCGACGACGCCGAGGTGTCGACGCCCGTCACGATGTACCTGCTGCATCGGACCGAGAATTTGATCGACGGTCGGCGCTTCATCTACGTGATGACCGAATTCTGGAAACGGCTTGGCGATCCGGTCTTCACCGACTTTGCGCTGAACAAGCAGAAGACAATCCGCAAGCAGAACGGGCTCGGGATTTTCGATACGCAGTCGCCGGCCGATGTGCTGCACAGCAAGATCGCGAGTGCACTGGTCGAGCAGAGCGCAACACTTTTCTTCCTGCCGAACCCGCGTGCCGATTACGACGACTACGTGCACGGTTTCAAGCTGACCGAGGCCGAATTCAATATCGTGCGCAACCTCGGCGAGAACAGCCGCATGTTCCTCGTTAAGCAGGGGCATCGTTCGGCCATTGGCCGGCTTGATCTCGGGGGGCTCGGCGATGTGCTTGATGTGCTGTCGGGTACGACCGACAACGTGGAACTGCTCGACACGATTCGCGCGCAGGTCGGCGACGCGCCGGAAGACTGGCTGCCTGTGTTCCACGATCAGCTCGCGAAGCGCCGGGCGGCGCAGGCAACTCGGGATCGCGAAAGACCGAGATTGTCGGGGCCGGGAGGTGGGCAATGAGCGGCCTCTTCACCGCCGTCGGCGGCACCTTAGAAAGCGGCATGTCGACCTACGTCACGAACGTGTCGTCGGCACTCTCTAGCGCGCTGGTGCCCGTGGTCACCACGGCCGTCACGATCTGGGTACTTGCCTACGGCCTCGCGGTGGTGCGCGGCGAAGCCCACGAGGCGGTGCCGGCCTTTGCCTGGCGAGGACTGAAAGTCGCGATCACGCTCGCATTCGCGCTCAGCGCTGGTCTCTATCAGCAGCAGGTCGTCACGGCAGTCAACGGCGCCACGTCCGGGCTCGCACAGACGATCCAGAACGCAGCGCACACGACAGGTGGTGGCAATCCTGGTTGCGGCTCCGTTAACGGCGGCAGCGTGACGGGGCAGGGAGCGGCTACCAGCATCTACCAGACACTCGACTGCTACGACCAGCAGATCGATCTCGTCATGGATGCCTACTTCGACAAGGCGACGCATGAGGGATTCAGTCCGAGTGGTCTGGCCGCAGCCGTTGGCGATTTCCTGTGCGGCCTAGTGGCAGCGCTCGGCGGCTCGATCTTCCTAATCGTTCTCGCGTTCGAGGTCGTGATGGCGCGCATGCTGCTCGATCTCGTGCTCGGCCTCGGCCCGATCTTCATCGCCTGCGCCGCATTCGCGCCGACCGCCCGTTTCTTCGAGGCGTGGACCGCGAAGGTTGCCAATTATGCCTTGCTGCAGGTACTCGTTGCGGCCTTCCTCGGCATGGCGCTCACGGCGTTCTCGGCCGATCTCACCGCGCTTCATGCGACGGGCAACGCGCCCAGCGCCGATGCATCGGCGCTCGTGCAAACCATTTCCGCATCCCTTGATGACGCCGCGGCAGCTGCTGCTGCGATTGGCCTGTTCGCGACTGGCGTGTTCCTCGCGATGGTGGGCTGGCAGTTGCCGTCCGTCGCGGCAGGCCTGTCCGGCGGCGCAACCGTGTCGGGCTTCGGTGCATTCGTGGCGGGCCTGGCCTCGCGGCATCTGGTGACCGCGATCGGCCGGGCGATCAGCGGCAGCGGGAAGGGGCCACGTCCGGGCGGCGAGATTCGGGACCGCACAGGTTCAGGTGGCGGATCAGGTGGTGGATCGAGCAGCGATGCTATGCCGGCTTATCAGCGCGCAGCACGCGCAAACCTGGGTCGGCAGGGCAATTGACGACGAATTGAAGGTGAGGATGACCATGAATGGGCGAAGCAGATGGATGGGTGCCGCATTGATATCGGCAGCATGGTGCGCCAGCGCTCACGCGCAGGGTATCCCGGTCTTTGACGCTCAGAACGTTGTGCAGGCCATTGCTACGGTGGTCCAACTTGAGCAGGAAGTGCAGCAGGAAATCCAGATCTATCAATCGACGGTCGGCACGCGCGGCTTCGGTGCGCTCCTGAGCAACCCGGTCGTCGCGAACTCCCTGCCGTCGAACTGGCAGGGCGTCTATACGGCGATCCAGAACGGCGGCTATTCGGGCCTGACGGGCAGCGCCCAGGCTTTGCGCTCGGCCAGCCAGATCTACAACTGCGAGGACCAGACCGGGGTCGACCAGCAGGTGTGCCAGCGCGCGCTCAACAAGCCCTTCCAGGACAAGGCGTTTGGCCAGCAGGCCTACCAGACCGAGCTGCAGGAACTGAACCAGATCCAGAGCCTGGCGCAACAGATCGACATGACCCAGGACCCGAAGGGCGTCGCCGAGCTGCAGGCGCGCATCCAGGCGGAGAGCACGACGGTCGGCAACGAGATGACCAAGCTGCAGCTTTTCCGGATGCTCGCTGACGCCGAGGACAAGCTCGTGGCAGAGCAGCAGAGCGAACTGGTGCTGAGCCGAGCCGGCAAGACCAACAGACTTCAGGACCAGATGGTCCCGGCGTCTTTCGGAAACTGAGGAGGGCGCTATGTCCAAGCTGACTTCCCTGATGCTCGCCGGGTGCCTTGCCTGGAGTCTCGCCGCCTGCAGTAGTGGGCCACCGAAGCCGGTTTTGCCGGATGGCTTGCACCGCGTGCCGGTCAACCATGTACCGCCCGTGCCGGCTGCGCCGGACTTGCCCGTTCCCCCGGATGCTGGAGACGGATCATGAACGCGCCGCACGATTACGGGCGCGTGCTCGACATCGAGGCGTCGCTGACCCACCTGCAGGAACGCTCCGAGCGACGGGCCTGGCATGTCGCCTATGCGGCGCTCGGTGTGGCCGTGCTCAGCGCCACGGCACTCGCGGTGATGGTGCCGTTCTATCGCGTCGTGCCGCTGCCTATCGAGGTCGATCGCCTGACGGGTGAATCCCAGGTCATTGACGTGCTCGACGCGCGCCATGTGCATACGAAGGAAATCCAGGATAAGCACTGGGTCGAGACCTATGTGCGTGCGCGCGAGCGTTACGACTGGGGCCTGTTGCAGATGGATTACGACAACGTGCTCACCATGAGCGATGACGTGGTCGCGCGCGATTACCGTGGCATCTACAGCGGTCCCGACGCACTGGACCGGCAACTGGGGTCCGGTGCCGAGCGGCGCGTCCGGATTCTCTCGATCACGCTGCCGCCAGACGAGCCGGGTCACGCGGTCGTGCATATCGAGCGCACGTCGTTCAGGAACGGCCAGGCAGACGTCGAGCCAACTCAGCGTTTCGTGATCACGCTGGCCTATACCTACCGACCGCCCGTGTTCACGCGCGAGAGCGTGGCCCTTGCCAATCCGTTCGGATTCAAGGTCACGGCTTACAGCCGCGATCCCGAATACACGCCGCCGGGCCCCGCGTCGGCGTCGAATGCCGGAGGTACACCATGAAAACGCTCCTCTCTGCGCTTTTCTCCGGTATCGCACTGGTGAGCCTGCTGTTTTCGGGTGTGGCCCACGCAGTCGATCTGCCCGGATGGGCCGACGACTCGCGTGTCCGGCAGGTGATCTATCGCGCGGACGAGGTGGTACGCGTCGAGGCACAGCGTGGCTTCGCTACGCATATCGCGCTTGATTCGCACGAGCAGATCCAGGTCGTCGCGCCCGGTGACCGGGATGGCTGGCAGGTCATCGCCAACAAGGGCGATCACGACGTCTACCTAAAGCCACAGCTCGCCGCGCACGACTCGAACCTCGAGATTCGCACCGACCGGCGAAGCTACAGCTTTGATCTGATGGTGCTGCCACTCCAGTCGAAGTTCGGCAACGACCGTGTGATGTACCGCGTGACCTTCGTTTATCTGGACGAGCTGGCGAAGCAAGCGCATGCCGACTCGGATGCTGGACTGGTCGCACAGCGTCTGGCGCAGCCGCCGGCCGTGCGCAATGCACGGTACTCGATGCAGGCCGTCCCGCACTCGGACGACATCGCACCGACGGCGGCATGGGACGACGGGCGCTTCACGTATCTGCGTATCCCGAACAACCGGCGCATGCCGGCGATTTTCCGGGTGGCCGACGATGGTACCGAAAGCGTGGTCGACAAGCATGTCGAAGGCGACACGATTGTCGTGCATGAGGTCGCGAAACGCTTCGTGCTGCGGCTCGGCGATGAAGTCGTCGGTATCTGGAATGACGCCTACGACATGGATGGTGCGCCGCCTCGCGATGGCACCACGGTCAGCGGTGTGAAGCGCGTTCTGCGGAGTCACGACGATGAATGACGATACCCCGCGCAATCTGATCGAACCCGACGATTCCTCCGGCGCGCAGCCTGGGCGCAATCCGAACGATGGTGCACCAGGGGCATCCGCTGCCCGCAGTATGCCGGCGGTGGGCCAATACCGTAGCGCCCGCCCGCGCGCCTGGTGGCTGACACCGATTGTGATTGTTCTGGTCGTCGGTGCCGGTGCGGTCTGGACCGTGCATGGTTTCCTTGCGCGCCACGATGCCGAAGCGAAGGCACGCCGCGACTCGGTAGCCGATACATCCAGCCAGGGCCGCGTATTCAGGGATCTTCCTGCGTCCGCGGTCGGTGCGGCATCCACTCCGGTGCCTGCGAGCGTTGCTGTCCGACCCACTCCGGCGTCGGCCGTGGCTGTCGCGCCCGTTGGCGTTACGCGCACCGTGGCGCCCCGCAGCTACTACGACGCGCCCTTGCTGGTCTCGGGCAGCGGGCAGGAGACGGCGGGTGGGTTGCCCGGCGTGCTGGAGGCCGGTGGCGCGGCGGGTCCGGCTTCGTCGGTGGGTGTCGCTGTACTGAGCGGTGCGGGCGGCGCTGCTCAGGGGCTGGATCAGGCCGGCGGCGCGCTTGCCCAGGCGCTGACGCCGACTGCGACCCCTCGTGTGCGTGCCGGGATGCTGGGCAACCGCAGTCTGGTGCTCGCACAGGGTGCCAAGATCGACTGTGTGGGCGATACGGCCTTCGATTCGACCGAGGCCGGCATCTCGACCTGCACGGTCACGAAGAACGTGTACTCCGACGATGGTCGTGTGGTGCTGATCGAGCGCGGTTCGCAGATCAACAGTCAGTATCGGTCGAACCTGTCACCAGGGCAGAAGCGGGTGTTTGTGCTGTCGGCCCGCATCAAGACGCCACACGGTGTCGCGGTCGAGATTGACTCACCCGCGGCAGACGCGCTTGGCCGCATGGGCATGGACGGTTACGTGGACAACCACTGGGGCCAGCGTATTGGCGCTGCGATGCTGCTCGGCATGACCCAGGATGCAATCGGTTATCTGGCGACACGCGGTGGCAACAGCAACGGATCCGTCGTGTACGAGAACACGCAGCAGCAGGGCAACGACATGGCCACGCGTGTGCTCGACAGCACAATCAACATTCCGCCGACGCTGAAGCAGAACCAGGGTGCGGAGTTCACGATCGTCGTCGCGCGCGATCTGGACTTCGGATCGGTCTATGCGTTGCAGCCGGAGAGCGCGCAATGATGCCCCGCACCGATATGCCGGATTCGTCTCCCGATCCGGTGCTGGCCCGGCTACCCGACGACGCCTCCGTGCGCGAGCTGATGCGGCCGTTCGCGCCGCTGCTCGACGATCCGGACGTAACGGAACTCGTGATCAACCGGCCGCAGCGCGTCCTGACCGAGAACCAGTTCGGCTGGCACGGCCACGATTGCCATGATCTCGATTTCGACCGGCTGATGTCATTCGCGGTGGCCGTGGCCACGCTGACGAACCAGGAGATATCGGCCCAGCATCCGGTCCTGTCGGCGCTACTGCCGGGGGACGCGCGCATCCAGATCGTGGTGCCGCCCGTTGTGTCGCCGCGCACGGTCTCGGTCACGATCCGCCGTCCATCTGCGCGCGAGAAGAGCCTCGACGCTTACCGTGATGAGGGCCTGTTCGACGACACGGTATGGCACCGCCCGGACGGGCTCGATGCGGCCTTGCCGATACTTCGTGCCGAGGATCGCAATCTCGGCCAGTACCTGGTAGACCACGATTGGGGCGCCTTCTTCGAGCACGCTGTCACGGGCCGGCTCAACATCGTGGTGGTCGGCAATACAGGTTCAGGCAAGACCAGCTTCATGAAGACCCTGTGCCGTTCGATCCCGCCGACCGAGCGGATTGTGACGATCGAGGATGTCCGGGAACTCTTCATCCGGCACATCGAGAACTGCGTTCACCTGCTGTACAGCAAGGGTGGTCACGGGCAGGCGCGCGTCACGCCCGCCGACCTGATCGCCAGCACGATGCGGATGCGCCCCGATCGCGTACTGCTCGCTGAGTTGCGCGGTGCCGAAGCCTACGATTTTCTGAAACTGTTGACGACGGGACATGCGGGTTCGATCACGAGCTATCACGCGTCAAGCGCCACTGTCGCGATCGAACGCTTTGCGCTGATGGCGAAGGAACATCCCGAAGCTGCAGCTTACGACGATGCCGCGCTCAAGCGCCTGCTGTTCCTGACCATCGATGTCGTCGCGCATATGGAGTCACGTCCAGTCTTCAATGCAGCGGGCGAGCAGACCGGTAGGCGCTGGGGCATGACGGAAGTCTGGTTCGATCCGGTGCGCAAGGCGCGCACGGCGTTCGTGTAGGGAGCGGCCATGATCCAGTCGTCTTTGCACCTTCAGCATATGCGGACCGCCGCCGTAACGCTTGCCGTGCTGGCTTGCCTGTTTGGCGGACTCGCAGCGTCGCTCTGGCTCGCATCGTTGTTCCTGTACGCAAGCCTACGGATCAATCCGCTGCACGCAGGCCTGTGGAGCTGGCTCGACGCCGTACTTGCCTGGCGGCACGGCCTGATGCCGAACACCGGTCGCAAGCTCGCAGGGGCGGCGCTCTTTGGCGTGCTCCTGTCCTTTGGTGGGCCGGCGTTCGGCCTGCATGCATTGTGGGAGCGCTCGGGCCGACGCCGTCTCTATGGCAGCGCGCGCTTTGCGAGCGAGTCGGAAATCCGCAAGGCGGGGCTGCTATGACGATACGCGCACACATTGACACCACACCCGCGATCGTCGTTGGAGTATGGCGCGGGCGTTACCTGCGCTTTACCGGCCAGCAGTTTGTGCTGATGGCTGCGCCCGCCCGTTCAGGTAAGGGCGTCGGCATTGTGATTCCGAATCTACTCAGCTTTCCCGATTCGGTGGTGGTGCTCGATATCAAGCAGGAAAACTATGCCGTCACGGCCGGCTTCCGTCGCGCACACGGGCAGGACGTCTATCTCTTCAACCCGTTTGCCGAAGACGGCCGCACGCATCGCTATAACCCGCTGTCGGCGATCTCGGATGGCCTGTTTCGGGTCGGCGACATTCTCGCAATCGGCTATGCCTTGTATCCGCCGGGCGGCCACGACGATTTCTGGAAAGACCAGGCGAGAAATCTATTCCTCGGCATCGTGTTGCTGCTGTGCGAATGGCGTGATGCGCGCCGGGCGGCCAAGGGCGAGTCGATTGCCAATTACCCGGTCACGATGGGTGAGGTGCTGCGGCAGTCGTCGGGCAATGGCATGCCGGTGAAGACTTATTTTCAGCGCGCACTGGTTCAGCATCGCGACCTGCTGTCGGGATCGTGCGTCGACGCGATGAACCGTTTCCTGTCGAACGACGACAAGGTGCTGGCCAGTGTACTGGCGACGTTCAACGCGCCGCTGACGATCTGGGCCAATCCGGTTGTCGATGCGGCGACGAGTGCGAACGATTTCGACCTGCGGGATGTGCGCCGCCGCCGCATGTCGGTCTATATCGGCATCACACCGGACCATCTGTCGGAAGCGGCCCTGCTCGTCAATCTCGTGTTCTCGCAGCTCGTCAACCTGAACACGAAGCAGTTGCCCGAAGCCGATCCCGCGCTGAAGTTCCAATGCCTGGTGCTGCTCGACGAGATGACCTCGATCGGCAAGATCCAGATCATTGCGCGTGCGGTCGCCTATATGGCGGGCTACAACCTGCGCCTGTTGTCGATTGTCCAGTCGATCGCGCAGCTCGAATCGGTGTACGGCCGGGCCGATGCCCGCACCTTCATCACGAACCACGCGATGCAGATTCTCTACGCGCCGCGCGAGCAGAAGGATGCGAACGACTACTCGGAAATGCTCGGCACGTTGACTGACCAGTCGCGCAGCGTAAGCCGGTCGAACGCGATCTTCGGCGGGCGGAGCGGATCGAGCGAGAGCGTGTCCGAGCAGCGCCGGCCGCTGCTCTTGCCGCAGGAACTGAAGGAGCTGGGGCGCGAGAAGGAAATCATCGTGCTCGA
>Ga0302314_10021112_pt1 | contig 10741 bp, 9 predicted proteins | sample III_Palsa_N2_3_FD_200533 | JGI IMG/M metagenome (GOLD analysis project Ga0302314, IMG submission 200533) | Peat permafrost microbial communities from Stordalen Mire near Abisko, Sweden - III_Palsa_N2_3 | ecosystem: Environmental > Terrestrial > Soil > Palsa > Peat permafrost | place: Sweden... | reverse complement strand
GCCGTTGTTGGTTGCGCCAGCAAGGCCGTGTCGTCCATGCGCAGAACGCGCAAGGCGCTGCCGACGCCGTGGACGATGCGGTGTTCGAAGGATTGGCGCTCGGCCAGGGACAGCGCGCCCGATGCTTTCAGCCAGACCAGCATGGTGCCGAGGTTGTCTGGGGACAGGGCGCGCAGGCGGGATTCCAGGATGTCGATATCCGTCGCGTTGAACAGGGTTGCCTCGATGCGGCGCCAGAAGAAGCGGCCGGTGCGGTGGACGGTGATTTGGGGAGGCGCATTGCCGGTTTCGATGTCCACGACCAGCGCTTCGCCGCCCCCAGTGCCGCCGGTGCTGAAATCGTCGGTTTCCGGGGTGCCGGAATACCAGCACCGGTCGCTGATCGCTTGCGCGCCATGCCAGTCGCCGAGGGCCAGGTAGGCCAGGCCGGCGCGAAGCGGGCGATCAGGCGCGATGAGGTTGTTGGTGCTGCTGGGGTCGGTGCCGAAGCTGGTGATGGAGCCGTGGGCGAGGCCCAGGCGGATGGCGCCTTCGGGGGTGGCCGCGGTGTCCATCGTTTCGGTGGGATCGCTGGCGGCGTGGCGGCGGGTGAGCACGCCGGGGAGGAGCCAGGCGGCGCCATCGGCCAAGGGAGCGGGTTCGGCGGAGATGTGCAGGTGGATGTTGTGGGGCAGGGCGTCCGGCAGTTTCAGCAGGCGGTCCCAGGGGCCGCGCGGTGTGTGCGGGTCGTGATTGCCGGGGATCAGGTGCCAGTTTATGTCGGGGAAGGCGCGCATGCGTTCGATCGGCTGGCGCAGTGTGCGTTCCAGGGGGGTTTGCACGTCCCACACGTCCCCCGCCACCAGCACCGTAGGGGCGTTTTGCGTGCGCGCGAGCTGGCCGAGGCGGGTGATGGCTTCCAGGCGCTCGTCGCGCAGAAGCTGGGCGGCCTCGTCGGCGAAGCCGAAGGTTTTGCCGATTTGCCAGTCGGAGGTGTGTACGAAGCGCATGCGGTGAATCGTGGCATCGGGCGGCGCGCCTGGCCAGGGGGGGCGAAACCGGGGGTGTATGGGTACGAAACAGGTGCCGCATCCAAACGGGCACCGGCTTGCGTAACCGGGATAGCCACACGGCATCACGCAGGATATGACCACCCCAGCATGATCTGCACGGAACCGAACTATTGACCCAGGATGCTGGGGCCCAAACTACCGGCGAACCCGGTTCGGAGGTTTTGTTGCAGCGATGCGCGCAGGGCGATCGCGCGGCTTTTCGCGCGCTGTATGATCGCCATGCCGCGCGGCTTTACGCGGTGGCGATGCGGATCACCCGCCACGCCAACCTGGCCGCCGATACGGTGCAGGAAGCCTTTATCCAGATCTGGCAAAACGCCCGCCAGTTCGACAGCGCGCGGGGCAGTGCCGAGGGCTGGATGATCGGGCTGACGCGGTATCGCGCGCTGGACCTGGTGCGCCGCGCCGGGCCTGCGCTGCAGCCGCTGGGCGAGGAGCCGGATACGGCCGCCTTCGATCAATTGGACAAGCTGGACACCACCGCGGATGGCCGCGCCCTGCGGCAATGCCTGGAGCGGCTGGAGCCCAGCCGCCGGCGCCTGGTGGTGATGGCGTTCGTGGAAGGCTTCTCCCACGCCGAACTGGCCGCGCAATTCGTGATTCCGCTCGGCACCATTAAGTCGACCATCCGCCGCTCGCTCGCCAGCTTGCGGGAGTGCCTGGACGCATGAGCGGCACTTCAGACGACGATCGGGCTGGCCTGTATGTTCTCGGCGCGCTGAACGCCGAGGAAATGCGCGCCGTGCAACTGGCCGCGGCCCGCGACCCGGAGCTGGCGGCGGAAATCGCGGTATGGGAGCGCCGGCTGGCGCCGCTGACCGCATTGGTGGAACCGCAGGAACCGCCGCCGTCGCTGTGGATCCAGCTGGAAGCGCGGTTAATGCGCATCAGCGGCGCGCCCGATCGCGTGGCCGAGGTGTACCAGGTGCCGCACCAGCGCGCGAAACCGCGCCGGCGCGGCACACCGAGCCCGGCCTTGGCCTGGTGGCGCAACGCCGCCTACGGCGCCATGGCGGTGGCGGCCGTGCTGGCCGTGGCGCTGGTGTACAAGGCGCCCGCGCCGCGGTCCAAGTTGGCCATGCTGCTGCCCGCCCGCCCGGGCGAGGGCGGCTGGCTGCTGACGGTGAAGCCGAACGGCGAAATCGTGGCCGATGCCCAGGGTGCGCTGTCGCGCGGGTTGGACCAGGATTACGAGCTGTGGGCCGGCGAGGACGGGTCTGACCGGCCGGTACCGTTGGGATTGCTGTCGGTGACAGGGCAGAGCGTCATCAAGACCAGCGCGCTGCCGACACGGCGGAACTACCTGCTGCTGGTGAGCCTGGAGAAGAAGGGGGGGTCGGTGAGCGGGATACCAACGGGGCCGGTGGTGTTTTCCAGTTCGGAGGTTCCGCCCTAGGGCAGGGTTGGGCGGGCGTCTTGTGCCACCTGGCGCTGCTTGTTGTGCTTGGTGCATCCATCCGTGCTAACCGCCCGGCTATGCTCACCGCCCACCGCGCCAGCCCGCTTTCCGGCACCATTCGCGTGCCCGGCGATAAGTCCATCTCCCATCGCGCGCTGATGTTCGCGGCGCTGGCTATTGGCCGGACCCGCATCATGGGCCTGCTGGAAGGTGAGGATGTGCTGCGCACCGCCGCCGCCATGCGCGCATTGGGCGCCCGGGTGGTGTGCGATCGGCCGGGCGAGTGGCATGTGATCGGCGCCGGCCTCGGCGGGCTGACGGAACCCGCGGACGTGCTGGATATGGGTAATTCGGGCACGGCGGCACGGCTTCTGTGCGGCATCCTGGCCAGCCACCCGATTTTTTCGGTAATGACGGGCGATGCCAGCCTGCGGCGCCGGCCGATGGCGCGTGTGACCGGGCCGCTGGCCGAAACCGGCGCGCGCTTTACGAGCCGGGCCGGGGGCAAGCTGCCATTGGCCATTGAAGGCGCGCGTGATGCGCTGCCGCTGGAACATCGCATGCAGGTGGCCTCGGCGCAGGTGAAGTCGGCCATCCTGCTGGCAGGGCTCAACGCCCGCGGCATTACGCGCGTGGAAGAACCGGTGCCGACGCGCGACCATTCGGAAAACATGCTGCGGCATTTCGGCGCCGAGGTGACGGTTGTGCCGGACGGCACCGGCAGGGTGATCGAGCTGGTGGGGCAGCCGATGCTGCGCGCGGCGGATGTAATGGTGCCGGGCGATCCTTCGAGTGCGGCGTTTCCGATTGTGGCGGCGCTGACCGTGCCGGGCTCGGCCATTCGTATTGAAGGCGTGGGGCTTAATCCGTTGCGCACCGGGCTGTTCACGACGCTGCGCGAAATGGGTGCCACGCTGACAATTGAGAATGCACGCATCGAAGGCGGCGAGCCTGTAGGTGACATCGTGGTTGGTTACGCCGCGTTGCATGCGGTGGATGTGCCGGCGGAGCGCGCGCCGAGCATGATCGACGAATATCCGGTGCTGGCCGTCGCCTGCGCCTATGCCAGCGGCAGCAGCCGGCTGCGCGGGTTGGCTGAATTGCGCGTAAAGGAAAGCGATCGGTTGGCGGCGACCGCGGCGTTGCTGGTGGCCAACGGTGTGCGCGTGGAAATCGACGGCGACGATTTGATTGTACACGGCACGGGCGGGCCACCCGAGGGCGGCGGTATGGTGGCAACCCATATGGACCACCGTTTGGCGATGAGCGCGCTGGTGCTGGGCGCTGGGGCCGCCCGTGCCGTGAGCGTGGACGATGCGGCTTTTATTGAAACTAGTTTTCCGGGGTTTACGCCGCTGATGACTGGCCTTGGGTGTTGTTTCTTGGTGGGCGGTGTCGGGGGTGTTTGATAGAAAGAAGGAAGCACTTCTTTTTGAAAAAAGAAGCAAAAACTTTTGCTTATTTAGGTACGCGTTGCATGCAACGTGTACCTAAGGAATTAAAAGTTTTTTGGTTCTTTTTTTCAAAAAAGAACTGCTTGCTTGGATCACATTCAATGCCGATTGGTATCACATGAAACAACCTTTGGTTATCGCCATCGACGGCCCGGCCGCGGCGGGCAAGGGCACGCTCGCACGCCGGCTAGCTGCGGCGCTTGGGTTGCCCTATCTCGATACGGGGGTGTTGTATCGTGCCGTGACGCGGCGGTTACTGGACACAGGCGCGGATCCGGCCGATCCGCATGCGGCGGAGCAAGCGGCGCGCGCGCTGACGCCGGCCGATATGGAGCGCACTGATTTGCGCAGCCCGGAAGTGGATCGCGCGGCTTCCACCGTGGCCTCGATCGCCGGCGTGCGCGCGGCGCTGCTGGAATTTCAACGGTCCTTTGGGCGCACGCATGGCGCGGTGCTGGATGGGCGCGATATCGGCACGGTCATTTTCCCCGAAGCTTCTGCCAAGTTCTTTGTAACCGCCAGCGTTGCCGCCCGTGCGGAGCGCCGCTGGCGGGAGCTGTATGCGCGCGGCGTGGATGTGTCGTTGCAGTCGGTGACGGATGATCTGGAAGCGCGGGACGCCGCTGATGTGGCGCGCGAGGCGGCGCCGTTGCGGGCGGCGGATGACGCGATGTTGTTGGACACCACGGCGATGGACGCGGATCAGGCGTTCTCTGTTGCTCTCGCTAAGATTGAAGCGCTGAACGCCGAACGCGGAGTTAATTAAAAAAGAAACAAGTAACTTTTGTTACTTGGGGCGCGCGGTCGATCCACCGCGCGCCTGAGTGTGCAAAAGTTTTTTGCTTCTTTTTTTCAAAAAAGAAGTCCTTTCTTCTTTCCCTAGACTACCTCCGCCGACCGTAGCGCGCATCGCTCGGCGACACTCGCCGTTTCCACTTGAACGGTAGCGTGGCCGATAGCGAATTGGTCGCGCAGGCCAGCTATCGCGGCGCAGGTGAGGTCTTCGGATAGCGCCGCGTTGTTGTGCACCAAATGCACCGTGACGGCCGTTTCGGTGGTGCTAAGCGCCCATACATGCAGGTCGTGGACTTCCTGCACGTTGGGGAGCGTGCGGAGATAGGCGGCGATTTTGGTTGGGTCGTGGCCGGCGGGTACGGCGTCCATGGCCATGTTGGTAGATTCGCGGAGCAGGCCGAATGTGCCGATGCCGATGACGGCGACGATCGCTAGCGATACCAGCGGGTCCAGCGTCATCCAACCGGTGCGCATGATGATCAGGGCGGCCACCAGAACGCCGGCGCTGAGCAGGGCGTCGCTGGCCATGTGGGTGAAGGCGCTGCGCAGGTTGAGGTCGCCTTTGCTGCCGCGCATGAAGAGTAGGGCGGTGGCGCCGTTTACGATCAGGCCGGCGCCCGCGACCCAGGCGACGGTGGCGGCGTGCACTGGGGCGGGGTGGGCCAGGCGTTGGACGGCTTCCAGGCCGATGGCGCCGATGCTGATCAGCAGCAGCATGGCGTTGGCGAGCGAGGCCAGGATGGTGCTGCGGCCCCAGCCATAGGTGCGGCGCGCGCTGGGAGCGCGGCGGACGAGCACGCTGGCGGCCCAGGCCAGGACCAGGCCCAGAACGTCGCCGAGGTTGTGCACGGCGTCGGCCAGCAAAGCCGTGGAGCCGGCGGCCAGGCCGAAGCCGATTTGGGCCGCTACCAGGGCGCTGTTGAGCGTGACGCCGATGGCGAAGGCGGCGTCGTGCCGGACTGGGCCGTGATGGTGGTGACCGAGGCCGTGGCCGTGGTGATCGTGTCCATGGTCGTGATTGGGGCCGTGATCGTGGCCGTGCGCATGGCTGTGCGGGGGCTGGTGGTGGTGATCGCCGTCATGCGGCATGGTGAGGGTCCCTTTGACGCATCGCCCGGTCTGCTTACATCAGGTGCGCTTATATGCAGACCCCAGCGTTTCACCCAGGATACCGCGAATGACCTACGCCAACCGAAATTTTGCTCCCGATGGCGCAGGCCTCGCGGGCGCGGATGAAGCTGCCTTGCCGAGCTGGGACCTGACGGACCTCTATGAAAGCCCGGAGAGTCCGGCGATCGAGGCCGACTTGTCGCGCATTGCCGTGGATGCGCGGGCCTTCGCCGGCGCCTATGCGGGCAAGCTGGCGGAGCTGCCGGGCGCTGAGCTGGCGCGGGCGATGTCGCGGTTTGAGGCCATCGACGAAGTGTTGGGCCGGGTGATGAGCTACGCGCAACTGCTGTTCAGCGAGGACAGCACGTCCGCCGTGGCGGGCCAGTTCTATCAGCGCATGATGGAGCGGGTGACCGATATTTCGGCCGCAACGCTGTTCTTCCGGCTGGAGCTGAACCGCATCGAGGACGATGTGCTGGAGGCGAAATACGCCGATCCGGATTTCGCGCGGTGGCGCCCGTATTTGCGCGATCTGCGCGTATATAGGCCGCACCAGTTGCCCGATGAACTGGAGCGTTTCATTCATGAACGCGATGTGACGGGGCGGTCCGCGTGGAGCCGGTTGTTCGATGAAACCATCGCCGGCATGCGCGTGGATATTGGCGGCGAGCAGCTTACCGTCAGTGCGGCGCTGAATAAGCTTTCCGATCATGACCGGGCGGCGCGCGAGCAGGCGGGGCGCGCCGTGGGCGTGGCATTCAGTGACCGGGTAAAACTGTTTTCGCTGATTACCAATACGCTGGCCAAGGATAAGGAAATTCTGGACACGTGGCGGCATTATCCGCGGCCGGGGACGGAGCGGAATCTGTCCAACGTGGTGGAAGATTCTGTGGTGGATGCGCTGGTGACGGCCGTGGTGGCGGATTTTCCGCGTTTGTCGCACCGGTATTACACCATGAAGGCCAAGTGGCTGGGGCTGGAGAAGCTGCAGCATTGGGACCGCAACGCGCCGCTGCCGGGGGATGACGATCGCGCCATTACCTGGGACGAGGCGCGGAATTGCGTGCTGGGCGCTTACAACCGGTTCGATCCGGAACTGGGGGCCATTGGCGGGCGGTTTTTTGACCGTAATTGGATCGACGCCACTTTGCGCGAAGGTAAATCGGGCGGGGCGTTTGCGCATCCCACGGTGCCTTCCGTGCATCCGTATATTCTGATGAATTATCACGGGCGTACGCGTGATGTGATGACGCTGGCGCATGAATTGGGCCATGGCGTGCATCAGGTGCTGGCCGGGGCGCAGGGGCATCTTATGTCCGGCACGCCGCTGACTTTGGCCGAAACGGCCAGCGTGTTTGGCGAAATGCTGACTTTCCGCGCATTGCTGGACGGGGAAACCGATCCGGCGCGCCGGCGGCTGATGCTGGCTTCCAAGGTGGAGGACATGCTGAACACGGTGGTGCGGCAAACCGCGTTCTACCGGTTTGAAACGCTGTTGCATGATGCGCGCCGGCAAGGCGAGTTGTTGCCGGAGCAGATCGGCGCGCTGTGGATGCAGATACAGACTGAAAGCCTGGGGCCCGTATTCGAGTTCACGCCGGACTACAATGTGTTCTGGGCCTACATTCCGCATTTCGTGCACTCGCCGTTCTACGTGTATGCGTATGCGTTCGGGGATTGCCTGGTGAATGCGCTGTACGCGGAATTCCAGGCCGGGCATCCGGATTTCCAGGCGAAATACAAGGCCATGCTGACGGCCGGTGGCACGCTGGTGCATAAGGATTTACTGGCACCGTTCGGGCTGGATGCTTCCGACCCCGCGTTCTGGCGGCGGGGGCTGGATATCATTTCCGGCTTTATCGACGAGTTGGAGAAGACACCGCATGTCTGATCCGGCGGCGCCCGTGCCACCGGGCCCGGATGCCAGCACGCTGTTTGGTGAATTGCGCCGTATGGCGCGCACCAGCGGCGCCGTGGGCGGCATCGCGGCCCGCGTGGCCGGCAACCGCATGTTCGGCATCAAGACGGATCGCGGCGCGCATGCTGAGGATCTGCGCGCGATATTGGGTGGGCTGAAGGGCCCGCTGATGAAAGTGGCGCAGTTCCTCAGCACGGTGCCGGACGCGCTGCCGCCGGAATACGCCGCCGAACTAGCCGAGCTGCAAGCCAACGCGCCGCCCATGGGATGGGCGTTCGTGCGCCGGCGCATGCAGAATGAATTGGGGCCGAACTGGCAGCAGCGGTTTGCCGAATTCGGCCAGACGGCCGCGGCCGCCGCCAGCCTGGGCCAGGTGCATCGCGGAACGCTGCATGACGGCACCGATGTCGCCTGCAAATTGCAGTACCCGGACATGCCCAGCGTGGTGGAAGCCGATCTGCGGCAGTTGAAGCTGGCGCTGGCGCTGTACCACCGCATGGACAACGCCACGCGCAACGACGAGGTGTTCAAGGAACTCAGCGAGCGCCTGCGCGAGGAGCTGGATTATTTGCGTGAAGCCGCGCAAATGCGGCTCTACACGCTGATGTTGAAAGGCATCGATCGGGTGACGATCCCCACCCCCATCGAAGACCTCTGCACGACGCGGTTGCTGACCATGACCTGGCTGCCGGGCCAAAGCCTGAAGGATTTCATGGATGGCAATCCCAGCCAGGAAGCCCGCAACGACGTGGCGCGCGCGTTGTTTTACGCGTGGTATGTGCCGCTGTACCAGTATGGCGTGGTGCATGGCGATCCGCATCTAGGTAATTACCAGGTGCGCCCTGACCACGGCATTAACCTGCTCGATTTCGGGGCCATCCGTGTGTTTCCGCCGAAATTCCTGCGCGGCGTAATTAACCTGTATGAAGCCGTGCGCGACGGGGATGATGACAAGGCGCACGCGGCTTACGAGACCTGGGGGTTCACGGGCTTATCGCGCGAAACCATCTTGGTTCTCAACGACTGGGCGCGGTTTCTGTACGAACCGTTGATGCAGGATCGCGTGCGGGCCATCCAGGAAACCAACGATCCCCAGTATGGGCGCGAAGTCGCGCAAAAGGTTCACGCCGGGTTGCAGCGCACCGGTGGGGTGCGGGTGCCGCGTGAGTTTGTGCTGATGGATCGTTCGGCGATCGGCTTGGGCTCGGTGTTTCTGCGGTTGGGCGCGCGGTTGAACTGGCATGAGATGTTTCATGAGATGATCGCTGGGTTTGACGAGCAGGAACTGGCTGATCGCCAGGCGGCGGTTTTGGCGGAGGCTCGGGTGCCGGTTACGGTGGAGAATTTGAAGGGGTAAAGAGTGGCCGATAAGCGCGTGAGCTAATCAAGTGCACGACTATGCAAATCTTGGCTCTCCCCCTATCGGTGCCACCTTAATGTTGAGCGCCGCCTGTCGGTGCCTTGGATAACATGTTCATGTCCTGCTGCTCGTCACTCTTCACGCGTTCATCAATTTTCCGCCAGATGCCTAACAACACCTTCTGCTCCTCGGACATACGGTCGATCTGCGGTTGCAGCGTGTCGCCCAGATGATCCCAGCTCGCGTAGGTCGCGACATCCTCTTTGCGAGTCCGGTAGACTAGGTCAGCAATTGACCACCACGCCCGAATATTTTGCAGATCTTGCAGTAGCGTCCGTTGCAGGATAAGGGGGTGCATATCAACCATAATTGCCTCGACTATACGGATGTCATCCGATGGCATGACCTTCTTATTAAGCTCACCTTTTGAGTCGGTCCCGTAGCGGGCTTTCATCTGCTGGAATAGTGCAAAATCACGTTTAAGGGTGGAAGTAAAAGAATTTATACGATCGAAACTCAACTGTTCCTCGGTAGCGATCGCCATATCGATTGAACACTCCGTACTAAGCGGCGGTAGCCATGGCTCCTGTTTCGGCAAGGCGATGCGTAGGAGCATCAAGGCAGCGGCCGCAACGTCATTGCTCGGCACTGTGTACTGCGGATCGGTGTAGGATTTCCATGCCGCGTTGAACATGCTTTCAGTTACCAGCGCATCTCGAGCATGCGCGCTTTCGACATACGCTGCTAACCGCATTTGCTTAATCTGGTCCGCTATCTCAGCGAAACGTGCTGCGTCGCGAGGAGAAATCTGGTCCGTAATCGCAAGATGTTTAGACGGTGCTTTATCAGCAATGGCTTCAAGCGCAGCAAGCAGTGGCGTTTCTGCCACTCCGGTGTGAGCGCGCCTGTTGATGTCGGCAGAATATATTTGGCCCACGGCTGTGTCGAGGTTACAGGTTTGCGGAGCCGCGAGGGTTGCTGTGGGAAATAAGCATAAGCAGATCATCATCAGTTGTTCGTGCATCCGCATAGCTTGACGCTCCGTCTCGCCCCTTAGATGGGTCGCTGATTAAGGAGCTGATACTATGGAGACAACGTAAGGAAATCAATTACAATCGGACGAAACCCGCAACGGCATAGACGCGATGCTCGGTTTCAGGGCTTAGATTTGCAGTTTGTCGCATATATCAAGAATTTGTACCATTACAAAGTCATTATGATATATAAGGACCCGTCCGTTTCGGCCCCTCTTCCTATGAACAAGTATCGAGCCCCATCAACTTGGACAGACGGTCTATCTCGCTTGCTTGGTCGTTGCGGAGCGGGATGCAATGCTCAGTAACGGCGCAGGTGAGAAATTCGAGCGCAAGGCCATACTCGTCATGGTCACTGTAATGGCGGATCGTGTCGCGATCCTTGGCCGGTAACTGCGGCAGGCCTTCCAGCAACCGAGATATTCCGTCATCAAGACGTTGAAAATGCTGGCGCAGGCTCATGACTCTTTATAACATCTTCAGCTTGGCGTGGCGAGGCCCACCAGGACCGTGGCCTCGTGGGTATTTCGGACACGCGATACCAATCGAGTGCTCCAAATCGCGTCGTCGATCGCCGCCCACCTTGCCAATGGCACCCTCGAACAGAAGCAGGGGGGTC
>Ga0302314_10021110_pt1 | contig 10742 bp, 5 predicted proteins | sample III_Palsa_N2_3_FD_200533 | JGI IMG/M metagenome (GOLD analysis project Ga0302314, IMG submission 200533) | Peat permafrost microbial communities from Stordalen Mire near Abisko, Sweden - III_Palsa_N2_3 | ecosystem: Environmental > Terrestrial > Soil > Palsa > Peat permafrost | place: Sweden... | reverse complement strand
CGCTCCATGGTCGGGCTAGATCGTACAGCCGTTCGCGACGCCTTCGGCGAGTTCCTTGCGGCAGGCGTCGCGACCGCAAGTCAGATCGAGTTCATCAACATGGTGATCGAGCATCTGACCGATCAAGGCGTGATGGACCCGGCTTTGCTTTACGAACCGCCGTTCACCGACTTGGCCCCGACCGGGCCGGAAAAGCTCTTCGACGAAGAGAAGGTGACGCGATTGTTTACGAAAATCCAAGCCATCAACGACAGCGCCGTGGCGTAAGTTCTCGCCCCACCTCTTGACACTTTACCCAAATCATCTGCCTATCCCTCGCTGTCCCGGCCCGCAGAGGGGCGTATCATGATCGTCAGCTACGTTGGGCAGGGATGCGGTGGACGCGGCAGCGTCGGGTGTGCGATTTCGCTGCACCAGACGAACGATGCTGATGCGGACGGCGAAGTCGTGTGGTCCTGACGCCCCGACGCTGGCGTCAAGCTCGTGAGAAGCAAGCTTCTTGGGGGTGACGGTGGCAACAAAGCCGGTCGCCGGGGAGAGCACGAAGGAACCCGTTAAAACCATCGCGCAGGGAATGCCGGGTGTTCCGGGGTACCTGTGGTGACTAACTCGCGTGTTTTTTTACCACCACGCGAGGCTGCGGGTGCCGTGGGCACCCGGCATTCCCCGCGCCCTCTCTTGAGGGTCGCGTCGTGCCCTCTGATTTTTGTGGGCAATAATGATTTTGCAAAACTCGGGCGCTTGGTGTCGCGAGAATGCGGACGCACGTTCAGCCGTCATCGCCCGCGATGGCGGGCGACCCAGTATTCCAGGGCGTTGATGATGGAGCGAGACGGTGCGCAGACGCTGACGCTCTGGAATACTGGGTCGTCCGGTCAAGCCGGACGATGACGGCGGTTCGCTGTTTGAAATCTCTGGCGATGCATCGAGCGCGGCTTGCGCGCATCGCCTCATCAACCCCACGCATCACGGTTTCTTGCGCCGCCGTGCCGCCGCGGGTGCGGCATCCACCACATTGTCGACTTCCTCGCGCCAGCTGAGGATCTCGGCGGCGAGGATCGGATGATTGAAACCCTTCAGGTTCAGATCGTCGATCGGGCGGCCCTCGACCCATGGCTCGACCATGCCATAGACCCTGCGGCTCACCACGATCTGGTTGGCCTTGGCTTCGTCGCACAGCCGCGACGCCAAATTGGTGACGCTGCCGATCGCGGCATATTCCAGCCGCTGCTCGAAGCCGATCTGGCCCAAGGTCGCATAGCCGAGCGCGATGCCGATGCCGAAGCCGAGATTGTGGCCGCGGTTGCGCCACTTCTCGGTCAGTTGGCCAATAGTGTCGCGCATCTCGACCGACATCTTCACCGCGCGCTTGGTGTGATCCTCAAACTGGATCGGCGCGTTGAACAGGATCATCACGCCGTCGCCGGCATAGCGGTCGAGCGTGCCTTCGTAGCGGAAAATCAATTCGCCCAAGGCCGCGTGATATTCGCGCAGCACGTTCATCGCCTCTTCCGGCTCGGTCTGCTCGGTAAACGCCGTAAAACCTCTGAGATCGCAGAACACCACGGTGACCTCGCGGCGGTGGCTGTCGAGCAGGCCTTCGTGGCCGTCGGAGGAGGCGATCAGCTGCGCCACTTGAGGCGCCAAAAAGCGCTCGAGCTTGCGGATGCGCTCGATCTCGCCGAGCTGGGTCGCGACCCGCTCTTCCAGCGATTTGTTCCAGTCCTTGAGCTGGTCGGTCTGCTCCTGCAGCTTGTCGGCCTGGTGGCGCACGGTCGAATGCGCGGTGGCGAGTTCGCGGCCCTTCTGGTCCACTTCGGTGAACAGCCGCGCGTTGCGCATCGCCAGCACCGATTGGTGCGCGAAGGTGCGCATCAGCCCGATCAAATTGGGCGAGAATTCGCCGGCGTTTCGCCGCAGCACCACCAGCGATCCCAACACGCCTTGCTGGTCGACCAGCGGCACCACCAGCACCGAATGAAAGCCTGCTGACAAAGCGAGGTCGCGCAACAGATGGTCGGCGGCGTCGGCGAGATCGGGAATGGCGATCGGCTCGCCTTTAGTCGCGGCCTCGCCGAGCAGGCTCGCGCCCTGGTCGATCGCGAGGTGCTCGCCTTCGGCCGATTTGTCGATGCCGATCGCTTCGGCGAGGTTGAAGCGGTGGTTGGCGGCGTCATAGCCATAGATCAACACCGCGTCGGCATGGGTGATTTCGAGCGCGCGCGCCGCCACCGTCGGCAGCACCGCGTTGAGATCGAGCGACGACGATACCGCGCGGCCGACCTCTTCCAGCACCTTCAATTCGTTGATCGACTGCGCGAGGTCGCGGGTGCGTTCTTCCACCTTGGCCTCGAGGCCGGAATAGGTTTCCGCCAGCTGGCCTGCCATGCTGTTGAACTGGCTCGCGAGCTCTTCCAGTTCGTCCGCGGTGTGGACGTCGATGCGGTGGCTGAAATCGCCGGCGCCGAGCCGCCTTGCGCCGCTGCGCAGTGCCGTGATCGGGATCAGCATCCGGCGCGCCAGCAAGGTTCCGGCCAGGATCGCGACCGCGAGCCCGAGCGCGATCAGCAACGCGATCCGCAGCAATTGATCCCGGATCGGCGCCAGTGCCTGCGCGGTCGGCTGCTCGAAGAACACCGTCCAGCCGAGCTTCGGCACCGCACTGGCCGCGGTCAGTACCGAATGGCCGTCGGTGTCGGTGCCGGATATCAGCGGCGCGTTGTTCGGCGCCATCAGGGCTGCGACCTGCGGCAAATTCGAAAGGTCCGCGCCGATCTCGGGGCCTTTGGCGGAACTCGCCAGCACCTTGCCGCCGGAATCCACCACATAGGCGAAGGTGGCCTTGCCGACCTGGGCGTCGCCGAGGAAATCCGACAGGAAGCGGAGGTCGATGTCGGCCACCGTGACGCCGGCATTGAAGCCGGAATGCGACACCGAGATCGACATATAAGGTTGCGAGCCCCGAAAATCGGCCGGCGCGTAATTGACGCCGCGTTGCACGGTTTCGGTAAAGCGCATGTCGCGGGAGAAATCCGCGCCGCCCGAGACCAAAATCGTGGTGCGCGACAGCCGCAGCAATTCGCGGCCCTGGCCGCTGAGCAGCGAGAGCTGGCTGACGGCGGGGACGCCGTTGAGCAGTTGCGCATAGTCGGCGCGGTGCTGCTCCAGCGTCACCGCGCTGGCGCGGGTCACCCAGCTGATCTGCCGCTCCAGATCGGAGATCGACTGCTCGATGCGCTTCGCGGTCGCCTCGGCCTTTTCCGACATCGCGTCGGTCAGCGTGGTCTTGGTGGCGCGGTAGCTGATCCAGGTTTCGAATGCGCCGTTGACGGCAAGCACGAACACGACAAGGCCGACCAGGGCGAGAACATATTTGGCAAACAGGCCCTGGGGCATAAACCGGATTTTGTCCTTGAGCCCGATCATCCAGATCCTCGGCAGCAGCGCCCGCATCGGGCCGCCGCGTTGATGGCCGTCTCAGCCACTCCTTCTTTAGCATATTTGAGGTCGCTTGGCCGGAGGCCGGCCAGCATGGTTAGCCGGGATGGCGACGGTATCGCGATCGGCCGGATGTCAGCGGTTGAACAACTGCCGCAGCACGTCGTTCATGGGCTGACTTTCCGGCGCCGGCGGCAGGCTCGCATCGCTCTGCGCCGGACTTGCGGGGGCCGCCGGGATCGCTGGGGCCACCGCAGCCGGCGTTCCCGGCGCCGGAAGCGCGCGGGTTTGGCTCTGGATTTGGCCGGGGACGCTACCTTGGCGGCTTTGCCCCAAGCCCTGCTGGATCAGATTGCCGATGGTTTTTCCGAGATCGCCGCCGAGCGGGTCGGACGCGCCGTTGCCGCCGGTCGATCCGCTTTGGCCCGACAGATTGCCACCCAATCCGTTGAGGGCGCCATTCGGCCCGAACAGCCCTTTGCCCATGTCCTTGAGCTTGGCATAGGCCGCGTCCGGGTTGTCGAGAATGCCGGCCATGTCCGGGTAGATGCGCGGCTCGGCCCACGGGCCGTCGATCACGACGGGGATGCCCAATCCGACCGGGTCGGCGGTGCGGCCCTGGCCCTGGGTCGTCATCACGAGCTTCGGCTCGGTACGCAACGCCAGTGTTTTCTCACCGAGATCGATGGTGCCGGCGCCCGTCACGCGCACCAGCGGGCCCACCAGATTGAGGTCGGTGCTGGTGGCTTTGCCCTTTTCGATCCGGAACGACGCCGACAGCTGGGTGAGGTCGGTGGCTTGCTCGTTGTTCTCTTGCCATCCCGACAGCGTGCCCGACGTCAGCGAGCGGATCATCTGGGCGACGTTGACGCCGCGGATCGCGCCGTCCTGGAACACCGCGAACACGGTGCCATCGAGGTTCGACATGATGGCGCGCTGGCTTGCCCCGGAGGATTGCAACGACAGTTTCGCCTGCAGCTTGCCGTCGAGCTTGTCGAAGTCGGCCGCGCTGTGCAAGAGCGGCAGCGCGTGGACACCGGTGAGATCGCCGCGCAGCGCATAGACCGGGGCCGCCGCCGATGCATCGACGATCAGGTCGCCATTGGCCTGGCCGCCATAGGCGCCGAGATTGGCGAACCGGCATTTCAGCACCCCGCTGGCCAACGCGGCCTCGATCGCGACCGGCGCGATGCGGGCGTCGCCGATGTTGATTTCGGCGGCGGAAATTTTCGCCTGGAGGTCGATATAGTTCAATCCGCTGAGGTCGATCGAGGCGTTGCTCCACGGCTGTGCGGCCGATCCGGCGCTGGCTTTGGACAACGCGACGTCCAGCCGCTGGAAGTCGAGGTCGAGTTTGACCAGCGGCTTGCTGGCGATATCGACCGACGCCCAGCCGTTGAAGGCGCCGTCGCCGAGCGTGCCGCTGAGGCCGTTGATCATCAGGACCGAGCCGTTGAGCCGGATTTCGGCCTTGGCCGACAGCGGATTTTGCAGCAGGCCGGGCGCCTCGAGCGTCACATCGACCGGGATATTCTGCCGTTCGATCGGGGGCGCCGGCGTCGTCGCCTTGATGACGAATTTGAGCGGATGCTCGCTGGCGTGCGCGTTGCCGGTGACCCTGATGTTTCGATCGCTGTCGATTTTGGCATTGGCGGTGATGCCGTCGATACGATTGGTAACGCGGTCGCGCAGATTGGAAAAAACGATCGCGCCGTCGGTGACGGTCACGCGATCGATCGAGATCGTGCCCGCGTCGGTCGCGCCGGAGGGCGGCACGCCCCGCGGCGGGGAACTCGGCGGTACGGTGCGTTCGCGCAGCAATGGGACCGTCAGGACCGGACGCTCGATAACGAGTTCGGTGATTTCAGGATGGCCCGACCACAGGCTCGCGAACTTGATGTCGGCCTGGATGCTGCCGACGGTCAGGCGATCACTGGTGTCGCGGTCCTTCGGATCCTGCAGCGTGACGTCGCTCAGCGTCACGTTGAGCTGCGGCCAGACGCTGATTTTGGTCGAACCGGGTATCATCAGCCGGTATCCGGTCTCGCGCTCGACCCGTGCCTGTATGCTGGAGGTCAGAAAACCGGAGGGAATCCCGATGACCAGCACGAGCCCAGCGACCACGATGATGGCGGCGACGGCGGCCCCGGCGATTTTCAGTGCTCTCATGACGGCATTCCAACCCGGGCAAGCAACGTTGATTCCGGCTGCGCCATCCCTGACATGGCCGATGGCCTGAGCTTATCCCGGAAAGGGCAGACCGCTCAAAGGAGCCTGAAAATAATCCGCGGGTGCTGCAAAGTTATGTGACCTGTGACACACTTCGCGAGACCCATTGTTTGATACGCCTGCTTTGATGCTCTGGAAGGTATTGCAATGAGTAAACAAGCCGAATTTGCGGTTATTTTGAAGATGAATCCGATGTTCGCGGACCTCGGTGCCGACGAATTGCAGCGGATATCCAGCCTTTGCCACACCCAGCAACTCGGCCCCGGCGAGCTGCTGTTCCAGAAGGGTGATGCCGGCGATGCGCTGTTCGGGGTCCGCCGCGGCCAGATCCGAATCGAGACCGGCGCCTCCGACGGCAGCCGGCTGACGCTGAATTTCATGGGCCCGGGCGATCTGTTCGGCGAGGTCGCGGTGCTCGACGGCCAGAGCCGCACCGCCGATGCGATGGCCGGCGAGCCGTCGGAATTGTTCGTGCTGCGGCGGCAGGATTTCCTGGCCTTCCTCGAGCGCGAGCCCAAGGTCGCGATCAAGATCATGCAGCTGCTCTGTCAGCGCATCCGATGGCAGAGCGAGCGGATGGAAGAATCCGTGCTGCAGCCGCTGCCGATCCGGCTAGCGCGAAGGCTCGTCGCGCTCGCTTCCGATTACGGTTCCGAAGTACACATCTCGCAGGAGCAACTCGGCGTCTTCGTCGGTGCCGCGCGTGAAAGCGTCAACCGTCAACTGCAGCTCTGGCGCAAGGACGGCATTCTGGATCTGCAGCGCGGGCGGATTTTGTTGCAGAACCTGACCAAGCTGACCGCGGTGGCACGGAACGAGTAGCGGCGGCGGCCGGCAGCGTCCATCGCTTCTCTGTGCGATGTGGCTTGCCGCCCCCGTTCATTCCGCCGCGGGCGAATGCACGATGCTGGGCGGAGGCGGCGGTTCCTTGTGGTCGGCAGCCTGAGCGGCCGGCGGATGCTCGGTCTCGGCATGGGAGGCGAGCAGTCTCCTGCCGAAGCGCCAGATGAATGCCCCGACATCGTCCATCAGGATGAACATCGCCGGCACGAACACCAGCGAGAGCACCGTGGAAAACACCAAGCCGCCGATCACGGCCAGCGCCATCGGCGAGCGGAATTCGCCGCCGGCGCCGTAGGCCAGCGCGGAGGGCATCATGCCCGCGGCCATCGCGATCGTGGTCATGACGATGGGGCGGGCGCGCTTCATGCCGGCGTCGATGATGGCCTCCTCGCGCGGCTTGCCTTCGCGCATCGATTCGACCGCGAATTCCACCAGCATGATGGCATTCTTGGTGACGATGCCCATCAGCATCAACATGCCGATCCAGACTGGAACCGTGAGCTGCTTGCCGGTCAACAGCAGGGCCGCGATGGCGCCGCCGATCGAAAGCGGCAGCGAGAACAGGATGGTGATCGGCTGCAGGAAGGTGCCGAACAGCAGCACCAGCACCGCATAGACCATCATCAGGCCCGCGGTCATCGCGGTCGCGAAGCCCGCCGAGAGATCGGCCAAAGCTTCGGCGTCGCCCGATGGCCCGACCCTCACCCCCTTCGGCAGGCTTTTCATCACCGGCAGATCGTAGATCTTCTTGGTGGAGTCGCCGAGCGCGGCGCTGCCGACGAGGTCGGCGGCCACGGTCGCCTGGCGTTCCCGGTCATAGCGATTGATGCTGGTCGGGCCCTGATCAAGGTTGATGTCGGCGACAACTGATAGCGGCACGCCGCCCTTTTCGCCATGCTCGCCCAGCGGGACGCGCAATTCCTGCAGGGTTTGCAGGTCGCCGCGCGCAGCGTCTTCCAGTTGCACGCGGATCGGCACCAGCCGGTCGCCGGCATCGAACTTCGCCAATGCCGGACCGACGTCGCCGATGGTGGCGACACGAATGGTCTGCGACAGGCTTTCGGTGGAAACGCCGAGCCGGGCGGCGAAGTCGGCCCGCGGCTGGATACGCAATTCGGGCCGGTCGAGCGAGGTTTCGGAAATCACATTGGCGAGTTGCGGAATGCGCTTCATCTGGTTTGCGAGTTCGCTGGCGACGTTGCCGACGATGCCGCTGTCTGCGCCGGTCACGACCAGCTGTACGGCGCGCTGGCCGTTCTCATCGAGGAACCAGAACCGGATATCGGGCACGTTTTCCAGGTCATTGCTGATCGCCAGCTCAAGCTGGCGCTGCGTGACGCTGCGTTGCTTCTTGGGCACGTAATTGATGATCAGCGCGGCGCGCCGCACCTCAAGCGTTCCCGGGGGCACCCGACCGCCATCGACGAATACGCTCTTGACCTCGGGATGCTTGCGTAGCCGCGCGACGATCTCCTCGGTCACCTTCTCGGTGTAGGCAAGCTGCGAGCCGGGCGGCAATTCCATCGCCAGCAGCGAACGCGCGGCGTCCTGGGCCGGAAGATAGCCCTGCGGCAGCAACACGATGCTCCAGATCGAGGCCGCAAAGATTCCGATGCCGATCAGCACGGTGATGAGGTAGTGCCGCACCGACCAGGTAACGAGCTTGTTGTAGGCCTTCAGCGGGCGTCCCGGCGGCGGATCGTCATGCGCATGGTCCTTCAGGAAGTAGGCCGCCAGCACCGGCGTGACGAACCGCGCCGCCAACAGCGAGAAGAACACCTGCACCGAAACCGTGATGCCGAATTGCTTGAAGAATTGCCCGGCGATGCCTCCCATGAAGCTCGCCGGCGCGAAGATCGCGATGATGGTGAGGCTGATCGCGATCACCGCGAGGCCGATTTCGTCGGCGGCTTCCAGCGCGGCGCGATACGGCGTCTTGCCCATCCGCATGTGGCGCACGATGTTCTCGATCTCGACGATGGCGTCGTCGACCAGAATGCCGGTCGAAAGCGTGATGGCGAGGAAGCTGATGAGGTTGAGCGAGAATCCAAGAATGTCCATCGCCCAGAACGCCGGGAAGATCGACAGCGGCAGCGAGATCGCGGCGATGATGGTGGCGCGGATGTCGCGCAGGAACAACAGCACGATGACAACCGCGAGAATGGCGCCTTCGAACAGGGTCGAGATCGCCGCCTCGTAATTGCCCTTGGTGAACTCGACCGAGGTGTCGATCAGCTTGAGGTCGACATCGGGATAGGCCTCCTTGAGCGCGTCGATCCGCTTCTGCACCAGGCCTGCGACCACCACGTCGCTGGCGCCCTTCGCGCGCTTGATACCCAGTGCCACCACCGGCTCGCCATTGAAGCGGGCGAATGTCCGGCGGTCGGCGATGGTGTCGGTGACGGTGCCGAGATCGTCCAGCCGGACCTCGCCGCCGCTAAACAGCGGGATCATCGTGCCGGCGAGATCGTTCAGGGTCTTGGCGCCGGCCAGCGTCCGGATCGCCTGGTCGTTCTTGCCGATCTCGGCCCGGCCGCCGGCGAGGTCGATATTGGTGCCGCGCAGGCTTTGGCTGACATTGACCGCAGTAAGTCCCGCGGCCTGCAGCCGGTCCGGATCGAGCGAGACCAGAATTTCGCGCTCGACACCGCCGATACGCTCGACCTGGGAGACACCCCGCACACCCTGCAGCGCGCGCTTGACGACATCGTCGACGAAATAGGACAATTGCTCGGGCGTCTTGCCCGGCGATATCGCGGCATAGGTGACGATCGGCAGGCCTATCACGTCGACGCGTTGGATCAACGGCTCGGTGACGTTTTGCGGCAGGTTGCTGCGAACGCGGGTGACGGCGTCCTTGACGTCGTTCAGCGCCCGGTCGGTGTTGGTCTCCAGCGCAAACTCGATCGTCGTCACCGACAGCCCGTCGGTGATCGACGACGAAATATGCCGTACGCCTTCGACGCCGGACACGCCGTCTTCAATGGTCTTGGTGATCTGCGATTCCAGTTCCGACGGCGCGGCGCCGAATTGGGCTACCGCGACCGAGATCACCGGAATGTCGGCGCTGGGCAGGCGGGTCACGGCGAGCTTGGTGAAACTGAGCCAGCCCAGCGCCAGCAGGATGATCGAAAAGACGACCGACGGAAGCGGGTTTCGGATCGACCATGCCGAGATATTCAGAGCCATCAGCGTACCCGCGTTCGATCCAGGTCCTCGGCGAACATGGTCTTGATCTGGTCGCCATCATGCAGCGAACTGCCGGCGTCGGCCACGACGGTTTCGCCCACGTCGAGGCCTTCCAGGATTTCCGTGCTCGTGTCGGACACCAGCCCAACCCGGACATTGCGCGTCTCGACGGTATTTCCTTTGACCACCTGGACGGTCAGATGGTCAATGGCGGTACGGGGAACCGCGACGCCGCAACTGCGCTTGGCGTCGATGCTGGCGCGGGCGAACATGCCGATCTTCACCGACGGGTTGCTGGTCAGCGATATCCTGATGTGGCCGAGCTGGTTGGTGCGATCGATTTCCGGCGAAATCAGCCGGACGCGGCCGACGAGATCGGGCGCGTCGTCCCGGCTGATGCGCACGGTCGCTCCCGGATTGAGCTTCAGCATGTGGACGGCGGGAACCTGCGCGTCGAGTTCGACCTCGTTGTTGACGGCAATCCGAAACATCGGTCCGGCCTGCGGCGAGGCGGGCGCGCCGACGATGGTCTTGACCTCGGTGACCAGCCCGGCCGCGGGTGCGCGCAGCGAAATCGGCCCCTGATTTGGTCTGGCGGAGCTGCCCGGCTGCGGCGGCGGGGCGCTCAGCCGCGCCAGTTCCTGGTTATCGGTGACGGTGTCGCCCTCGCGAACCAAGAGATCGGTGACCTTGGAGCCTTCCTGGTCGGGGCCGACCACCGCTTCCCGGCGCGGCACCACAAATCCGGTAACCCGCACCAGATCGGAGAAGCAGGCATTGGTGGATTTGGTGACGATGACCAGCGCTTGACCCGACGTTTCCTTTTCCTCCGGCGGGGAGCGCAGGTCGAACCAGTAATATCCGGCGCCCAGTGCAACAACGGCGACCACCGCCAGCGCAGGCTTGAGGTATTCGGAGAACTTCATCGCCGGATCAATCCAGACCGTTATTGTGTCGAGCGGGTATATCGAGCGGGTATCAAGGCGCAGTTTCGGCTGTCCGGAACAGGCGCCAAGAGACCTCCCGAAACGCCGCGTCCCGCA